>JACXTT010003003.1_pt1 | contig 26384 bp, 20 predicted proteins | sample 9270951 | NCBI WGS metagenome assembly JACXTT01 (sample SAMN15532306, study PRJNA645909) | rock metagenome | isolation source: weathered quartz diorite | place: Puerto Rico | collected 2017-06-21
CGTCGGCTGATACCCCACGGCGGATGGCATCCGGCCGAGCAGCGCCGATACCTCCGAGCCGGCCTGCGTGAATCGGAAGATGTTGTCGATGAAGAGCAGCACGTCCTTGCCTTCCGCGTCGCGGAAGTATTCGGCGACGGTCAGCGCCGAAAGGCCGACGCGAAGGCGCGCGCCTGGCGGCTCCGTCATCTGTCCGTAGACCAGCGCTGCGCGCGACTTCGACAGGTCCTTCATGTCGATCACGCCGGACTCCTGGAATTCGAGCCACAGGTCGTTGCCTTCGCGCGTGCGTTCGCCGACACCGCCGAACACGGACACGCCGCCGTGCTTCAGGGCGATGTTGTGAATCAGCTCCATGATGATGACGGTCTTGCCAACGCCGGCGCCGCCGAAGAGGCCAATTTTGCCACCCTGGAGGTACGGCTCGAGCAGGTCGATGACCTTGATACCCGTCTCGAACATTTTGAGTTCGGTCGACTGCTGTTCGAGCGTCGGGGCGTGGCGATGAATGGGCCAATGGTCCTGTGCGTTGACCGGGCGGTCCGGGAAGTCCACCGGTTCGCCGAGCACATTGAGCACGCGGCCAAGTGTCTCGGGCCCAACGGGCACCGATATCGGCACGCCGGTGTCGATCACCTGCATCCCGCGAGTCATCCCGTCCGTCGGCTTCATCGCGACGGCACGCACACGATTTTCGCCGAGATGCTGTTCGACCTCGGCGACCACATCGATCTTCTCGGCGCCGCCTCTCCCGTCGGAGACGATGCGCACCGCGTTGTAAATCGCGGGCAGCCCTTCGGCGAATTCAATGTCGATGACGGGTCCGATGACCTGGACCACTTTGCCGTTTCGTTGTGCCGTTGCTGTTTGTGCCATTCAATTGCCGAATCTGAGCGACCCGGCCTCCACTACGTCGCCGCGGCGCCGGAGACCACCTCGATAATCTCGCGCGTGATCGCCGCCTGCCTGACCTTGTTCATGTAGAGCGTGAGGTTCTCGATCATTTCGGTCGAGTTCCTCGTCGCCGCATCCATCGCCGTCATCTGCGCCGCAAAGAACGCCGCGTTGGATTCAAGCAGCGCGCGATACACCTGAGTCTGGACGTGACGTGGCAGCAGATCGCGGAAGATTTCTTCGGGCGCCGGCTCATAGAGGTAGTCGACCGTCGGCCCCGCGCCTTCCCCTTCCTGCCGTGCCGCTTCCCCTTCAAGCCTCGGGATCGGCAGCAAACGCTCGACGACGATCCGCTGCGTCATGATCGACTTGAACTCGTTGTAAACGAGGTAGACGCTCGACGCAGCGCCGGAGGTGAAATCCTCGATGGCGGCGTCCGCAATATCAATCGCGTCGGCGAACGTCATCTTCTGAAAGATGCCGACGGTCTCATAACGCACGGCAAACCCGCGGCGGCGGAAAAAATCGCGTCCCTTCCGACCGATCAGGCCGAGCGCGATGTCCCGTCCGGCAGCTTCGGTGAGGATGAACTGTCCGGCCGCTTTGATGACGTTGGAATTGAAGCTGCCGCACAGGCCTCGATCGGCCGTCATGACAATCAGTAACGGTCGGCCCGAGTCCTGCGGCGGAATGCGAAGCAGCGGATGTGCATCCTGATCGACCCGCGACACGAGCCCGTTCAGCACCTTCAGCATCCGCTGGGCGAACGGCCGCGCCGCGACCACTCGATCCTGCGCGCGCTTCAGGCGCGACGCGGCGATCATCTTCATCGCCTTGGTGATCTGCTGCGTCGACTTGACCGCGCGGATCCGGCGCCGGAGATCGATCAGTGACGGCATCTGCTATGCGGCCGCGGTCGTGGCAACAGTGCTCGTGAACTGCTTCGTGAATTCCGCCAGCGCCCCTTCGAGAGCCGGCTTCACCTCATCGTCGAGAATCTTCTTTTCGGCGATGGCGCTCACCGCGCCCGGCGCGCGGGTTTCGAGGAAGCGATAGAGCTCCTCTTCGTACCGGCGCACCTCCTCGACCGGTACCACGTCAAGGTAGCCTTTCGTCGCCGCATAAATAATCGCAACCTGCTTTTCAACCGGCAGTGGCTGATACTGCGGCTGCTTGAGGATCTCCACGAGACGGCGTCCCCGATTGAGCTGCGCCTGCGTGGCCTTGTCGAGGTCGCTGCCAAACTGCGCGAACGCGGCGAGCTCACGATACTGCGCGAGGTCCAGACGCAGCGACCCGGCGACCTGCCGCATCGCTCGAATCTGTGCCGAGCCGCCGACGCGCGACACCGAGTTGCCCACGTTGATCGCGGGCCGAACGCCCTGGTGGAACAGGTCGCTCTCCAGGAAGATCTGGCCGTCAGTAATGGAAATGACGTTCGTCGGAATGTAGGCGGAAAGATCGCCGGCCTGCGTCTCGATGATCGGAAGCGCAGTCAACGAGCCGCCGCCATGCGCGTTATTCAATTTCGCCGCACGCTCGAGCAGCCGCGAGTGCAGGTAGAACACGTCGCCCGGATACGCCTCCCGCCCCGGTGGGCGACGCAGCAGCAACGAGATCTCGCGATACGCCTGTGCGTGTTTGGACAGGTCGTCGTAGACGCATAGCGCATGGCGTTTGCTGTCGCGGAAGTACTCGCCGATCGCACACGCCGAATACGGGCTGATGTACAGCATCGGCGCAGGATCGGAGGCCGCGGCAGCGACGACGATCGTGTAGCTCATCGCGTCGTACTCTTCGAACGTGCGGACCACCTGCGCCACCGTGGACTGCTTCTGTCCAATCGCGTTGTAGATGCAGATGACGCCCTTGCCGCGCTGATTGATGATCGTGTCGACGGCGACCGCCGTCTTTCCGGTCTGCCGGTCGCCAATGATCAGTTCGCGCTGTCCGCGGCCGATTGGCACCATCCCGTCGATCGCCTTCAGACCTGTCTGCAGCGGTTCTTTGACGGGCTGACGATCGACGACGCCTGGAGCGAGACGCTCGATTGGCAGAAACTCCTTCGTGGTGATCGGGCCTTTGCCGTCGATCGGCTGACCGAGGGCATTCACGACTCGGCCAAGCATCTCGTCACCGACAGGCACGGAGATGATGCGTCCGGTACGTTTGACCTGGTCGCCTTCCTTGATTTCCTTGAAGTCGCCGAGAAGAACCGCGCCAACGCTTTCCTCTTCGAGATTGAGCGCGATGCCAAACACACCGTGCGGGAACTCGAGCATCTCGCCGGCCATTGCGCGGTCGATGCCGTGTACACGCGAAATGCCGTCGCCGATCGCGATCACGGTTCCAACTTCGGCGACGTCAACGGTCGCGGTGAAACTGCCGATCTGGTCGCGAATAAGTCTGGAGATTTCGTCCGCTCTGATGTCCATGTCTACACCGTCAATTTTTCTTTCAGCTTCGCCAATTGCGCCGCGATGCTGCCGTCGTACACCGTGCTGCCGATCCGCGTCACGACGCCGCCGATGATTGCGGGATCGACACTCGTCTTCATGTTCACTCTGCGTCCGGTCAACGACGCGAGCTTCTGCTCGATCTGCGACACGCGTTCGGGTGTCAGCGGCGCGGCCGTCGTGACTTCAGCGCTGACGACTTGCTGATGCTCCATCAACCGCTCACGATAGATGGCCAACAGGTCCGGCACGATTCCGAGGCGATCGCGGTCGGCCAGCAGCAGGAGGAGTTTCCGCACGGGCGGCGCCGCGTTCAGTCGCGTGGCGAGCGCTTCTGCGATGTGGCGTTTGGCAGTGGCAGGTACTACCGGATTGGTGAGTGCGGCGGCCAGTTCGGCGTTCGACGCCATTAACCCGGCAAATGAGGCGAGCTCGCGTTCGATCTGGACCGGATCGGATTCTTTCAGCGCGACGTCGAACAGGGCTCTCGCGTAGCGCGCGGCGGAAGCTCGAGATGGCATCGTGTCAGGCGGTGATGGCGTTCTCTTTACGGACGGACGCGCTGGTCAGCTTGTACCTGAACGGCACAAACTCGCTATTTATATCAGGGAATGAGCCGTGTGGGAAGGGAGCGCTAGTGAATATTCGTGATGTGTTCGTATAACCGATTCAGTTCAGCTTCCGACCCGAATGTAATTTCGATCGTGCCGCCCTGCGCGCGCCGCAGGATGCGGACCTTCGTTCCGAGCGCGAAGCGCAGACGATCCTCAGCCGCGCGCGTGTGCACATCGTTCGGCGATGCTGGCTTCGTGATCGTCGACGCCGCGGGCGATGCGATCCGTTTGGCGAGCGCTTCTGTGTCGCGGACAGACAAGCCGCGCGAAATGACCTCGCGCGATGCCTCACGCTGCTGGGCGGGATCGGTCAGCGCGAGTAACGCGCGGGCGTGTCCCATCGTCAGGCGCCCGGCCGCGAGCTCGGCGCGTACTTCATCGGCCAGCTTCAGCAACCGCACGTAGTTTGCAACCGAGCTGCGGTCCTTTCCAACCGCAGCGGCAATCTGGTCGTGCGTCAAACCGAATTCGTCGCCGAGCCGCTGATACGCAGCCGCTTCGTCGATCGCGTTGAGATTCTCGCGCTGAATGTTCTCGATGAGGGCGAGCTGCAGCAGCTGACGTTCGTCGTCAATCGGAACGTCCCGGACAACCACGGGCACCTTCAGCAAACCCGCACGCTGCGCCGCGCGCCACCGCCGCTCGCCGGCGATGATGCGATACAGGCCGCCGATCTTCTGCACCAAGATCGGTTGAATGACGCCGTTTTCCTTGATGGATTGCGCCAACTCCTCCAGCTTGCTGTCATCCATCTGCACACGCGGCTGTTTCTCGTTGGGCGCGAGCAGGTCGATGTCCACTTCGACGGGCCCCTGTCGGGTCGGTTCCGGCGCGTCCGGAATCAGCGCGCTCAATCCTTTGCCGAGGGCGGGACGTTTCTCGATCATGTTCACTCCCGATCCGATCACGCCGCGCGGTCGCCGTGGCGTGAAAGCATTTCTCTCGCGAGCGCGACGTAGGCTGCAGCGCCGCGCGATTTCGTGTCGTAGAGCACGCCCGGCATCCCGTGACTCGGCGCCTCTCCAAGTCGAACGTTGCGCGGGATGATCGTGTTGAACACCTTGTCCTTGAAGAAATCACGGACGTCGCGCGCGACGAGTTGACCGAGGTTCGTGCGATCGTCGTACATGGTCAGCAGCACGCCTTCGATATCGAGTGAAGGATTCAGCACACCTCGAACGCGGCGCATCGTGCCGACGAGATCCGCGAGCCCCTCGAGCGCGAAGTACTCGCAATGAAGCGGAATCAGCACGGCGTCGGCGGCCACCAGGGCGTTCAGGGTCATGAGGCCGAGCGACGGCGGACAGTCGATGAAGATGAACTCGAACTGTGAACGCAGCGGCTCCAGGACGCGCTGCAGTCTGCGCTCGCGCGCGAGCATCGGCACCATTTCGATCTCGGCGCCGGTGAGATTCCGATCCGCGGGAATCAGCGAGAGATGTTCGACGCGTGTCGCGAGAACGAAGGAGGTTGGCGGCCCCTCAGTCATCAGGGCTTCATACGCAGTGCCGCCAGGTGCGCGCTGGCCTTTGAAACCGAGGCCGCTGGTCAGGTTGGCTTGGGGGTCGACGTCAACCAGCAGAACTTCGCGGCCCTCGAGCGCCAACGACGTCGCCACGTTGATCGCCGTCGTCGTCTTGCCGACCCCGCCCTTCTGGTTCGCGACGGCGACTACTCTGCCGTGACTTGGATGAGGTCCCGTGGTTGACCCTTCTTCTGGTATATGCCCAACCAACATCTTGTGGTCGGTGACACTGTAGTACCCAGCTAATCGCGTGTCAACCCTTTTGTTTCACGGGAAACAATATACTTGACTGACCGCGAGGATTAGGGCATGATTCACCCATGCAGCCCACCACCCTTCAAGCAGCCATCATTTTCTTCAGCAATTACGCGAATTGCCACACCGCCGTGGCTGCCATCCGCTGGCCGAACGGGGTGGTCCGCTGCCCGACTTGCAACTCGGAGCATGTCACCTATCTGGAAAACGCCCGCCTCTGGAAGTGCTACCGGAAGCACCCGCGCGCGAAGTTTTCGCTGAAAGTCGGCACCATCTTTGAGGACTCGCCTGTCGGTCTGGAAAAGTGGCTGCCAGCCCTCTGGATGCTCGTCAACTGCAAGAATGGGATTTCCAGCTACGAACTGGCCCGCGCGCTCGGCGTGACCCAAAAGACCGCATGGTTCATGCTCTCGCGCCTCCGTCTCGCGTTGCAAGGCAAGGACGGCGGCATGTTGGAAGGCCACGTCGAAGTGGACGAAACCTACATCGGCGGACGCGCACGCAACATGAACAAGCAGAAGCGCGATCAGGTTTTGGCTGGCAAGGGCCGCAAGAACGCGTGGGCCGGAAAGGTCGCGGTCATGGGCCTGTTGCAACGTCACAGCGAGAAGGGCAAATCGAAGGTCCGCACCTTCACCATTGACGGCGTTCGCCAGCTCGCCATGCGGGAACGCGTCAAGAACAACGTCATGGACGGCTCGGCCGTCTACACCGACGCGTTCAAGAGCTACTTCGGGCTGGACGTGTACTACCAGCACCAAGTGATCGATCACGCGGAGAAGTACGCAGACGGCGTGGTTCACACCAACGGCCTTGAGAACTACTGGTCGCTGCTGAAGCGCGCGTTGAAAGGAACCTACGTGTCCGTGATGCCGTTCCATTTGTTCCGCTACCTTGACGAACAAGCGTTTCGATTCAACGAACGCGCGAACAACGATGCCGCGCGCTTCGTGCTTGGGCTCAAAGGCATTCTTCGCAAACGGCTCACCTATACTGCCCTCACCGGTTCGGAGTTACCGCAAACGTGCTAAGGAAGCAAAAGCGCACCCGCAAAAACCTAGAGGCCCTGCCAGACGTCCGCGCCGACGATCCGAAGCGGACGATGGAACGCTTTGACGAAGGTTTGCGGCGTGTGCTTTCAGCATCTAAGGCTCAGGGTCTTGGTCAGTCAGGCCAGTCGCTATCCGCTCGGCACGACGCTTCAACAAAGAAGCGTTGATATCTTGCAGGGTTTCAATGGTCACTGGCGTTCCCAAGTGATGATCTGGACTGAAAAGATCAAGTAGCGGCTCAAATCGCCTCAGCGCCGGATCGCCCTGTCGTCGCCTCTCAGCCCATGCAACAACATCGGCCGCTTGGAGTGCGCCGACATAGGTATCCCAATCGAACGCTATTGGCCCCAGCCGCACGCCGAGATCCGGCGATTCCCTGAGGACGCTATGAGCGTTTAGAACGTGATGCTTCTTGCTATTTCCTTCATCGAACATGTACGAAATGGAGCCCAAGAACCCGCTGAAATCGGCGTTGTTCTGATTCCTAACCACCATCCCAACAAACGAGGTTCCATAGACGCTCAGATTAAAAGAGGAATCCATTGCATTCGCAAATTCTTGGTTCGCAACGGTTGTCGTGATGCTCACAATCTTGTAGTCATTAATTAAGTTCACCGCAGCGCGTAACAACTGCTCACGCTGACAGAAATCGAATCGGCCAAAGCGTCCATGGGGACCGAACTCGTTCATATGGAGCGGCGTCTCGATCCCGAATTCTTCTAGCAGGTCAAACCAGGCTTCCTCAAACATCAGGAAGCCATTCTTGTTCATGACAACCCCACCCAAGACCCCATGCGGGAGCACCTTGTCGTCCGTGCTGCTCTCATCGACGTAGCAGGTCACAAACGCAGAGCGACGTGCCTCATCATCAGAATGATGCATTACCCACCACAAACCTTCGAGGTAATCCCGTCGTTCGTCCCGTTTCACTGTTCAACGGAACAACAATCCCGAACCCGGCCTGTTCCGGGCAGCCTTGGAATGACCCTGACCCAAGAATCGACTACTTTTTGCGGTCAGTCAAGTATGTTGTTACCGTTTCACGTGGAACAACACGTTGCTGACCGACCGGGCGCTTTTCCAGGACGACCAGCCGGCTCCTTAATGACTCCAATAAGGGATAGGTCGCGGACCAGGCAAGCGGCGGCGGGACGGTCTCCGTCGGATCGGCCGTCGTGGCTCCGCGAAACAGAAACAGGAGCCCACGTGTTTTCAGAAACGCCTGGAGGTTCGATAACACCCGCGGCTCGATGCGAACCGCGCGGATGGTCACAAGGTCGTGCGCATCGTGCAACTCGGGACGCGTCAATAATTCTTCAAAACGCGACGCCGCCACCTCGCCGGCTTCGAGCTCGACTGCGCGAACGGCTTCGCGCAGAAACACCGCCTTGCGAGTCTTCGATTCAACCATCAGGAGACGGATCGACGACATTGCAAGCGCTATCGGGATTGCTGGTGAGCCTCCGCCGCTGCCGACGTCAAGCATCCGGGCGGCGCCTGTCGGTATATGCCTCGCCGCGACGAGCGGCTCAATCAGGAGTCGATCGATCGTTTCCGGCGTCGCGTCCGCGAGATTCAGGCCGGTCAGATTGATCTTCCGATTCCAGGTCTCGAGAAGGCGGAAATAGGTTTCCAGACGCGAGCCAAGCTGCGGCGTGAGATTGACGCCGGCGCGTTTCGCGCGGCGACCCAGACGATCCTGGAACTCGCGGCTCGTCACGAAGCAGCAGAGATTCGTCCGAGGAACACGCCGAGCACGGCGACGGCGGCCGGCGTCACCCCGGGAATCCTCGACGCCTGACCGAGTGTCTCGGGCCGTACCTGTGAGAGGCGCTGAACGACTTCCCGCGACAAGCCGGGTACGCGGCCGAACGGAAAATCGCCTGGAATGCGGCGGCGCTCTTCACGCCGCGCGCGCTCCGCCCGCGCCTGCTCCTGTTTCAAGTAGCCGTCGTACTTCACCGTTGTCTCGACACTGGCAAGATCGATCGCGCGAGTTTCCTCGGCAACCGACAGCGCGACGTGCTTCTCCTGGTAAAGGCGCTCGAGACGAACGGCCGGCTGTTTCAGCAGTTGTGCCGCGCTGAGGCGAGCGCCACCATCATCGCGAACGTCCGTGCGGTGGAGGATATCGAGATTCGTTTCGTATCTGCGGCGCCGGGCCTCGAACCGTTCCCACCGCTCGTCGGTAATGAGGCCGGCAGAGCGCCCGATCGGCGTGAGACGAAGATCGGCATTGTCGACGCGCAGCAACAGTCGATGTTCGGCCCTCGAGGTGAACATTCGGTACGGCTCGAGGCACCCACGTGTCACGAGATCGTCTACGAGAATGCCGATGTACGCCTCGTCTCTGCGCAAGATGACCGGTGACTCGCGGCGCACCGCCCTCGCCGCGTTCAAACCTGCGACGATTCCTTGTCCTGCGGCTTCTTCGTAGCCGGAAGTCCCGTTAATCTGGCCGGCGAAGAAGAGGCCACTGACGCGATGCGTCTCAAGTGTGGACCTCAGTTCCGTCGGTTGGATGAAGTCGTACTCGATCGCGTACGCGGGGCGCAACATCACGGCATCGCCGAGCCCTGGCAACGCATGAACGAGCTCGAGTTGAATGTCTCGAGGTAGTGACATCGAGAACCCGTTCACGTAGATTTCGTCAACGTCGAGCCCTTCCGGCTCCAGGTAGATCTGATGCCGCTCCCGATCCGGAAAGCGCATGATCTTGTCCTCGAGCGACGGGCAATAGCGCGGCCCGATTCCCTGAATCTGGCCATTGAACAGCGGACTTCGTCCGATGTTGCTGCGTACGAGCTCCCGAACGCGCTCGTTGGTGTGAATCAGCCAGCAGCGAACCTGATTCCGAAGCGGCGCCGCCGTGTCGAACGAGAACGGAACCGGCACACGATCGCCGGGCTCCTCGACGAACAGTCCGTCGCGAACGCGTGCATCGAAGTCGATGCTTTTCCGATCGAGGCGAGGCGGCGTACCTGTCTTGAGCCGGCCCATGTCGAAGCCGAACGAGCGAATCGACTCCGCGAGATCGCGCGACGGCGGCTCGCCATGTCGGCCGGCAGCCCGTTGCTCGCAACCTATGTGAATAAGGCCGTTTAGAAACGTTCCGGTGGTAACGATGAGCGCGTCGCATCGGAACTCGTCGCCGTCCTCCATGGCGAGACCTGTAACGCGTCCGTGCGCCGTCAGGACGCGTCCTGCTTTGCCGAGCACCCATGTGATGTTCGGTTCAGCCGATAGCGCGGCCGCAACCCACGCGCCATAGCGCTTCTTGTCGGCCTGCGCGCGGGGCGACCACACCGCCGGTCCGCGGCTGCTATTGAGTAATTTGAACTGGATGCCTGTCGCGTCGATCGCGCGACCCATCAATCCACCGAGCGCGTCGATCTCTCGAACCAGGTGTCCCTTTGCCGTGCCGCCAACGGCGGGATTACAGGGCATGTGTGCGACCGTCTCTGTCGAGAGCGTGCACAACCCCACACTGCACCCAAGTCGCGCGGCCGAATAAGCGGCTTCGACGCCCGCGTGTCCGCCGCCGATCACGATCACGTCGAATCGCATTCTATTTGCCGATGCAGAACCGCTCGAAGATGTGGCGCAACACATCTTCATTCGTGCGGCGGCCGACGATCTCGTCCAGGTATGCCCGGGCGACCTGCAGATCGGTCAGCAGGAATTCCTCTGGAACGTTCGCGGCCGTGGCCGCGTCGCGCGCCGCAACGAGAGAGACGCGGCATTGCTCGAGCAATGAGATATGCCGGGTGTTCGAGATCGGCGCAGCATCGCGCAACCGCTCCTCTCCAACGAGCGCACGTGAGATTGCTTGATGCAATCTGTCGAAGCCGTCGCCGGTGAGCGCGCTGACTCGAACAGTTGCAGAAAAAAAGCTGAAGCCGGGGGCCGTGAAAGATGGATCGCCACGCAGATCGCTCTTATTCGACACGACAATTCGATTCGCTGTGGCCGTCTCCGCGAGCAGTCGTGCATCCGCGGGTGTGAGCGGTTCACTGGTGTCGAGCACGAGCAGGACGAGGTCTGCAATGCGGCGCGCCTGATTTCCACGCGAAACGCCCTCAGACTCGACGACGTCGAGTGTTTCGCGCCACCCCGCGGTATCGACGAGCGTAACGGCGATGCCTCCGATGTTCAGGTGCTCTGTCAGCAAATCGCGGGTTGTGCCTGGAATCGGCGTCACGATCGCACGGGCTGCGCCTGCTAACGCATTGAATACGCTGGACTTACCGACATTCGTCCGCCCGGCGATGACGACCGTCGCGCCCTCGCGAATCATTCGTCCAGCCGCAGCACCTCGGAGCAGATCGTCCAGCGCCACAATCACGCCGTCGATCTCCACGGCTGCGCGCGCCGGCTCGATAAAGTGAAATCCTTCGTCCGGAAAATCGAGAGAGGCCTCCAATCTGGCGATCAGATCGAATAGTTGGACGTCGATCGTTGTGATGCGTGCGGTGAGCGTTCCTTGGAGCTGATCGAACGCGATCCGCGCCTGCAACGGTGTCGCTGCGTCGATCAAATCGGCGACGGCTTCCGACTGCACCAAATCACGTTTGCCATTCAGGAACGAACGAAGCGTGAACTCGCCGGGTTCAGCAAGGCGGGCGCCGGTCGCCATCGCGCGCTTCAGGACCACGTGAAGCAGTACGGGGCTTCCGTGGCCGGCGATCTCGACGACATGTTCACCCGTGTACGAACAAGGCGCAGGGAAAAACGTAGCGACGACTTCGTCAACCGCTTCGGCGTCGTCATCGGAAGTAATGCGCGTCAGCGTTGCATGGCGCGGCTGAAGCGCCGCACCGCACGCCAGGAGCGCGCCCGCAACGTCGAGCGCCCGCGGACCGCTAAGCCTGACGACACCGAGCGCACCTCGTCCTGCTGGGGTCGCAATGGCAACGATGGTGTCATCGGTCGCAAACATGGTTGGTGGTTGGTAGTTGGTGGTCAGTGGCCACCACGAACCACTAACCATCAACCACGAACTAACGTTTCGTAGAGATAATGACGGTCTTCAGGAACGCGTCGCCGATGCTCTCCGATGTCACGGTCGGATCTTCCGCGATGGCCAGGTGCACGATGCGGCGCTCGTACGGATTGAGCGGACCCATTTCCTGCGGCATTCCACTCGAGCGCGCCTTCTCCGCGATGAATCGCGCCATCTGCCGCAGCTCCGCGTCCTTGTCCTTTCTGAACCCGTTGCAGTCGATCACAATCCGGTTGTCGTCGCCGAGCTGCTTGCGAAACGCGGTGGCGACGATGTGCTGCAGCGCCTGCAGCCCTTCACCGCCGCGCCGGACGAGAACTCCGCCGTCTTCTCCTTCGAGGTTGATGCGCGTGCCTTCCGTCGTTTCCTCGACCTTGACCGTCAACGCCACGCCCATTGCGGTGACGACGTCCTGGACGAACCTCGCGATTTGTGCGGTCAACGCAGCCATCGTTACGAATTCTTCTCCGCGCCTGCAGTACGCCCGGTTCCGGCGTTTTTCAGCCGCCGCTCCGCCGCCGGCCGGGCGGTGTGAACGACGGGGGGTCCGATCAGCCAGTTGGTGAAGTACTGCTGTGCGATTGCCCAGATGTTGCTCACAAACCAGTACAACGCCGTCCCGGCCGCCGTCGTCAGAAAGATAAAGCCGAACACTATCGGCATAAACATCATCATCTGGCGCTGCGTAGGATCCGCCCCGGCGGCAGGCGTCATCTTCTGCTGCCAGAACATTGTCAGCGAAACCAGAATCGGGATGATGAAAAACGGATCGGGCTGCGAGAGATCCTTGATCCACCAGCCGAAAGCGGCGCCCCGCAACTCGATTGACTGTGCAAGCAGTTGATAAAACGCAAAGAGGACCGGCATCATCAGCAGCATCGGAATGCAACCGCTCGCCGTGTTGACGCCTTTCTCGCGATAGAGGTTCATCACCTCCGTATTCATTTTCTGACGTGCCGGATCGGTGACCTTCAGGTTCGCGTAGCGATCCTGGATGGCTTTGAGCTGCGGTTGCAGCTCCTGCATCCGTCGCATCGACACGACGCTCTTGTGCCGTAGCGGGAACATGGCCAGGTTGATCAGCACCGTCAAGAGCACGATCGACCAACCCCAGTTGCCGACGATGCCGTGCAGCCATTTGAGCGCGCCCAGCAGCGGCACAGCAAGCCATCCGAACATGCCGTAATTCACGGCGCGGACAAGTTCACTGTCGATTGAGCGCAACAGGTCGAACTGCTTGGGTCCGACGAAGAAGCGCACATTCATCGGCGGTTGCGGGAATCGGAACGCGTAAGAAATGAACTGCCGGCGTTGATCAGCGGGCCCCGGCACGACCAGCGCACGCGATTCGAGGCGCGTCTGCCCAGGATTGACCGCCGCAATCATGAAGTAGTGATCGTCCACGCCGGCGAACCGGAATTGACCCTCCTGAATCGGCTGCTCGGTGATCTTGTTGATCAAGATGCGCTCGACCTTCCCGGCCCGATGAAGAATCAGCTCCGGCGGGGCAAGCGACGCGTTGCGATTGAAAAAGCCGGGATTGGCGGGGGCAGGTGTTATGTCCCCAGGGCCGGGCCCCCACACGACGCTCGGGTTGATCGTCCGATCTCCGGTCCGGGCATCTACCGAAAGGGCGACGACGTAGGTGGCAGGGTCGAATCGAAATTCCTTGCGGACGTGCACACCCGCGGCATCCTCGAATTCGAAGGTCACGGCGGCTGGCGATTGCGTCGCATCGACGCGACGTGCCCCGCCATCGACGCGGTACAGCACGTCATTGAGGCGCGACGTGAGGTTGGGATCCTCCGGCACACGCAGCGAGAACGGGAGAGCCTCAGACGCGGGAAGTCCGCTCGGTACCAAATCCACTGGCTCGCCGCGGTTGTCCCGATATTCCTTCAATCGCCAGTGGAGGAGACGGCCGCCGCGGTTGGTAAACACCGCAGTGACTGTGCTCGTCTCAACGGTGATGTCGCGCTCCGCAGTGTCGGATACAACAGCCTGCGGTTCACGCGACGCATTGGAAACAATCGGACTCGATTCTGGTGCGGAGGTGGCCGGCGACGAGCGGGTGCTCTCCGACGGCGCCTCTGCTGGAGCCGCGGGTGCGGAACTGGAGGCTGCTGGTTTTGCCGTTGGTCGAGGTGGCGGTGCGAAGTAAGCCTGATAATAGTACAGCACCAGGAATGACAGAACGATGGCAATAAAAACGCGGCGTTCCATGAACTAATCAGGAGCGTGGAACGGGATCCACGCCGTGGCTCCCCAGCGGGTGGCAGCGCGCGAGCCGGCGCGTGCCCATCCAAACACCCCTGATCGCTCCGTGCAGCTCGACAGCCTCGCGCATGTAATCGGCGCACGACGGATAGAAGCGGCACGACCCGGCAAAAAGAGGCGACAAAAGAAGTTTATAAAGTCGAAGCAATCCGAGGACGATCGCGGCGGCGGGCGAGGAGCGCGACGTATTCGACTTCGAGATTTGCGAACGGTGCATCGAGCATTTCCCGCCGCGGCACGATGACGATATCGAGACCGCCAATGTCTTTCCGCCGCCTGAACAACTCCCGGGCGCGCCGTTTCGCCCGGTTGCGATCGACGGCCGACCCGAGTTTCCGCGTGGCGGCGACGCCCAGCCGCGGCACGGCGGCACCATTAAGCATGACGAAAATCGTCATGTAACGGCCGTGAATCTTTGCCCCGCCGGCGTAGATTCGCTCGAACTCGGCGCGGCGCCGAATGCGATGCGCCACCGTCAGGCCACGTCCTTCCACGGCGGCTGAAGCGGTCAGTCTACCGTTCGTCGGCGACAGTCAGGCGCTTCCGTCCCTTGGCCCGCCGCCGCTTGAGGACGATCCGGCCATTTTTCGTCGACATGCGTACCCGGAAGCCATGCGTTTTCTTGCGGCGACGGGTATTGGGCTGGTAGGTGCGCTTCCCCTTCATCTTGTCCTTTGAGCTTGCCTCGCTGAAGCCTGTTGGCGATGGCTGGGCTCAGCCGAGTCTGGCGAACTGTCAATACTAGTCGTCGCTGAAACGGAGTGTCAACGCAGGATCGGTTGTCGCGACCTTGTGCTACATTCCCCGCTTCCGATTTACCGCTCACCGCCTCGCTTTCGCTTCGACGCTTCGGTTTGTTCCCCAAGATTTCCACAACTGTGGAAAACACTGTGGAAAACATCGATGGACGGCTCAGCTGACGGCGGAATGCGGCGATTCCACGGGATTTGGCGCAGGCGAAAGTAGGGTACTACCCGGTTTTGCTGCTTCCCGCGACGGGCAAATCTCGAAACGCCTGCGGCAGTGGCGCATTGATGGGGCGAAAGTCCCGCATTCACGATTTTTCGGGTGATCTTGCATGGAAACGAGCATCTGGGACCAGATCCTCGCCCGCGTCGAAACAAAAGTTAACCGCCACAGCTTTTCGACCTGGTTCAAGCCGACGGCGTTCGTCGCGGACCGCGGTCGAGCCATCACCGTGCGGGTACCAAACCCGCTCTTCAAGGATTGGCTCACCAAACATTATTCAGTCGTGCTGTCGGAAGCGCTTGCGGAGGTCCGCCGTCCTGAGACGTCCCTCGTGTTCGTCGCTGAACCAAGCGCAGCGCTCCCTGCCGCCGCCGAGGAACCGGTTGTTCCTCAAGATGATGACGCCGGACTCAGCGTCGACGGGCGAACGCCAGCGGGGTTGAACCCCCGGTACACGTTCGACACGTTCATCGTCGGCCCGTCGAACCAATTCGCCCACGCGGCGTGTCGCGCGGTTGCAGAAGCACCATCGCGCTCGTATAACCCGCTCTTCATCTACGGCGGTGTGGGCCTCGGCAAGACGCACCTGATGCACGCCGTCGGACAGTTCGTGCTGGAGCACGATCGCACGCTCAAACTCACCTACATCTCGTCCGAGCGGTTCATGAACGAAATGATCAATGCGGTTCGTTATGACCGCATCCTGGATTTTCGTGAACGGTACCGAACGGTCGACATTCTGCTGGTCGACGACATCCAGTTCGTCTCGGGCAAAGAAGGTACACAGACCGAGTTCTTTCACACCTTTAATGCGCTGTACGACGCGCAGAAACAGATTGTGCTGAGCAGTGACCGGCCTCCGCACGAAATCCCTGCGCTCGAGGAACGGCTTCGATCGCGCTTTGAATGGGGCCTCATCGCAGATATTCAGCCGCCGGATCTTGAAACGAAAGTTGCGATTCTGAAGCGGAAAGCCGAGGCGGAAACCGTTCCCTTGCCCGACAGCGTAGCGATGTACATCGCCGGACGGATCAAGTCGAATATCCGCGAACTCGAGGGCTCACTCATTCGACTCATTGCGTACGCCTCATTGACCGGACGCGACATTTCGCTCGAACTGACGCAGGAGGTTCTGAAAAACGTCATCGATCAAGACGAGAAAGCGGTGACGATCGAAACGATTCAGAAATTCGTTTCCGAGTACTATCAGTTGAAATTGTTCGAGCTGAAATCAAAAAACAATTCGAAGTCGATCGCGCTTCCGCGACAGATCGCGATGTACCTGTGCAAGACGCTGACGCATGCGTCGCTGCCCGAGATCGGACGAAGTTTTGGGGGAAAGCACCATTCGACCGTCATTCACTCGATCAAGAAGGTCGAGGAAATGCGAAAAACGGATGGCGATTTCAACAGTCTGATGACGAATTTCCTTGAGTCTTTCAGGTGATTTCCGCAGACGTTAACAGCCGAGGTGAACGGCTTCTTGTGGACCGTTCAAGGAGCGGAATTTCCCACAAAAAACCGACGTTTCAGCGCGTCGGGATTTACAGATCTATCCACACCTTAAGTTATTGAAATTCAAGGACTAATCTTTACCGATCCTTCTTTGCACAACCCTTTATTTCCGGTATAATTCTTTATCTCTTCTGCTCCTCTTTTTCAGAGCGTAAGAACCTGACTGAAAGGCTCCTTCACAGCGGATCAACCGCGCCGCTTCGAGGTCACAGCACGCATATGGAACTCGTCGTCGGGAAGAACCAGCTTCTGCGAGAACTGCAACTTTTCCAGGGCATCGTCGAACGCAAGAACACGATCCCGATTCTCGCCAATGTGCTGATTGAAGCGAAAGGCAACGAGGTTCGCATGCTCGCCACCGATCTCGAGGTGGCGCTACGCAGCCGTTGCGACGCGGCGGTTTCGAAAGGTGGATCGCTGACACTTCCGGCGAAGAAGCTGTACGAGATCATCAAGGCACTTCCCGAAACGGACGTTCGTATCCAGGAAGACAAGAACGGCGTGAAAGTCGCCGCCGACAAATTCGATTCGCGGATGCAGACGCTGCCGCGCGAGGATTTCCCGTCGCTGCCGGAAACCACCGGTGCCGCGAGTGCAACGCTGCCGCGTGAAGCGTTGCGTGAAATGGTGGCGAAGACACAATTCGCCATCACTGGCGAGGATACGCGGTACTTTCTGAATGGTGCGTTGTTCGTGCTGCGGCCCGACTCGATGAGCCTTGTCGCCACCGATGGTCATCGTCTTGCACTGGTCACCGTAAAGCGTGAAGCGTCGGACGAAGCTGTGAAGGCTGGCGAAGAAGTCAAAGTGATTCTTCCAAAGAAAACCCTTCTGGAACTCGGCAAATTGCTTTCGGAGGCGGACGGCGAGATCCGATACGAGCGCGGCGAGAATCATCTCTTCTTTGCCGTCGGCGATCGCGTGCTGATCTCGCGGATGATCGATGGTCAGTTTCCCGCGTACGAACGGGTGATTCCAAAGGGCAACGACAAGGACATCGAATTCGAGCGCGAGCGGCTGACCAACGCGGTCAAGCGTGTCGCGTTGCTGTCAAACGAGCGCTCGCGTGCCGTCAAGTTTGAAATCGACAAAGGCAAGGTTGACGTGACGTCGAGCAGTTCGGAATTCGGCGAGGCGCGTGAACAGCTCACGGTGGACTACCAGGGAGCGTCGTTCGCGATCTCGTTCAACGCGCAGTATGTGCTCGACTTCCTCAACGTCGCCGACACCGACGTGGTCTCGCTCTCCCTGAAGGACGAAGTCAGCCAGGCAGTCATGAAGCCCGTCGGCGCGCAGGGGTACGAGTACACCTACGTGATCATGCCGATGCGAATCTGACGGAGAACCTAAGGATACGCGTGGAACATCCCGACCAGACGCAGATCGACCAGTCCGACGAGCTCCTCACTCCCGACACTCCGGCATCGCCGGGCCCGAACGGGAACGGATCTGTCGACGACTACGGCGCCGACAAGATCAAGGTTCTCGAGGGCCTCGAGGCGGTTCGGAAGCGGCCCGCGATGTACATCGGGTCAACGGGCGAGCCCGGCTTGCACCATCTCGTCTATGAGGTCGTCGACAACTCCATCGACGAGGCGCTGGCCGGTTTCTGCGACCAGGTCAACGTCACGATTCACATCGACAACTCGATCACGGTCGTCGACAACGGTCGCGGTATTCCAGTGGACGCGATGCCGGATGGACGATCCGCCGCCGAGGTCGTGCTCACAGTACTGCACGCCGGCGGCAAGTTCGAGAACGCCGCGTACAAGGTGTCTGGCGGGTTGCACGGCGTCGGCGTATCCGTGGTGAACGCGTTGTCCGAGCGGCTCGATCTCGAGATTTGGCGTAACGGCCAGGTCTATCAACAAAGCTACGAGCGCGGGACTCCGATCAAACCGCTCGAAGTCACCGGCACCACTCAGCGGCGTGGCACGAAAGTTACCTTCAAAGCCGACTCACAGATTTTCGAGACAACGGAATACAGCTTCGACACGCTGGCGCAGCGGCTGCGCGAACTCGCATTCCTTAATGGCGGCATTCTCATCAGCATCGACGATGAGCGCGACGGCAAGAGCCACAAGTTCCAGTACGACGGCGGCATCGTCTCGTTCGTCGAGCATCTGAACAAGAACAAGACGGCTGTCAACGACAGGCCGATTTTCATGAAGGGCAGCAAGGACGGCATCGACGCCGAAATCGCCCTGCAGTGGAATGACGGTTACTCGGAACTCGTCTTCACCTTCGCCAACAACATCAATACGCACGAGGGCGGCACGCATCTGTCCGGCTTCCGCTCGGCATTGACACGAACGATTAACGCCTACGCGACCAAGAGCAATCTCGCGAAGGATCTGAAGGACGCAAGCATCAGCGGCGACGACATTCGTGAAGGTCTGACGGCGGTGGTGAGCGTCAAGATTCCGCAGCCGCAGTTTGAAGGCCAGACGAAGACGAAGCTCGGAAACACTGAAGTCAAGGGGATCATCGAGACCATCGTCAACGACAAGCTCGGGCAGTTTCTCGAAGAGACTCCGGTGGTCGCCAAGAGGATCATCGGCAAAGCGGTGGACGCAGCGCGAGCACGGGAGGCCGCACGCAAGGCACGCGATCTCGTCCGGCGCAAGGGCGCCCTGGATGGCAGCAGCCTGCCCGGCAAGCTCGCCGATTGCCAGGAGCGCGATCCGGCCCAGAGCGAGCTCTATATCGTTGAAGGCGAATCGGCAGGCGGCTCAGCGAAACAGGGGCGCGATCGACGATTCCAGGCCATTCTTCCGATCAAAGGAAAGATCCTGAACGTTGAAAAAGCGCGCTTCGACAAGATGCTGAGCAGCGACGAGATCAAGACGATGATTGCGGCGCTCGGTTGTGGCATCGGCAACGAGGATTTCGACCCGGACAAGCTCCGCTATCACCGCGTCATCATCATGACTGACGCTGACGTGGACGGCTCGCATATCCGAACCTTGCTGCTCACCTTCTTCTACCGGCAGATGGCACCGCTGATCGATCGCGGTCACATCTTCATCGCGCAGCCGCCGCTCTTCCGAGCCAAACGAGGGCGGACGGAAACCTACATCAAGGACGAACGTGAGCTCGAGAATTATCTGATTCGGCGAGCGGTTGAATCACGTGTCGCGAAACTCGCCGACGGCAGCGAAATATTCGGCGACATGCTGCAACGCTACCTGCAGAGGATGATGGGGTATCGCAAGTTGCTCCAGCAGGTCACGCGCCGCGGAAACCCTCCGGAAATCGTGACGTCGCTGCTGCAGCTCGATGCCCGCGACAAGACGTTCTTCGAACAGCGCGACAGGCTGGATGTCATCGCCGCCCGGATGACGACGCCAACTCGGAATGTCCTCGTCAGCCGTGATGACGAGCACAACGCGTTCGAACTGTCCATTGAAGACCGTTCGCAGGGGTACCCGCGTAGGTACAAGATGGGCGTCGACTTCATCACCTCCGGGGAATACCGGACGCTGCACGCGGCGTATCGTGAAATTCAGGACATCAAGTTCCCGGTGGTTGTGAAGACCACGTCCGCTGCTGACGAGACGCCGGAGGATGAGATCGCGGCGGCCGACGACACGACCATCGGCGGCGCACCGGTCGACGAAGCGACAAAGCTCGCCGCGGAATCCAGACCATCCCCGGCTGTGCCCATCCCGGGCCGTGGACGCCGCGAACCCGATGCGACGCTCGCCGACGTAGATGCGTTCGTCGACTATTTCATCGCGGCCGGCAAGAAGGGGATCGCGGTGAACCGCTACAAGGGCCTCGGTGAGATGAATCCCGATACGCTCTGGACGACGACGATGGATCCGGAGAACCGGACGCTGCTGCAGGTCCGTGCCGAGGATCACGCGGAAGCCGATCAGATGTTCACGACGCTGATGGGCGACCAGGTCGAGCCGCGCCGGAAATTCATCGAGGACAACGCGCTCGACGTGAGGAATCTCGACGTCTAAATGAATCCGCCGAACACACCGCCGAATCGTCTTCCGATCAACATCGAAGACGAAATGAAACGTTCGTACATGGATTACGCGATGAGCGTAATCATCGGGCGCGCGCTGCCCGACGTACGGGACGGTCTCAAGCCCGCGCATCGCCGTGTCCTCTACGGCATGAAGACGATGGGCCTCTCGGCGACGCGCGGTTATCGTAAGTGCGCCAAGATCGTGGGCGAGGTGATGGGCAATTTCCATCCCCACGGCGACGCCTCCATCTACGACACGCTCGTTCGACTCGCCCAGGACTTCAACATGCGGTCGCCGCTCGTCGACGGCCAGGGGAACTTCGGCTCGATCGACGGCGATCCGCCGGCGGCGATGCGATACACCGAGGCGAGGCTCGAATCTCTCGGCGACGAAATGATGACGGATCTCGACAAAGAGACCGTCGACTTCGTCCCGAACTACGACGAGACCACCGAAGAGCCGACCGTACTCCCAGCGCCGTTTCCGAACCTGCTCGTCAATGGATCGGCGGGCATCGCGGTCGGCATGGCGACCAACATTCCGCCGCACAACATGCGCGAGGTGATCGACGCGGCGATCTGGACGATCGAATCGGCGCAATCCGACAATCCGCCGACGCTGCCCGAGAAACAGCGCAAGCTCCTCGAGTTGGTTCCGGGGCCTGACTTTCCCACCGGCGGCTACATCGTTGGACGTCAGGGGATTCAGCAGGCGTACCTGACGGGGCGCGGCACGGTCATCATGCGGGCGAAAGCCGAGATCGAGGTGACGAAGAAGGGCGATCGTTCCGCGATCGTCGTCACCGCGATTCCGTTTCAGGTCAACAAAGCCAAGTTAATCGAACGGATTGCGGAGCTGGTCCGCGACAAGACCATCGAAGGCATCTCCGATATCCGCGACGAGTCCGATCGTGAAGGACTGCGCGTCGTCATCGATCTCAAACGCGGCGAGATCGGCGATGTCATTCTGAACAATCTGTACAAGCACACCGCCCTGCAAAGCAGCTTCGGCATCATCATGCTGGCGATCGTCGGGGGGCGGCCGAAGGTGCTGCCGCTCGTGGAGTTGATCGACAGCTTCGTCGAGTTCCGCCGGGAAGTCGTCCGCAGGCGGACCGAGTTCGAGCTGCGCAAGGCGGAGGCGCGACGCCACATTCTCGAAGGTCTCAAGATCGCCCTCGACCATCTCGACGCCGTCATCACGCTGATTCGCGGTGCGAAAAATCCGGGCGAGGCGCGGGATGGCCTGATGACGCAGTTCTCGCTGTCGCAGATTCAGGCGCAGGCCATTCTCGACATGCAGCTCCAGCGGCTGACTGGCCTCGAACGGCAGAAGATTCTCGACGAACTCGCCGAACTGCTCAAGCTGATCGAACGGCTACTGGCGATTCTCTCGAGCGACAAGCTGGTGATGCAGATCGTCGTCGATGAGCTCCGGAAGGTTCAGGAGAAGTACAGCGACGCGCGCCGCACGGAAATACTCGCCGAGGAAGGCGAGTTCCGCATCGAAGACCTCATTGCCGAAGAAGACATGGCCATCACGGTCAGCAACACCGGCTACATCAAGCGGACGGCGATCACCAACTATCGCAACCAGCGCCGGGGCGGCAAAGGGCGCATCGGGATGCGGACGCGCGAAGAAGATTTCGTCTCGCATCTGTTCGTCGCGTCGACCCACGCCTACATCATGATTTTCTCGGACCGCGGCCGCGCGTACTGGCTCAAGGTCCACGAGATCCCCGACGTCGGTCCCGACGGCCGCGGAAAGGCAATCGCGAACCTTGTCTCGATGGAGGAAGGCGAGCGGATTGCCGCGCTCCTCGCGGTCAAGGAATTCGCCGCGGATAAGTTCATCGTCATGGGAACCCGCAAGGGGATCGTGAAGAAGACCGAGCTGAGCGCCTTCAGCAACCCGCGCGCCGGCGGCATCATCGCGGTGGGCGTCGAGGAAGGCGACGCTGTGATCGCGGCCAACGTGTCGGATGGCAATCACGAGATCTTCATTGGTACCCGCGACGGAATGGCGATCCGGTTCCCGGAAAGCGACGTCCGCGCCATGGGCCGCGGCGCTTACGGCGTCCGGGGAATTTCATTGCGTGAAGGGGATGCCGTCGTCGCCATGGAGGTGCTGACGCCGGGGGGAACGATCGTCTCCGTCACCGAACAGGGGTACGGCAAGCGGACCGAGCTCGACGAGTACCGCGTTCAGTCGCGCGGTGGCATCGGCATCATCAACATCCAGACGTCCGAGCGCAACGGCAAGGTCATTGGCATTGCGCAGGTGTCCGACGACGCAGAGCTGATGCTGATCACGCAACAGGGCAAGATTCTCCGGATGGCGGCAAAAGACATCCGAACCATCGGACGGGCCACGCAGGGCGTGAAGCTGATCGACATCGAAGGCGACGATCGCTCGGTCTCCATCGCGCGGCTTGCTGAGAAGGACGAAGAAGAGTAGGCTCCGCGCATGCCAAAACGCATGCGCTTCGCCTGTGTTCTCCTGCTGGTTGCGGCGTGCGGTTCGACCCCTGTCGAGCAGCAGATCCTCACGCAGTTTTTCCGGGCCGCGCGCGTCCGCGACAACACGACCCTTGCCGGCATGTCGGCCGTGAAGTTCGACCCGCGGACCGACGGGACGGTGGAGGACTTCAAGATCGACAGCATCGGCGAGCCGCAGCATCGGAAGCTCCAGTTGCAGGAGTTCGCCGACGAGCAGGAGAAGATTCGCAACGACCAGATCGAATTCACCAAGAAGATGCGCGACTTCTACCAGTCGAACTCCATTGCCATTGACCGGGCATCAAAGGCGGACCAGGCCAAACAGCCTGTGAGCGGCAAGGACGCGGGGTTGCTGGCCGAATGGAAGAAGTGGGATGCCGACAGCCGCGACCTCGAACGGAAACTCTCCCAGGCGCGCCAAAAGGCCGCCAGGGAACGTTCGACGGCCGTGGCGAGCCTGACGACCCCTGGACGTGACGACGTCGATGTGACCGGCATGGATGTCGACATGATCAGCGAGCCGGTGACGGTCACGGCGCAGGTGCAGACACCCGACGGCAAAACCGCATCGAAAACGATGGTTGTGACACTTCAACGCGCGTCTGGCAAGAAGGACGGCCAGACACTCGACGGGCGTTGGATCATCATGTCGATCCAACCGCAGGGTGGCGCCGCACCCCAGACTAACTGACCATTTCGAGCTTCGCGTACTTGGCGCGGAGCGTCTTCTGTCCCACCGTATTGAAGCGCACGAGCAGCTTGATGTCGTCATCAAGCTGCTCCACCGACAAAACGGTTCCTACACCGAACTGCGGATGGCGAACCCGAACGCCAGGATGGAGGCCTGGCGGTATCGACTGATCCTCGTCCGCATAGGCGTAATCGGTCTCTTCGCGGACGCGGCCGCCACGATAACCGCGCCCATACGGATTCGCGCGGAAATGCGAGAAGGACACCTGCGGGGCGACAACCGACGAGGGCACTTCCTCGATCAGCTCGGACGGAATTTCGTCCACGAATCGCGACGGATCGGTTGACTGGTATTCGCCGAACACGCGCCGTCGCGCGGCGGAGGTCAGCACGAGACGTCGCTGTGCGCGCGTGATCCCGACATAGCAGAGCCGCCGCTCTTCTTCCAGCTCGGCCTCGTCCTCGGCCGAACGCGAGTGGGGAAACAGCCCTTCCTCCAGCCCCGCAATCGTCACGACCGGGAACTCGAGACCTTTGGCGCTATGCAGCGTCATCATCAACACACGCGCGTCGCGCGCGCCCGCTTCCTCATCGGCGTCCGACAGCAGGGACAACTGGTCGACGAAACCGGCCAGCGACGGCTCCGGACTCCGGGTTTCGTACTCCCGTGCCGCCGACACGAGCTCGGCGAGGTTTTCAATTCGGCTTTCAGCCTCTTCGCTGCGTTCCTCCCGGAGGTCCTGCAGGTAGCCGCTCTGGTCGAGAACCTTCCCGAGCGCGATCGAGACGGATTCACGCGACGCCATATCGGTGAGCGCGAGAATCAGGTCGCGAAACGCAGCCAGCGACTGCGTTGCGCGTGGCGCGAGGGCACGCCGATCGACCGCGTGGACCAGCCGCGCCCACAGCGAGTTGTTCGTGGCAACCGGCTGAAGACCCGCGAGCAGCGGCGGCGCGTCCGCGTCAGTCGGAAGTTCGACAGACGCGAGCGATTCCATCACGCCTTTGCCGATCCCGCGCGGCGGAACGTTGATCACACGCCGCAGGCTCACATCGTCATGAGGATTCAGCACCAGCTTCAAACACGCGAGCGCATCCTTGATCTCCTTGCGTTCGTAAAAGCGGACGCCGCCGATGATCTTGTAAGCAATGCCGGCACGCCTCAAAGCGTCTTCGAGGGTCCGCGACTGTGCGTTGGTTCGGTAGAGAACCGCGACGGTGTTCTCGAGGTCGTCCTGAAGCGCCGTCCGCGCAGTGCGGGCGATGAACTCCGCCTCGTCGAGGTCGTCGCCGGCGCGGAAATACAGGATCTTCGAGCCGCCTTTCCGCTCGGTGTAGAGCCGTTTGTCCTTCCGATTGCGGTTCTGCGAGATCACCGAGGAGGCCGCATCCAGGATCACCTGCGTCGAACGGTAGTTCCGTTCGAGCTTGACGATGCGCGCCTCTGGAAAGTCGTGCTCGAAGTCGAGGATGTTGCGCAGGTCGGCACCGCGCCATTTGTAAATTGACTGATCCGGATCGCCGACGACGCAGAGATTCCGGTGCCGCGCGGCGAGCCGCTGGATGAGCAGGTACTGCGGCCGGTTCGTGTCCTGGTACTCGTCGACCATGACGTGAACGAACTTTTTGCTGTACCGCTCCTGCACGACTTCAGCCTTTTCGAACAGGTCGACCGTCTTGAGGAGCAGATCGTCGAAGTCGAGCGCGTTGGCATCGCGCAGCGCCTTTGCGTAGAGCTCGTAGAGCTTCCCGATTTGCGCGTCGCGCGGATGCCACGAGTTCGCGGTAAAGACCTCGGGCCCCTCCATCCGATTCTTGGCGTGACTGATTCGCGATAACGCGAGCCGTGGTTGCACCGCGCTTTCGTCCGCGCCAATCTGTCGCAATGCCTGCTTCATGACCGTGAGCTGGTCGGTCGAGTCGTAGATCACAAAGTCGCGTGAGAGACCGATATGAGGGGCCTCGCGACGAAGCAGGCGTGCGCACAGGGCATGGAACGTCGAGATCCACATGCCCCGGCAGTCAACGCCGAGCAGCGTTTCGACGCGCGTGCGCATCTCCTCCGCCGCCTTGTTGGTGAAGGTGACGGCCAGCAACCGGTCGGGCTCGCACAACCCTTCGCTCACCAGGTAGGCGATCCGGTGGGCGATCACGCGGGTCTTCCCGGATCCGGCGCCGGCCAGAATCAGCAGCGGCCCGCTCGCATGGAGAACGGCTTCCTGTTGTTCACGGTTGAGGACGGAGAGCAGATCCATCGTGATTGGCGATTGTTGATTAGCGATTGAACCGTCGTCGCGCCACGGCGTCAATCACTAATCATCAATTGCCAATCACCAATTTACTCGACGGTGACGCTCTTCGCGAGATTCCTCGGCTGATCGACGTCGCAGCCACGCCGCACGGCGATGTGGTAGGCGAGCAGTTGCAACGGCACAGTCATGACGACAGGCGTCAGCAAGGGTGTCGCTGCGGGAAGCGGCACGATGACGTCTGTCTGACGGTCGAGCACCGCCGCCATTCGGGTGTCGCCCTCCGTCGTCAACGCGATAACCGATCCGCCGCGGGCTTTTGCTTCCTGCACGTTTCCGATCATCTTTTCGAACACGTGATCGTTGGGAGCGATGGCGACCACCGGCATCTGTTCGTCGATGAGC
>JACXTT010003004.1_pt1 | contig 26379 bp, 25 predicted proteins | sample 9270951 | NCBI WGS metagenome assembly JACXTT01 (sample SAMN15532306, study PRJNA645909) | rock metagenome | isolation source: weathered quartz diorite | place: Puerto Rico | collected 2017-06-21
GGCCGAGCTGGTGATCCGCCAGGCGCAGGCGCGCACGCGCGCGGCGCAGAAGGTGGAAAAGAAGAAGGGCTCCGGCGTGGCCGTGCTGCCCGGCAAGCTGACCGACTGCGAATCGACCGACGTCTCGCGCAACGAGATCTTCCTGGTGGAGGGCGACTCCGCCGGCGGCTCGGCCAAGATGGGGCGCGACAAGGAGTTCCAGGCCATCCTGCCGCTGCGCGGCAAGGTGCTCAACACCTGGGAAACCGAGCGCGACCGCCTGTTCGCCAACAACGAGGTGCACGACATCGCGGTGGCGATCGGCGTGGACCCGCACGGCCCCAACGACGAGCCGGACCTGTCCAACCTGCGCTACGGCAAGATCTGCATCCTGTCCGATGCCGACGTGGACGGCGCGCACATCCAGGTGCTGCTGCTGACGCTGTTCTTCCGTCACTTCCCGAAGCTGTTGGATAACGGCAATGTTTGCGTGGCGCGTCCGCCGCTCTATCGCGTGGACGCTCCCGCGCGCGGCAAGAAGCCGGCGCAGAAGCTCTACGCGCTGGACGAGGGCGAACTGGTGGCCATCCAGGACAAGCTGATGAAGGACGGCATGAAGGAAGGCACCTGGCAGATCTCGCGCTTCAAGGGCCTTGGCGAAATGAACGCCGAGCAGTTGTGGGAAACCACCATGAACCCCGACACCCGCCGCATGCTGCCTGTTTCGCTCGGCGCGTTCGACCTGCCGCAGACCGTTGGCGTGATGAACATGCTGATGGGCAAGGGCGAGGCCGCGCAGCGCCGCAGCTGGCTGGAAGAGAAGGGCAACGAGGTGGAAGCGGACATCTGAGTCAGCGTGGGCGCGGTGTCGGCATTGGCCGGCGGATGCGCGATAATGCGCGCGTGCGCCGGGCGGCAGACGCTGTTTCCCGGCGTAGTCAGGCAGTCAGGTAGATAGTCAGGTAGTGTGAACCTTTCCCAAGGAGGCATGCCATGAAGATGCAGATTCGCGGACTGATCGTTTCCCTGGCCCTGCTGGGCGCCGGGGTGGCCCAGGCGGCCGACGGCGTTGGCTTTGTCGAGCCGAAGGACGGCGCCACCGTGACCAGCCCGGTCAAGGTGAAGTTCGCCGTCGAGGGCATGCAGGTCGCGCCGGCCGGCGACATGACGGCCGGCACCGGGCACCACCACCTCATCATCGACGGCAAGCCGATGGCCAAGGGCGAGGTTGTGCCGACCGACGAGATGCACCTGCACTATGGCAAAGGCCAGCTCGAGGCCGAGGTGAAGCTGCCGCCGGGCAAGCACACGCTGACGATGCAGTTCGCCGACGGCGCGCACCGCTCGTATGGCCCCGAGATGAGCAAGACCATCACGATCAACGTCAAGTAACGGCAAGGAGTATCGCGGCGACGCGTCCCGGCAGACCGGCACGCGCCACCGCGCACAGACCCATATGGCAACCACAGGACAGACCGGCAGGCAATGGCACAGGGCGGCGGCAGCCGCGCTGGCGCTGGCCGGGCTCGCCTGGGGGGCCGCGGCGCATGCCGCGCTCTATGGCTATATCGACGAGGACGGCGTGGCGCATTTTTCCGGCGAGAAGCTGGACGAACGCTACAAGCTGTTCATGAAGGACGGCGGCCAACTGAGCAGCGCCCGGCTGCCGGGCGCGGTGGCCGGCGACGAGATCGACCTCGAACGGCACAAGCTGTACCGCTACGTGGTCAACCACCCCAACATCGCCAAGGTGGAGCCGATCCTCACGCCGATCGCGCGCGCGCAGAACGTCGATCCTGCGCTGGTCAAGGCGGTGATGGCGGTGGAATCTGGCTTCAACACCGGCGCGGTGTCGCCCAAGGGGGCGATCGGCCTGATGCAGGTGATCCCCGATACCGGTGCGCGCTTCGGCGTTGCCGCCGATGCCAAACGCACGGTGGAAGAAAAACTCACCGATCCGCGCATCAACATCTCGGCCGGCGTGCGCTACCTGAGCTGGCTGATGCAGCGCTTTCCCGACAACCTGGAACTGGTGCTTGCCGCGTACAACGCGGGCGAGGGCGCCGTGCAGCGCTACAACAACCAGATTCCGCCTTATCCCGAGACCCGGCAGTATGTCAGCACCGTTCTGCAGTTCTATCGTCTCTACCAGCCCAGGGGACCGCACGCGGTGCGCGTCTCGGCGGGCGGCGGCGCGGGACGTGTGAAGATGGTGGTGGGCGGGCGCCGCAACATGCCCTGACCCCGGCCGGCAGGTGAAATCAAAGCAACCCGGCGCGCCGCTTCCGACGCGCCGTCTTCTTGCCAATCCATGGAACAACAAGATATTACGTTTCAACCCGAAGAGCCTGCAGATTCGCTGACGCTCGCGCACTACGCGGAGCGGGCTTACCTCGACTATGCGATCAGCGTGGTCAAGGGGCGCGCGCTGCCGGATGTGGCGGACGGCCAGAAGCCGGTGCAGCGCCGGATCCTGTTCGCGATGCACGAGATGGGCCTGCGCGCCGATGCCAAGCCGGTCAAGTCGGCGCGCGTGGTCGGCGACGTGCTCGGCAAGTACCACCCGCACGGCGACCAGTCCGCCTACGATGCGCTGGTGCGCCTGGCGCAAGATTTTTCGCTGCGCTACCCGCTGATCGACGGCCAGGGCAACTTCGGCTCGCGCGATGGCGATGGCGCGGCAGCGATGCGCTACACCGAGGCGCGCCTCACGCCGATCGCCAGGCTGCTGCTCGACGAGATCGACCAGGGTACCGTCGATTTCGCGCCCAACTACGACGGCTCCATGGAAGAGCCGAAGCTGTTGCCCGCACGCTTGCCGATGGCGCTGCTCAACGGCGCCTCGGGCATCGCGGTGGGCATGGCGACCGAGATTCCGCCGCATAACCTGCGCGAGGTCGCGGCCGCCACCGTGGCGATGATCCGCAATCCGGCCATCACGCTGGCCGAGTTGCTGGCGCTGATGCCCGGCCCGGACTATCCCGGCGGTGGCCAGATCATCTCGCCGGCGACGGAGATCGCGCAGATCTACGAGAGCGGCCGCGGCAGCCTGAAAGTGCGCGCGCGCTGGACCATCGAGGAAATGGCGCGCGGCCAGTGGCAACTGGTGGTGAACGAACTGCCGCCGAGCACGTCGGCGCAGAAGGTGCTGGAAGAGATCGAGGAGATCACCAACCCGAAGGTGCGCGCCGGCAAGAAGGCGCTGACGCCCGAGCAGACCCAGCTCAAGGCCGGCATGCTGGCGGTGCTGGACGCCGTGCGCGACGAATCCGGCAAGGACGCGCCGGTGCGGCTGGTGTTCGAGCCCAAGAGCAAGAACGTCGAGCAGCAGGAGTTTATCCAGACGCTGCTGGCGCACACCAGCCTGGAGTCCGGCGCACCGATCAACCTGGTGATGATCGGCACCGACGGCCGGCCGCGCCAGAAGGGACTGGCCGAGATCCTGCGCGAGTGGATCGCGTTCCGCTTTGACACCGTTACGCGGCGCACGCGCCATCGCCTGGGCAAGGTCGAGGATCGCATCCACATCCTCGAAGGCCGGATGCTGGTGCTGCTGAACATCGACGAGGTGATCCGCATCATCCGCGAGAGCGACGAGCCCAAGCCGGCGCTGATCGAGGCGTTCAGCCTCTCCGACCGCCAGGCCGAGGATATCCTGGAAATCCGCCTGCGCCAGTTGGCGCGGCTGGAAGCGATCAAGATCGAGAAGGAACTGGCGGAACTGCGCGAAGAGCAGGCCGACCTGGACGTGCTGCTGAAGTCCGAGACCATGATGCGACGGCGCATCATCAAGGAGATCGAGTCCGACGCCAAGCAGTACAGCCCGGAAGACAAGGATCCGCGTCGCACACTGATTCAGGAAGAGCGCCGCGCCGCCGCCGAAGTGCGCGTGATCGATGAGCCGGTCACCGTGGTGGTGTCGCAGAAGGGCTGGGTGCGCACGCGCCAGGGCCACGGCCACGATTCGCAGCAATTCACCTTCAAAGCGGGCGATGCGCTCTACGATACGTTCGAGTGCCGCACCATCGACGTGCTGCTGGCGTTCGGCACCAACGGCCGCGTGTACTCGGTCCCGGTGGCGAGCCTGCCGGGCGGGCGTGGCGATGGCGTGCCGCTGACGACGCTGATCGAGTTGCAGCCCGGCAGCCAGATCGCCCACACGTTCGCGGGCAGCGCCGAACAGCGCATGCTGATCGCCACGCAGGGCGGCAACGGCTTCCAGACCAAGGTGGGCGACATGACCGGCCGGCAGAAGGGCGGCAAGTCGTTCCTCACGCTCGACGACGGCGACGCACCGCTCGCGCCGACGCCGATCGGCGACGACGCCACGCACGTGGCCTGCCTGTCGGGCAACGGCCGCCTGCTGCTGGTCGGGCTCGACGAGGTCAAGGTGCTGTCGGCCGGCGGCCGCGGCGTGATCCTGATGGAGCTGGAGCCCAAGGAAACGCTGCAGCAGTCGATCGCCGTCGGCGCGCGCGGGCTGGTGCTGTCGGGCGCGGGCCTGCGCGGCGGCAAGGTGCCGCCGCAGACGCTGGCGGGCAAGACGCTGCTGCCTTACGTTGGCAAGCGCGCTCGCAAGGGCAAGGCTATCGAGAAGCTCAAGGACCTCAGCATTGAGCCGGTGCGCGTGGAGCCGCCGGCGGGTGGTAATTGAGGCTGCGGCTTGTCAGAAAAAAGGCCCCGCGATTGTGGGGTTTTTTTTCGGTTCGTCGCCGATCTGCGGGGTGAACGGGAGTCGCGGAATGACCTATTATGACCAGTTGGCTCGTCGCGATATGTTCGGCATTGCGCTTCTCTCGCGTGCACTGCGACGTCAATGTGCGCCACTTCTATCCGTAGATGCTGTCGAGTGGCTGGCACAGCCGCACTCGGCCATCTCTCAGTCTCGGTCGCGGTCTGCTGCGTAGCGGCCCGAGCAGTAGTAACAACGGCCCTCGCGCTGGCCGTCCTCTACCTCCCAGTAGTCGAGATCGCCAGTGTCGCAGGCTACACCACAGATGTCGCAGTTGGTCGGGATGTTGTCGCCGTCCTCGTTGTCGCAGAATGTGCAGCGGTATCCAGTGTCCGAAGCGTCGTTCAGGATCATCGTGAAATTGCCGCAGCTCTCGCAGTCGATTCGCACGTCGGGGACATCCGGGTCAGACGGGTCTCGAGGGTTGTCCTTTTCAATCGCGTCCGCCGCCCTCAGCGCATCTTTCAGCTTGAATTGGTACTCGTCGGACAGCACCTTGAAAGTATCCATCGCGTTCTGCGGGATGGCCTGCTCGATGTCCACGTCGCTGTTGTAGTCGAGAAACTCCAAGACCGCGCGGAACAGTCGGCCGATCGTGGTCCGCGCGGTCGCGACGTCCATCTCGAACTTGTGGTGCTCGATGTCGTTCCGCAGCTTCTTCAGCCATTCCAAGTCCTTGCGGAAATCGCCGGAAACGGTGTCCTTCTCTTCGTTGTTGATGAAGTTGACCGCTTCCCACAGCCCGATCGTGCGTGCCTTCTCGGGCTTGAGATTCGATTCGAACGGGTTCATGTAGATCAACAGCGGGTGCTTCTCAGTGATGTAGTGCTTGAAAATCAGCTCGATGAAATGAGCCATGTGCAGCACGCAGAACTTGTACGCCTTCGGATCACCGTTGTCGCCCTGCTCGAACTTGGTCAGCGCCTCGGCGAGGCTGTCCATCGCATTGTCGAGCAGGTCTAGCTTGTGATTCGACATTCCGTCCTCTGCCTAGTTGTTCCAATGGGTAGATTGTACGGTGGAGTGCAGAGCGGCCTCGCGACCATGGGAGCCCAGCGGTCGGTGTCAGTTGGCGGCCCGCTCCATGCTAGAAGCCGCGCATATGTATCGGCCTACTCCCCGCTCGCAGTTACACTCGAATTTGAGGCCGCGGGCCATCGAATGTCTGTTAGCGCGGCGAACGCCAACGTTCGAACGACTGAGTAATCGCACGGGCCAACAACGCTTCCTGGCCGACCGCCGCCTCCGGATCATCAGTCTTCCCCGGAAATCGGCGATGAACCTTCTTTTCGGGCGGCAAGTTGACGGTAACGCACTCAGTCCACCCCGACAAAACCCCCAGTCTGGTGCGCCCACAGCCGCGCATACAACCCGCCGTGCGCCAGCAGTTCGGCATGCGTGCCGCTCTCGGCGATGCGGCCGTTGTCCAGCACCACCAGCCGATCCATGCGCGCGATCGTCGACAGCCGGTGCGCGATGGCGATCACGGTTTTGCCCTGCATCAGCGTTTCCAGGCTCTCCTGGATCGCGGCCTCGACCTCCGAGTCGAGCGCCGAGGTGGCCTCGTCCAGGATCAGGATCGGCGCGTCCTTGAGCAGTACGCGGGCGATCGCGATGCGCTGGCGCTGGCCGCCCGAGAGCTTCACGCCGCGCTCGCCCACCTGGGCCTCGAAGCCGTGGCGCCCGTGCGCGTCCACCAGTTGCGGGATGAACTCGTCGGCGCGCGCGCGGCGCACCGCCTCCTGCAGTTCCGCGTCGGTGCTGTCAGGCTTGCCGTAGCGCAGGTTGTCGCGGATCGAGCGGTGCAAGAGTGAGGTGTCCTGCGTGACCATGCCGACCTTCTCGCGCAGGCTTTCCTGCGTGACGGCCGCTACGTCCTGGCCGTCGACCAGGATGCGGCCCTGCTCGACGTCGTAAAGCCGCAGCAGCAGGTTGACCAGCGTCGACTTGCCCGCGCCCGACGGGCCAACCAGGCCAATGCGCTCGCCGGGCTTCACCACCAGGTCCAGGCCCTCGATCACGCCGCTGCCCTTGCCGTAGTGGAAGCCCACCTGCTCGAAGCGTACTTCGCCTTGCGTGACATGCAGCGGTTGGGCGTCGGCGCGGTCGGTCACGGTGCGCGGCACGGCGATGGTCTGCATGCCGTCCTGCACCTGGCCGACGTTCTCGAAGATGCCGTTGACCACCCACATGATCCAGCCGGACATGTTGTTGATGCGGATCACCAGCCCCGTCGTCAGCGCGATGGTTCCCGCGGTGATCAGGCCCTGGTTCCACAGCCACAGCGCCAGGCCCGTGGTGCCGGCGATCAGCGCGCCGTTCATCGCGGTGATCGTGATGTCCATGCCGCTGACCATGCGGCCGGCCAGGCGCACCTTCTCGGTCTGCTCGGCCATCGCGTCGCGCGCGTAGTCTTCCTCGTGCCGCGTGTGCGCGAACAGCTTGAGCGTGGTGATGTTGGTGTAGCCGTCGACGATGCGGCCCATCAGCCGGGAGCGCGCCTCGGTGGCGACCACCGAGCGCGCCTTCACGCGCGGCACGAAGTAGCAGAGCGCGGCCACGTAGCAGACGATCCACAGCAAGAGCGGCACCATCAGCCGCCAGTCCGCCTGCGCGAACAGCACCAGCGCGCTGACCGCGTAGATCAGCACGTGCCAGATCGCGTCCACGGCCTGCACCGCCGAATCGCGCAGCGAGAAGCCGGTCTGCATGATGCGCTGGGCAATCCGTCCGGCAAAGTCGTTCTGGAAGAACGACAGGCTCTGCTTGAGCACGTAGCGATGGTTCTGCCAGCGGATCAGGTTGGCCAGGCTCGGGTTGATGACCTGGTGCACCAGCACGTCGTGCAGGCCAAAGACCACCGGGCGCGCGATCAGCGCGACGAATGCCATCCACAGCAGTTCGTTGCGATGGCGGGAGAAGAAGTCCGCTGCCGGCGCGGCCTGGGCCATGTCGACCAGGCGGCCGAGGAAATCGAACAGCGCCACCTCGATCAGCGCGCCCACCAGACCCACGGCCAGCAGGAAGGCGAACACGCCCCGGACCTCGCGCAGGAAGTGGGCGTAGAAGCGCCAGACATCGCCCGGCGGCTTGGTGTCCGGCAGGCGGCGGAACGGATCGATCAGTCTTTCCAGACGGCGAATCGGCATGGTGAATTCCCGTTGTGCCAGGCGTGCGGGGCGTCATCAGCCCGCCGATTCCCTTGTAGGGATTCGGGGCACGCATGTGGCGGATCAGACACGTCATGATACGCGTTCCGCGAAAACATGCAGGCGCGTTTCCCGCCGGGCGGCAGTCGCGTTTCCCCGACCGCACCCGAACCAACGCTTGAGCGCGGCGCCACGCCGGGTACACTGGCACGGCCGTGTCAAAGTGAAGCCCGCCACGCATGCCAACCAAACAGCAGGACCCGCGCGCCGCGTTGCGCCAGACTGTCGATCTCATGGTGTCGCCCGACGCGGCGGCGCTGGCGGCATTTCTCGCGTGCTTCCAGTCGCGCCGCCTTGCCAAGGGTGAGGACTTTCTCCGTGCGGGCGATGCCGGTACGCGCCTGGCATTTGTCCACGCCGGCCTGCTGCGCTTCTACTACACCACGGCCGACGGCAAGGAGGTCAACAAGTCCTTCGCCAGCGAGCGCCAGTTCGCCGGCGCGCTGGGCGCCTATCTCACCGGTCAGCCGGCCCGCTTCGGCATTCAGGCGCTGGAGGATTGCGAATTGCTGGTGGCCGACATGGCCGAGATCGCCGGCCTGGCCGAGCGCCATCGCTGCTGGGAAACCTTCCGGCGTCTCGTCGCCGAACAGCTTTACCTGCGCAAGGAGGAGCGCGAAGCCGAGCTGCTGCTGGACAGTGCCGAGACGCGTTACCGCCGGTTCCTGCATCGCTACCCCGGTCTCGAAGGCCGCATCCCCCAATACCATGTGGCCGGCTATCTCGGGATCACGCCTGTGGCGTTGAGCCGCATACGGCAACGCATGAAGATGCGCACCGCGTAGGGCAACCACCTGCGTCGCCATTAGCATCGCTGCGGCGCATTTACCCAGGTTAATGCCGTCGACCCACCGGCCGCCGATACTGCCCCGCAACTGGGCAATCGAAAAAAGCGATCGGGGGGACGGCCATGCGCATCTACGGCAACACCATTCTTATCACCGGCGGTGCCGGCGGGATCGGCCTGGCTCTGGCCGAGGCATTCCTGCACGCGGAGAACCAAGTCATCGTCTGCGGCCGGCACGTCGGCAAGCTGGAAGCCGCAGCCAGCAGCTTGCCGGGCCTGCACACCTTGCGCTGCGACCTGCGCGACGCCCGCCAGTGCGAAGCCATGTGCCGCGAGCTGGCACTGCGGTTCCCTGGCCTCAACGTCCTGATCCACAACGCCGGCATCCAGCAGCAACTGGATTTCGCCAGTGGCCGTTTCGACGCCGATGCCATTGCCGATGAACTCGACACCAACCTTGGCGCGCCCATTCACCTGACCCACCGCCTGCTGCCGCTGCTGCGCGCGCAGCCGGAATCCGTCGTCGCCTTCGTCAGTTCCGCGCTGGCGCGCGTACCCAAGGCATCCGCGCCGGTCTACTGCGCCAGCAAGGCCGGCCTGCAGAACTTTGCGCGCGCGCTGCGCTACCAACTGGAAGGCACCGCCACGCGTGTGATCGACATCGTGCCCGACCTCGTCGATACGGCCATGACCCGCCAGCAAGGCGGCGCACGCAAGATGACGCCGCGGCAGGTGGCCGGCGAAGTGCTGGCCGGTCTGGCCAGGGGCAATGACGAGGTGCTGACGGGCCGGACCCGCCTGCTGTTCCGGCTGCACCGGCTGTTGCCGTCGGTCGCCTACGGGTTGCTCAAACGCGGGTGAGTGCGGCCGGGCGGAGAGATCCCTGCCAAGAAAAATGCCCCTCGACCGCACTGTGCGGGCGAGGGGCATTTCACGTCATCAGAGCGGGCAGGGGCCGGCGTTTCCGTCGGCACCCCTGGCCAGCCGCGCGGTCAGCGCACGACCATGTGCGTGAACGGCTCCACATAGGCCTGCAGCGTCACGAACAGGCCGACCAGGATGGCCAGCGCGACCGAATGGAAGAACACGTAGCGCAGGATGTCGCCCTCGTGGCCGTACCACTTGGTGGCGGTGGAGGCCACGACGATCGACTGCGCGTCGATCATCTTGCCCATCACCCCGCCCGAGCTGTTGGCCGAGGCCATCAGGATCGGCGACAGGCCCAACTGCTCGGCCGTGGTCTTCTGCAGGCCGCCAAACAGCACATTGGACGCCGTGTCGGAGCCGGTCAGCGCCACGCCCAGCCAGCCGAGCATGGTGCCGAACAGCGGGTAGAGCACGCCTGTGTGGGCGAAGGCGAGGCCGAGCGTGGCGTCCAGTCCCGAATAGCGGGTCAGGTAGCCCACGCCGAACATCGCGCAGATCGTCAGCAGCGAGTACCGCACGAGCTTGATCGTTTCCCAGTATTCCTTGACCAGGCGCGGCACCGAGTAGCCCATCAGCAGGCCGCCGGCCAGCGCCGACACGAGGATGCCGGTGCCGGCCATCGACAGCACGTTGAAGTTGAACACCGCGCCCTCGGCGATCTCCTTGGGCACCACCGGCGGCACCTTGAGGACGGCCTTGTCCAAGCCGGGGATCGGGAATTTCCAGGCCCACAGCGCATCCATCATCTTCTTGAATTCGGGGATGCCCCAGACGAACACGAAGACGGTCAGGATCACCCACGGCATCCAGGCCTTCGCCACGGAGATGCCGGCCGAAGCGGCGGAAGCACGCGCGTCGGCTTCCAGCGCCTCGGGGTGGTCGACCTTGGAGTCGTCGTGGCGGCCGAGGATCTTGGTGGAGGTCCAGATCTCCTTCGGGTGCCAGACCTTCAGGAACAGCGTGAGCGACCCCATCGACACCAGCGCGGCGATCACGTCCACCAGCCACGGGCCGTGGAAGTTCGACACCAGGTACTGCGGCACGGCGAAGCTCACGCCGGCGACCAGGATGGCCGGCCAGATCGCCAGCATGCCGCGGAAGCCCGCAAACGCCCAGATCAGCCAGAACGGCACGATGACCGAGAAGAACGGCAACTGGCGGCCGATCATCGCGGACAGTTGCAGCAGGTCCAGACCCGTGACGGAGGCCAGGCCAATGATCGGCGCGCCCAGCGCCCCGTAGGCAACGGGTGCCGTGTTGGCGATCAGCGCGAGGCCGGAGGCGGCCAGCGGCGAGAAGCCCAGGCCGATCAGGATGGCGCCGGTCACTGCCACCGGCGTGCCGAAGCCAGCCGCGCCCTCGAAGAACGCGCCGAAGCTGAACGCCACCAGCAGCAGTTGCAGGCGGCGGTCCTCGGTGACGCCGGAGATCGAGTTCTGCAGCACCTTGAACGAGCCGTTCAGCGTCGTCAGCCGGTGCAGGAAGATGATGTTGAGAACGATCCAGCCGATCGGGAACAGCCCGGCGGCGATGCCGAACCCGGCCGCCTTGCCTGCCATGGCGGCCGGCATGCCGAACACCGTGGAGGCGACGATGATGCCGATCACCAGCGCCAGGCCCGCGGCAAGATGCGCCTGCAGGTGGAAGAACGCCAGCGCTGCAAGCAGGACGGCGACGGGTATCCCGGCGGCAATGGTCGACAGCGCCATGTTGCCGAGCGGGTCATAGATTTGACTCCACACGATTGAATCCTCCTCAGGTTGGGCGGCGGCGTTGCCTCTTTCGTACATCCTCGGGCCCTGGACCGCCGTGCTGCTCCCCGCCCGCTCAAAAACGGGCAGAAACCGGATTGTAGAGACGGCTTTCCGTCACGCTGGCTTAAATCCCGTCAACGGCATCATGAATCGCTTTCACGGATCAGGGTTTGCCTGGGGGCAGGCTCGCGCACCTTTCGCGCCTTGCAGCGTACTCTACACGGCGCTTATTGGAAATGTATGCGTGGCGAGGCCCTGCCGCGTGTCCGCGTGGGCGGGCAGGGGCAGGGCGTTCTGAAGCGCGGAACGAAGGGGGGCACCGAGGGAGGCGCCGCGCGGCCGCGCGGCGCGCGGGGAGTCAGCGCAGCGGCAGGTCGAGGATGCCTTCGGCGGCCGGGCGGGCGCGCATGGCGGCAAGCCAGCGCTCCAGTTCGGGCCGCGGTTCGTGCGGCACGGGCGTGCCCATCCAGCGGTGGGCCGCGCAGGCAAGCGAGATGTCGGCCATCGTGAGGCGGTCGCCGCCGATGAACTCGCGCCCGGCGAGCGCCTGATCCAGCAGGGCGGCCAGCGGCTCGGTGCGCTGGCAAGAGGCTGCAACGGCGGCCTCGTCGCGCTGCGCCGCCGGCACGCGGACCCTGTTGAGGAAGGCCGCGACCATTGCGGGGCTGAAGGTCGTGGTCTGCCAGTCCATCCAGCGGTCCGCCGAGGCGCGCGCCTTGACGTCCTCCGGCCACAGCGTGCCCTCGCCATAGCGTGCGCACAGGTAGCGCACGATGGCGTTGGACTCCCACAGCACGAAGGGCTCGCCGCCCACGTCCGTGCCGCGGAAGTCCTCGATCACCGGGATCATGCGGTTTGGGTTCAGCCGCACGTAGGCCTCGGTGTCGAGGTCGCCCTGGGCGACGCCGATGTCGATGCGTTCATGGTCCAGGTGCAGCTCGCGCGCGCACCAGACCACCTTCTGGACGTTGATGGAGGACAGGCGGCCCCAGATGCGCAACATGACAGGCGGCTCCATGACGGTCCGCTCAGGCCGCGCGGGCCTGCTGCGCGGCGCCGGCGATGGCCTCGGCGAACAGCTTGCCGAGGATCGTCACGCCTTGCTCGATGCGCTCGGCCGGCACGGTCACGAAGGCGAGGCGCAGCGTGTTGCGCTGCGGATTGCCCGCGTAGAACGGCGCACCCGGCACGTAGGCCACGTTGCGCTTCACGGCTTCCTCCAGGATCGCCATGCTGTCCAGGCCCTCGGGCAGCTTGACCCAGATGAACATGCCGCCTTCGGGGCGGTTCCAACTCACGCCTTGCGGCATGTGGCGCGACAGCGCGTCCAGCATGGTGTCGCACTGCTTGCTGTAGAGGTCGCGGATGGTCGGGATGTGGCGCTCGAGCAGGCCATCGCGCACGGTTTCGTAGGCGATGCGTTGCGTGAAGCTCGGCGTGTGCAGGTCCGCCGCCTGCTTGGCCTGGCACAGCTTGAAATGCAGTTCCGGCGGCGCGATCACGAAACCCAGGCGCAGGCCCGGGGCCAGGATCTTGGAGAACGAGCCCATGTAGATCACGCCGTCCGGGTTCATGGACAGCAGGCTCGGCAGGTGGTCGCCGGTGTAGCTCAGTTCGCCGTACGGATCGTCCTCGATCAGCAGCACGCCCAACTCCTTCGCCCGCGCGACCAGCGCCTGGCGGCGCTCGAGCGGCAGGCGGCGGCCCGTCGGGTTCTGGAAGTTGGGCAGGGCGTACAGGAAGCGCGCGCCGGCGGTCAGCTCGGGCGTCAGCGCCTCGGGCAGCAGGCCCTGCTCGTCGCTCGGGATCGAGACGAACTCCGGCTCGAACAGCGAGAACGCCTGCAGCGCGCCCAGGTAGCTCGGCGTTTCCACCAGGATGGGGCTGCCCGGATCGATCATCACCTTGGCGATCAGGTCCAGCGCCTGCTGCGAGCCGGTCGTGATCAGCACGCGTTCGACGTCCACCTGGTAGCGGTTGGCGATGAACTCGCGCAGCGGCAGGTAGCCCTCCGTGGCGGCGTACTGCAGCGCGCCCTGCGGGTTATCGGCGAATACGCGGGCCACGGCCGCTTCCATGGCCGCGACCGGGAACGATGCCGGCGAGGGCAGGCCGCCGGCGAAGGAGATGACCTCCGGCCGCTCGGTGACTTTCAGGATTTCACGGATGGCCGAGCTGGTCAGTTGTTGCGCCCGGCGGGAGATGGCCCAAGTCATGGTGTGTCTCTTGTGGTTTGGTGTGGGGTCGCCATGGCTGGCGACTCAGTCAACGATGAATAGTCTGGCGCCCGTCGGCGTGGACGATCGGTGCGGTTCCGCCTGGTCGGCCACCTGATAGCTCGTGCCCGCACCGAGCACGAACCGGCGGCCGTCTTCCAGTTCGGTATGCAGTTCGCCGTCCAACACGAACAGGATATGGCCCTTGGTGCACCAGTGGTCCGCCAGGTAGCCGGCCGTGTATTCGACCATGCGGACCCGGATGTCACCGAACTGGCGCGTGCGCCACAGCGCCTCGCCGTGCTCGCCCGGGTGGCGGGTGGGCGCGATGGCGGACCAGTCCGTGGTGCCGAAGGGCAGATTGTCGATGCGCATGGCGGCGTCGGTCAGTTCACTTCGACGATCATTTCGATCTCGACGCAAGCGCCCAGCGGAATCTGCGCCACGCCGAACGCGCTGCGGGCATGCTTGCCCTTCTCGCCGAACACCTCGGCAAGGAAATCGGAGCAACCATTGGTGACCAGGTGCTGCTCGATGAATTCCGGCGTGGAGTTCACCAGGCTCATCACCTTGACGACGCGCGTCACGCGGTTCAGGTCGCCGAGATAGCCATGCAGCGTGGCCAGCATGTCGATGGCGACGGCGCGCGCGGCGGCGTTGCCGGTTGCGGTATCCACGTCCTTGCCGAGCTTGCCGGTCCAGGGCTTGCCGTCCTTGCGGGAAATGTGGCCCGAGAGGAATACGGTGTTGCCGGTCTGCGCGGCCATCACGTAGGCGGCGACGGGCGCGTTGGCGGCGGGCAGTTCAACGCCCAGGCGGGCAAGGGTGTCATAGACGGACATGCGGTCTCCTGTCAGTGGATGGTAGTCCTGGATGATTCGGGGCTGGCCTCATGGGCGGGCACCGATGGCCGGTGCGCTGGCGGGTGCGGCCTGGCGCACGGCGGCACGCCGACCCAGGGCCACCACGGCGATCACGGCCACCGCGAAGGCGATGGTCGGGGCGTCGAGCGGCTCGGCCAGGATCAGGGCGCCGCCTGCCAGCGTCAGGAACGGCTGCAGCAATTGTATCTGCCCCACGCGCGCGACGCCGCCTTTTGCGAGTCCGGCGTACCAGAACAGGAAGCCGATGAACATGGAGAACACCGACACATAGCCCATGCCGAGCCAGGCGCGCCACGATGCCGCGGCGATGGCGGACTGGCCGGCCACGGCGAGCCACAGCACCACCGGCAGCAGCACCGGCATCGACACGACCAGCGCCCAACTGATGGTTTCCAGCCCGCCCAGCTCGCGCGACAGCTTGCCGCCCTCGGCATAGCCGAGCGCGCCCGCGACAACGGCGGCGAACAGGTACCAGTCCGCATGCTGCAAGCCGCCGGCACCTTGCCAGACGGCAAAGCCCACCACCAGCGCGCTGCCGGCCAGCGCCGACAGCCAGAAGCCCATCGAAGGCCGCTCGCGCCCGAACCAGGCGGCAAACACTGCCGTGGCGAGCGGCAGCAGGCCGATCACGATGGCGCCGTGGCTGGCCGGCACCTCGCGCATCGCCAGCGAGGAAAAGAGTGGAAAGCCGACCACCACGCCCAGCGCCGTCACGGCCAGCCGTGGCCATTGTCCGCCGCGCGGACGCTGGTCCGGGGCGAGCGCGCCGCGCCAGGCCAGCAGCGCCAGCGCCAGCATGGCCGCGATCACCGCGCGCGCCAGCGCGACGAAGGTGGCGTCAAGCTCCGCCACCGCCATGCGCGTGAAGGGCAGCGTCTGGCTGAACACCGCGACGCCGATGAAGCCGAGAAGCATTCCGCCCGACTGCGAGGTGGTGGGCGCTGCATGCTGGCCGGTCTGATCTTGCGTGGTCATGTCTTTCTCTCGTTTTGTCTCATTACGGCTGCGGGCGGGCGCCGATGGCGATCCACAGCGCGGTCAGCGCCAGCGCTGCGCCCATCAGCCGGTTGAACCACCGCACGCGGTTGCCCTCGCGCAGCCATTGCCGCAGCGATGCGCCGATCGCGCCATAGACGCCGTTGCTGGCGAAACCGAACACGGCGAACACCGCGCATACCAGCAGCGTGCGCTGCGCGGGGGAGGCCGCGCCGGCCATGTACGAGGCCGCGATCGCCAGCGCCAGCATCCACGCCTTGATGTTGGCGTACTGCAGCGCGGCGGATTGCCACACGTTCAGCGGGCGCAACACGGTTTTCTCGGCCAGCGCCGTGCTGCGCGCGAGCCGCACGGCCAGCCACAGCAGGTAGGCCACGCCCGCCGCGTGCACGACGGCGGCCAGCGTCGGGTTGCCCAGCACCAGCGCGCCCACGCCGGCCGCGCACAACGCGAAGACGCTGGCGAAGCCGAACGACACGCCGACGCAGTGCGGCAGCGTGGCGCGCAGGCCGAAGTTGGCGCCGGTGACGGCCGCAATCGTCGTGTTGGGGCCGGGCGTGAACGAGCCGACCGTCATCAGCGCAAGGAGCGCGAGAAACTGGGCGGACGACAGCCCGGTGAGCCAGCCGCTGGACATGTGGCCGGCTCCTTACGCGAAGGCCACGACGACGCGCCGGTTGGTGCGGCTCTTCTTCTCGATCTTGGTGACGATGACCGGGCCGATCTCGCCGGTCGCGGCCACGTGCGTGCCGCCGCAAGGCTGGCGGTCCACGCCCGGGATGTCGATGATGCGGATGGTGGTCGTGCCTGCCGGCGGCGCGGCGCCGATGGTGCGCACCAGTTCTGGCTGCGCGGCCAGCGCCTCGGGCGTGATCCGGTCGATGCGCACGCCGGTATTGGCGGCGATCAGCGCATTCAGGCGCGTGGTCAGGTCGACCTTGTCGAGCGTGGATTCGGGCAGGTCGAAGTCGACGCGCGCCGAGTCGGGCGAAATGCCGCAGCCCGTGACCGGCACCGGGATCAGCGCGCCGAGCAAATGCAGGCACGTGTGCAGCCGCATCAGGCGGTGGCGGCGCGCCCAGTCGATGGCCACCTCCACGCGGTCGCCAACCTGGGGCAGCGGGGAGTCCGGCGCCGGCACGTGCAGGATGCGCGTGCGGTCGTCGGCGTACACCGTGTCCGCCAGCGTCACCACCGCGCCACTGGGCAGCGTCAGCGTGCCGGTGTCGCCGGCCTGGCCGCCGCTGCGGGCGTAGCAGACCGTTTCGTCGAGCTCGATGCCGTCATCGCCCACGGCCACGACCGTGGCGGTGCAGCGGTCCAGGTAGGCGTCGTCGTCGAAACGTTTGCGGGTGGCGGACATCTTCGGGGGCTCCTCTTATATATGGTGTTCTAGCTGCTGCCGTCGCTGACGCTCGCCGCTAGCGCAGCGTCCGCACGCCTTGCGGCGTCTCGATGTCGGCGGCGAGCAGCGGCACGCCGTCGGTGTGGGCCAACTCGATCAGGGACTCGCCACCCAGCCAGGCCAGGCCCTGGCGCAGTAGTTCCGCACGCGGGTGCTGGCCGTGCAGGCGGCGCAGGGCCAGGTCCTGGCGCGGCAGCCGCACGCCGGGGTAGGCGGCCACGTCCCACTGGATCAGGCTCGGGAAGAGGCCGTCGCCGGCCGGGCCGGCCTCGCCTTGCCAGGCGGGCAGGCTGCCGTCGTCGGGCACCGTGATGCGCCAGCGCAGATCGCTACGCGTCATCGGGATGACCGGCGCGATGTGATCCGGGTATTGCGCCTGCCAGGCCGAGAGATCGGCCGGGCGCTCCACGCGGGCGGCCCAGGTCAGCAGGAACGGGCCGTCGCGCAGCCGTTGCCGCACGGCCTCGGTGTCCAGGCCGAACCAGCGCGGCCGGGTGGGCGCGGCGGCGTCGGGGTCGATGGCGATCACTTCCAGGTAGAGGCCGCCGAACAAGCCGAGCACGCGGTTATGCGTGCCCATGGCCGGATGCGCGCCGCCGGCCTGCGGCGCAATGCCGAGCAGGCCGGCCACGTGCTCGGCTCCGGCGTCGAGGGTGGGGGCGGCGATGACGAGGTGATCGAGGGCGAGCTTCATGTGGCTTGATGGTAGTCAAGGTTGTCGGTACAGTACCGGTACAGTTATGCGGATCATACTCAGTACAGTTGCAGGAGCGTCACATGGACGGCATGCCAACCGGCGGGGAAGGACCGGTCACGTCAGGGCACAAGGATAGCGGGGGCGGCTTGCCCGCCGGGCGGGCGTTGCGCCTCGTGGTGCCGCCGGCGGCCGCCACCGAGCGGCTGCCGGATCCTGTGCCGTCGGGCCAGATGACGCTGGTGGAGCAACTGACCGAATGGGCGCGCCTGCGCATCGACGAGCGCGTCTTCCGTGCCGGCATGCGCATGCCGTCGATCCGCCAGCTTGCGCAGGAGAAGGGCATTTCGCGCTTCACCGTGGTGGAGGCCTACGAGCGCCTCGTGGCGCTGGGCTACCTGGAGTCGCGCCGTGGCTCGGGGTTCTACGTGCGCGAGCGCATGCAGCAGGCGCCGGCCACCGCGCCGGTGCCGGCGGCCGGCGTGCGCAACATCGACGTCACGTGGCTCCTGCGCAGCATGTTCCACACGGCGGAAAGCCACAAGGCGCCGGGCCTTGGCTTTTTGCCCAACGACTGGCTGGATGGCGAACTGATCGGCAGTGCGCTGCGCGGCCTGGGCCGCCAGCCGGGCAGCCACTTCCTGGCGAGCGGCACGCCGCAGGGCTTCCTGCCGCTGCGCCAGCAACTGCGCACGCGGCTGGCGGAGTTGGAGATCGGCGCCGCGCCGGAGCAGGTCGTGCTGACTTCCGGCATCACGCAGGCACTGGACCTGATCGCGCGGCTCTACCTGCGCCCCGGCGAAGCCGTGCTGGTGGGCGACCCGGCCTGGTTCGTGATGTTCGCCCGCTTCGCCGCGCAGGGCGCGCAGGTAATCGGCGTGCCCTACACAGCGGACGGGCCGGACCTGGAGGCGCTGGAGCGCATCGTGCAGGCCCACCGGCCCCGCCTCTTCATCATCAACTCGGTGCTGCACAACCCGACCGGCACGTCGCTGACAGCGGCCAAGGCATTCCAACTGCTGCGGTTGGCCGAGCAGTACGACTTTCTGATCGTCGAGGACGACATCTACTGCGACCTGTGCCCGCCGGGCCACGCCGCCACGCGGCTGGCGAGCCTGGACCAGTTGCGCCGTGTGATCTACCTCGGCAGCTTTTCCAAGACGCTGGCCGCCAATCTGCGCGTGGGCTTTATCGCCGCGCATCCGGAACTGGCTGCCACGCTGACCGACAGCAAGCTGCTGGCCGGGCTGGCCACGCCGGAAATCAACGAGCGTGTGCTCTACAAGGTGCTGACCGAGGGCCACTACCGCAAGCACGTGGAGCGCGTACGCGGGCGGCTGGACCGTGCCCGCGACGAGACCCGCGCCAGCCTGGAGCGGCTGGGGCTGCGGCTCTTTCCCGGCCAGCATGCCGGCATGTACCTGTGGGCCGACACCGGCCGGGACACCAACGCCATCGCCACCGCCGGCCATGAGGAGGGCTACCTGTTCGCGCCGGGCAGCCTGTTCTCGCCGTCCCAGATGCCGTCCGGCTGGATGCGCTTCAACGTGGCCAGCAGCGCCGACCCCGGCATGCTCGATTTCCTGGCCCGCCAGTTGGACCGGCTGTAGTAGGCCGGCACCCCGGGGCCTTGAAATGCGGTCCCAGCACCCCTATGTTCCGGGACAACGGGCCGGCGACATGCCGGCCAACCCATTTTTTGATTTCCGCTCGGCTTTCCAGAGGAGAACCATGACCGCACCGCACGAAACGATGAGCTTCCAGGCGGAAGTGAAGCAACTGCTGCACCTGATGATCCACTCGTTGTACAGCAACAAGGAGATTTTCCTGCGCGAGCTGGTCTCGAATGCTTCGGACGCCACCGACAAGCTCCGCTTCGAGGCGATTGCGAATCCCGCCCTGCTGGAAAACGACGCCGACCTGGCCATCCGCATCGAGGCCGATGCCAAGGCCCGCACGCTGACGATCACCGACAACGGCATCGGCATGAGCCGCGACGAGGCGATTCGCAACCTCGGCACCATCGCGCGCTCGGGCACCAAGGAATTCTTCCAGCAACTCTCCGGCGACCAGCAAAAGGACGCCGCGCTGATCGGCCAGTTCGGCGTGGGCTTCTATTCGGCCTTCATCGTCGCCGACAAGGTGACCGTGGAAACCCGCCGCGCGGGTGTGTCCGCCGAGGAAGCCGTGCGCTGGGAAAGCGCCGGCGACGGCGAGTTCTCCATCGACGCCATCAGCCGTGCCGAGCGCGGCACCACGATCACGCTGCACCTGCGCGAAGGCGAGGACGATTTCGCCTCGGCCTGGCGCCTGAAGAGCATCATCCAGAAGTACTCCGACCACATCTCGCTGCCGATCCGCATGCCCAAGGAAATCTGGGATGCCGAGGCCAGCACGTACCAGCGCACCGACGAGTGGGAGAGCGTGAACCAGGCCAGCGCGCTGTGGACGCGCGGCAAGTCGGACATCACCGACGAGCAGTACACCGCGTTCTACCAGCACATCGCCCACGACAACGAGGCGCCGCTGGCCTGGACGCACAATCGCGTCGAAGGCCGCAGCGAGTACACGCAACTGCTGTACATCCCGGCGCGCGCGCCGCACGACCTGTGGGACCGCAACCACAAGGCGGGCCTGAAGCTCTACGTGAAGCGCGTCTTCATCATGGACGACGCCGACCAACTGCTGCCGGCCTACCTGCGCTGGGTCAAGGGCGTGGTGGACTCGGCCGACCTGCCGCTGAACGTCTCGCGCGAACTGCTGCAGGAAAGTCGCGACGTGAAGGCCATTCGCGAAGGCTGCACCAAGCGCGTGCTGTCGATGCTCGAATCGCTCGCCGACAGTGAAGACGAAGCCGAGCGCGCCAAGTACGACACCTTCTGGCAGCAGTTCGGCCAGGTACTGAAGGAAGGCATGGGCGAGGACCAGCCCAACCAGGAACGCATCGCGAAGCTGCTGCGCTTTGCCTCCACGCACGCCGACAGCACCGAGCAGAGCGTGTCGCTCGCCGCCTACGTGGGCCGCATGAAGGAAGGGCAGGACAAGCTCTACTACGTGACCGCCGACACCTGGGCAGCCGCCAAGTCGAGCCCGCACCTGGAAGTGTTCCGCAAGAAGGGCATTGAAGTGCTGTTGCTGACCGAGCGCGTGGACGAGTGGATGCTGTCGTTCCTGCACGAATTCGACGGCAAGGAGCTGGTGTCCGTGGCCCGCGGCGACCTCGATCTCGGCAAGCTGGCCGACGAGGCCGAGAAAGCGGAGCAGGAGAAGGCCGAGTCCGACTGGAAGGATGTCGTGGCGCGCGCCAAGACGGTGCTCGACGGCAAGGCCAAGGACGTGCGCGTGACGCTGCGCCTGACCGAATCGGCTTCCTGCCTGGTCTCGGACGACGGCGACATGAGCGGCTACCTGCAACGCTTGTTGAAGCAGGCCGGCCAGAAGGCGCCGGACGCGCAGCCGATCCTGGAGCTGAACCCCGAGCACGCGCTGGTGAAGAAACTGCGCGACCAGCCGGAAGGGGACGCCTTCGGCGACCGCGTGCAGGTGCTGTTCGACCAGGCGCTGCTCGCGGAAGGCGGCATGCTGGAAGACCCGGCGGCCTACGTGCAGCGCGTCAACAAGCTGCTGGCCTGAGGCCGGGGGCAACTAAAGGGGCCGAGCGACCGGCCCTTTTTTCATCATGACGCTCAAGCGCTCTTTTCCGCCTGTTGTTGACGCCGACACGCGTGTGCTGATTCTCGGCAGCTTGCCCGGCGAGGTGTCTCTGGCACAGGGACAGTATTACGCGAACCGGCAGAATCAATTTTGGCGGTTGGTTGGCGACATCCTTGGCGAAGACTTGGTCGGCATGGAATATGCCGTGCGGCTGCAAACGCTGCTCGCGCATCACGTGGGCCTATGGGACGTGGTCGCCGAAGCGAAACGCGAGGGCAGCCTCGACAGCAACATACGCGACCACGCAGGCAATGATCTGGTGGGTTTGATCGAATCGCTGCCGAAGCTGGCGGTGATTGCGTTCAATGGAGGTACTGCGGAACGGATTGGTGTGAAGGCTCTCGGGCAGCAGGGTGGCCATCATCACGTTGTCAGGTTGCCTTCCAGTAGCCCGGCTCATACCTTGCCCTACGCGCAGAAGCTGCAGGCATGGCAGGGTTTGCAGTCCTGGCTTGGAGACATCGGCTGACGTTGATATGACCTGCCCCGCGCGCTGCAGGGCAGCCTTGGTTATCGCGTGCCCGACAGCACCAGCAGCGTCGAGGTGCCATGCGCGAGTACGCGCCCGTCCGTGCTCAGCACGCGCGCTTCCGCCGTGATGATCTGGCGCCCCTGATTGACGACGCGGCCTTCCGCCCGCACGCGACCGGTAGCCGGTGTGATGGGTCGGGAAAAGTTTCCCTTAGTTTCGACAGTGGTGTAGCCAACCCCGGCGGGCAGCAGAGAATATGCCGCGCACGCGGTGGCGCTGTCGATGAGCGTGAGCGCCCAGCCGCCGTGCACCGTTCCCATCGGGTTGAGCAGGTGTGGCGCCGGCTCGCCTTCAAAGACGGCGAATCCGTCGCCAACCTCGGTGAGCCAGAAGTCCAGTACGCGCGAAATCGGTGGCTGCGGCAGATGGCCGTCGATCATGGCGGCAAGCACGGCCTTGCCGCTCATCTCCGCGATCTGGGCAGGGGTCGCCACGCCATATTCGTATTGGGTCACGCCAGTTCTCCTTGTCGTTAAATACATGTAGATGCATTGAATGCATTTGCATAGAATAGCGTCATGGAAAAGCGAAGACAAGGACCGCGAACCCTGCGCACCGATGCGGCCAAGGCTCTCGATGTCGATCTCGGCTGGCGCGCGCGCCTGGTGGCGCGCCGCATTACGGCGGAGTTGGACGCGGCGCTGGCACCATCCGGCTTGTCCAACGTTCAGTTTGGATTGATGTGCCTGATTGCGTCAGCACCCGACGACACGCTTGGCGCGCTGGCGCAGCGAGCGGGCCTGAATCAGTCGACAATGTCGCGCAATGTGGATCAACTCGTCAGTGCGGGGCTCGTGGAACTGGTAGCTTCCGAAGCCGACCGCCGCCGGCGCGCGGTCTGGCTGACGGAAACCGGCGCGTTCCAGTTGCAACAGGCGCTGGCGCTGTGGCAGCCTGCGAATCGCGCTTTGTCCCGCATGTTCGGTAAGGAACTGCAAGAGAGTTTGGGCGAAGCGGCAGGCAAGCTTGGCGAGTCGTCGCTGAACAGCGCGCGGTTTTGACCGGAAGCAGCATTTCTGGCGTACGCTTCTGGCATGCTGACGGCCTGTTCCGAAGCTGTCCATCACGCGAGGGAGGATGCCCATGCCGCTGTCCGATTGGTCCCATGACGCCATCCGCAAGATCGAGGCCGACTACAACCGTTCCTCTGACACGCACCTGATCCCGCTGGACCTGCCCGGCTATCCCGCGCTCCGGTTCTACCTGAAGGATGAGTCCAGCCATCCGACCGGCAGCCTCAAGCATCGCCTCGCGCGGTCGTTGTTCCTCTATGCGCTGTGCAACGGCTGGCTGCACGCGGGCAGCACGGTGGTGGAGGCGTCCAGCGGGTCGACCGCCATCTCGGAGGCGTATTTCGCGCGGCTGCTGGGCCTGCCGTTCGTGGCGGTGATCCCGGCCGGCACATCGCGCACCAAGGTGGAGGCGATCGAGTTCTATGGCGGCCGTTGCCGTCTGGTTGCCAATCCGTCCGAGATCTATGCCGAGTCGCATCGCATCGCGGCGGAATCCGGCGGGCATTTCATGGATCAGTTCACCTACGCCGAGCGCGCGACCGACTGGCGGGCCAACAACAATATCGCCGAGTCGATCTTCCGGCAGATGGCGGAAGAGGAATACCCGGTGCCCGCATGGCTGGTGTCCAGCGGCGGCACCGGCGGCACCATTGCCACGCTGGGACGCTACGTGGCCTACAGCCGGCACAAGACCCGCATCCTCTGCGCGGACCCGGAGAACTCCGTGTTCTTCGACTACTTCAAGAGCAGTCTGGCGGGGCACGCCGACGCCAGCCTGACGCTTGATGCCGGCTCGCGGATCGAGGGCATCGGCCGTCCGCGCGTCGAGCGCTCGTTCATTCCCACCTGCATCGATGCCATGCTCAAGGTGCCGGATGCGCTGTCGCTGGCCGCAATGCGCTATCTGGCCGCGCGACTGGGGCGTCGCGTCGGGGGCTCGACGGGCACCAACTTCGTCGGCGTGTTGCACCTCGCGCAACGGATGCAGGCGGCGGGCGAGACGGGCGCGATCGTCAGCTTGCTGTGCGACAGCGGCGAGCGCTACGGCAACACCTACTACGATCCGGCGTGGTACGCCGCGCAGGGCATTCCCGTTGAAGCCGCCGATGCCGTGATCGCCGGCGCGGTGAACGGCGAGCCGGTGCTGGGCGACGGCGCGGGGCTGGAGGCGGCATATGCGTAGGCGCCCGTCGGTGCGTGCTACCGCTGAACCGGCCTAGAATGTTCGCACGGCGGCCGAAGGACGGATAGCATGAACAGCCTTGCCCTGCACACCCTGGTTGCCTGCTGCGCGGCGACTATCGCGTCGTTGCCCGCGGCGGCAGCCACCCGCGACTACGCCTACACGATCGACGTTCACCTGCGCGACGGCAAAGCCGTGCAGTGCGCGGTGAACCAGCCACCGCAATGGCCGGCCACCTCGGTGCCGGCACTCAGTACCGAAGAGCGGGTGGAGGCCGAGGTACTCGCCACGCAGCGGCTGCGCCTGCTGTCCGGGCCGCGCGCGCCGTACCCGACGCCCTATACCGCGCCGGCCATCGCCTGCATCGCGCTCCCCCGTTGAAGGTGGCCTGGCGGCCGTCGCGGTCATTCAGCCCGCCAGCGGCAACTCCACCCGCAGCGTGACGCCTCTGCCGCCGATGCCGGGTAGCAGGCTCACCTTGCCCTGCGCGGCCAGCACGATCTCCTTGACGATGGCCAGACCAAGGCCGCTGCCGGGCTGGTGAGGCTGCGCGTTGCGGTAGAAACGATCGAAGACCTTGGGCCGCGCCTCGGGCGGAATGCCGGGCCCGTCGTCGCTGACCGACAGCGTGGCGTAGCCCTGCGCGGCCGAGACGGCCACGGTGACCTGTCCGTAGTCGGGCGTGTAGCGGATGGCGTTGTCGACCAGGTTCGAGATCAGCGCGGACAGCATCCATTCGTTGACGCGTACGCGTACGCGGACGCTGGTGGCGGCCATGTCCGCGCCAAGGTCGATCTGCTTGCGCTGCGCGAGCACCACCAGGTTTTCCAGCACGGCGGTCACCACGGGCACGAGGTCGGCCGTGGCCTGGCCCGCGCCCGGCGCGGCGGATGCGGCGAGCGCCTCGGCCTGCGACAGCAGCAACAGCTTGTTGGCGAGGTCGGTCATGGCCTGCGTGCTGCCGCCGATCGATGCGAGGATCTCGCGCAGCTTGCTGTCGTCGCGCAACTGGGCGGCGTACTGCACCTGCGCGCCCAGCACGGCAAGCGGCGTACGGATCTGGTGGGCGGCGTCCGCGATGAACCGCTTCTGCTGCAGCACGTATTCGTTCAGGCGCTGGATGCACTGGTTGATGGCCTCGACGATCGGGCGCAACTCCTGCGGCAAGTCTGCCGGGCGGATCGGCTGCAGGTCCATGGGGTCGCGGCCGGCCACTTCGTTCCTCACGCGCACCAGCGGGCGCAGTTCGATGGTGAGACCGCAGACCACCAGCACCACGGCAAGCAAGAGCAGGACAATTTCCCGCGTGAGCGCGGGAATGCGCAGCGTGCGCACCAGGTCCTGGTTGCCCTTGAGCGTCTGGCCCACCGATACCGTGACCTTGTGCGCGTTGCCCGCGTTGAACATCAGGCGCGAGATCTGCGCCACCCGCACCGGCAGGCCCTGGAACGTGGAGGCATAGAACACGGGGCTGCCGGCGCCGGCCAGCGGTGGCACTTCGAAGTCCGGATTGCCGGCCAGCACCTGTCCGGCATCGTCGACCACGCTGTAGTAGACGTGATCGCCATGGGGCGAGTCGAACAGCGACAGTGCCGCCGGTGGCACCTGCGCCACCAGCCGGCCCTCGGACCAGGCCATCTGTCCTGCAATGACCTCGGCCGAAGCCTGCAGCGTGCGGTCCTGCACGCGGTTGGCGGTATCGACGGCGGAGAGGTATGACGCATAGCCGCTGCCCAGGACGAACACCGCCAGCGGTACCAGCACCCAGACCAGCAGGCGCGCGCGCAGGCTATGGATCATTGCCGTTGTTGCAGCAGATAGCCAAGTCCGCGCAACGTCATGATGGTCGCCTGGCAGCCCTCGAGCTTCTTGCGGATGCGATGGATGTAGATTTCCACGGCGTCTTCGCTGGCGTCATCCTCCAGCGCATAGATGCCTTCCATGAGCGCCGCTTTCGATATCGTCTTGCCCATCTGCTTCATCAGGATCTCAAGCGTTGCGTGCTCCTTGAGCCGCAGGGCCAGGGGCTCGCCCCGCACGTAGAACTGGCGCTTGTCGCAGTCGTAGGTCAGATCGCCGCAGCAGAGCTCGGATTGTTTCTCGCCGGCTTGCCGGCGCGCCAGGGCCTTGATGCGCGCCACCAACTCGCGCACCTCGAAGGGCTTGACCAGGTAGTCGTCGGCGCCCAGGCCGAGGCATTCCACCTTCTCGTCCACCGAGCCGCTTGCCCTCACGACCAGCACGGGCACGTTTTTGTGCCGCGCGCGCAAGCGGCCCAACAGCGCATTGCCGGCAAGGCGCGGGTACGCCCGGTCCGAGAGCCCCACGTCTTAATCACCCCTGCGCCCCAACTC
>JACXTT010003005.1_pt1 | contig 26379 bp, 19 predicted proteins | sample 9270951 | NCBI WGS metagenome assembly JACXTT01 (sample SAMN15532306, study PRJNA645909) | rock metagenome | isolation source: weathered quartz diorite | place: Puerto Rico | collected 2017-06-21
TGTCAGTGTTTCCATGAACCATCCGCCGGAACGTTGCCGTCCATCATACGCTACCCGGTCATTCGTGTTTTACGTGAACGTGACGAACGGCGGGATACCGGCAACGCTATTTCCCGTACATGTGGTCAGGCAACCACATGACGATCTGCGGAAATACCGCCAGCAGCACGATCGAGAGCACCATGATGACGAGGAACGGCAACACACCGTACACGATTTGCCTGAAGGTGATATCGGGGGCGATGCCGTTGATGACGAACAGGTTCAGCCCCACCGGCGGATGGATCAGGCCCATCTCCATGAGGATGGTCATGATGACGCCGTACCAGATCAGGTCGAAACCGTGCGCCTGCAGTCCCGGCAGGATCACGGGCGTGACCATGAGGATGATCGCCACCGGCGGCAGGAAAAAGCCCAGCACCACCAGCAGCACGTTGACCCAGAACAGGTAGGCCCACTTGGACATCGGCAGGCTCACCAGCCACTCGGTGGCGCTCTGGGTGATGTGCAGATAACTCATCACGTAGGTGAAGAGGAACGCCGTGGCGATGATCATCATGATCATGCAACTCTCGCGCGCGGCGCCCGACAGGATATCCTTGAACTCGCGCCAGTGATAAACGCGGTACACCAGGACCACCATGAGCAAGGCGCCGAGCGCGCCCACCCCGGCGACCTCGGACGGCGTCGCCCAGCCGCCGTACATGGCCGCCATCACCACGACAATGAGCGCGATGAACGGCAGCAGCCGCGGGATGGTCTCGAAACGCTCGCGCCAGCTGAAGCGTTCTTCCGGCGGCAGCTGCGCCGCCTGTGCCGGAGTCATGCCGGCCAGCATCCGGCGTTTCTCACGCACGCTGGCGTAGATCACCCACAGCGCAAAAAATACCGCGAGCATGATGCCCGGCACCACGCCGGCCATGAACAGCCGGCCGATGGATTGCTCGGTGAGGATGCCATAAATGATCAGGGTGATGCTCGGCGGAATCAGGATGCCGAGCGTGCCGCCGGCGGCGATCAGGCCCGCGGCCAGTTCCGCCGAGTACCCGCGCTTGCGCATCGCCGGGATGCCCATGCCGCCGATCGCGGCGCAGGTGGCCGGGCTCGAACCACACATGGCAGCGAAGATGGCGCAGCCGGTGACGTTCGCTACGCCGAGGCCGCCGGGCAACCGGTACAGCCAGCGATGCGTGGATTCATACAAATCGACCGCGGCGCGCGTCTTGCCGATGGCCGCGCCCATCAGGACGAACAACGGGATCGCGAGCAGGGTGAAATTGTTGAGTTCGCCGTAGAATGTCTGCGCGATCATGCCGATATTGGCCACCGGCATGAAGATGAACATGAACAGCAGCGCGACGCTGCCGAGGGCGAAGGCGATCGGCATGCCACTGAAGAACAGCAGAAAAGCGGTGCCGATGTAAAGCAGACCGATCTGGAACGTGGTCACGTCATTCCCCCACGACTTCGTGTTCGACCGGTGCGGTCGGGTGCAGCAGGTCGTCGCCGATCTGCACCAGCAGTTGCAGGCAGAGCATGGTCATCCCGGCCCCCATGAACGAATACGGGATCCACTCCTTGGGCGCCCAGGTGGAACTGCTGGTCCAGCCGCCCTCCCAGGCCTGGTGGAAATGCTGCCAGATATAAACCGTGATGAAAGCGCAGAACATCAGTGACAGGATGTCGCTCAGCAGCCGCCGGCGGCGTTTCCACGACGCCGACAGCAGCCCGTCGAGCACTTCGATGCCGACGTGGCCGCGCTTCATCTGCGTGTGCGCCGCCGCCAGGAACGTCGCGGCGATGAGCATGAAGATGTTGAATTCCAGATTCCAGTCGTGCGGCTGGTGGAACAGGTAGCGCCACACCACCTCGTAGGAGATCGCCAGCGTGGAGACGATGATGAGCATCGCCGCCACGTAGCCGAGAAAAACGTTGAGCCGCCGGATGACGTTGCCAAACCAGTCCCATGCCTTGAGCATGAAGTGCCTTCCCGTCAGAACCCCTGTGCTGCGTATCAGACCCCCTCGCCCGTCGCGACACGCCGGACGAGGGGATTGTTGAGACAGTTTCTTTTACTTCACCGCCTCTGCCATCTCCATCAGTTTCTTGCCGTTCTTGACGTTGTCCTCGAAATTCTTCCAGGCGCTTTTCTTGGCGAGATCACGCCACATCAGGAAGGTCTTTTCGTTCATGTCGTGCACCTTGGCGCCGGCCTTGCCGTAGACTTCGGCCAGTTCCTTGTCATCCGCCTTGCACGACTGCAGGGCGAACGGCTCGAGCGACGCGCCCACTTCCATGACGATCTTCTGCTGCGCCGGCGTCAGGGAGTCGTAGGTCGCTTTGGACATGAGCAGCGGCTCGAACATGAACCAGAAGGTGTGGTCGCGCGCCGTGGTCACGTCCTTGGCCAGTTCGTAAAGCCGGAAACTGATGAGCGAGGCGCTCGAGGTCCACACACCGTCGAGCACACCGGACTGCATGGCGCTGTAGGTTTCGTCGGACGGCACGTTGGCGATGGAGCCGCCGGCCGCCTTGAGCAGTTCGTCCATGGATTTGCCGGCACCGCGCACCTTCAGGCCCTTGGTGTCGGCCGGTTCGATGATCGGCCGGTCGCGCGACGCCACGCCGCCGGCTTGCCAGATCCAGGTCACGATCTTGACGTTGTGCTCCTCGAGGATGCGAGTGAGCTCCTTGCCGATCGGGGCGTTTTTCCAGTGGTAGCCCTCCTCGTAGCTGGTGATCAGCGCCGGCATCAGCGTGATGTTGACCTCCGGGATCTTGCCGCCCGAATACGCGAGCGGATAGAGCGTCATGTCCAGCGCGCCGGCCGAGAGCGCGTCGAGCTGCTGCATCGTCTTGACCAGCGAGCCACCCGGATAAACCTCGAACTTCAGTTGCCCGTTGGTGCGCTTCTCGACTTCCTGGGCGAACTTGCGCACCAGGCGGTCGCGGAAATCCCCCTTGTCGATCGTGCCGCCGGGAAACTGATGGGAGATCTTGATAACCTTGGCGTCCGCCGCCTGCGCCAGGGGCGTCAGGCCGTACCACAGCAGGCCGGCGACAACCGGCGCCAGCGCGAGTAAACGCAATTTTATTTTCATGAGCATCCTCCATCATCAGGGTTTATGAAAACAGCTTCCGGCGTGAGGCCGGCGAGTTCGCGAAGGCCGCGGTGACAAACGATACCGGTGAGGCGCCCGCCGGTTCCGACGCGGCGCCGGATCCCGAATCGGGTTATCATTCATGAATGGATTTCAGGGATTATTCTTAGCGGGTCGAAGCCCGTCAAGCACAATCGATAACCGTGTACGAAAACATCTACTCGCTCTTTGCCGGGCGTTTTCCGTCCGATCCGGGCGCGCCTTTCATCGAAACCGCCGAAGGCCGCTGCTTCCGGTACGCGGACCTGGAGGCGGAAAGCGCCCGCTACGCCCGTTTCCTGACGAACCTCGGCGTCGCGCCGGGCGACCGTGTCGCGGTACAGGTCGAAAAATCTCCGGCGGCGCTGTTTCTGTATCTCGGCTGTCTGCGCGCGGGACTGGTTTATCTGCCGCTGAATCCCGCCTATCGCGCCGCTGAAATCGAATACTATCTCGACGACGCCGCGCCGGCCGCGGTGATCTGCCGCCCGTCCGATCTCGCCAGGATGCGTGAACTGGCCCGGCCGCGCGGGCTGCAACATATATATACGCTCGATGCCGACGGACAGGGAACGCTCAGCGACGCGTGCGGTTCGCTCAGCGGGGAATACGAAACCCGCCACGTCGCGCCCGACGCTACCGCGGTGCTGCTCTACACCTCCGGCACCACCGGCCGGCCCAAGGGCGCGATGCTCACGCACGCCAATCTCGCTGCGAACGCCCTCGCCCTGCACCGGGCCTGGGGCTGGCGGCCGGACGACGTGCTGCTCCACGCCCTGCCGCTGTTTCACATTCACGGGCTGTTCGTGGCCTGCCATTGCGTACTGCTCAACGGCACGAAAATGATCCTGCTGCCGAAGTTCGACGTGGCGGCGATCATGCAAGCGCTACCCAGGGCCACCGTGTTCATGGGCGTGCCGACCTTTTACACGCGCCTGCTGGCCGAGCCAGGCTTCAACCGCGACGTCTGTCGTCACATGCGACTGTTCATCTCCGGCTCCGCGCCGCTGCTGCCCCAGACATTCAGTGAATTCCAGCAGCGCACCGGTCATGCCATACTCGAACGCTACGGCATGACTGAAACCGGCATGAACACTTCGAACCCGCTCGAGGGTCCGCGCCGGGCGGGCACGGTCGGTCCGCCACTGCCGGGCGTTTCGGCGCGCGTAGTAAACGACAAGGATCAACCGCTGCCAACCGGCGAGGTGGGACAGTTACAGGTCAGCGGCGCCAACGTGTTCAAGGGTTACTGGGGCCAGCCGGAGAAAACGGCGGAGGATTTCACCGCCGACGGCTATTTCCGCACCGGCGACCTCGCCCGTATCGATGGCGACGGGTACGTCTGTATCGTCGGCCGCGCCAAGGACCTGGTCATCACCGGCGGTCTCAACGTCTATCCGAAGGAGATCGAAACCTGCATCGAAAAACTCGACGGCGTGGTCGAGGCTGCCGTCATCGGCGCGCCGCACCCGGACTTCGGCGAGGCGGTCGTGGCGGTGGTGATGCGCGCGCCGGGGCGCGAGGACGTAACGGAAGCGGGCATACTCTCCGCGCTCAAGCAGAAAATCGCCGGCTACAAGGTGCCGAAACGCGTGCACTTCGTCGCGGAACTGCCGCGCAACACCATGGGCAAGGTGCAGAAAAACCTGCTGCGCGAGCGTTACGCCAGACTGCCGGAATAGCCATGCATCGTCGGTGATGTCTCAGCCGCATGGCGTGATAAGACAACGCAGATATTCATAGCTGAAGACTGGCTAACGGCCCGCTTCACGGGCGGCGGCGCGTTAGCGACGTCGTCTCGTGGAAGCGATAGTTATGTTTCGCTGTGCAATACATGAACTTCCCCCGTATCTTGGACGAAGAAGATCTTCTCGAAATCGTGAGTCACCTCTGAGCGTTTTAAAGCCGCCCTGTAAGTATCCACATCAGCCAGCCAATACTGATTGAGCAGGCCGAGCCATTTCGGCCCTTGAAATGGGAGTGAACTGCAAATTTCATTCTTTATGCAAATTCGGTTGTCCAGGATAGTCCTTGCATTGGCCAGTATGTCGGCACTTGAATTGGCGTTTTCGACAAAACCTGTAACGCACTTCCGCTCTGTTGCATCTCGCGAGATAGTGAGGATGCCTGCTTTCGCACCCTCCATGGTTACTTCTTTCCAGCTTTCGGGGTATTCATCACTAGCAACAATCTCGGCCACCACCTTTCGTAGTTGGGCTTTGAATTTGGCAGGCTTTGCGACTGGTATCTTAAGGTGGACAAGCAGACTCTTGTCTTGTGGAACTGACTCCCGGAACTCTGAATCAAGTTCGTTCAAGAGCCTTAGACCAAATATGTCTTGAGTAAGACGGCTTTCAATTGCGCCGTTCTTGCCTATTACGAGTTGCGACAATTGTGTTATTTCGAGCAAGCACCTAGTGTCGCCAACCGTTACATATGCATCAGGCGGATCTTCGCCCTCGTTGGATGAAACGCTGTTGGCCCCACCGAGAGATTCTACTATTCGAGTCAAGACGAACCTCTCCTCTGCCCTCAGAGTCACCCCTCACCTCCATTCCTGAGAAACATAACGTGAAGCTAAGGGGCGGCGCGCTTTTACGCCGTCCCGCATGAGCAAAAGGTTAGAACTTGGAGGCGTTGAACTCAATTTAGCCTTCGTAAATGCCGAATCCATACGATCTGGTGAGCTTGCAAATTTACCAGATAGAAAATTAAATCACCTTTCTGAAATTCAACACCACCATTGGAGAAGGACTTGACCACAAAGTGAGGTTCCCAGTATTCGGCATATCCTTTGACATCGCTCCTGGTGACAATAACAAGTGCCTTCTGAAAAGCTGGACTTAGATCGTACTTCCACGAGGCGACAGCAGGAACCCTAATCACCGCCTGATCCAGTTGCTTGGCGGTCAATGAATCGCACGGCGCTGGGGTCTTATCAATACTCTTCAAAGTACCGTTGCTTGAATACGAGTACCATTGGCAAGGGGCCGGCCAAGGATTTGTCTTAAATGCCTTTGGTTCGAGTGACTCAGGCAAAGGGAGCAACTGCCAGTTTCCAGTGATTTCTTGAGCTGTTGCATTTCGCTCCGGTGCCTCTGATTGTGCAACGGTGGCTCCACTACTGATGCTGAGGATGGCAAAGAGGACCGCTATCTGTGATGACATGGGTTTTCTCCGAGTTCTAACGCCGCGTTGAGCCGCGCGGGGCACGAACACAACAGGAAACGGCGCGCTGTTTCACCGCGTCGGCCTCGAACACGAAGTTAGGGTTAATGTTCTGTGGTTGGTTCCGTTAGCCACTTTTCGTCTTTCTCAATACTCTTTTGTAGCCGCTCCAAATACTCATTCTCATGTCCGTACCGCTTTGCATATTTTTTCCCCAGTGTTTTATCTATTTGATAGATAGCGTGGAGGGCATCGCCACGGAAATAGTCAATTTCGTCTTTTGATTTTAGAATGGCCTCAAGAGTGGGTAATGCTCTTACATCGCCAATGTAGCCCAAAGCTCCAATTGCATAACGACGCAATCTCATGTCTTTGTGTTTTATTGCATCACAAATGACGAGCGTCATATTCTTTCCGGCCTCTATCAGAGGGTCATCAAGCTCGGGTTCGTGATTCCCTGCATAAAACTTGTTCCACACTATTTCCCACTTCTCGCCGCCAGGACGATATTCCTTGCCTTCGTTCGCCGAGAGCTGGAAGGGAATAAGAGCAAGCAGAACGAAATAAAATATGGCCAATCGCATTGTGATTAACCCTAACGATGATTAGAGGACATATTGACGGTTATTAACATTAGTAGCGTATCGGCTTCCATGTGAATCAACGACTTGTGACGAACAGCACCGGAGATAGGTTGCAAGATTGCAAGATAACATGCAAGAAACCGTCAAATCGCCGGATAACATGCAAAAAACCGTAGGACCATTCCTGATTATTTTTTCCACGGTTCAATCAGTTAACGGCCGGCGAAAATGAATCGGTCAATAATATCGCGAAGCGAACCGCTCTACGCAAGATTCCGTGTTCATGTTGACGCGGCGAGCCGCACCACGACTTGCAACACCACCCAGGCATAAACCGCCGCGAGCGCGTCGTCGAGCATGTTGCCGAAGCCGCCGCGCACGCGGCGCTCGATCTGGCGTATCGGAAACGGCTTCCAGATGTCGAACAGGCGGAACAGCAGAAACCCTGCCGCCATCCACGGCCAACCGGCCGGCGCCATGAACATGGTAATAAGGTATCCGACGATTTCGTCCCACACGATGCCGGGATGATCGTGCACACCGAGATCCCGCTCAGTCACCTGGCACAGCCACACGCCGAAAGCGAACAGGGCCGCGACAACGCCGGCATACACCGGCAACGAGGCGGGATGCAAAAGCATATATATAGGTATGCCCACCAGCGTCCCGAAGGTGCCGGGCGCCACTGGCGCCTTTCCGGTCCCGAATCCGAACGCCAGGAAATGCACCGCCCGGCGCACGGCCACCGGCATCGCCCGCGTCGTCATGCCGGCAGGGCTTTCCGGGCCGGATCGCGCGCGGGAGCATCGCCGCCGAAGAACCGCTCCACGTCCTCGAGACTTTTTGTCAGCGGCATCGGCGGCAAACTCGCCAGAAAAGTTTTTCCGTAGCCCTTGCTGAGCAAACGCGGGTCGCACAGCATCAGCACGCCGCGATCGTTTTCGTCGCGGATCAGGCGGCCGACACCCTGCTTCAGCGCGATCACGGCCTCGGGCAATTGATATTCCATGAACGGGCTGCGCCCGGCCTGTTCCATCGCGCTGGCGCGCGCCTGCAGCACCGGGTCGTCGGGCGAGGCGAACGGCAGTTTGTCGATGATCACGCACGACAAGGCCTCGCCGCGCACGTCCACCCCTTCCCAGAAACTGCCGGTGCCGAGCAGTACCGCGTTGCCCGCGGCGCGGAAGCGACGCAGCAGTTCCGAGCGCGGCGCGTCGCCCTGGATCAGCAGTGGATAATCGAGCACGTCGCGCAATTTCGCGGTTGCGGCCTTGAGCGCGCGATGGCTGGTGAACAGCAGGAACGCGCGGCCGCGACTGGCGCGCAATACCGGCAGCGCCGCGTCGATCACGCGCTCCGTGTAATCCGGCGCCATCGGCGCGGGCAGGCCGGACGGGATGTATAGAAGCGTCTGGTGCGCATAATCGAACGGACTGTCCCACAGACCCGTCTCCGATTCATCCAGTCCGAGTTGTGCCTGGAAGTAGGCGAAGCTCTTATTGATCGCCAGCGTCGCGGAAGTGAATATCCACGCCTTCTTGCCGGCGCTGGCGTACTGGCGGAACGGCGTCGCGATGTCGAGCGGCGTGAGATAAAGCGTGAACGTGCGCGCGGTGGTCTCGAACCAGGCGACGTGATCCGCCGGCGTGTTCTCGCCGATGGTCAGCAGGCGGTCGAGCAGTTCCGACGCGCGGCGCGCGCAGTTGGCAAGTCCCTGCCCTTTCGCGGCGGCGGCATCGAGCGTGGCGGAGAAACGGGTCAATTGCGATTTGAGTTCCGCCAGTGTCGCATGTATCGCCCTGGCGTTCTCCAGCCTGCTCCAGGCGTCGCGTCGCGGCTCGACGCCGAACGACAGGCGGAAATCGGCGACGGCTTTCTCCAGCGCGTGCGCGGAGGCCGGCAATTCGCTTATCCCGCTGTGCTCCTTGAGGTCCTCGGCGATCGCGTCGCGTGCCAGGCTCGACAGCTGGTGGCTGCTCAGGGACCGGCCGAAAAAATTCGACGCCACGTCGGCGAGCTGGTGCGCCTCGTCGAAAATCACCGCCTCGACGCCCGGCAGCAGCTGCCCGAAGCCTTCCTCGCGCAGCGCCAGGTCGGCGAAAAACAGGTGATGATTGACCACCACCACGTCGGCCGCGAGCGCCTCGCGCCGCGCGCGGTTGACAAAACATTCGTCATAATAGGAACAGCCGCTGCCGAGACAGTTGTCCGCGGTCGAGGTCACCTGTGACCAGAGCTCTGAATCCTCGGGAATGCCGCCGACCTCGGCGATGTCACCGGATTTCGTGCGTCCGGCCCATTCGCGGATGCGCACCAGGTTCGACTGGTCGCGCTTGCCGGTGAAGCGCACCTCCGTTTCGGTGCGTTCCAGGTGATGCCGGCACAGATAATTGGAGCGTCCCTTGAGCAGCGCCGTGGTCACGGGAACCGCCAGCGCCTCGCGGACGAAAGGAAGGTCGCGGTGATACAGCTGGTCCTGAAGATGGCGCGTGCCGGTCGAAATCAGTGTTTTCTTTCCGGACAGCAGTGCCGGCACGAGATACGCGAAGGTCTTGCCGGTGCCGGTGCCCGACTCGGCGATGAACATCGAATGATCCGCCAGCACCTGCTCGATCCGCGCCGCCATTTCCTGTTGCGCGCGACGCGGCGTGAAGCCTTCCAGTCGCGCGGCGAGCGGCCCGTCTGGCCCGAGTGTGTCTTGGCTGGTAACCGGTAACATATCAAGTCGAACGCGCGTAGCGAGCAAAGCTTCCTTGGAGGATCTTCCGCTTCTTGCGCCAGGCCTGCCCCGGCGATAAGCTGCCCGAAGCATACAATAAATCAGGCTACCTCCATATCCATGTCACACAAGCCGTGGTCAATGCCGGAGTTTGAGACTTCGCTCTTGTTGATACCACGTTTGCTGGCAAAGGCCACGGTCATCGGTGTGTGCGTTGCCGTGCTCGGCGCCTGTTCCATGGGCCAGATGGTGGCGCGGTCGTCACTGCCGATTCTCGAAAGCGGCAATGTCGCGATGAACAGCGAGACCGATCTCGAGCTCGCGCGCGCCGCCATTCCCGCCAACCTCAAGCTGGTCGAGGGGCTGATCCAGGAGCTTCCCGACAACGCTGAGTTGCGCCTCCAGGCGGCCCAGGGATTCTACGGCTACGCCTACGGTTTTGTGGAGGACGAGGATGCCGCGCGCGCCTCCGGCCTCTACCGCCGTGGATGGGAGCACGCGCGGCGGGCGCTTCAGGTCTCGGGATTCCGCGGAGACCTGGCCGCCCTTTCCACCGAAGAGATAGGGAAGCAACTCGGCGAACTCGGCCGCGACGCCGTTCCGGCGCTGTTCTGGACCGCCTCCTGCTGGGCCAAATGGATCGACATGAACCGCAACGATCCGGCGCGCATCGCCGACATGGGCAAGGCCGCCGCGCTGATGGAGCGCGTGCTCGCGCTCGATGAAAATTATTACCACGGTGGCGCGCATCTGTTCTTCGGCGTGTACTACGGCGCCCGGCCGCCGATGCTGGGCGGTGACTTCGAGCGTTCCGCGAAACATTTTGAAATGGCGCGGATCATCACGCACGGCAAACTGCTGATCGTCGACATGCTGCGGGCGGAATATCTCGCGCGCCAGCAGCTCGATCGCAAGGAATTCCATGATCGGCTTACCGCGGTCGTCAACGCGCCGCCGGATATCTATCCCGAGATGGCGCTGGTCAACGCCATCGCGCGGCAGAAAGCCCGGAAGCTGCTCGCCAAAGAGGAGGAATGGTTTTGAGGAAACTCTCCGCTGTTTTGCTGCTGTTGTTGTTGCTCCCGACCGCACACGCCGAGGAAGCCTATGTGCTCAAGTTCGCGACCCTGGCGCCGCAGGGCTCGACCTGGATGAACATCATCAGCGACTGGGCGAGCACGGTCGAAAAGCGCAGCCAGGGGCGGCTCAAGTTCAAGCTCTACGGCGGCGGCGTCTCGGGTGACGAGCCGGACGTTCTGCGCAAAATCCGTTTCGGTCAGCTGCACGGCGCGGCCATGACCGGCCACGGCATCGGTTACATCTATTCACCGGCGCGCGTGCTGGAGATTCCATTCCTGTTTCGCAATTACGACGAGGTCGATCACGTCCGCGCCCAGCTCATGCCGGAAATCCGCGAGGGCTTCCGCCGCAACGATTTTGAATTGCTCGGCTGGATGGAAGTGGGCTTCATCCAGCTGTTCTCGCGCGTCCCCATCTATTCCATCGAGGACATGAAGAAGCGCCGAATCTGGCTGTGGCAAGGCGATCCGCTCGGGACGGCTTTCTTTGCCGCCAGCGGCCTCTCGCCCGTACCGCTGCCGATCACGGAAGTTTTCACCAGCCTTTCGACGGGGTTGATCGACACCACCATCGCACCACCGCTGGGCGCGATCGCCCTCCAATGGTTCACCAAGACGCCCTACATGACCAATATTCCGGTGATGGACGGCATCGGCGGCCTGATCGTCTCGCGCAAGTTTTTCGACGCCCTGCCGAAGGACCTCCAGGAACTGCTGTGCCGCACCGGCGAGGAAGCCGGCGCGCGGCTGCTCGTGGAAACGCGTCGTGACAATGAAAAAAGTCTCGCCGTGCTGAAACAACACGGTGTCACCTTCACGAACGAATGGAAGGACAAGGACGCCGATATCTACGCTCTGCGCGACCGTGCAGCCGCGATGCTGGCGAAAGACGGCTACATACCGGATGCCATCTACCAACACGCGCGCAAGTCTCTCGACGAATACCGGACGCGCAAGGGCAGGCAGTGACCAACCATCCCGATCTTTATCCCCGAAACCGCACCTGGAAGGCCAAACTCGAGCATTACCTGATGCACGCGGAAAGTCTGATCGCCATTGCCGGGCTCGCCCTGCTGCTCGGACTGTCGCTGGCTGAAATTGGCGCACGCAACTTCTTCCACACCGCCATTCCCGGCGCCGATATTCTCGACCGCTACCTGGTGCTATGGGTGAGTTTTCTGGGGGCGGTCATGGCGGTGCGCGAGCGCCACATCAAGATCGACGCGATCGCGGTCTGGCTGCCGGAAACCTGGAGGCGGAATCTGGAACGTCCGATCTTCCTGTTCTCCGCCGTGGTATGCGGCGGCCTGTGCTGGGCGGCGATCAGGTTCTGGCGCGAGGAATGGACTCATGCGGCGGCAGCCGAACAATGGATCGCCGCGCTCGGCGCGATCATCCCGCTGAGCTTTTTTCTTCTCACGGCCCATTTTCTTGTCCGCTTCCTGATCGGTCCACGCTCGCCAAAGCGTCCTTTATGACCTTCACTGTCGTTGCATTGCTCATCTTGGTCGCGGCGCTGGGTGTCCCGCTGTTCGTGGTGCTCGGTGCCGGCAGCCTCTATGCCGCTCATACCGCCGGGCTCGACCCGGCGGTGCTGGTGGCGGAAATGCTGCGCCTGGCTTCATCGCCCAATCTCATGGCCATACCGCTGTTCACGCTTGCCGGCGTCGCCCTGTCGCGCGGCGGCGCGCCCGAGCGGCTGCTGCAGGTATTCAACGCCGGGTTCGGCTGGATGCCGGGCGGACTGGCGATCGTGGCGCTCGTCTCATGCGCCTTCTTCACGGCGTTTTCCGGCGCCTCCGGCGTGACGATCCTGGCGCTGGGCGGGCTGCTTTACCCGATCCTGACCAACGAACACTATTCGAAAAACTTTTCCCTCGGCCTGCTGACTTCTTCCGGCTCTCTCGGCCTCCTGTTTCCGCCCAGCCTGGTGATACTGCTGTACGGCATCGTGGCCGGCGTCAGCATCGAACAGCTTTTCATGGCGGGCTTCATTCCCGGCCTGTTGCTGCTGTTGCTGCTCGCGCTCTACAGCGCCAGCATCTCGCGACACATCGGAATTCCGCACAAGTCGTTCTCGCTGCCGGTGCTCATTTCCGCCTTGCGGATCGGCGTCTGGGATCTGCTGCTGCCCGCCGCAATCGTCGTCGGTCTGTTCGGCGGCTACGTCACCGCCACCGAGGCCGCCAGTTGCTCGGCGGGGTATGCATTGCTCCTCGAAACCGCGATCCACCGGCGGCTTCGTTCGCTTGCAGAGATATACGAAATCTTCCGCGAAACGGTCGTGCTGGTGGGCAGCCTCCTGATCATCCTGAGCGTGGCACTCGGCCTCACCAACCTGCTCATTGACGCGCAGATCCCGATGAAAATCCTGGAGGCGCTCGAACAGGGTGTTTCGAGCCAGCTGCAATTCCTGCTGCTGCTCAACCTGTTCCTGCTCGTGGTCGGCTGCCTGATGGACATCTTTTCCGCGATCGTGGTCGTGGTTCCGCTCATCCTGCCACTGGCCCAGCGGTTCGGGGTCGATCCGGTGCATCTCGGGATCGTGTTCCTGGCCAACCTCGAAATCGGCTACCTCACCCCGCCAGTCGGGATCAACCTGTTTCTCGCCAGCCAGCGCTTCCGGGCCCCCATGTTGAGCCTGTTCCGCGCCTCCTTCCCATTTCTCCTCATTATGCTGATCTGGCTGGCCCTGGTGACCTATCTCCCGGGCCTGTCTCTGTGGTGGAAGAAAATCTAGCGCCGATACGTCATAGCCAGGGAGTCAGCGAAAAAAGAAGCAAAACGGACGGAACCGGAGGGCAGGAGGCTCTTTCCTGAATTAAAGACCCGGCAACAGCCGGGCGCGGAGAGGAGTGGTCAGGCCTGACCATACAACCACGGGAGCCAGCGTCAGTCGTCGTCATGAATCGCCGCCAAACCCGGATTTTGAGCGTTGCGGTCGCGCTGCTGCTCGCGACCGCGGGAAGCGCGCGCGCCGATGAAACACCGCTCACGTTCGGGATATTCCCGCGCTGGAACGCGCAGACCACGGTACGCGACTTTACTCCGCTGGCGACATGGCTTGGCCAGGAACTGGGCCGTCCGGTGCACATCGAGACCGACAAGGATTTCGATTCCTTCATGAATCGGGTCTATGCCGGAAAATTCGACCTCGTTCATCTGAACCAGTTGCAATACGTGCAGGCGCACCAGAAAGCCGGCTACCGGGTCATTGCCAAGATGTGCGAAAACGCCTCCTGCACGATCAAGGCAATCATCGTCACGCGGCACGACACCGCCATCTCCACCGTGACCGACCTGCGGGGAAAAATAATCGCGTTTGCCGATCCCGGCGCCATGGTAAGCCACGTGCTCGCCAAATCGTTGTTGCGCGAACAGGGACTGAAGCCGACGCAGTACAGTACCATCTTTGCGCGCAACCCGCCGAATGCCCTGCTCGCCGTTTACAACGCCGAAGCGGACGCCGCGGGCGTGGGCGAATCCGTGTTGCAGCGGGAAGAAATAAAACAGCTGGTCGATCTCAATCAATTACGTGTCCTTGTCCAGAGCCGCCCGATTCCGCACCTGCCGATCGCCGTGAGCGCCAATCTCGACAAGACGCTGGCGCGACGTATCCGGCAGATACTGACCGACCTCGCCAAACGTCCAGGCGGGCGCCGCATCCTCGACCACATCGGGATCGATCGCTTCGAAGAGGCCGGCGATCGGGAATATGACGTGGTTCGCAGACTGTCGAGAGATGGCGATGCCGACTAACCCGTGGCTTCTCTGGCGACACAGTATTCAAGCGCGTTTCCTCCTGACGTTCGCCCTGGTTGTCGTCATCGCCATGACCGCGCTGGGCACCGCCTTGTTCCTCAGCCAGCGGCAGATGACGTTGAACCGATACGAACAGGAAGCGCGCGACCTGAACGGGGTACTGCGGGAAAAGGCCAATACTTACTCGACACTGCTGGCGCGTCTCGCCCCCCAGGGAATATTGACGCACGATTACCTTCTGCTCGAGGGTTTCATCGAGGAATTTTCCGCCGACAATGATCTGGTCTACGCCGTCATTCTGAATCGCCGATCGCAACCCATCACGCATTTTCTGAAGAAATCAGGTGATTATCCCGATACGGCGGACCGGGCCAGAGTGGAACCACGGCGGTTCGCCGACATCCTGGCGAAAATGCGCGCGGATCCTTCACTGCTGATCGCCAGGCGCGATGTGGTGTACAACGGCGATACTTTGGGCAGTGTCGAGCTCGGCCTGTCGCAGACCAGGGTCGCCACGCATCTCGAGGAGCTCAAGGAAATTTTCCGGCAACGCATGCATCGCATTGCCCTGCTGACCGGCGGCGTCATCCTGGTCACCCTGGCGGTACTGATATTGCTGAGCCAGAGGATTTTTCACCGGCTGGTGGCGCGGCCCATCCAGGCACTGGGCACCGACATGGAACGCGTGCGTTCCGGCGATCTGGCCGTCCGGGCCCGCATCGATCGCGAGGACGAACTCGGCTGGCTCGCTCACAGTTTCAACACCATGGCCACCGACTTGCAGGACCACGTGCAAAAAATCGAGGTACAGCGCCGCACTTACAAGGAAACGCGCGACTACCTGGCCAACATCCTGGACAACTCGGCCGACATGATCGCCACCACCGCGCTGGACGGTTCGCTGGTCGAATTCAATTCCGCGGCCGAGCGGATTCTCGGTTTCGGCCGCGACGAAGTGGTCGGGAAAGACCCGGCCTCGTTTTATTGCGACCCTGGCGTACGTGAACAATTGCACAGGACGGTCAGCATGGGTACGCCGGTCCAGAACGCTGAAATACAGCTGCGGCGCAAGGACGGCGGAATCATCGACGTGGAGCTGACGCTTTCGCCGCTGCGCAACAACGCCGGAAATCCCATCGGCACCGTTTGCATCGGACGCGACGTCACGCACGCCAAGGCGATGCGTCGCGACCTGATCCAGGCGGAAAAGATGGCCACGGTCGGCCAGGTGTCGGCGTGGATCGCGCACCAGATCCGCAATTCGCTCGGCCGGGTGCTCATGAGCGCCTCGGCGCTGCGGCCCGCGCACGAGGAATCGGAAGCGCGGCAGCAGGCCCACCGCTCACTGACGTCCGCCATCGCCGAGATGGACAGAATCGTGTCCGATCTTCTCGACTACAGCCGGACCCTTTCGCTGCATCCCACGACGGTCGATATCAATGTCGCGCTCCATGACATGCTCGACTCGCTCTCGTCCGACGGACTGAGTGGACAGCATCGCATCGAGCGTGATTTCGACGAAAAACTGCCGGCGATGAAAATGGACGTCTTCAAGATGGAACAGGCGTTCGGCAACGTGCTCAAAAACGCATTGCAGGCCATGCCGGAAGGCGGAACGTTGCGGGTCGTGACACGCCATGACCGGGACCGGCGGCAGGTGACCGTCAGCTTCCATGACACCGGCACGGGCATCCGGCCCGAGGACCTGCCGAACGTGTTCCGCCCCTTTTTCACCACCAAGCCCGGCGGCACCGGACTGGGCCTGGCGATCACTTCCCGCATCGTTGAGGCGCACGGCGGCCGCGTGACGGTTGACAGCGCCGCGGCCCGGGGGACCGTATTCCGTTTTACGCTACCGGAGATATCCGCACGATGAACAACTACTCCCTTCTCGTCGTCGACGACCAAAGCACGCATCGCGAACTCACGCGCTCCGCCCTTGCCGGCGCCGGCTACAGCGTGGAAACCGCCTCGTCCGGGGCCGAGGCGCTGGAACGCCTGCACACCGCCACGATCGGGCTCGTGCTCACCGATCAGATCATGCCGGGCATGTCCGGTCTCGAGTTGTTGCGCGAGATACATCAACGGCGGCCCCGATTGCCCGTGATCATCATGACCGCGCACGGGAACGTGGAAACGGCGGTGGACGCCATGAAGGCCGGGGCCAGCGACTTCATCCAGAAACCGTTCACGCAGGAAGAACTGCTGCTCGTGGTGCGGCGCGTGCTGGAGCATCAGGACCTGGTCGAGGAAGTGCGCACGCTGCGCGAACGCGTCAGCGATCAATACCGTTTCGACCGCATCGTCAGCAAAAGCCCGAGAATGCTGGAGATTTTCGAGATGGTGCGCAATCTCGCCGATCTCGATACCACGGTGCTCATCACCGGCGAGACCGGCACCGGGAAGGAACTGGTGGCGCACGCGATCCACCATCACAGCAACCGGCGCGAACAGCGTTTCGTGCGCATCAACTGCGGCGCGCTGACCGAAACCCTGCTCGAGAGCGAGTTATTCGGCCACGAACGCGGCGCCTTCTCCGGCGCGGTGCAGGCGCGGCGCGGGAAATTCGAGTATGCCGCGGGCGGCACGCTGCTGCTGGACGAGATCGGGGATATTTCGCTGGCCATGCAGCTGAAGCTGCTGCGCGTGTTGCAGGAAAAGGAAATCCAGCGCGTCGGCGGGAATGATACCGTCGCCGTCGACGTGCGCATTCTCGCCACCACCAACAGAAACCTCGAGGAAGCCGTGGCCGCCGGGGTTTTCCGGTCGGACCTCTATTACCGCCTCAACGTCGTGCGCATTCAGCTGTCACCCCTGCGCCAGCGCCGCGAGGATATACCGCTGCTCGCGGAGCATTTCCTGCGGACATTCTGTGAAAAAACCGGCCGCCGGTTGCGTGGCTTCGGCGGCGACGTGATGAACAAGCTCATGGAACACGACTGGCCCGGCAACGTGCGCGAGCTGGCCAATACGATTGAGCGTGCCGCCGTCATGGTGAATGGCGATCTGATCGCCGGCGTTGAGTTGTCGTCAGGCGCCGCTTCCCGGGCCGTTGCCAGTCTCGACACGAGCCTTCCCTTCAAGGAAGGACGCCAGAAAGTCATCGAGGAATATGAAAAAACCTATCTGACGGACTGTCTGCGCCGGTTCAAGGGCAACATCGGCCTGTGCGCGCAGCATTGCGGTGTCGATGCCAAGACCTTCTACCGCAAGATGCAGGAATATGACCTGGACAAGCGCGATTACAAAATGTCCGGGGTGACGCTCGAATCGGGCTGACGCGACCAGTTGCATGGGCTCATTCTTATAGCAGATCTTGTCTGCGGATGGGCGTCGAGCGTGTACAGTTCGCGCCGGCTGCGCGAAGCGGTTACAAACAGATACGACAAATCAATCCCTCGCGCGCCGCGGCGAATTCTCGAGGACGGGGCGCGCACGCCCGATTTGTTTTTTTCCGTGCAAGGCAACGACTTAAACGTCCTCCGACCGGACGGAGACACCGGCCGCTCCGCCGAGGCGCATCAAAACAAACGGTTTTTCAAGCGGCAACCGATTCGGGCAAGCATGGGAGAATCGGGTCGGCATGCCATTTCATCCAGCGAAAATTTTCTGCGCATGAATATTCCGCCCGCCGGATAGTCAGATAAATCCGTGTCTTACCGGCCGACATGAATTTGTCAGGCTGCGGCACCGGAGCGGCATGGCGATTGCTATAGGGTGCGTATCCGCTTCCCTGCCGTCACGTTTCAATGGCGGATGTACTAAAACGCATCACTATCTGGAGGAACATGATTTTTATGAAAACAGGTTACTTGAAAAAAACGGCGCTGGCGCTGAGCCTTTCCGCCCTCGCAACCATCGTATCGTTTCCATCTGCATTCGCCGGCTCGGGCACAGGCAGTGTGGTCCTGATCCAGACCGGCGACATCCACGGACACTTGCTGCCACGGCCTAATCTGCGTAGCGATGCGATCGGCCACAGCATGGAAGGCGGCGTGGCCCGTATGTATACAAAAATCCAGGAAATTCGCGCGGGCGCTATCGATGAAAACGGCGTCAACCATTCGCTGCTGCTCAACACCGGCGATACGGTCCAAGGTTCAGGCGAAGCGTTGTTTTCCCGCGGCCAGGCCCTGATCGACGTCGTCAACATGTTCGGCATCGACGCCGACGCCCCGGGCAACTGGGATTTCCTCTACGGGCCCGCCCGTTTCGAGGAGACCTTCAAGGGCACCGCGACCACCCCGCCCCTGGCCAACTGGAACGCGATGGCTTCCAACCTGTATTACACCAACCAGTTTGACGATGCGGCCGTGTGCGGCGTGACAGCAACCGATCCCGCCACCGGCACGGTGCGTCCGCGCAAGCGCGTGCTGCCTACCTATATGATCAAGCAGGTCGGCAACGTCAAGGTCGGCATCCTGGGCATGACCACGGCGCGCGCCATTGCCGCGGTCGGTACCAGCGTGACCAAGAACTACATGTTCACCGATGGCAAGACCGAAGTGCCCTGCTTCGTCAACAAGCTGCGCAACGACGAGAAGGTTGACGTGGTCGTGATGATCTCCGAGCTGGAAATGTCCCGCGATCTCCAGATTGCCGAGACCCTCTCCCCCACTCCGGACGTGATCCTCAACTCCGACATGCATGAGCGCTCCACCGCGCCGATCGACGTTGCCCACTCCGACGGCCGCCACACCCTGATCGTCGAGGAAGGCCAGGACGGTACTGTGGTCGGACAGATGAACCTGCATCTGAAACAAGGCATGATCGACAACTGGCAATTCAAGCAGCACATCATCACCGATGACATTGACGAAGACCCGGCCATTGCCGCCAAGGTGGTCGAGGTACGCAAGCCCTTCGTGTCCGGCACTTTCGTGTCCGGCCAGACGGTGACGGTGGGTGGCAACACCACCATGCTGATGCGCCCGGTGGACGAGGTGATCGCCTATACCCAGGTGGGTCTGCACCGCTCCAACTTCGTGACTGAGGACATGCCCGGCGTGGTCGAAGGCAGTTCGCACGACCTGATCGCCGATGCCATGGCCGCCATTGGCCAGGCCCAGTCCGCGTCCCTCCGTGGCTTCCGCTATGGCACTCATGTGCCTCCGGGCGGCGCCATTACCATGGAAGACATCTACCACTACATCCCCATCGCCGCCAAGCTGGGCAGAACCAACAAGGCCTGCGGGGCCGACCTGAAGTTCGCGATCGAGCAATCGATCGGCGGCAGCTTCCATCCCGATCCCGGCCAGTGGACCGGTGGCTGGATGTTCGGCTACAGCGGTCTGAACTATGACGTGGATGCTTGCGACGGTTTCATGGGTTCCACCCCGATAAACCCGACACCCCTGACCTTTGCCGATCGCTATCGGACTTGGAGCACCAACCGCGGCAGCAACATCAAGGTCAATGGCAATCCCATCGACGTGTTAGACATTTATGACAACCGCGCCACCATCAACGGCGTCGCCAACCCGACCTTCCAGAAGTGTTTGTCGGGTGATGGCAGCAACACGCCCCACGATGGCTACACGGTCACGGGGTACTGGTACGCGGACGACAGCACCACCATCAACAATTGCAACCCGTGCCGGGGCCGTACGATCCAGGTTGTGAAGACGGATGGCAGCATCGTCCAGGTCGCCGGCCCGGGCGCGCCAGCTACGCTACCCAACAGCCTGGACGTGATGGATGTCTCCGAGGCCTTGGTCAAGTACCTGCGCGAGAACCTGGGAGGCGTGGTGACGGATAGCAATCTGCCGATTCACCGCCTCACCGTGAAGCGGCTGCCGACTATCAGCCCGCCCGAAATCTCGTTCCCGATGATTGAACCGCTTAAAGGCGCCTCGTCGGCAACCTGTCCGGTTCTGTAATTTTGTAACTGGATTCATCCAGTGACGGCCCGGCAATCGCCGGGCCGTTTTTTTTGCCGGATCCGGAGCCCGGGTTGAATACCGGTGTCAAGAGTCGCCGCGCGACTTGTACGAGAAATTCCTGCGCCACTCCTCGAAGTCGCCGGCCGGCAGCGGACGGCTGAAGTAATAGCCCTGGATTTCGTCGCATCCGAGCTGATCGAGCAGCCGCACCTGTTCCTCGGCGTCGACCCCCTCGGCAACGACCTTGTGCTTCATGAGATGCGCCAGGGAGATGATGGTCGAGACGATGTGGCGGTGATCCTCGTTGCCGGCGATGTTCAGGACGAAGGAGCGGTCTATCTTCAGCGCACTGATCGGCAGCGTGATCAGGTAACTGAACGAGGAATAGCCGGTTCCGAAATCGTCGATGGCGACGCCGACGCCCATGTCCCGGACGGCCCTGAGTTTCACGGTATTGGCCTGCACGTCCTTCATGACCAGGGTTTCCGTGACCTCGATGTCCAGACCGCAGGTCTCGCGCCCGTATTTTTTCACGATGTCCCCGATCATCGACACGAAATTCTTCTGCGCCAGCTGGATCGAGGAGATATTGACCGCGATACGGGGCGCCCGCGGATCGGTCTTGCGCCACACGGCGTGCTGGGCCACGGCCTTTTCGAGAATCCACCGCCCGACCTCGATGATCAGGCCGGAGTCCTCGAGCATGTTGATGAATTCGACCGGTGGCACCATGCCCCGGTCCGGGCTGTTCCAGCGCAGCAACGCCTCGGCGCCGGTGACGCGCCCGTTCTTCAGGTCCACCTTGGGCTGGTAGTGCAGAATGAATTCATCCCGCTCCAGGGCGTGGCGCAGCAACGTCTGTAGGGCGAGGCGATCGCCCAGGCGCGTGTTCAGTTCGGCGGTATAGAACTGGAAGTTGTTGCGGCCCAGTTCCTTGGCGCGATGCATCGCCGCCATGGCGCTTTTCAGCAGGCTCTCGGTGTCATTCCCGTCATGCGGATAGAGACTGACGCCGATGCTGCAGGTGATGTCGATCTCCCGTCCGTCGAGTGTGATCGGGCGCGACACGCTGTCCAGCACCTTATCGAGAGTCTGCGTTACCTGGGGCTGGGACGAGATTGCCTCCACCACGCGTTGCAGCACCTTGGGAATGTTCTCTTCGTTGTTCAGCCCGGTCAGCACCAGCACGAATTCGTCGCTCGCGAGCCGGGCTACGGTATCGGTCGTGCGCACACAGGATTTGATGCGCTGCGCGACGAGATTCAGCACTTCGTCGCCGGCCTGGTGACCGAGACTGTCGTTGACGAACTTGAAATTATCGAGATCGAGCAGCGCCACCGCCACGATCTGTTTCTGCCGCTGCGCCTGCGCCACGGCCTGCTGCAGACGATCCTGCAGCAGGTTGCGGTTGGGGAGACCGGTCAGGCCGTCATGATTGACCTGGCGCTCCAGCTGTTCCTGATATTTTCTGGCGTCGCTGATGTCGTTCATCACGCTGACGTAATGCGTGATCCCGCCCTTGCCGTCATTGACGGGAGCGATGTGCATGTCGTTCCAGAAAAAACTGCCGTCCTTGCGATAACAACGCAGCGTGGCGTGGGCCTCGCGTCGCTCCGCGATGGCCGCCCGGATGTCCGCCAGCCCGGGCTGACCGGTGTCGGTTCCGAACAGGAAATCGGCATTCCGGCCGAGCACCTCCGCGGCCGCATAGCCCGTCATGCGCTCGAACGCGGGATTGACGTACTCGATCGGATCCTCCGCGCCGGCGAAACTCGCGATCATCACGGCATTCACGCTCGATTCGATGGCCCGGTTGCGCAGGCGCAGCGCCTCGCCGGCTTCCCTGTTCTTGCGGGAGACGATCATGACCGCCGCGATGCCTGCCGCAGCGGCGGCGGAACAGGCGATCAGAAATACCCAGAAGGATGACAGGTCGCTCACGTCCAGTTCCCGGTGCGACGGCTAGAATGGCCAACCGGAGTGTCGACGGGGCTGGGCAGACCTTTCATGACTAAATATGAGCGAGTTCCGGTTGGGTCCCGATATCAGGCAAGTATAGATGCCGGTACGCTCCCGGCACGCATGGTGTAAAACTGGCGCAACCTGATGAGGTACTGATCTCTTCGCGCTGGCGGCATAAACAACAACATCCCGCTCAAAGGCGGGATCTTGTTGTTTGCATTGACGTCCCCAAGGGTATTCTTCCTTGTCCAGATGCTCAGATTACCGATAGCGGCCTGGAGGAAATCCTCAACGCCTGGCTGAATGAGTGGTGGACTACTACATATTCCGGCTCGACATTATTCAGTTCGCCAGGATGGAATATTGTCGCGGTCTGTTTCAGGCAACCGTGGCAATGAGACAGAGGATCCGCCATACAGAGTTCGGCCGATTTTCCTCTTCTGTCATCAGAAATTCACTAGCCCTAACGCCTTACGTTCGATAATCAGGACATCGCTGACATCGATCTTCCCGTCCGGCGCCGGTGCCCCGCTCACGAGCGGCGCGACATCGCCGTGTGCAAGTTGACTGACAGTGGGTGCAACCAGACCCAGCGCGATCTGCTCGGCAAGCAAGACATCCGCCGTATCAACTACCCCATCGCCGTTGATATCCCCATCATGTCCCAGCGTAACTATCTCGCTAAACGCAGTTGCAGTACTGCTCCCCGCATTGTAAGCGTCGCCCGAATAAACTGCGGTGATCGCATAGCTGCCCACCGCCGTCAACTGAGTTGTGGTCATGGTCGCTACGCCGTTGACCAATTGCACCGGCGAGCCAAAGTTCACACCATTTACCTGAAATTGTACCGTCCCCGTGGGAGAATTTCCCGTCACGATCGCGGTGAATGTCACGGGTTGCCCCGCAATATCCGATTTCGGCGAGGCGCTGACCGTCACTGTGCTGCGGGTGAGCAAGGCGGTGGCGGCCACGTTGAAGCTGCCAAATCCGGTGGTGTAGTCCCAGCCCGTCGTCGCGCTGTAATCTCCGTTGGTCCCTGATGTCACGTCATGGAACGCGGAGGTAAATTGGGCTCCGTGGCTATATATCCATGAAGCCGGAAAACCAAGCTTGGCGTTGTTCGCGGACTGTATGCGCGCCCAACTGCCGACAAAAAGCGGAGACGCCAGACTGGTGCCGCCATACTGCTGAAGCGTCCCGTTGACAACGATAATCGCACCGGAATAAGGGTCGGCGTCGAATGCGATATCGGGAACACCACGATAGGTGCCGGAAACAACACCGTTCTGCCAGCTCGGCTTGGCTTCGATCAAGCTCGGGCTGCCGCCAGTACCGCTCCAGGTTACCTCGCCTCCGTAGTTGCCATTGGCGTCGGTGTACAATGTGGTACCGCCTACCGCGATCACGTAAGGCGAACTTGCAGGATAGGAAGCGCCTACAGAAGTTCCCGGCGGGTTGCCGCACTCCTTCGACCCGGAATCACCACTGCTGACCGAAAAGGTCTGTCCCTGTGCAATGGCCAATTGGAAGATCTGATCATCGGTAGCCATACTCCCGTCACTGTATGCGGCACTTTCGCACTCGCCGAGAGAAACATTGATCACCTTCGCTATGTTGTCGGAAACCGCTTTATTGAGAGCTTTCGTGATATAGGAATTACTCAGTGAATATGCGTCATAGAAAATTATCTGCCCCACTTGTCCCCCGGCCATGGCCTGAATGCTTTGGCTGTCGAGGTCCCACTCCGCCGTATTGCTGGTGTCATTACTCGGTGGGCCAACCTGAACCACGGTGGGATTGATGGTCGGCAAGTTATTTTGGCTCTCGAACTGGTGCAGATCCGAGATCGTCTGCGTCATCTTTCCTTCCGTGATGATGCCAACGGGCGTTGTCGATGCGGTCGGCAGACCCGCCGCATTGTAAGCGACTGGAAACAGGACAGGATTAAGTCCATGGACACTGCCGGTCAGGAGCACGCCGTCTACTCGATAATTCATCGTATGCATCTGGTCCAGTGTCTGCAATCCGAGAACCGAAAGCACCGTATCGTTCAGTTCAGGTGGCACCTGAACAGCCGTGACGTTCGCGATGCCTTCGCGGCCATCGCGAACGAAGCGCCCCAACTCGGTATGGAAAGCATTGCGTATCGCCGTCGTCGTTCCGGTTGCCGTTACCAGCAGCCGGTTGGGTTCGATGTGAACATTGGTGAAACCCGCCTGGATGAGATAACCAGCCACGGCATTCGCCCTTTCCGGGAGCGGTGCGTAATCGGCCAAAATCTGCTCGCGGCTCAACCACCGCCCGAACTCAGGATCGCCTGGCCTGGTGAGCGCCCGCAGGTGGTAATCCAGCAGCTCACGGTTGCGCAGCTTGAGGGAAACCACCACATCCAGTGATTCACTTTCTGCGAGAAACTTGCGGAAAATCGCCTTCCCGGTCGGATGCGCGCGTGTATTTGTGTCCGCCCAGGTTGCTTGAGCATATACGGGCAACACCTGGCTTAGGGATGCTGCACCCAAAGCAAGGACTAAGCCTAGCCGCACACAGTGGATGTTAAGAAGGAATCTATTACGCAGGGTCATGGCGCCAGTCGTTGTGGCCCGGATAATTTGCCGTGCTCATCGCTTGGTTCAGCTTTAGGGCTGGTAGTCCAGGTCATGGCGCCAACAGGAATAATTATCTCACCAATGCCAATGGCGTTGACGCCGAAGGTTTTGCTTGCTGACAGACATGGCGTCCACGAGCCATTTGACGTTGAGGACAGCATCGTAGACAGCTTAACCACCCAAGCGCGATTTAAGTGCCGCGCTGACTGATGAGGGTGTGGCAAGCACAGGCACATAAGCGCAGACGAGCCTGAAAAACGCGTTCTCAGCAAAGCTCCTCCTAAGAGTCTCTTGTTGTTGTGTACACCGCCAGGACAATAAAGCAGCGGGTTTCTTTATTTAGAAAAAACTCGCCCTCCAGCGCAATTCTTCTGAGACTCAGACTAACAAAATACCATGAAGGTAAGAAAGTGGAGGTCTGATCGATCCCGCCAATTGAGATCTAACCAATTGATAAAATTGGCGTCCCCAAGGGGATTGTTCGCCACATCCCTGTGGCTCACACCCTCGCCACTTCGTGCCTCGGGCCGGCTTGCGGCCGTCCAATTTCGCTCCAGGCGAAATTGTCGAACCCTCCAGGTGTAAATCCCGTCGCGCACGCGACGCAAACAACAAGGCCCCGCTGTCAGGCGGGGCCTTGTTGTTTGAATTGGCGTCCCAAGGGGACCAGTTGATTATAAACTCCGCGCTGTGGCTGCCGTTCTACGGCGAGGCAGCTTGAGCGAAGCGGCAAAAATCATGTTCTCTCCCCATCGCTCGTGGAGCAAAAGACTACAAGGTCGGGCGGAGCCTAGCGTAATTTTTCTCACAAACCCAAACAACCCAATCAACCCAGAGCCAAACAGCCAGAAGGCAGTGGGGATAGGGACAGAGGTGACATCGCCAGTGCGCACAGCCCAGGCGTACCACGTACAGCAGGAAGTGTAGTTTGCGCTCTGGTCGCCGCTGCCGAAAGAGAAGAAGTACGCGGAGCTGGGCATGTATATGTAATTACTGGACCAATAATAAGACCCTTGGATGTTGTGAAACAGGGCCAAATCCGGGTCACCACTGCTCAGGATTGAATTCCCCGCGGTACCGCCCAGCTCGCTGTAAAACAAATGCCCCATCTCACTTCCGGTGCAGTTGTAACCCAAGGAATTAATTCCACCATCTGCACAGGTCGAATCAACAAGCTTTGTCGTAGGTAGCCGCCAATCGCTATAACCACCGTATACCAGATTACTTGCCCACGTTACAGCAGATGACCAACTCATGCGGCCATCTGCGCTATACCCCGAGGTCTTGGCATAATTGGCGTCCGCCAACCACGTAATGTTCAAGTCAGTGTCATAAATCATTCCACCACCGCGGTCGACAAGCGCCGCGTTGGCTGAAGTGACGATACTCAAAATGAATATAGCGGCAATGAATTGGAGGCGCGAACAGTGATTATGGTTTTTCATAACACCCCCTAGTGTTTCTTATCTTGCCATTT
>JACXTT010003006.1_pt1 | contig 26376 bp, 19 predicted proteins | sample 9270951 | NCBI WGS metagenome assembly JACXTT01 (sample SAMN15532306, study PRJNA645909) | rock metagenome | isolation source: weathered quartz diorite | place: Puerto Rico | collected 2017-06-21
CGGGCGCCACTCGCATAGCATCTGACACTGCATTTTCGTATCTTCGGCGGTCCCGGGCTCCGCCCTCGGTAGTCCCTCCAGGTGTGGAACCCCCCGGAATCGCACAGAATCCAGAAATCCATCTCTGACGAAATTCCCACGATGCTCTCTTATTCATGGAGGAGATCATGACACGTTCGCTCTGCTTTCTGCTGGTTTCCCTGCTCCCCGCGGTGGCCGCGATGGCGCGCGGCCCGAAGGAGGTGAAAATATTTCCCTACCAGATCAATCAGGTGACGCTCGACAACGGCCTGAAGATCGTCTCGGTTCCGTTCGAGAGCCCCGGCATCGTCGCTTACTATACGGTGGTTCGCACGGGCTCGCGGAACGAGATCGAGCCCGGCAAGTCGGGGTTCGCGCATTTCTTCGAGCACATGATGTTCAGGGGCACCGAGAAATACTCGAAGGACAAGTTTACGGCGGTCCTCAAAGAGATCGGCGCGGACAACAACGCAAATACGTCTGACGACCAGACGATCTATCATACGGTCGCGAGCTCAGATGCGCTCGAGACCATCATGGACCTTGAATCGGACCGTTTCATGAACCTCAAGTACTCGGAAGAGGATTTCAAGACCGAGGCGGGAGCCATTCTCGGCGAGTATAACAAGAGCTCATCGAACCCGTTTCAGGCGATCGATGAAAAGCTGCGCGACGTTGCGTTCGAAACGCACACGTACAAGCACACCACGATCGGTTTCCTGAAGGACATCCAGGACATGCCGAACCAGTATCAGTACAGCATCACCTTTTTCGACCGGTGGTACAGGCCTGAGAACTGCGTGGTCGTCGTGGTGGGCGATTTCCAGCAGGAGAAACTTATCGGGCTTGCGAAAAAATACTACGGATCGTGGAAGCGGGGAACCTACACGCTGAATGTCCCCGCCGAGCCGCCGCAGACGGCTGAGAAAACCATTGCAATGCCGTGGAAAGCCAAGACGCTCCCGATCGTGACGCTGGCGTTCCATGGCCCCGCCTTCGACGACAAGTCGATTGAAGGCCCCGCGATCGATCTCCTCTCACAGGTTGCGTTCTCACAGACCTCTCCGCTCTACCGGAAGCTCGTCGTCGAGGATCAGATTGCCGAGTCCGTGGCCGGGGGGCCCGACGAGACGCGCGACCCGGGCCTGTTCAGCGTCTTCTCCCGCGTCAAAGACGTAAAGAACATCCAGAAGGTGAAAGACGCCCTCCTGCAGGCGATCGAGGATGTAAAGACCAAACCAGTGTCGACCGAGCGTCTCGCTTCGATCAAGTCGCACACGAAGTACGAGTTCGCCATGCGGCTTGACAACGCGGACAATGTTGCGAACATACTCTGTCACATCATCTCGCTCACGAACAACCCCGAATCGGTGAACGCAATCCACGCATTGTACGACAGGGTAACGCCGGAGGATATTATGGCCGCGGCAAAGAAGTACCTCGGCGAGCAGAACCGCACGGTCCTTGTGCTGACCCAGCAGGCGCAGGAGGTGAAACAATGAACACGGCGACGATACGCGCATTCATTCTCCTCGCTTCGATGGCGATCACGACCGGCCTCTCCGCCCGCGATGAATCCGGGTTGAAATTCACGCAGCTCCAGAGTCCGGCCTCGCCCCTGATCACATTCCGCGTGATTCTGAGGGCGGGAGCGGTCAACGACCCGAAAGGCAAAGAGGGACTTAACGCCCTTACATCCTCGGTGATCAGCCAGGGGGGAACGAAAGACCTCACGTACACCCAGGTGGTCGACCGTCTCTATCCCTGGGCGGCGTCGATCCGCGTCCAGCGCGACCAGGAGGTTACAACGTTCATCGGCAGCGTCCATCGCGACAACCTGGACGGATTCTATGCGCTCTTCTCCGATCTTCTCCTCCATCCCCGGTTCGACTCGGCCGATTTCAGGAGGGTCAAAGACCTCGGGCTCAACTATCTCGAGAATACTCTCCGCGCCACGAACGACGAAGCCCTCGGCAAGGAGGCGCTCAATTCGATCATGTTCGAAGGCCACCCATACGGGAAATCCGAAGCCGGGACCGTGCAGGGAATCACGTCGATCACATTGGAGGACGTGAAGGAGTACTACGCGAAGACCTACACTCAGGCCAATCTCTGGTTCGGCATCGCGGGGGGATATCCTTCTTCCCTCGTCGAGAGGATCCGCAAGGATTTTTCCGCGCTTCCCGCCGGAACTCTCTCGGCGGTCGCTCTGACGAAGCCGGAACCGATCAAAGACATGGAAGTCATGGTCGTGGAGAAGCCGACCCGCGCCTATGCGGTGTCGATGGGATATCCGATCAGCGTCACCCGCGCCGATAAGGAGTTCTACGCGCTCCTCGTAGCCAATTCCTATTTCGGAGAGCACCGCACGTTCAACGGCGTGCTCATGAACAGGCTGCGCGGCGACAGGGGACTGAACTACGGCGACTATTCGTATATTGAGCGGTTTATCGGAGGGCTCGGAGGCCCCTTCCCGGACCTGAACACACCGCTCCGCCAGCAGTACTTCAGCATCTGGCTCCGTCCCGTCCAGCCGGAAAACACCCACTTTGCGATCCGCAACGCCCTCTTTGAGCTGAAGAATCTTGTGGAAAAAGGAATATCGAAGGAGGACTTTGAAGCGACGCGGAAGTTTGTGACGAATTACTCCAAGCTCTGGTCTGCCACGCTGAGCCGCAGGCTCGGATATGTGATGGATTCGGAATTCTACGGGTCCGACTATTACATCGACCGGATTGAGCGCGAGCTGAAGACGCTGACCGTCGACGACGTCAATGCCGCCATCAGGAAATACCTCCACCCGAGCGACATCAAGATCGCAGTCGTTGTGGATGAAGGGAAAGGGCAGGAGTTCTTCAATGCAATGATGACCAATGCTCCATCGCCCATCAAGTACGCCTCACCGGTCTCCCAGAAGATACTCGAGCAGGACAAGACGATCGAGTCGTTTCCGCTCACCCTCAACAGGACGAAGTCGAAGGTCGTCAGCGCGAAGGACCTCTTCGAGCGGTAGGAGATCCGGATGAAAATCAGCGTTCGCGTCAAGCCCGGCGCGCGGAAGAACGAGGTGCGGAAGCTCGAAGACGGCACGTACCTCGTCAGCGTTACGGCTCCCCCGGTTGACGGGAAGGCGAACGCAGGCCTGATCGAGCTTCTCTCGGGCCATTTCGGCAAGGCGAAATCGAGAATCGCAATCCTCCGGGGGGCGGCCGGCCGGGAAAAAGTGGTCGAAATCTCCTGACGTGCCGGGGCCTGCCGTGAAAAAAACAAACCTCATGGGACTCACGCTCTCCGGGCTCGAAGAGTTTTCACTTTCCATCGGGGAGACGAAATACCGCGGGAAACAGCTCTTCGACTGGATCTACACGAGGGATGCTCGGGCGTTCAGCGATATGTCCTCGCTCCCCACGTCGCTGAGGGAAAAGCTCGCTGAGATCGCTTCCATCGATTCGATCACACTTGCCGGGGAGCAAGTGGCTGCGTCGGACGGCACAAGGAAATTACTTTTTCAACTTGCAGACGGGAAGCGGATCGAGAGCGTGCTCATCCCCCCGCGTACCGCCTTCCGCGACTCGGCGGCCGAGGCAGAGGACGAGCAGAAGCGGCTGACGCTCTGCGTGTCGACGCAGGTTGGCTGTCCGCTCGACTGCACGTTCTGCGCCACGGCAACGATGGGGCTGCAGCGCAACCTGTCCGCGGGAGAGATCGTGGACCAGGTGGTTCAGGCGAAAAGGATATCCGGAAAGACGATTACGAACCTCGTGTACATGGGAATGGGCGAGCCCCTCATGAACTACGACAGCGTGATGAAGTCGGTGGAGATCATCACCGCGGGATTGAAGATCGCGGCCCGGAGGATCACGGTGTCGACTGCCGGCTGGGCGCCAAGAATCCGTCAGATGGCGGACGAGGGGCGAAAAGTGAAGCTCGCGGTCTCGCTTCATGCTCTCGATCCGCAGGCAAGAACTGGACTGATGCCGGTGAACAAGAAATTCGGACTCGACGAGCTTCTCGACGCCGTCGGGTACTACTACCGGAAAACCAGGCAGCGCGTGACATTTGAGATGATTCTCTTTGACGGTTGGAACGACGGCGAGGACGATCTGAAGCGGATGATCGCTCTTTCCAGGCACATTCCTTGTAAATTCAACATCATCCCGTTCCACAGCATCATGTTCACGAATCCAAAGGGCCTCGCGGCCCAACTCAGACCCGCTCCACCCGGGAAGATCGAGGAATTCGTCAGCCGGCTTCGCGAAGCGCACGTGACTGTCTTTGTCCGGAGCAGCGCGGGTGAGGATATCGATGCCGCCTGCGGACAGCTTGCGGTAACGTCGGAACGGCACCGCCGGAGCGGGGCCGGCCGCGTCTCGATGCGGCGCTCGAGCCCGGCCCGGACACGACATCCCGCATGAAGATCCGGCGCACACTCCTTCCGATTGTCTTCTCCCTGGCCTGCGCGCAGGCCCAGGAGCTTCCGCGCGAGTCGGCGCACGTGACGCGCGAGCGCGCCTATCACGTCGTGCATTACAGGCTGATGATCGCAGTCGACGAACGGGCGAAAACATGCGCAGGGGATGCGGGCATCCGGCTTGTCCCTCTGCGGCCGGGGCTTCAGCAGATCCGCCTCGACGCGGCGGAGATGAAGATCGACGGCGTGAAGCTGAATAACGAATCTCTGGACTTTCAAACCTCCCGCGAAACGCTCCTCGTGAACCTGAAAAGGCCGTACGGCCTGAAGGACACTCTCGAGCTGGTCGTTTCCTACTCGATCGCCTCTCCCCGCAAGGGGCTCTACTTCGTCGCGCCCGACAGCGGATATCCCGACAGGCACTGGCAGGTGTGGTCTCAGGGCGAGTGCGAAGACAATCACTTCTGGTTTCCCTGCTACGATTATCCGAACGACAAGGCGACAAGCGAAATGATCGTGACCGTGAACGACCGGTTCACGGCCATCAGCAACGGGCAATTGCTCGGCGTGCACAGGGATCCCGGAACCCACACTGCGACGTATCACTGGCTCGAAAGCAAGCCGCATGTTTCATACCTCATCTCGCTGATTGCGGGCGAGTATGCCGAGGTAAAGGACTCGTGGGGCGTGGTCCCGATCAGCAATTATGTCTACAAGAATCAGCAGGGAGACGCAATGCGGTCGTTCGGGAAAACGCCCCGGATGATTGAGTTCTACGCGACGAAGATCGGAGTCCCCTACCCCTGGGAGAAGTTCGCCCAGACGGTTGTCGAGGACTTCATCTACGGCGGAGAAGAGAACGTGAGCGCGGTGACGTTGTCGGACGGCACGATTCACGACGCGCGGGCCCACCTGGACTATTCGAGCGACGGACTGGTCGCACACGAGCTTGCCCACATGTGGTGGGGGGACCTTCTCACCTGCCGCGATTGGTCGCACGCCTGGCTCAACGAGGGCTTCGCCACCTATTTCCAGAACGCCTTCACGGAGTACGACGCGGGGCGCGACCGCGCCGCGAAGGAGCTGCTCGATAACGAAACTACGTTGCGCAACCTTGACGATCACGCCGGCCGGAGGCCGACGGTGTGCGCCCGATTCGTGAATCCGATCGACCTCTTCGATTCGCATATCTACGGCAAGGGCGCGGTTATCCTCGACATGCTCCGCTTCGTGCTCGGCGACGAGCTCTTCTGGAAATCGATCAGGTATTACGCGGCCACGTTCGCCTACAAAAACGTCGAGACGAACGATTTCAAGGTGGCCATAGAGGAAGCCACAGGAGAGAATCTGCACTGGTTCTTCGACGAATGGCTCTACGGGGCCGGACATCCGGTGTTCAATGTCTCGACGAGATGGGACGAGCAGACAAGAAGCGTCCAGCTGACGGTGAAGCAGACGCAGCGGATCGATTCGCTCACAGGGCTCTTTACGACTCCCGTCGACGTCCAGGTGTGGCTGCGCGACGAGCCCGAAACATACCGCATCATGATTTCGAAACGGGAGGAGACATTCTCATTGCCGGCATACCGGCAGCCTCAGCTGGTTCTCTTCGATAAAGGGAACCGGATCCTGAAGCAGGTGAATGCGAATAAGCCGCTCGACGAATGGATCTATCAGCTCGAGCACGCCGAAGACGGCGTGGACCGGCTCCTGGCCGTGGACGAGCTGGCGGGAACCGTCGATTCAGGCGTCGTGCTGGCGGCACTCGGCAGGGCAATGATAGACGACCGCTTCTCCGAGGTCAGGCGCTCGGCAACCTGGGCGGTCGCCGATGCGAAGAGAACCGACGTATCCGCAAGACTGATCGCCGCCTACGGAGATTCCGACTCAAAGGTGAGAGATGCCGCCGTCACGTCGCTCGGACGCTGGAAGGGGGAAGCGGTTCTGAGCACGCTCCGGCACGCCTTCGAGATGGATTCGAGCTACGTTGTTGCGGCCTCGGCATTGAAGTCCCTCGTGAAGGCGGACTCGGTTCACAGGAACCGGACGTGCCGCGATGGATTGGCGCGGGCCTCGCGGGGCGAAGTGATCCGCTCCGCCGCTCTCCAGGCGCTTTCGGAGGCAGGCGACGACAGCGCGTACCAGATCGTAAAATCATTCACGCGTTACGGCGTCGGTCGCCAGATCCGCGTTCCGGCGATCGGGGCTCTCGCGGGCGGATGGAAGATGAGAACCGACGTCGTGGAGTACCTCATCGGCATGCTGGGAGATCCGAGTTTCCATGCGCGGCAAGCAGTCATCGGCGCACTCGGTTCGATGGGAAACCCCAGGGCGATCGAGCCGCTCAGGCAGAGGGCGGGGAAAGAAGCGGACAACCGTCTCGCAAAAGCGGCGATCGATGCCGCCGCGAAGCTCGAGCAGGCCGCGAAGCAGGCTGGCGGGAAGGAGGGTAAATGAGGCTGATCCTCCTTGGGCCGCCGGGCGTAGGGAAAGGCACGCAGGCGAAACTCCTTGCCTCTCTCTTTACGATCTCCCACATCTCAACCGGGGATATCCTCCGCGAGGCGGCTGCGGCCGGAACCGAGCTCGGGTTGAAGGCCAAGGAACTCATGGACGCCGGGCGGCTTGTTCCCGACGACGTCATGATCGGCATCATCCGCGATGTCCTTCGCACAGACCGGAGCGTTCCCGGCTTCATACTCGACGGGTTTCCCCGAACGGTTCCGCAGGCCGTCGCTCTCACGAAGCTTTTGGAGGAGCTGAACCTCTCGATCGACCGCGTAATCAATATGGAAGTGGACGAGGAAGAAGTCGTGCGGCGGCTGGGGAAGCGCCTCACCTGCCAGACGTGCGGGCGCACGTACAACGTGGAAACGGACAGGCTCATCGATCCGAAGAAATGCCCGAACTGCGGCGGGAAGCTCGTGAAACGGGAGGATGACAAGCCGGCGACGATCAGGAAACGGCTCCGGGTGTACTCGGAATTGACCGCGCCTGTGAAAGAGTACTACAAGAAGCTCGGGCTTCTCGAAAATGTCTCCGCGAAGGGAAGCATCGAGCAGGTCAAATCCTCCATCCTGGAGTTGCTGGACCACCGCTGATGTTCTCCTGGCTTGAGCCCCGGCGCAGGCCGATCATTGTAGGTCACCGCGGTTCCTCCTCAACAGCACCCGAAAACACCATCGCATCATTCAATCAGGCCTTCGACGACGGCGCCGATGCCGTGGAATGCGACGTCCGGCTGACGAGGGATGAACGAGCAGTTGTCATCCACGACGAGACCTTGCAGAGGACGGCCGGAATCCGGGGGCTCGTAGGTGAGCACGCGCTTGCAGAGTTGCGGCAGCTGAGCGCCGGGCGGTGGTTCAACAAGCGTTTTGCTGGAGAGAGAGTCCCCACGCTCGAGGAAACCCTCGAGTTGATCACCCCGTCGCGGGGGATCAATATCGAGATAAAGACGGGGCGGCTTGATCCGGGCGGAGAGAGGACGCTGAACCGGTGCCTCCGCATCATCTTCCGCCACCGCGCGCAGGACAGGGTGCTCATCACTTCGTTTTCAGAGAGGGCGGTCCGGAACGCCGCGCAGGCCAGGCCCCGGATTGCCGCAGGGCTCCTCTACCATCCCCTCCGACACCGCATGAAACGTCCCGTCCGGTTCGCGTGCGATCTCGGCGCCCGGTACATTGTCATGAATGGTTCCACGCTCAGGAGAAGATATGTCGAGGAGGCGCACGGAAGGGACATCCTGGTGGGAGAATATACGGTGAACTCCTCGTGGAGGTGGAGGCGCGCTCTACGCTACGGCGTGGACGCCGTGATTTCAGACTCCCCTTGCGGACTCCCGGAGCCGCGTACGGCGCGGTGATCCGCGCTCCCTACTTTTTTGGCGCCGGGGCGAAGATCTGAGTATAGAGCCTTAACCTGATCGTGAAATGAAGCGGCAGTCCGCTCGCCGAACCGAAGGCGCGCAGGGTTACTGTGGGGAGCGGCCTTTGTGAGAGCACGTTGATCAGATGCTGGACACCGGAATTGTTGTAAATCGGGCCGCCGGTGATTGTGGTGTCGAAGATCGAACGCTCGCTTGCAAACTGGGAGATCGCCGTGCCGCTCAGGGTCAGGAGCGGGTTCCCGTCGATCAGCGCAGATCCGCTGACGGTGGTCGCGGGGTTCGTCCCCGCAGAGCTGTCGATCTGGAGGGTGATGTTGAAGACCTTGACCGAATCGATGTTGGCATCGATGTTTGTCCGGATATCCTCGAGATCAACCGCCGCGGACTCGTCGTAGCTGGCGGTGAGGGTCTCATCGACCCTGAATGATGCGGTTGCAGGCGAACCGTCGAAGAGGAGAGGGTTGACGCCAAGGTCGCACGACGCAATGAGCGCCGAGGAGATCACGAGCAGGGCAAGGGGGAGTAGCTTCATCTTCATGTCTATGATCCTCATAGTCGATGGTTGAGTTAGAGTCCGAATCCGATTCCGCCGCTGACGACCGTGACTTTGCCGATATTGATGTCGCCGTTGAGGTGGAAGATGACGAGATCGAGGCCGAGCCCGGCCGTGACGCGGAATTTGTTCTCGCCGTCGATATCGAGGTGCACGTTGGATCCGGAGGACGAACCGGTGTAGGTGTAGTCAGCGGTCAATGAGGAGCTCTCAAATTGCAGCCCGCCGTAGACGGTCGCCACAGAAAATGACTTGCTTGCCTGCGCCCCGAAATTCAGCGCGTGTGCGTCGATGATGTCGCCGACGGTCACCTTGTTGTATCCGATCCCTGCGGCGATGTCGACAGGAACCTCCGGGATATAGCGGCTGATGCTGTGCCGAAGCCCCACTCCGAACAGAGTGGTCTTCGGGAAATCACCGACGGACGGGAGGGGGATATACCTGATCACGGCCTGGGTTCCAAAAATGTTCCCTACAGTGACCTGTGGCAGCGCGATCGGAACTATGCTCGTTTTCACCTCTCCGCTCTGAAAGTGGTACGAAGTCCCGCCCGATCCCTGCACCGTAGCCCCGACTCCCCCGAACACCGTTGCAGTCTGCACATCCTGCTGGGCGTAGGGCTGGGGAGGACGGGCATTGTACACCTTCTCGGCGTCGCCGATAAGGGTTCCCATCCCGACGACTCCGACCCTGATGAAGACCCCTGCATCTCCGATCTCGGCTGAGCTGTAGAATCCTGAGTTAAGGTTTGCTCCTACGGCGTTGACGAACGGCTGAAGGTAACCGGTAATCTTATCGGCCGATACGCCCTTCACGGCATCCTGAAACGCATCCTGGGCGCGGGCGAAGGGAGCGGCGAGCAGAAGCGCGCAGAGAACCGACGAACTCATCGCGGACACGAGTGTGGCACGTTTCATCGTGATGATCACTCCTCTATATAGAATGGTTTGGGTAAAGGCGGCGATTGCATGAAAAAGGTACAAAAATTGAAGGCAAAAGCAAACGGGGTGTGTGCGCGGATCACGCAAGGGATTGTATGTTAGCGGGGACTTTGGTATATTTTTCCCGTTTGTTCATGACAGAAGGACCACAAACGCGTAAAACATGCCGGCTCCCCGCGATGGTGGTTTTCATCGCGGCATCGTGGTTCCTCTTCGGGGGGTGCGGACCCGGCAGACGCGACCTCGAAGAGCAGGCGGCATCACAAAGCGCTCTTGCCGGCAAGGAGTTCAACGACCGGCATTACTCCCGCGCGCTGGAGGCGACTCGCACCGCCCTCAGGCTCAACACAGACCTTCGCAACGATTCCGCGTTCGCGGATAATTCCCTTCTCCTTGCAAGCTGCCAGCGCCAGCTCGGAGACTACGACAGCGCTCTCATAAGTTTCGAGAGCACGATCGAGTACTTCCACTCCCTGAACGACCAGCACCTCGAGCGGAGGGCGAGAATCGCCCTGGCGGATTTCTACAATGCGATGTACAAGGATGCGGATGCCGTCAGCATTGCATCGGGGGCAGCCACCTCGGCGAAGGTGTTCTCGGACGCGGGAGACATGTACCGCGCGCTCAAAATCGTCGCTCAATCGGATCACCGCCTCGCGCGGTATGACGACGAACTGACCGCGCTGGCCGAGCTTGCTCGCATCGACAGCCAGTCCTTCCAGGGGCGGGAACGTCCGCTCCTTCTTCGGCGAATGATGGAGGCGGGCGACGGGAAGGGCGACCGGGCCGCGGCCGACGCAATGTTCAACCGGTGGAGCGCGCTTGCGGCATCCGAGCGCGACAGCGCCGGGCTGGGAGAAGCCTATTACTACCGCGGCCTCTCGATGCGGTCCCGCGGACAGGACGACGGCGCGTTGAGGGAGTTTTCGGGAGCCCTCGGACATGCCGGAAGGCGCCGCGATTTTATCCTGCAGTCCACTGTTCTCTGCGCCCTCGGAAACCTGGCGTACCGGGCCCAACAGTATGACGATGCCCGCCGGCACTACGCAGACGCTCTTGCGGCGGCCCAGAAAACCGGTTCGTATGTGCTGAAAGCCATATCCGGACTCGCTATGATCGCCTGCGATTCCAAATCGGGAGGCGAGCAGCCGGGTTCTTCCCCTGAGACCGTGAAACGATGCAGTGCGGCTGCCTTTGAGAACCGCCAGAACGGCTTTATCCCGGGAGAGGCGCTTGCAAATTTCATGGCGGGAAGGGTGCTCGAAAGGGCAGGGGACCGGGGTGCGGCCCTTCCGTACTACCGTACGGCGGCAGACCGGTACGAACAGTCCCCGGAGTTGTCGAATCCCGGGCCGTTAGATTTCATCGGCATCTATCTGCGGGGAGAGGAATCGGGATGGTACGACCCGCTGATCCGGCTCTATTGCGCATCGGGTCAGGCAGACAGCGCCTTCGCGATGATTGAGCGGAAGAACCTGAGTGAATTGTCCGACTTTTACTCGCGCATCGGCTTCAGGACACCGGATCAGAAGCTCAACAAGGCTATCGCAGCGGTGCAGTGGAACATGAACGGCCTGCGGCTCCTCGGAGCGGATGTGCTCGACGAGCTCGGGGGAGGATTCAAGCGCGAACCGGAGCGTATTGCCGCGCTGACCGCGGCCTACCCTGACAGACTCGCCAAGCTCAGCCGCTCCGTGGCCGAGCTCGCCGGGGCCGACCACAACTACCACTGGCTGCTCAGACCCGGGCGCCTTCGTCTTGAGGCGATCCGCGACGCGCTCGAGCGGGGGAGCGCCCTGGTCGAGTACGCTCCCGGGGAGGACACTCTCTTCGCGATCATCGTGACAGGCCGCGGGGGGGGTGTGCGAAAGTCGGCGGTAAGCAGAAAGACGCTCCTCCCGCTCATACGCGATTACAACAAACTCGTCGGCGATATCCGTCTCAACCCCAACGGGACGTGGATCAGCGACGGATCCGCGCAGGCGCGCCTCAACGGTCTCTCATCGGTCCTCGGAAGGCTTCTCCTCTCGCCGGTGATGCAGGATCTCCCGGGCGTCGACAAGCTCTACGCAGCTCTTCCGCAGGAATTCGGCTGGCTTCCGTTTCACACGCTCAGGTGGGACGACCGGCCCATCGCGGCACGGATGAACGTCAGCTACGTTCCCACCGCGGCGGCGCTTCTCTTCTCCTCTCCGCCCGAGAGGCCCGTGAGGCGCGTTCTCGGCGTGGGATACAGGGGCGGAACGACGTGGGACGTCGAGTACGAGATCAAGGATATCAGGGGTTTCTATGAGAGTTCGAGGCTGCTCTTCGATACTATTGCCACGCTGAATCATATGATGGATTCGGCGTACGACGTCGTCCACATCGCGGCTGAGTTCCAGTTCGAGCGCGATGTGCCCGACAACTCCCACCTCCTCCTCGCCGACGGCATCACGCCGTTCGGGGTGCGGGAGGTTTCCATCGGCGAGCTTCTCGGCGTGCCGCGCCCGCAGGCGATCGTCCTCAGCAACATATCCTCCCGCGCGGGGGGATTGTCGCGCTACGCGCCGCTCGCCTTTCTGGCGAACGGAACTAAAACGGTGTTCGGTTCGGGATGGCAGGTGGACCGGAAGTCGAAGAAGTATTTCGGGGAGGGATTATATACGGCATTGCTGGGAGGAGTTTCGGCGAGCGACGCCTACAGGCACGCGATCGAGTCCCTGCTCAAGCAGGGCGAGTTCTCTGCGCTGCAGCGGTGGGGGGCGTACTACCAGTACGGAAGGTGAGCGGCTATTTCCGCGCGATCTTCACGCTTCCGAGTCCGGCATCGATCTTGATGTTCATCTTACCCGCGGCCGTCCGGTAGTTTGAGCTGTAATAATTGTTCTCCTGCTGCTCGGAGAAATCGCGGTCGACGTCGATGTGCGCGATCCAGCTCTTCTCGTAGATGATTCTTGCACCGACATCCTCCGGGATTCTGACCGTGAGCGATCCGAGCCCCACCTCGATGTCGACGTCCACTTCCTTCGTCAGTTTGCCCCCGAAGTCGAGCATGTAGCTCCCGACGCCTCCTTCAAACTTCATGTGGTTGAAGTTGGCGTTGCACAAACCTTCGGCGCTGAATTTGCTCAAGCCCGATTCGATTGTGAGATCTTCGATGACGCTTTTGTTCGGCTTGTCGAACGTCATCCAGACGGAGCTCGCGCCGGCGGATAATTTCAAATCCTTGACCTGCATGCCGGTGAAGTCAAACTCTCCCTTCCCGAGCCCGAGGCTGATGTCGAACGAGATCGGCACCGCGTCTGTGAGGCGCATCTTCCAGTTCTCGGAGCTGAACCCCTCGAAGTTGACCGAGTGACGGTGTCCCCGCGATTTCGAATCGCTGTTCGCGTTGACGCTGATGTAGCCGATCCGGTCGCGCACCGAGTAATCGAGCAGATCGCTCAGATTGTTCTCGCGGCTCGTTTCGATCTCCGCGTCGAGAACGCTCGCTGATCCCCCTTTGGCGATTACGACGTTGCCGAATCCGGCCTCGAGCGTCACCTTGAGCTCTCGTTCGCTTCCGAGCGGGACATCCTTGTGATAGTGGTGCGATGCAAGAAAGACGAAACCGCTCGCCAGGAGGATCGCGCCAATCGAGAAGAGTACGAGGGGGAGGGATAAGTTCTTTAGAAGCATAGAGTTCGCTCTCCCTTACCTGTACGTCGGCGGGAAGGCTAAAGTTTCAATAATGAGAGATTTTGCCCCTCAGATACTTGTTCAGCAGCTCCCGGGCGCGGAAAATATGGGCTTTGACGGTCCCTATGGGGAGATTGAGGATTTTGGCGATTTCGGCGTAATCGCGCTCCTCTGTGTGGCGCAGGATGATCACCCGCTTGTACTTCTCGGGGAGGGAGCTGATCGCCTCCTCGATGAGGCGGGTCCTCTGCCCCTGCATGATCGATTTATCGGGCTGGAAGGTGGTGTCGGGGAGCTCGAAGCGGTATTCCCCCTCGTCGAGCCCCACCGGCTTGTCGATCGAAAACGTTTCAAGCTTTCGCTTGCGGATGTAATCGATCGTGCTGTTGGTGGCGATCTTGTAGAGCCAGGTTGAGAAGGCAAACTCCTCGTTGAAGTTCTTCAGCGAGGCGAATGCCTTGACGAAGGTCTCCTGTGTCAGGTCTTCGACCTGTTCCCTGTTGTGCACGATCCTGTAGATGAGATTGAAGATGGGGTCGTGGTACTTGTGCATGAGCTGCTTGTACGCCGACTGCACTCCGCGGAGCGCGTCGTGGATGAGCCTCGTATCTTCTTTTCGGGAATCCTGCCGGCCGGCGTCGGGTTGCTTTTCAGGGCCTCCGGGAGAAGGGGTGCGCTTCCTATGGGGAGAGCCAGGCGGCTTCCTTATGTGCTTCTGCGGCATCCCATGAGTGCGTTGCTTCGAACCACCGTTAACATAATGAAAAAACGTGCGAGAGGCAAGGAAACTGCAGTTGTTTAAGTATCGGATTTTGGTTAATTTGATAATGACGACAACACGATCACAGGCGAGATGTTTATCAGCTTCGAAGGAGTCGACTTTTCCGGCAAGACAACGCAGGCGCAGCTTCTCGTCGAGTGTCTGCAGAGGACCGGAAGGGAAGTTCTCTTCATCAGGGAGCCGGGAGGGACAGCGCTCTCCGAGAAAATCCGCGGCATCCTCCTCGAGAAATCCAGCATCGACATCGACGATAAGACCGAGATGTTTCTCTTCTCCTCGGCGCGGTGCCAGCTGGTGAGCGAGGTCCTTGTGAAGGCGCGCGAAGAGGGGAAGGCGATCGTGTGCGACCGCTTCTTCGATTCCACCACCGCCTACCAGGGATACGGACGCGGCCTGAGCCTGGAAGAAATCAAGGTTGTGAACAGGATTGCGACTTCCGGCACCTCTCCCGATATGACGATTCTCGTCGATATCGAGGTGTCTGAGATGCGGAAACGGCTTGAAAGCGCCGGCCTGGTGCACGACCGGATGGAGTCTGCGGGGGATCATTTCTACGACAGGGTCCGCAAGGGCTATCTCGAGATGGCGCGGGCGGAAAAGAAGCGCTTCGTCGTGATCGACGGCATGAGGCCCCCGGAAGTGATCCGTGACGAAATCTGGAACATCATTCGACAACGCTTTTTTCAATTCTAAACTGGCTGGAGAGAGTTATGAGACGATGGAATGTGGTGCGGCGGAAGTGGTTCGTGGCGGCAAGTACGGCAGCCCTCCTTGCTGTGGGCGCCGTCCTGCTCGGGTTCAGGATGGCTGACTCCGATTACTTTTTCAAGATCAATAAAAGCATCGATATCTTCGGCCGCGTGTACAAGGAGGTGTCCTTAAACTATGTGGATGAGGTCGATCCCGAGAAATTCATGGAGGCGGGAATCGACGGCCTCCTCGGTACGCTCGATCCGTACACGAACTTCATCAGCGAGAGCGAGGGCGACGAGGTGGAGCTGATCACGACCGGAAAATACGGCGGCATCGGCGTCACGATCGGCGTGCGCGACAACGTGATCACCGTGATCACTCTCATGGAAGGCTATTCCGCCCAGCGCCAGGGAATCCAACCGGGCGACCGGATCCTCGAAATCGACGGGAAGTCGGTCGTCGGCTTCAAGCCCGAGGCGGTCCGCTCGATGACGCGCGGCGAGCCGGGCACCGAGGTTCATCTCAAGGTCGAGCGCGACGGGGAGGCCAAGCCGCTTGAATTCGTGCTCGTCAGGGAAGAGATCCAGCTTCATAATGTCAGCTATTCCGGGTTCATCGGCGACGGCATCGCCTACGTCCGGCTGGAGCGCTTCTCGCGCGGGGCGGGAGACGAGCTCCGGCTCGCCATCAAGGAACTGCGGCTGAAGGGCCCGATCAGCGGGCTCGTTCTCGATCTTCGGGACAACCCGGGAGGGCTCCTCGACGTGGCGGTGGATATCGTCGAGAAGTTTGCGCAGAAGGGGAGCCTGGTGGTAAGCACCCGGGGCCGGAAGCCCGAATCGGAACGGAAATTCTTCGTCACCGAGGAGCCGATGCTCCCGGACGTCCCCCTGGCGCTTCTCGTGAACAGGAACAGCGCAAGCGCAAGCGAGATCGTGGCCGGCGCGATCCAGGACCTCGACAGGGGAGTCATCATCGGGACCCGGACGTTCGGGAAGGGGCTCGTCCAGACGATCACCCCTCTCTCGTACAACACGCAGCTCAAGATCACCACGGCGAAATACTACACCCCCAGCGGGCGCTGCATACAGGAAATCGACTACATGCACAAGAATAAGGACGGGGTCTTCGCGGTCACGCCCGATTCACTCCGCCGCGTGTTCAAGACGCTGAAAGGCCGGAAGGAATACGAGTCGGGGGGAATCCACCCCGATTCGCTTGTTCCCGAAGCGCCCCGGAGCGATGTGTACAGCGACCTGCTGAGGAAGTCGATGTACTTCAAGTTCGCGACCCGCTTCGTGACGAACCAGAAGGACCAGCCAGCATCGCTGAACGGCGACAGCCTCTTCTCTCAATTCAAGGAATTTCTCGCGGCTCAGAAGTTCACGTTCCAGGACGAGGGGGGGAGGAAGCTCGGCGAGCTGAGCGACGCGGCCAAGAAACTGCACTACAGCGCGGCAGTGATGAGCGAGCTTGAAAAACTCGGAAAGGATTTCGAACGGGAGAAATCGATGAGCCTCGACCGCGACAGGAACGACGTTGTGACCGCGCTGAAGGTGGAGATCATGAGCCGGTACAAGGGGGAGCACGGGAGGATTGAGGCTTCCCTGGCGGACGACATCCAATTGAAGGCAGCCAGGACGCTGCTTGAGGATGCGAAGGCCTACGGGCGGCTGCTGACCGTGCAGCGGTAAGAGAGATGCGCGGGCTGAAGCCCGCGGCTACCGGTATCCGAGCTCCATCAGTTTTGCCTGAATGAGGAGCAGAATCCGGTTGAAGTCGCCCCGCTCGTGTACGAAATCGACCTCGTCGGACGGGACGACCAGGAGGGGGCCGAGGCGGTAGGAGCCGATCCAGTCGTGATAGTGCCCGTTTAACTGCTCGAGGTACGTCCTCGGAATGCTCTGCTCGTATTCCCGCCCTCGCTTTGCGATCTGATTGAGAAGCGTTTCGATCCGCGCGTCCAGAAAAATGAGGAGGTCCGGGGGTTGCAGGTAGGCCGTCATCACCCCGTATAATTCCCTGTAGTTCGTGTAGTCGCGAAGATCCATTTTACCGATCTGGTGGAGGTTCTTCGCGAAGATCTCTGCGTCTTCATAGATCGACCTGTCCTGAATGACATCGTCAGATCCCTCGACGATGTTTTTGTGGTCTTTGAAACGCTTCGAGAGGAAGTAGACCTGCAGGTTGAACGACCAGCGGTTCATATCGACGTAGAAATCGGAGAGATAGGGATTGTCATCCACCGATTCATACAGCGCCTTCCATCCGTAGTGCTTGCTGAGCAGCCGTGTCAGCGAGGACTTCCCCGAGCCGATGTTGCCGGCGACGGCGACGAAGATTTTTTCTTTCGCCACTAGACCACTCCCATTCTGCCGAGACGCGCAATCTGCGCTCTCGAATAGCCGAGCGACGCCAGCACAACCTGCGTGTGCCGGCCAAGGAGGGGAGGAGGCGATATCCCTCCCCCGGGATGCCCGGAGAGGCGGAGAGGCGTACCCACCATCCTCAGCGATCCAGCCGCATGTTTCACTGTGCGGACAATCTTCCGCTCGCGCACGACCGGAAGTATCAAGGCTTCATGAATTGAGTTAATCTTCCCCACAGGCACATCCGCCCGGCCCAGCCGCCTCATCCACTCGCCTGTCCGGCGTGTTCTCATGATTGGAGCAAGGATGCGTTCGAGAGCCTTTCGGTTTTTCACCCGCAGGGCGTTACTCAGGAAGCGCGGGTCGGAGGCGATGCCCGGTTTCACCAGCGCGCAGAATCCATGCCATGCGGCATCGCTCGCCACTGCGACATTGATGTATGCGTCCTTCGTCTCGTACGTCTCGTAGGGCGTGATGGTCGGGTGGCGGTTCCCCTTCCGCCCGACAGCGTGATTCGTTGAGAGAGCAATCTGCGACTGGTAGGCGAAGAGCGAAAGGAGGCTCTCCAGCAGGCTGATATCCACGTGCTGCCCCTTCCCGTTCTTCCCGCGCTCGATGAGCGCCAGCAGTATCCCTTCAAACGCCAATGTTCCCGCCGTCACATCGGCAAGCGAAATCCCGGCCTTGACAGGGGGCCCTTCCGGAAAGCCCGTCACATCCATCAGGCCGGATTCACCCTGGACGATCAGGTCGTAGCTGGGCTTATGGCTCCTGCTGCTGGTCTGGCCGTATCCCGAGATCGAGCAGTAGATCAGGCGCGGGTTGATGGCCCGGACGGCTCTGTAGCCGAACCCGAGCGACTCCATCACGCCCGCGCGGAAATTCTCGACGAGGACATCGGATCGGCGGATCAACGCCCGGAGGATATTTTTCCCTTCCGGACTCTTGATGTTCAGGGTCACGCTACGTTTGTTGCGGTTCACGCTCAGGAAGTAGGCGCTCTCGCCACGCACAAATGGGGGCCCCCATTCGCGCGTATCGTCGCCTCTCCCCGGGTACTCTATTTTGATAACGTCGGCGCCCATGTCGCCGAGTTTCATCGTGCAAAAGGGGCCTGAGAGGATCCGGGTGAGATCGAGCACGCGGATACCGGAGAGCGGAAGCGGCCTCTTCACGCCGCGAGCTCTCGGCGGCTCTTGCGCATACATGCGTAGTACGCGGCGAACGCTATTCCAAAACCCACAAACCAGGCATAGCTGTACATGTGCATGAGGAGCGGTCCGACGGACGAAGATGAAACCACTCCAATCGTTCCGAGAAAGCCGGGCACGGTCGGTGCCACTCCCAGGACGAGAGAGATAATCGCCGCCGGATTGTAGCCCTTGCGGTACGTGTACGCCCCGGGATTGAGGTAGAGGTCGGCCGGCCTCAGCTGCATTCTCCGAATGACGAAATAGTCGCAAATAAGTATTCCCCCGATGGGCCCCAGCAATGCCGAATAACCGACGAGCCACGTAAATATATACCCGCTCGGATCGGCGACGAGTTTCCACGGCTGGATCAATATTCCGATGACCCCGGTGATAAGCCCGCCTGTGCGGAAACCGATCTTCGATGGCCAGAGGTTTGAAAAATCGTTTGCGGGACTGACCACGTTTGCCGCGAGGTTGGTGGCCAGCGTTGCGAGGCAGAGCGCGAAGAGTGAGATCGCGAGAACGAGAGGGTTGGAAAACTTCGTGATCAGTACGACCGGGTCCCATATCGGGCTGCCGCCGTAGATCACGATGGTGGCGGACGTAACCGCCACACCGATAAAGGAGTAGAGAGCCATCGTCGTCGGCAGTCCGATAGCCTGCCCATACACCTGGTCGCGCTGGCTCCGCGAGTAGCGCGTGAAGTCGGGAATATTGAGCGACAACGTCGCCCAGAAACCGATCATACCCGTCAGCGAGGGAATGAACACGGCCCAGAATTGACCCTCCTTTGGCCCACCCTGCACAAACTGAGAGGGCTGAGAGAGCATCGGGCCGAAACCTCCTGCGCGCTGATATGCCCAGGCGAGCAACGCCAGCCCCAGGAGAATCAGCAGGGGCGCTTTGATATCGAGAAGGAAGCGGATCGACTCGATCCCCCTGTAGATGACATACATGTTGATCCCCCAGAAGAAGAGGAAGCAGGCAAGCTGGGCGACGTTGATTCCGGATAGGAATGTCGGGAGCGAGTCCCAGGAAGGAACGTAGATCGTGATGATCTTGTAGATCGCCCATCCCCCGATCCACGTCTGGATGCCGAACCACCCGCACGCGACGAATGCCCGAAGGAGCGCGGGGATATTCGCGCCCTTTACGCCAAATGAGGCGCGGCAATAGACCGGGAAGGGGATGCCGTATCGCGTCCCGGCGTGGGCGTTGAGGATCATGGGGATGAGCACAATGGTGTTCCCCACGAAAATCGTGAGAACCGCTTGGTACCAGTTCATTCCCTCCGAGATGAGCGCCGACGCGAGCATGTAGGTGGGAATGCATGCCGACATGGAAATCCACAGCGCGGCAAAATCGTACACGCTCCATTTCCGCTGAGCGATGGTCGTTGGGGCAATGTCCGGATTGATCAGGAGGCTCCGGCTCAACTGAGATGCGTCGACCTCGACGAGCTCTCCTGATGGGAGTGGTTTCATATGCCGGTACTATGAATGCTTCAGATTATGCCCAAAAAAGGCTACAGGCTGCCCCCGGGCCCCCGTATCGGGAGTGATGAATATAGGTGTTTCCACAAACTATGGCAAAACATTGTTCGCCTTTTAGCGCCGGGCTGCTCCAACGACATTCGCGGAACCTTAACAATTTCTTAACGCTAACAGCATGATTCCGTCATCCGCCCGGACTATATTGCGGGGCGCGCGAGGCGCGCGCTTCACTCTGCTTTCCGTCTCGCCTTCACGAAGGATAACATTTGGATTGAGGATGTCTGCAGTTCGCCCAAGACGTTTCTCACACCCATTCGAAAGCATTCGCTTATGGTCCCCTCACTGAACCGCCGATTACCCATTCTGTTGCTTCACCTGATTGTTCTCCTGGCCGCAGGCCGGGGAAAAACGCTCGCGCAGGAGGCAGGCAACCTCACCGGCATCATTACTTCCCAGGCATCCGGTGAAGCCCTCGTCGGCATCAACCTCACCGTCGAGGGGACGAAGCTCGGCGCATCCACGGATCTCGACGGAAAGTATGTCATCCACAACATACCAGCCGGGACCTCCACTCTGAAGGCCTCCGCCATCGGGTATGCGGCGAAGACGGTCACCGGCATCGTCATAAATGCCGGGAAGACCACCACGCTGAACCTCAGCCTGGCGGAGGAGGGAGTAAACATGCAGGAGGTCGTGGTTACGGCCGAAGAGGTACGATCGGCGGAGACAGCAGTTCTTGCAGAGCGGAAGCGGGCCGCAACAATCAGCGACGGTGTCGGAGCAGAGCAGATCAAGCGATCGCCTGACGCGACGTCGGGCGACGCTCTGAAGCGCGTCACGGGGATCTCGATTGTCGACAATAAGTTCGTGTTCGTCCGGGGGATCACCGACCGCTATAACGAGACGACGCTTGACGGCGCTCCGGTTACAAGCACTGAAGTCGGAAAGAAGGGCTACTCGTTCGATCTGCTCCCCGCAAACCTCATCGAGAACACCTCGATCATCAAAACACCGACGCCGGATCTCCCCGGGGATTTTTCGGGAGGGCTTGTTCAGCTGCACACGCAGGACTTTCCGACCGAAAACTCACTGAGGGTTTCCCTTGGATCGGCTTACAACAACGTTACAACGGGGAACGATTTCTACCGGAGCCAGGGGGGATCGAGGGATTGGATCGGTTTTGACAACGGAGTCAGGGGGTATCCGGGCGACCAACAGGACCAGAATGATATCGCGAAGAATCTGCCCAACACCTGGGCTCCCCACACTCAAAGCGCTTTGCCGAATAAGTCCCTGTTGCTGGCGCTCGGCCGCCGGCTTGAGTTATCTCAGGACGGTCCATCGCTCACGCAGCTGGGATTTGTGGGAGATGTGACATACAAGAACGCGTACCGACGTACGCAGAAAACTAACGACGACTACGTGCTGGATCGTTTCAGCAAGTCGGTCGAGGACGAGTACAACGTGCTCTGGGGGGCCATCGCAAACCTGAGCTTGAAGTTTGACGGCCTGCACAAGATCAGCTTTAAGAATTCGTTCAATCAGTCGGGGAGCGATGTTGTAACAGTCGCCAACATCGACGACAACAGCAATGCTTCGAACGACAGGTATACCACAGTCAGATGGACACAGCGTTCTTCCTACACCGGTCAACTGACGGGCGAGCATAACGTTCCATCTATCGGCGGACTGACGGTCCAGTGGCGGGGCGCAGTATCGTCCTCGCGCCGCGAAGACCCCGATTGGAAGGAGGCTTTCTTCTATCGGGACATAACCGATCCGTCCCAGCCATATTACCCTGCGATCAATAAGAGATATTGGGGGAAACTGAATGACCGGTCGCGATCGCTGGGGATCGACTTGTCGCTCCCTCTGTCGGCGGCAAAGCTGAAGGTGGGCGGATTCGCGGAATCAGGCGACGCCAATTACGAGGTCCGGTATTTCAATGTGAGTCCCTCGCAATACCCGCACCCGATTCCAGATAGCCTCGCATATTTGCCGCTCGAGACAATCTATTCGCCCGGGAACTTCGGGGTAGGGAAATTTCTCTTCAAGGAATCGACGCGTCCCGAGGACACTTACCAGGGAAATCAATCGCTCTACGCGGGGTTCGTGATGGCAGATGTGCCGTTTGTGGTGCTCTCGAACAGGTTTAGGTTTGTCGGCGGCGCCCGGTTGGAGAATCTGGATCAGCATGTCCACGTGCCGCATGAGGGCGGGACGATCCTCCACTCCAGGAACCTGAACAACGATCTCCTCCCCTCCCTGAATCTCACGTATTTCCTGAACGATCTCACGAACGTCCGCCTGGCATATTCTCACTCGGTGAACAGACCCGACTTCCGCGAGTTGGCGACGACGGGGTTCTTCGACTTTATCAAGTACGAGCTCGTTGAAGGGAATCCGAATCTCCGGCGATCACTGATTCATAACTACGATGCGCGCCTGGAGATCTTCCCGGCCGTCGGCGAGCTGGCGGCCCTGAGCTACTTTTACAAAGTAATATCCGACCCGATCGAAGAGTATCTGCTCCCCTCGTCTTCGAGGTTCTCGCACACCTGGATTAATTCTCCGAATGCCACCGACTGGGGGTGGGAAATCGAGGTGAGAAAATCCCTCAGCTTCCTCGGGTCGTATCTGGCGAACTTCTCGGTTATGGGGAACTATACGCGGGTGCAGTCGAATGTTGAAATCGTCGATCCCTACACCGGAAAGTTTCTCAGGAACCGGCCGATGCAGGGCCAGTCGCCGTATGTGATGAATCTTTCGCTCCTGTTCACGGAACCCACGCTCGGGACCTCGGTAAGCCTTCTCTATAATAAGTTCGGGTCGAGACTCGAGGAAGTGGGCGCGGAAGCAGCGGACATCTACGAGGAACCGAGGGATCTGGTCGACCTTGCGCTCACTCAACCCCTCTACGGGCTCTTCGAGCTAAAATTCACCATCGCCAACCTCGCAAACAAAGACAGGGTCCTGACGCGGGCCAGCTTTCCGTACGAAGAAGCCACGACCGGGAGGACCTTCACTATACAGCTTTCCGCCGGGCTTTAACATAACATAACAGATTCTTAATAGATTGGATAAACACGGTTCGTAACTTGGAGGGGACTGCGGGTCACGTTCTCGCGGCCGAGGGGGTCTTCCGGCGGTATTGAAACAAACGTGGCGGTGCTCGAACACCGCCACGACCTGCGCAAACATGCAACATCAGAGTCACCTGTCCGGATCTTCCGCATTGCCGTTTGCATTTGGAAGATACAACACCGGGCCAAGAAAAACAAAGCTTCGATTCCTATACAGCTCGGTCGGTCTGAACTCAGAAAGGAGGATGCACACCGCGATAGAGCCTTAGGTACCAGCTTAACCTTTTTATCCACCACCCATCAACCGCAACCTACGAAGGAATCTCACATGAAAAAAGCAACAATCGTTCTGGTACTGGCTCTTGGACTTCTGAGCCAGGCGGCGTTCGCTTCTCGTCCGACGGCGATTCTTGGGCCCGGGATGGGCGGCGCGAATTTCAGAGTCCCGTATCACGAAAGAACCAATAGAATTCTGTCGCGCGATACCACCTACATCCTCACCGGTTGGTATTTCATCGATTCGACGTTCAGCATTATGATCCCCGCGGGAACTCTCATTCGCGGCGACAGCGCCTCGGGCGGATCTCTGATTATATCCCGCGGTGCGCAGATTCACGCAATCGGAACGAAAGAATGCCCGATTGTCATGACAAGCAACAAGCCCGCAGGAACCCGCACCCCGGGTGACTGGGGGGGACCAATCATTCTTGGCAGTGCTCCGTGTGACTTCGGCAATGCAACCACCGTCCAAATCGAAGGAGGTTTTGGTTCATTTCCAAACACCGATGCACTGTACGGAGGTAATAATTACGACGATAACAGCGGGGAATTTGAGTATGTCCGGATTGAGTTCGCGGGCATTGCTTTTGCACAGGACAACGAGATCAACGGTCTTACGCTCGGTGGTGTGGGGCGGGGAACCAAACTCGATCACATCCAGGTCAGCTTTTCGAACGACGATGACGTGGAGATGTTCGGAGGAACAGTCGATCTCAAGTACTACGTAGGCTGGAGGATGCTCGACGACGATATCGACACGGACCAGGGCTACTCCGGAAGGATACAGTTTGCTTATGAGAAGCGCGATCCCGCAATCTTCGACGCGTCTGCACCCGGCTCCTCAGAAGGTTATGAGTCGGACGGCGAGTCGCCTCAGTTTACGACGACGGGGAGCGGCCCGTTCAACCACCAGATTCACACTCAGTACCATGCTTCGAACGTCACGATCGTGGGACCGCAATCTGATACGGGCGTGTCGGTGAACGCAAAGTTTACCGTCCTGGCCCGGCTCCGCCGCGCCTGCCGGATCGGAATCTACAACAATGTCATGGTTGCGTATCCTCAGGGCATCGACGTAAGGGACAGCGCGACCCAGCGGTATGCCTCAGAAGATTCGCTGGAGATCCGCAACACGAGCATCCAGTCGAAGATAAAACAGATTTTTGAGGATGCAAGTCCTGCTACAGGCAATATATCCGGATTCAACGTTGTAAACTGGTTCAATGGCGACAGCGGATACACGAACTGGCACAACTACGGCGGACGCGCAGCGCGGCAGGCTGTTGAGGTGGGTTTCCATCCCGAAGTGTTCAATCTCGACTGGTCGAACAATCCGATTCCGATAGTGGGCTCGGAGATCGACACCGCCGGCACAAATTTCCAGTTTGCAGCCGGCGATCCGTTCTTCGATTCGGTGTCCTACCGGGGTGCGTTTGATCCGCACCTCCCGCGGAATCAACAGTGGGATTGGGGGTGGACGAATTACGATCCTCAGAATTACGATCCGGAAGCCACGGTCTCCGCAAACGTATACAATATGGCGGACGGCTGGAACATGATGTCACTCCAGTTCAGCCAGGTGAGCAATCCGGCCGTCAGCGCTCTCTTCCCGACGGCGGTGTCGAGGGCCTTCTCGTACAACGGCACCTACCAGCCAAACACCTCGATCAGCCATGGTCCGGGCTACTGGATGAAGTTCAGCGGCGCACAGACGCCGGAAGTGGTGGGCTGCCTGAATTACTACGATACGATCAGCATCAATCAGGGATGGAACATCGTCGGATCCGTCGCGGACACCGTGCCCGTGGGGAACGTCACGACGAGCGCGAACCTCACTTCGCCCTTCTACGGGTACAACGGATCGTACATCATAGCGACCACGATCGATCCGGGGAAGGCATATTGGGTCCGGTCGTCGAATTCCGGGAAACTCTATCTGGACGGGTGGAATACGCCAAAGCCGCAAAATCTCCCCGTTCAGGAGATCCAGCAGTTGTCGGACAAGTTTTCCTCAATCACGGTCTCAGACACCCGCGGCAGGTCTCAAACGCTTCGCATCGGGACGGCGGGGGAAGTGGGGAATTCATTCGGGCGATATGAACTACCTCCACTTCCACCCCCCGATGCATTTGACGTACGCTTCGGTTCGCAGAGGAGCCTGGAAGTAGTACCGAGTCTCTTCGAATCCGGGAAGGAATATGCGTATCCCATTTCGATCCAGGGAGCGGTCTTTCCTCTGACCCTGCAATGGAAGGCGGCGGCTGGAAGCCCGAGGCTGCTTTCCGTCACGACGATTGGGAGCGAATCCAAAACCCTCGGAGTCATCGACGGCAGCGGAAAAATGACGGTTTCAGACGCGGGAGTTACCCGGCTCATTGTCAGACTGGCAGAAGGGACCCCGACCCCGAGGGAGTTCGCGCTGTCGGCAGCCTATCCGAACCCGTTTAATCCCGCGACGCACCTCAACGTCGACGTCCCGAGAGCTTCTGTCGTGGAGGTTGCCGTCTACGACGTCCTTGGCCGTACGATTGCCACGCTGATCAGCGGCGAGCAGGAAGCCGGGCGTCATGTCGTGGAATGGGATTCGAAGGACTACCATGGCATGAGCGTCCCATCCGGCGTGTATCTGGTTCGCATGACTGCAGGCACGTTCTCGTCCGTGCAGAAGATCCAGCTCATGAAGTAGGAAATGGGGCAATGCGAACACCATCTCAATGGATAACCACCTATCATCCACATAACCCTATGAGGCTTCTATGAAGAAAGCTTATAGTATCATCGTGCTGTGCTGTCTGGCCTTGCTCCTGATGGCTCAGACCGCGTCGGCACAGAAGGTGCGGATTCCGATCCACGTGACCGACAACGTCGATGCGCTCAACATCACCATCGGGTTCGACCCGGCGGCAACCAATCACATCGACTCCGCCCTGGGAGAAGAGGAACAGCCGGTTGAGCCCCCGGGGGGATCATTCGACGCACGCTCCATCACGATCCTCTCAGGCACGGGAAA
>JACXTT010003007.1_pt1 | contig 26374 bp, 21 predicted proteins | sample 9270951 | NCBI WGS metagenome assembly JACXTT01 (sample SAMN15532306, study PRJNA645909) | rock metagenome | isolation source: weathered quartz diorite | place: Puerto Rico | collected 2017-06-21
GGCGAATGGAGTGTGGTCACCACGCAGGGAGAGACCCCGGCGGGAGACAGCAAAATCGAGCTCATACTCGGGGATTGCGTAATTCAGGAAAACTGGGCGAGCGGGGGCAACGTCGGATACTCCGGCAAGAGCTACAACATCTACAACGCGGCGCTTAAGCGCTGGGAACAATACTGGGTGGACAACACCGGAGGAAATATTTTTTTCTACGGCGGATTGAAAGACGGTGTGATGGATTATTGGACCGATGAAATCCCGCAACCCGACGGAAAAAAGCTGAAGCGGCACCTCCAGTTCATGAAATTGAATCCCGACACGCTCCGTCAATTTAGCCGCGGTTCGAACGACTCCGGGAAGACCTGGTTCGTGGAGTACGACTTCACCTACAAGCGGAAGAAGTAGGAATCGAGGGCTGCGCGAAGCCGGTGCACTTTTCCCTTGACACTATGGCGCGGCGCGATATAGCGTATGACGACAGAATACTGCTGCTTTGGAGCTAACACTTGAGTCCTGCTCAACACCACGACGAACCGATCGGGCCGCTGACGCCGGCGATGTTCCACGTGCTGCTGGCCTTGGCCGGCGACGATTTGCACGGCTACGCGATATTGAAAGAAGTGGAGTTGCGCACGAGCGGGAAAGTGAAGCTGAGCACGGGAACACTCTATGGAATTATCAAACGGCTGCTTGCCGACGGACTGATTGTGGAGCGGCGCTCCCGGCCTGCGGAAGCGGACGATGACGAGCGCCGGCGCTATTACCGGATGACAGAAAAGGGCCGAGAAGTGGCCGCAGCGGAGGCCGAGCGCATGGACGAAGTGCTTTCCATCGCGCGTGCGAGGAATTTGCTGAAGAAGCCGCGTACGGCATAACGAGATTCCCGAAACCGGACACATCGGTTCCGGATAAAACGAGCGGCCCGGAGCGCGGCGTTGTGGTGGCGCCGAGGAGGACGTCATGACGTCAGCGGATTCACGAGCATTGCGCTTTTATCGAGCACTGTTGCGAGTGCTCCCCTTCGATTTTCGCGGCGATTTCGGCCCGGAAATGGAAATCGTTTTCCACGAACAACATCAGGAAGCAGGACGCCGGGGCGGAGTTGTCGGCGTTTTGCGGCTGTGGTGGGAAACCATTGTAGGAATTTTCAAGACGGCTCCCGGCGAGCATGTTGCGATGTTTGCGCAGGATGCGAGTTTCGCGTTGCGTATGATGCGCAAGAATCCGGGGTTCACGCTGGCGGCGGTCCTCACGCTGGGTCTGGGAATCGGCGCCAATTCGGCGATCTTCAGCGTGGTCAACGCGGTCCTGCTGAAACCGTTGCCCTACGCACATGGGGACCGCTTGGTGACGCTGCAACAGCAAGCGCCGCGCGCCGGAATGCTGGGTCAACCCTTCTCCGTAGCGGAGACCAATGATTACAGGGCGCAAAGCCGTTCCCTCGACGGCCTGGTCGAATACCACAACATGAATTTCATATTGCTGGGGCGAGGCGAACCGGAACGCGTGGAGACAGGCGTGGTCTCCTGGAATTATTTCGATGTTTTCGGATTGAAACCACTGTTCGGCCGGAATTTCCGTCCGGACGATGAACAACCGGGCGCCCCCGCGGTGCTAATGCTCAGTTACGAATACTGGATCCGCAGCTTTGGCGGCGACCCCACAGTAGTGAACAAAACGTTCACGATGAACGACAAGGTGCATACCGTCATCGGCATTCTGCCGCCCGTGCCGCAATATCCAGACGAGAACGATGTGTACATGCCGACGACGGCGTGTCCGTTCCGTTCGCGTCCCACGTTCATCGCCAACCGGCAATCGCGCATGATGCGGGTGTTCGGCCGCATGAAGCCGGGGTTTACCGTAGGCCAGGCGCGGGCGGATTTGAACGGCGTCGCTTCCAATTTGCAGAAGGCCTACCCGAACGTTTACCCGGCATCCTTGGACTATTCGATCCGGACGTCGGCTCTGGAAGAGGAGCTTACGCACAACGCGCGCCCAACCATGCTGGTGCTGCTGGGCGCGGCGGGATTCGTGCTGCTCATCGCATGCGCCAACGTGACGAACCTAAACCTCGCGCGCATGGTGCGAAGGGAACGTGAGCTGGCGGTCCGCGCAGCGCTGGGCGCGGGACGCGTGCGGATGTTCCGCCAATTGCTGACGGAGAGTTTCTTGCTGGCGTTGATTGGCGGCGGGCTGGGCCTGCTGGTTTCCTTGGGTGGATTGAACATGCTCATTAGTTTTGCCGCGCGGTTCACGCCGCGGGCGCGGGAGATTCACATAGACGGCATCGTGCTGCTCTTTACTTTAGCAGTGGCGGTGCTGACCAGTGTGCTTTCCGGGACGGCGCCGGCGCTGGCGGCACGTGATACGGTCATGGAAGGGCTGAAAGAAGGCGGCGTGCAATCCACGATTGGAGTGGGCCGGCGGAGACTGCGCGGCTTGCTGATCGTTGCCCAAGTGGCGGTCTCGTTTCTGCTTCTCATTGGCGCGGGATTGATGTTGCGGAGCTTTCAGAAACTCCAGCACGTGGATCCGGGTTTCCAGCCGGAAAACGTGTTGACCATGCAGATTGGCCTGGATTTCACCAAGTACAATACGGGCGACAAGCAGCGCGCCTTTTTCGAATCGTTTCTCGACAAAATCCAGACGCAGATCGGAGTGAAGTCGGCCGCCGCTTCGATGATGATCCCCTTGAACGGCAACATGCGCATGACCGGCGATTTCCAGCTTGAGGGGCAGACGCCGGTGCCGGGTCAAAAGCTTCCCGTTGCGGATTTCCGCGTGGTCAGCGAGAGCTATTTTGCCGCGCTGCATATTCCGGTCCTGCAAGGACGGGGTTTTACGCGCGCCGACCGTCCCGGCGTTCCCGATGTAGCGGTTGTGAATCGCACGGCGGCGCGGCACTTCTGGGGCACGCAGGATCCCGTCGGGAAACGATTCTCGGCGGACAATGGACAGACTTGGACGCAGATCGTCGGAGTGGTGGGAGACGTAAAGCAGTACGGATTGGACAAAGATGCGGCTGACGAAATCTACGTGTCGATGGCGCAGAACCCACTGATGAACTCAATTCTGGTCGTCAAGACGGAAGTCGAGCCGATGAGCGTTGCGCGTGGGATCATCGAATTGCTGTACGCGGTGGATCCCAACCAGCCTGCGGCGCGCGTGCAATCGCTCGAGCAGGTGCGTGCCGAATCGGTGGCGGCGCCGCGGTTGACGGCAAACTTGCTGAGTCTTTTTGCGTTATTGGCGCTGACGATTGCGGCGACGGGAATCGGCGGGGTGATGGCGCTGGCCGTCGGTCAGCGAAGGCATGAGATCGGCGTGCGCATGGCCATCGGCGCGCGACCGGGAGAAATCCTGCGCATGGTGCTCGGGCAGGGCATGGCGCTGGCGTTCTTTGGAGTTGCGCTCGGGCTCGCTGGTGCATTGGCGCTCACTCGGTTGCTGCAAAGGCTGCTGTTTGAAGTGGGGCCGACGGATCCGCTTACGTTTGTGGGTGTGGCTGTGGTGCTCACTGCGGCCACACTGGTGGCGTGCTACGTGCCGGCGCGGCGCGCGGCACGCGTCGATCCGATCATCGCCCTCCGTGTGGAATAGCGGGTAGGACAGGCATTCTTGTCTGTCGTTTTCGATGAAAGCCAAAAGTAAGAGGACAGGCAGGAATGCCTGTCGTACTTTTCTGGTCGCATGGGTGCGAGTCTGCTAAACTATAAGTTGCTCGACCGCACCTGAGAACTGGGGAGACCGATCCGGGCTGCTGGTTGTTTCAGCAGCTATTTTTGTCTTTAGAGGACTTGGCCGCGGGCTGGATCGGGTCAAGAAACGCTGAAATTATGAGTCAAGAGATTCGCAATATCGCCATTATCGCGCACGTGGACCACGGCAAGACTACGCTCGTCGATGCCATGCTCCGGCAAAGCGGGATTTTCCGCGCCAACGAGGCGCTCGTCGAGCGTGTGATGGACTCGAACGACTTGGAACGCGAGCGCGGCATCACTATTCTTGCGAAGAACACCGCGCTTTTCTTCCACAATACAAAGATCAACATCGTGGATACGCCCGGCCACAGCGACTTCGGCGGCGAAGTGGAACGCGCGCTGCGCATGGTGGATGGCGTGGTCGTGCTGGTGGACGCGAGCGAAGGGCCGCTGCCGCAAACGCGCTACGTCTTGCAGAAGGCGCTCGCGGCGAAGCTGCCTCCGGTGATCGTGTTGAACAAAATTGACCGGACGGACGCGCGGCCGAAGGGAGTTCTCGACGAAATCTACGACCTGTTTATCGACCTGGACGCGACCGAAGACCAGCTTGATTTTCCGGTGATCTACACCAACGCGCGCGACGGCATCGCCATGAATTCGCCGGAAGGCGCTTCCAAGGATTTGCTGCCGTTATTCGAAGCCATTGTGAAGCACATTCCGGCTCCGCCGGGCGATCCGGAAGGCGTGCTGCAGATTCAGGTGATGAATCTGGACTACAGCGAATTTTTGGGACGCATTGCGATCGGACGCGTGTTCAACGGCACGCTGAAGCGCGGCGCGGACGTGGGCATCAGCAAGCTCGATGGCAGGCTGACGCCGACGCGCATCACGAAGCTCTACACCTTTCGCGGCCTGGAACGCGACGAAGCGGAAGCCGTGCCCGCGGGCGACCTCGTGGCGATTGCCGGCGTCGAGGGCATCAACATTGGAGAAAGCATTACGGATCTGGCTAACCCCATGCCGCTGGAACCTTTGCTGATTGACGAGCCGACCCTGGCGATGATTTTCACGGTAAACAGCAGCCCGCTTTCCGGCAAGGAAGGAAGTTACCTCACTTCGCGCGACCTCCGCGACCGCTTGCAGAAAGAGCTTCTGACCAACGTGTCCATCCGCGTGGAAGACACGGACACGCCGGAATCGTTTCGCGTGCTGGGGCGCGGCGAATTGCAGCTGGCGATCCTGATTGAAACGATGCGGCGCGAAGGATTCGAACTGATGGTGGGCAAGCCGGAGATCGTTACACGCACGGAGAACGGCAAGAAACTGGAGCCGCTCGAGCGGCTGGTGATTGATGTGCCGGAGAATTTTATCGGCATCATTATGGAAATGACCGGCAGCCGGCGCGGCGAGATGCTCAAAATGAGCAATCATGGCTCGGGGCGCGTGCGCTTGGACTTCAAGATCCCCTCGCGCGGACTGATCGGGCTGCGCAGCCAGTTGTTGACGGACACGCGCGGCACGGCGCTGATTCATTCCATTTTCGAAGGCTGGATGGAATACGGCGGAGAGATGGCGCTGCGCCCGACCGGCGCTTTGGTGGCGGACCGCAGCGGCCCATCGACGGCATTTGCGCTGTGGAACATCCAGGAACGCGGTGAATTGTTCATCGGGCCGGCAATCGAAGTTTACGAAGGTATGATCGTGGGCGAAAATTCGCGCGAGCAAGACATGGACGTCAACGTGACCAAGGAAAAGAAACAGACGAACATGCGCTCCTCCAGCGCGGATGAAGCCATCCGCCTGATTCCGCACCGCGAGCTGAGCCTGGAACAAGCCATCGAGTTCATTGCGGACGACGAGTTCGTGGAAATTACGCCGAAATCGATCCGTCTGCGCAAGAAAGTCTTGCAAGCCAACAAGCGCCCGCGGCGCTGGCAGGAAATCCGTGCCAGCCAGGCAACTACGTAGAGCAACCGTGGCTTCAACCTTCTTAGTACGCTGAATTTTCGAATAACTCCGCCAGTTATTGCTTCCGCACCTTGCGCCAGGGCGAGTCCAGTGTTAGTTTTCGCGCGTACTCGATGGACTTTCGTCGGAGGTGGACGTGAGGCAGTTCCGTTTATTGGTTCTGGCAGTCTCCTGCGCGGTTGGCTTTGCCCAGGCGCAGGAACCCAGCGCACTAGCGCCGGAGGTGCGCGCATTCGTGAAGGAAGATGCGCCGGTGCTCACGTTGATGCATGTGCGCGTGATCGACGGCACAGGCGCAGCAGCGCGCGCGGATCAGACCTTGGTGATTCGCGCTGGAAAAATAAGCACCATCGGTGACACCGCGGCCGCAAAAATTCCCGAAGGCGCGAAGGTGCTCGACCTGACAGGTTATTCGGTAATTCCGGGCCTAATCGGGATGCATGACCACATGTATTATCCCGCGCCTCTGGGCTCGCTGCCGATGTATCCGGAGCACGCGTCGAGCTTCCCGGCGCTGTATCTGGCGGGCGGCGTCACCATGATCCGCACAACTGGAAGCGTCGAACCTTACACCGACCTCGAGTTGAAGCACCTGATTGATGCCGGAAAGCTGGCCGGGCCAAAAATGAATGTTACGGGGCCCTATCTTGAAGGGCTAGGTTCCTTCACGCCGCAGATGCACGAATTGAAGGATGCCGAGGATGCGCGGCGAACGGTCGAGTTCTGGATCGCGCAAGGAGTGACCTCTTTCAAGGCGTATATGCACATTACTCCCGACGAGCTGGCCGCCGCGGTGAAGGCGGCTCACGCCCACGGGATCAAAGTGACCGGGCATTTGTGTTCCATCGGATTCCGTGAAGCGGCCGCCATCGGTATCGACGATTTGGAACACGGGCTCGTGGTCGATACCGAATTCTTCCCCGGGAAAAAATCTGCCGAGTGTCCTGAGCAGAACGATTCGCTGGAAAAACTGGATGTGAATGGCGCGGCCTCGCAGGAAATGATTCGCGATCTGGTGGCTCATCACGTCGCCGTTACTTCGACTTTGCCGGTGTTCGAAACCTTCGTTCCCAATCGCGCGTCGCTCTCGAGGCGTGTCCTGGACGCGATGGTGCCGGAGGCACGCATCGCCTACCTCACGCGGCGCGCAAGAATCTCCGATGGGGCAGCGGCTTCCCGTTGGCCCATCCTGTTTAAGAAGGAGTTGGAGTTCGAACGCTCTTTCGTTAAGGCAGGCGGGCTCCTTCTCGCGGGACTCGATCCAACCGGCTACGGTGGCGTCATCGCCGGATTCGGAGACCAGCGCGAAGTGGAGCTGCTTGTGGAGGCGGGATTCACGCCGCTCGAGGCCATCCACATCGCCACGTCGAATGGTGCGGAATTTCTCGGCCAGCTCGACAAGGTGGGAACGCTCGCGCCTGGGAAAATCGCGGATCTGGTTGTGATTCACGGCGACCCTTCGGCGAATATCAACGACATCGAAAAAGTGGAGATCGTTTTCAAGGACGGTGTCGGCTACGATTCGGCGAAGCTGATTGAGTCCGTGCGCGGTTTAGTTGGATTGCGTTAGACGAAGCAAGTTTTTCGCATCTGCCGAAGGCAACGGCAATACCGCGGAGCTTGCCGCGATCTCACAAGGACCTGAGAGCAGCAAGATTCTGTGAGGAACGCCAGAGGTACAAAGGCGTACAGCACAACTGCAAACTAGTGCACTCCCTGCAAAGAATGATGTAAAGTCATTTGGCTCGAACGCAGGGGCTCCGGAACGTTGCATCCAAACGGTTTAGGGAACGGTGAAAATGCCACTGCCCGCGTTATGCTGCAAGGAGACCGATGGATTCCGTGAGTAATCGACCCGCAGAAACTGCCGTAGCTTCGCAACCCACCATCGCCGCTACAGCGACGGCGCTGCCTCCTCATACGATCACGCGCGACGACGTGAAGTACTACATGGGGCGCGTGTTCGACATCCCCGAGCGGAAGCTCGAAGCAATGATGAGCATCGTGGACAATGCCCAGGTTCATAAACGCCACGCGATTTTCCCGATTGACTACACCGTGGAGCCGCGCCCGCTTTCGAAAACCAACGACGAATACATTGAGCATGCGGTGAAACTCGGACGAGAGGCCGCCGATAAGTGCCTGGAGCGCGCCAACCTGAAGCCGGAAGACATCGATTTGATCATCACCGTGTCCTGCACCGGCTTCATGATTCCGTCGCTGGATGCGCACCTGATCAACCTGATGGGTTTTCGTTCGAATGTAAGGCGCATGCCGTTCACGGAACTGGGATGCGCTGCGGGAGCGATGGCGCTGGGCCGCGCGGCCGAGTTCCTGAAGGCGCGGCCCGGCGGAAACGTGCTGATCATAGCCGTGGAGCTGCCCTCGCTGACGTTTCAGCGAAAGGATATTTCGCAAGCAAACCTGATTTCGTCGATTCTGTTTGGAGACGGCGCGGCGGCGGTGGTGGTCAACGGAAACGGAGCGCGCGGGCCGAAGATCCTCGTCTCGGAGACCTACACGTTCCCAGATTCTCTGGGCGCCATGGGATTTGATCTCAAAGATTCCGGTTTCCACATTATGCTGGCCAAGGACGTCCCGGAAATGATCGGTGCGAAGATCGGCGGGCTGGTCTCCGGCTTCCTGGAGCGAAACGGCCGGAAGCGGGAAGAGATCAAAGGATGGATCCTGCATCCCGGCGGAGCGCGTCTGCTCGGCAATGTGGAAACGCAGTTGGGTCTGACGAAGTGTGACACGCAGCCCTCTTGGGATATTCTCGGCAATGTTGGAAATCTCTCGAGCGCCACCATCCTTTTTATTCTGCAGGAGTGGCTGGAAAAAAGGCCGCTCAAACCAGGTGAATACGCCGTGGCAGCGGCGTTCGGTCCGGGCTTCAGCGCGGAGTTTTTGCTACTGCAATGGACCTGAGTGTGATCGCGTTTCTCGCGTTGCTCCTGGCCGTGGCTCTGCTGCGGTTCGTGGAGTTGCGCATCTCCAAGCGCCACCAGCACCAGATGATCGCGCGCGGGGCGGCGAAGGTCGACGAACCGAAATTCCGCTGGATGGTTTTGCTGCACAGCGCGGTGCTCGCCGGCGCCGCCTTCGAAGTCGTCTTCTTGCGGCGTCCTTTTATTCCGCAGCTCGCGGCAGCGATGTTTGCCGTGTTTCTCGCGGCAAACGCCGTCCGCTGGTGGGTGATTCGGACGCTCGGGGAACACTGGAACGTCCAAGTGATGGATTCCACGCGCCTCGGCGTTGTGACCTCCGGACCATTTCGCTACGTCCGGCATCCTAACTATGCCGCGGTCTTCGCCGAGATGCTGGCGCTTCCGCTGATTCACACAGCCTGGATCACCGCCATGGCCGGAGCGATTGCACACATGGGAGTCCTGGCTCAGCGTCTCTCCACGGAAGAGCGCGTGCTCCTCGCGAATCCCGACTATCGCGCCGCAATGATGGGCAAGCCGCGTTTTTTGCCGGGCCTCTTCTGAAGCGAAGGCTTCGAATGCGTTTACGAATCCGCAGCGCGCTCTGTGTTTTGTTCTTCGTGGCGGCCACCTGCCCGGCGAGTTCGAACCAAAACGGCGACAGCCCGGCGTTTCAGACGGTTCCGGAACTCGCTTCGGGATTCCACTTGCTCTACGCTCAGGATTTTTCGAGCGCCCGCGAGAAATTCGACAATTGGGAATCGCAGCATCCGGAGGAACCTTTCGGCGAAGTAGCGGTCGCGGCGAGTTATCTCTTCGAAGAGCTTTTCCGCCAGGGGGTGCTCTCTAGCGATTTCTTCCTCAATGAGAAGAGATTCTTGCACGGAATTGAGGGGAAGCCCGATCCCGCGCGGATGAAGAGTTTTCAGGACGCGCTGGACCAGACGCGAAAACTCGCCAAGAACCGCCTGGCAAGAAACAACCGCGATCCTGAGGCACTTTTTGCGCTGACTCTTGCTGCCGGCATGGAATCGAACGCCCTCATGATGCTCAAGAAAAAGCACATCGAGAGCTTGAAGCGGCTGAAAGAAGCCAACGAATATGCCAAATCTTTGTTGAGAGAACAGCCGGACGCCAACGACGCATACGTGGCCCTGGGCTCGGCCAACTACATCATCGGAAGCCTTTCGGGCGGCGCGCGCTTCATGCTCTGGTTCGGCGGCATCCACGGCGACAAGCAGCTCGGCATGGCGCAATTGGGAAAAACAATCGACGGAGGGCGGTATTTGCAGCCCTTTGCGAAAATCTTGCTGGCACTAGCTGCACGAAGAGAAAAACGGGATGTGGTGGCGCAAAAACTCCTGCGCGAACTAAGCGAAGAGTATCCGGAAAACTCGCTCTACGCCGCGGAGTATGCAAAAGCGATGGGGCGAATCATTCCCGCGCAGATGCATCCCTAAGATTGTCCGCCAGCAAAGTACACGTCGAAAAAGACATCAAGTTTCCTCTCGATGGACTAGAATCGCGCTGCTGCCGGGGACGCGCCATCGGTCATTCGGGCGAGGCGGTGAAACTTGTTTAGGGAAAATCTATTGAAGGGCCGGGCGATTTTTCTTACCGGTGGAGGCACAGGGCTCGGCCGGTCCATGGCTTTGCGGTTTGCCGAACTCGGCGCGCGGATGTTTCTCGTCGGCCGGCGAGAAGAGCTGCTTCGCGAAACATGCGAAGAGATCCACCGTGCGGGTGGCGCGGCGGCTTTCTCCACTTGCGACGTGCGTGATTATGGAACCGTCGAAGCCGCGGCAGCAAAAGCCGAGGAACAATTCGGCGAAATCAACGCGCTCGTCAATAACGCCGCGGGAAATTTCATGGCCCGGACGGAAAAGCTCACGCCCAACGCCTTCAATGCCGTCGTTGGAATCGTGCTCAACGGAACTTTTCACTGCACGCAGGTCTTCGGCAAGCGCTGGATTTCGCGAAAACTGGGCGGAAACGTGCTGAACATCGTGACCACCTATGCGGCGGCAAATTGCGGCTCGGGATTCGTGGTGCCGTCGGCTTGCGCCAAGGCCGGTGTACTCGCGATGACGACCTCGCTGGCGGTGGAATGGGCCAAATATCACATCCGGCTGAACGCCATCGCGCCGGGACCCTTTCCGACGGAAGGGGCGTGGTCGCGCTTGATGCCGTCAAAGCCGTTCGAGGAACACGCCAAGGATAAGCACCCAATGAAGCGCTTCGGGAAACACGAGGAGCTGGCAAATCTGGCAGCGTTTTTGCTGAGCGACATGGCGGAATACATCAACGGAGAATGCGTAGTCATCGACGGCGGGCAATGGCTGCGCGGCGCCGGCGAGTTCAATGATCTTCTCATGCTGCCCGAAGCTGCCTGGGAAGCCATGGAAACCGCCCGGACGAAAAAATCCTGAACTGGTTATTGCGGCAACGCGCGCTTGCGGAGTTCGACGCGCAGTTTGACCTCACCGATGCTTTGCCCATTCGACTCGGCGTGAACGGTGACTTCTTGCGCCTCTAATTTCTTCCGCCCATTCTCCGCCAGCGCTGGCAAATTCACTTCCAATCGCGCCGCTGCCGTCTGTTTCGCTGCCACTGAGAATTTCCCTGTGTCGCCTTGCATTGTCCATCCTGCAGGCAGGGTTGTCGTGATGGTGATCTCCTGTGCTTTTACAGTTCGATTGCGAATCCAAAGAGGAATCACGAGCGTGCCGGGAGCTTGAAGCGCAATCTCCGGCGGTTCCGGATGCGGCAGATGCGTGAGTACATGCGCGCGCCGGAATTCGGCGTAATAACTCCACGGTCCGTCCAGCTCGACGAACAAGTCCGGCCTCGAAGGCTCGGGCAAGAATTCCGGCCGGGCAAAGGGAATTGCTGCTGGCCTGATGCCCTCGAAAATATCCCCGCTCACGCTGCCCCCAACCAGCGACTTGCCGAGCACGAAATGCTGTGCATCCGTCCAACCCCCTTCGGACGTGGCCATTTTTTCGATTTGCGCTTCATCCATCTGGGAAAGCGTGTCGAGGAATGATTTCGCCTGGGTCTGGTGGGAGCGGAACGAATCGAGCGCCATGCGCCAGTAAGGTTGCTTGGATGACTTGGAAATGTCCTTGACGGAATATTCCGGGCCTTTGCCGCGAAAAATGTCTTCCCGCGCTGCATCGGGGAAGTAATAAATTTTCTTGGCCTGCCATGGCCGCAAATTTTCAAGAAACGGTTCGAGCCGCTTGGTCGGTCCTGCAACTTGCTCCGGAAATCCTGTGGGATCACCTGCAAGATCGAAAGCTTCCGTCGCCAGCACCCCGGAGGCTTGGTGGTCGCCGTGATCCTCGCCAATGAACGTGCCGGGCAAGAAAGTCAGAATCACTTCGGGGCGAGTCAGGCGAACGAGACGGACCAGTTGTTCAAGCGAAGGACCGTGCCCCCAGTTCGCAAGCGACTGCAGAACATTCTGCGAAGCCGTATCCTTTCCGCCAAGAAACCAAACGTTTGTAATCCCAAGTGTTGCGAGAGCATTCCGCGCTTCAATCTCACGGATGTCCCCGAGCGCGGCAGCCTGTTCCGCTCCCGCTTCATTCGCGCCGCTGCTGCCACGCGTGCCAAAGACCACAGCCACGCGCTTGTGATCATCCAGCGCCCGCGCCAGATAAGGAGTTGCCGCACCCTCGTCGTCGGGATGCGCCACCACGAGCAAAATGTCCACCTTGAACCGCTCGTCCGGCGGCGGCAGCGTTTTGGTCTGCTGCGCTCCGCTCGCCGGCATAGGAGCAAGGAATAGGAGTGCAAACAATGGTTGCATCACGAATCGTTTCATTCGCAGGCCTCTGTAATTTCAATGCCACCGAAGAAACGAAGAGTTTAACCTGTAGAGGAGCGGGAACGAAACGTGCATACCGCGCCCGACCTGCAGAGCGGCGATTTCGTGCTCTCCCGATTTTGTCCCGTGCGTCTAAGGGAGGAAGAAACGGTTTGCCAAATTTCAGACTACTTCTCGCAGCACTCTCTTTTATCGCCAGCCCGCTTCTGGCCCAACAGGGCCGGCAGACCTCCGGTGAGAAGCCCTCGCCTTTGCAAACCGGCGTGATCCTTCCTCGCGTCGCTGCCACGAAGCAGCCGGAACAGAGCTACGCACTCTATCTACCCTCTCAATATGCACCGGACAAGCGCTGGCCTGTTGTTTACGCATTCGATCCGGGCGCCCGCGGCAGCTTCCCCGTCGAGTCGATGAAGGAAGCTGCCCAACGCCATGGCTATATTCTCGTGGGTTCGAACAATTCCCGGAACGGCTCGTGGAAGGTTGAAGCCGAGGCAGCCGAAGCCATCGTCCAGGATACGCACGCGCGGCTATCTATCGACGAGCGTCGCGTCTATTTCGCGGGATTTTCTGGCGGCGCGCGCGTAGCCGCGCAGATCGCTCAAGTCTGCAAATGTGCTGCTGGCGTGCTCCTCAATGGTGCGGGATTTCGTCCAGTGGCTTTCGAATCGAAAACCGCTCCCTTCGCCGTCTTCGCCGCCGTGGGTACGTACGATTTCAACTATCCCGAGCTTGTCCGCACGGACGAAGAATTGGAAAAGCTGGGCTATCCCCATTTCTTACGGCCGTTCGAAGGGCCGCACCAGTGGGCCCCGTCAAGCACCATGGAGGATGCGATTGCGTGGTTTCGATTGCAAGCCATGAAGAGCGGCCGGGAAGGCCGGGATGATTCGTTCATTGCTTTGCAGGCCGCCAAGGAAACCGATCGTGCCCGCTCGCTCGAACAATCCGGCGATCTCTACGCCGCCTGGAAGGAATATCGTCAAGCCGCGCAGATGCTCGCAGGGCTCGCCGATAACGCTGCCCTTCGTGCGCGAGCCGATGCGCTGGAAAAGGACAAGGCTGTTCACAACGGCGCAAAGCAGGAAAAACAGGAATTCGCGGCGCAAGAGGATTTGAGCCGGGAAATTTCTGCCGGGCTTTTCGAATTGCAGCAAAACCCGCCCAACCGTGCGGACCTTCATGACACGGTGGAAAAACAGCTCGCCGCCCTCCGCAGCAATGCCGCGCACGAGAAGCGCGAAGAAAAATTGCGCGTCATAAAGCGCGCTCTTGCCGGTTTGCTGGTTCAGGCCATGGAAATGGGAAATGCGCGCCTGGACCAAAAAGATCCCGCCCGCGCGAAAGACTATTTTGATCTGGCCAGCGTTGCCGACCCCGATTCCATGTGGGCCCTCGGCAATCTGGCAGTGGCCAGAGCGCTGGATGGAGACCGTAAAGGCACGATGGACGCGCTCCGTCGTGCCAAATCGAAAACCAAAAATCCCGGCCGCTTCGCGGAATGGCTGAACGAAGAGCCCGCGTTCGCAAAGCTCCGCGGTACTCCTGAGTTCGCCGCCCTTCTCACTTCGACTCCCCAGCATTGAGCTTCCCTTTCTCGCCCTCGCAGTAGCTCACTGCGCGCCTTGACCCAGCTGGAAGCCGCCGATAAGCTTGGTGTTTCTCTTTTCAGGTGGCCGCGTACATGGAGCAAATTCACGTCACACTACCGGATGGCAGTGTTAAAGATGTCCCCAAGGGCACCACGCCCGCCGAGATTGCGCGGAGCATTTCGCCGCGCCTCGCCGACTCCGCTCTGGTCGCGCGCGTGGCCGCTCCCAACGACGGTGAAGGCGAGCTGATCGACCTGCGCCGTCCCCTCGAGCAAGACGTCAAGCTGCGCATCCTCACCGAAAAAGACCCGGACTCACTTTTTGTTTTCCGGCATTCCGCCGCGCATCTCCTCGCCGCCGCCGTGATGGAGCTCTATCCCAACGTGAAGCTTGGCATCGGTCCGCCCATCGACACCGGCTTTTTCTACGAATTCTTGCGCGATGAACCATTCACGCCGGAGGATCTCGCGAAAATCGAAAAGAAAATGCACGAGCTTGCCGCGCAGGATCTGCCGAACGAGCGGAAACTCATGCCCAAGCCGGAAGCGCTCGCTCTTTACAAAAAAACAAATCAAATTTTCAAGTGCGAGCTGGTCGAAGAAAAAGCCAGTGAACCGATGGTTTCTTTTTATACCACCGGAAAATTCATCGATTTCTGCCTCGGCCCGCACATTCCTTCGACCAAGCGCATTCAAGCATTCAAATTGATGAGCGTTGCCGGCGCGTACTGGAAAGGCAGGGAAGGCAATCCGCAGCTTCAGCGCATTTACGCCCTCGCGTTTTTCACGCAGAAAGAACTCGACGAACATCTGCAACGCCTGGAAGAGGCCAAGCGTCGCGATCACCGCAAGCTTGGCACGGAACTCGACCTCTTCAGCATCCAGGAAGAAGCTGGCCCCGGCCTCATCTTCTGGCACCCCAAAGGCGGCCTCATTCGCAAGATTGTCGAGGACTGGCTCCGCGAAGAATTGCTGAAGCGCGGCTACGACCTCGTCTACACGCCGCACATCATGCGCCTCGACCTCTGGAAAACGAGCGGGCACACGGATTTTTACCGCGACAATATGTTCGGCGCCGTCGAAGTTGAAAAGGCCGACTACCAGCTCAAGCCCATGAACTGCCCCGGCCACATTTTGATTTACAAATCAAAGCTTCGCAGCTACCGCGATCTGCCGGTGCGCCTCGCCGAGCTTGGCACCGTCTATCGCTACGAACGCAGCGGCGTCCTCCATGGCCTTCTCCGCGTGCGCGGCTTCACGCAGGATGACGCGCATATCTTCTGCACGCCCGACCAAATAGAAAAAGAAGTCGAAGCCTGCGTTGATTTTGCCTTTGCCGTGATGAAAAATTTCGGCTTCGACAAATTCGAAATTGAACTTTCCGATTGGGACGAATCGCATCCGGAAAATTACGCCGGCAAGCCGGAAGATTGGCGCCGCGCCACTGCCGCCCTCGCCGGCACCATGAAGCGCATGAACATTCCGTACAAGAAAATGGAAGGCGAAGCCGCTTTCTACGGCCCGAAGATCGACATCAAATTAATTGACGCCATCGGCCGCCCCTGGCAGCTCACCACCGTGCAGTTTGATTTTAACTTACCCGCGCGCTTCGGCTTGCAGTACGTCGCCGTGGACGGCGCAAAGCATCAGCCTCTCATGGTCCACCGCGCGCTGCTCGGCTCCGTCGAGCGTTTCTTCGGCATCTTGATCGAGCACTATGCTGGCGCATTTCCGCTTTGGCTCGCGCCTGTGCAGGTCGAAGTCTGCCCCGTCAGCGAAAAAGTGGCCGACTACGCCAGGCACGTCACCGAAACGTTGAAGCGCCACAACCTGCGTGTCCATCTCGACGACCGCAACGAAAAATTGCCCGCAAAAATCCGCGACGCGCAGATGCAGAAAATTCCCTACATGCTCGTGGTCGGCGCCAAGGAAGCCGAATCCGGCGCCGTATCCGTCCGCCATCGCAGCAAAGGGGACCTCGGCCCCAAGCCCCTCGCCGAAGTCATCGAATCGCTCCAGCGCGAAGTCGAATCCCGCGCGACGAGCTGAGCACTTTGAAGGTCAAGGGCAATCTCACCTTGCCATCCCCGCAAACCATCTTGAATGAAGATTTCTTCGCGCAAAGTGTACGTTTTCTCACCGATCGTGATCCCCATTTGGCTGATGTCGTGAAAAAGTATGGCCCGCCTCCTCTCTGGGTCCGCGAACCGGGCTTCCCCACACTCGTCTACATCATTCTCGAGCAGCAAGTTTCCCTCGCTTCCGCGAAAGCCGCATTCGACCGGCTCAAGTCCGCCGTCCGCCCGCTCATTCCCCGCGGTTTTTTGAAACTTACCGACGCCGAACTCAAGCGCATCGGCTTCAGCCGCCAGAAAACTCTCTACACTCGTCTCCTCGCCGAATCGCTCTCCCGCCGCCACTTCGATCTTCGGTATCTCCACGATCTGCACGACGATGCCGCGCGCAAAATGCTCACTGCCTTCAAAGGCATCGGAAACTGGACTGCGGACATCTATCTCTTGAGCGCGCTGCGGCGGCCGGATATCTGGCCGGTAGGCGATTTAGCTTTGGCCACGGCGGTGCAAGAGGTAAAGCAACTCCGCAAGCGCCCTTCGCCGGAACGCCTTGAGAAACTCAGCCAGCCCTGGCGTCCGTACCGCGCCGTCGCCGCCCGGCTTTTCTGGCATCATTATTTAAGCAAGCGCGGCCAGCGCACTTCGGAAATTTCGCTCTAGCCGAACGAGCGCGCACCACTGACGGGAGGTTACGAATGTCGCAGCCGCTCTCACGCCGTATCTTTCTAGCGCTCTCCGGCGCCGCGCTCGCAGCTCCGTCCTTATCCTGGGCCGCGGACGATGCGGAAGAAGAGGAGTTGCCTGCTTTGCTCGATCACATCATTCTCGGCTGCAACGACCTCGATCTCGGCATGGAGCTCGTCGAGCAAAACACCGGCGTTCGCCCCGCGATCGGCGGAGTCCATCCCGGCCGCGGCACGCGCAACGCCCTGCTCTCCCTCGGCGAGCGCCGTTACCTGGAAATCATCGCGCCGGATCCCGCGCAGCAGAAAATCGTCCACTTCCCGCAAATCCGCGAAATGAAAAATCCCCGCCTCATCGGTTGGGCCGTCCATCCCCCGGACATCGCCGCCACCGCAAGACTCCTCCGCGACAATCAAATCGCTTTCCAGGGCCCCGACGACGGCTCCAGAAAACGCCCCGATGGCCGCGTCCTCAATTGGAAAACCATCAATCTCGCCGATGACCGCCACGGCATCCTCCCCTTCTTCATCGAATGGAGCGCGGACTCCGTCCATCCCTCGAAGGATGCACCCAAAGGCTGCCAGCTCGACTATTTCACAGTGATGGCTGTGGACCCCGCCGAATTGTCCCAGGTCTTTCAACGCATCGGAGTCGATGCATCCGTCGAACGCAGCGACAGAGACCGGCTTCGCGCCCACATCACCGGACCGAAAGGCGAATTGGGAATAGGCACCTGAGTCTATATCTTTATTGTTTTCGGGTGATGCGATCGCACCAACCGAGCCCCGTGAAACTCCGTTGCCGCGCCGCTTTGCCACTTGTCGCCTAGCCGCCGCCGCGTGCTATACTTTGAAGTCCATCCCCTGGCGCTTTTGCGCTGTGCGGGCTTGGGTGGGTGAACTCGAGGGCCCGTCTCCGGCAAACCGGAGCTTGCAGGCGCCTTTCTTGAATTAGGGGGATATATCGCAGAACGGAATTTCCGGCAGCAGAGTGACCGCGTCCGCGTCAACGAACGGATTCGGGCTCGCGAGATCCGGGTGATTGATGAAGAGGGCGGCCAGCTCGGCGTCATGCAGCCGTTTGAAGCCATCAAGCTGGCGAAGGAAAAGGGGCTCGACCTGGTGGAAATTTCGCCCACGGCCGATCCGCCGGTTTGCAAGATCACCGACTACGGCAAGTATCTCTATCAAGCCAATAAGAAGGCCCACGAGCAGCGCAAGAGCAGCCGCGGCTCGCAGTTGAAGGAAGTCAAGTTTCGGCCCGCCACCGCGGAACACGACTATCAGGTTCGCAAGAACCAGATCATCCGGTTCCTCGGCGAGGGCCACAAGGTGCGCGCAATGATTTTTCATCGCGGGCGCGAAATGGCGCACCAGGAAGTCGGCCGCGCCAAGATGAACCGCTTGCTCACGGAGATTGGCGACCAGGGGCAGATCGAGACGATGCCGCGCATGGAAGGCAACGTCCTCGTCGCTTTGCTCGCCCCGAAAAAGGGCGTCAGCGTCGCCAAACCCGCGGGACATTCGGCTTCCAACGCCCAGCAGTCGCAGTAATTCGTGGTAGGCGGCCGCGTCGCCTCGCACCGCCTCCCGCTCCGTCATTTCGAACGGAGCGAAGCGGAGTGAGAAATCGCTCCTCGCGGTTCGGCTTAGGCGCAACAACTTACGACGAGAGGGTTTTAGGCAATGCCAAGAAACGCATCGAAACCAAAATTGAAGTTGAAGACGCACCGCGGTGCCAGGAAGCGCTTCAAGATCACCGCCAACGGCAAAATCAAGCGCGGGCACTCCGGCAAGCGCCATTTGATGGGAACCAAGTTGCCCGGCCGCATGCGCAAGCTCAAGAAGCTGACGCTCGTGAACAAGGCCGACGTGGCCAGCGTCCGCCAGATGCTTCCCTACGGCTAAAGCCGTAACGATTTTCTGCGCGTGCCGTGAATTTGCACGCCATCCGACTTTCTTCGTAAGGGCACGATACGTCTTGCCCTTCCGTTTGAATCGCAGGGCGCAATCCCTGCACATCGCGCCAGGCAGCGCTTCACGGGTGCCTGCCGGCCGATATGCCCCGATTTCGTTGGGGCAATGCATCACCCCGGAAACAAACCCGTTGCGCAACGCGTGTACTTTCGCGGCCGCGCAACCCGTTTTGTTTCCCACAAAAAAGGAGAAACCCCATGGCTCGCGTAAAACGCGGCACCAAGCGCCGTGCACGGCGCAAGAAGTACCTCAAGCGGACAAAAGGCTTTTTTCTCACCAAGAGCAAGCTCTACCAGTCCGCGCAGGAAGCGGCCAATCGCGCCGATCGCTACGCCAAGCGCGACCGCCGCGTCAAAAAGCGCGAGTATCGCAAGCTTTGGATTCAGCGCCTCGGCGCGGCCGCTCGAAACAACGGCCTGACCTACGGCCAGTTGATCCACGGATTGAAAGTCGCCGGCGTCACGCTCGACCGCAAAGTCCTCGCCGACCTCGCCGTCAAGGACGCCGCGGCATTCACGTCGCTCGTGGCTACCGCCAAAGCCGCCGCCCCACCCCCAACCAAGGCGAAAAGGGCGTAACTGTAGCTCACCACTCTAGGGGCGAGGTTTTCCTGGGCCCACGTGCGCGCGGGATCGAATGGCACTAACGTGTAGTGGCCGCCTTCTGAGGCGGGCGCTGTTTCTTTCGCAGGGACGAACCACGCCTTCGCCCATATAATAACAACCGGAAGAATTCTGAATGACCACCATTCTCGAAAAGACGAGGTCGCTGTTTGCGGATCTAGGGGTGTCAACTGATAGAGAAATCCAGGAACTATTTCGGCAACTTATTGAACTTGCTGACACCGAACACAAGAAAGTTATTACAGATCCGGAGCGCGAAGAATTTCGAGTTAGATGGCTTGGGCGAAACGATAGTATCCGTGCCCGCGTCAAAAGGAATTGGCTTGAGAATGCTCCGAAAGAAATGCGTCGGTGGGTAGGTAGTTCCTTCAACTACTTTTCGGAGCACATCGAGACCGGATACTCCTACATAAAGTTTGCCGCTGAGATTCTGGAGGCCGATAGGCCCGAAGACCTCTCTCTCCCCGGCGTCCTCCGCCCCGTCGGTTCGCATCACCTGATCCGCCAAGTTTTCCAGGAAATCGAGGACATTTTCTTCTCCATCGGCTTCTCCGTCGTGGAAGGCCCCGAAATCGAAACGCCTTACTACAATTTCGAAGCGCTCAATATTCCCGAATTCCATCCCGTTCGCGACGACATGGACACCTTCTATCTGGAATTGCCGAAAGGTGCTCCGACGCCGCTCCTTCTCCGCACCCACACTTCACCCATGCAAATCCGCACCATGGAGAAGCAGAAACCGCCCGTCCGCGTCATCGTTCCCGGTAAGGTCTATCGCCGCGACAATCCCGACGCCACGCATTCCTTCGCTTTCCACCAAATCGAAGGCCTCGCCGTGGACACCGACATTACCTTCTGCGATTTCACAGGCACCATCGAATATTTCGTGCAGCAGTTTTTTGGCCCCACCGTGAAGACGCGCTTCCGGCCCAGCTATTTCCCGTTCACCGAGCCTTCTGTCGAGTTCGACGTCTCCTGCCCGTTCTGCGGCGGAACGGGCGCTTCGAACGGCGGAACCTGTTCGAAATGCAAAGGCGCAGCCTGGATTGAACTTTTCGGCGCGGGCATGGTCGATCCCGCCGTCTACGGCTTCGTCAATTACGACGCGAAAAAAGTCAGCGGCTTTGCCTTCGGCATCGGCATCGACCGCATGGCTATGCTGAAGTACGGCATCGACGATATTCAGGTCTTTTTCCAGAACGACGTGCGCTTCCTCCGCCAGTTTCCCTAAGCGCGAAGCGCACATTCTTCAGGTCGAAAGTGCATGTCTCTTTAGGAGGTCGGACCTTTAGGTCCGACATCAGAGGGTGGCTGCTGTTGGGCTTTAGCCCCTGAAGAAGGGTTTTCAGGTTTTGTAGGGTCCGCCCTGAGGCGGACCGTGAAGGGATCGCCAAGAACCAATGAAGGTTGTTTACAACTGGCTGAAAGAGTTCGTCGCCGTGACCGCGTCGCCGCAGGACCTGGCCTCCCGCCTCGCCCTTTCCGGCACGAACATCGGCGGAATCGAAAACGGCGCGCACGGCGCATTGATGGAAGCCGAAGTCAGTTCGAATCGCCCCGATTGTCTTGGCCACTTGGGAATTGCGCGCGAAGTCGGCGCCATTTACAAACTCCCGCTGAAATCCGTTTCGCCGAAACCGGCGGAAAGCGCCGCGAAAGTCAGCGACGCCGTCACCGTCGAAATCCAATCGCCGGAACTCTGCGGCCGCTTCACCGCGCGTGTCATTCGCAACGTGAAAATCCAGCCGTCTCCGAAATGGCTGAAAGACCGGCTCGAAGCTTCCGGCGTCGCCAGCATCAGCAACGTCGTCGATGTTTCGAATTACGTGATGCTGGAGCTGGGGCACCCGCTGCACGCATTTGACTATGACAAAGTGCGGGACCACAGGATCATCGTCCGCCGCGCGAAACAAAACGAAAAGATGAAAACGCTAGACGGACTCGAGCGCCAGCTCGAAGCGAATATCTGCATGATTTCCGACGGCGACGGCTCGCGCGCCGTGGGCATCGGCGGAATCATGGGCGGCGCGGAAACGGAAATTTCTTTTTCCACGAAAAACGTTTTGATCGAATGCGCCTGGTTCGAACCGGTTGCCATTCGCCGCGCCACGCGTTTTCTGAAATTGCACACCGAAGCTTCCACGCGTTTCGGCCGCGGCGCCGATCCGGAAATGGCCGAGTTGGCTTCGCGTCGCGCCGCGGAGCTGATTTTGCAGCTTGCCGGCGGCGAATTGCTGGCGGGCGTAGTTGATATCTATCCCGGAAAACGTGCGCCGAAAAAACTCCGCGTGACGCGCGCGGAAATTCTCCGCGTCATGGGCGCGGACGTCCCGGACAAAGAGGTGGAAGCCAGCCTCAGCGCCCTCGGATTCGCGCCCATTCGAATCGATCAAAATCGCGGCGCGGAAGGCTCGCTGCTTGCCGCGTGGGAATGCACGCAGCCTTCCTGGCGCGCGGAAGTCGAACGCGAAATTGATCTCATCGAAGAAATCGCGCGCATTTACGGCCTCGATAAATTTCCGCCGCGCCTGCCTGCGGCGCGCCAGGGCGCCGCGCGCCTCCCGCATTACGAAGCCCAAACGCGTTTGCGCGAGCGCCTCATCGGCCGAGGCTACCGGGAAATCCTCACGATTCCGCACGTTGCCGAAGAACGCGACGCGCTCTTCCGGCCCGACGGTATTTCTCCCGCGCGACTTTCGAATCCGCTTTCCGAAGAAGCAAGCGTTCTGCGCTCGACGGGACTCGTGACCATGGCCGCGGCGCTCGAATGGAATCTAAATCACGGCCAGCGCAACGTTCGGCTGTTCGAAATCAGCAGCCACTATCGTCTCAACGGAGCCGAACCCATCGAGACTCGGGTCCTGACGATCGGCGCGACGGGCGAGGCGCGTGAAAAAAATCTTTACGATGCGGCGCGCGACTTTTCCTTCGCCGACCTCAAAGGCGATCTCGATTCGATCGGCGAACTCGCGGGCGGCCTCGCCTGGCGCGACGGCGGGCCGGAGTGCCTGCATGCGGCGCGGCGTGGCCGCGTGGCGCTTGGCGCGAACGAAATCGGCGCAGCAGGGCAGTTCGCGCGCCGTGTCGCCGAAAAATTCAAATTCCGCCAGGATATTTTCCTTGCGGAATTGGAGCTCGATCCGCTGTGCATGGCGTATCGCGCCGCGAAAGAAGCGCGGCGCTATGAGCCGTTGACGCGATTCCCGGCGGTTGAGCGAGACTTCTCGGTGCTTTTACCGGATGGAACGCATTTTTCCGACGTTGTGAAGGCGATCCGTTCGCTCAACATTTCCGAAGTTTCCAACATCGAAGCGGCGGACCTTTTTCGCGGGAAAAACGTTCCCGCCGCAAAATATTCGCTGCTGGTGCGCGTGACCTTCCAAAGCCGCGAAGCGACACTGACCGATACGCAGATCGGCAACTACAGCGGCAAAATCGTTGCTGCCCTTGAAAAACAGCTTAACGCACAACTCCGCGCACAATAAAAGAAAACGGTTCGCAAATCACACGCACGACCCCGCCTTGTTCGACCATTCCAGTTGAATCGTGTGGCCGCCGAGCGACCGTGTTTTCCACGCGCAAATGTCGCCGATCTCGCCGTTGTTGTCGTCGTACCATCCCTTGCCGGGCACCGGATCGGTGATGGCTTCGCAAAGTTCGTGCGAGGTGGTGGAAGTGAGCGCGTCGACCACGCTGAGGCCGCCGGTGCACCCAGAACATCCGGGGTAAGGCATGACCGCATAGAAAATATTGTCGCTGGTGGAGTCGTGATAGCCGCAGAACTCCCGGCAGGAGGCGCCGCCGCCCAGCACAACTTGCACGCCGGGCGGAAGAAAGAAAAAATAGAGCGAATTGGGAGAAGGCGCCGGAAGATTCTTTGCAGCGATTTCCTGCTGCAATAACTTTTGAATCGCGCTGTCCCGAACGGACGTGTTTGGAGCGGGTGAAGTGAGCGTCACGGTGCCGGTGCGTTTGCCATGGCCGATATTTTTTCCGGGGACGCTGTATTCCCCGAGTTGGTCCATCAGCGCGCTCGTGAGAATGTAGTCGAAGAACATATTCACGTTCGTGATGAGATCATTCTGCACTGCTTGTTTCCATTCCGCACCCCAAAAAACGGTGAAGACTTCGACGGCAGTGAGCAGCGGCCCCCCACGGTAGGTAAGCTGGGGCGTGGCTGCGGCTGCGATCCGTTGCGGCTCCGGCCGATGGAGTGGCACGACCCGGATAGGGTGTTGCAGCGCAGCGGCGGATTTCTTGGAACGAGGCTTGGTGGCCATGAGGCGCTCCTTGGGTGAGCAGTTGAATTCTGATTGCGCGGGCTGGGTGGACCAACAGGCTGGATTTCACACGGTAGCGGACAGATTAGAAAATGTAAATGGGACCTCGGACAAGAGGGCACGCGGACGGGCGGGATTTATTCAGGGGGCGGATGTGGTATTGTGCCGATAAGAACGCACGGAGACCCCATGAGCGGGCCGATAAAAGTTGAGATTTTCGGGCAAGTGTACTCCATCCACGGAGAGCTGGATGCGAAGTACGTGCAGAGACTCGCGAAGTACGTTGACGAAAAAATGCAGGCGATCGCGGATGTGACAAAAACTGTGGACACGCAAAAAGTTGCGGTCCTCGCCGCGCTGGCAATTGCGGATGAACTTCACAGCATACAGCGCGAGCGCAACGATCGCGAAGAATTGCTGAGCGAGCAAGCGGAACGCTGCCTGACGCTCGTCGAGCGCGCCTTGAAACAAACGGCGTGAAGTCGTGACCCGTGCTTCGTGACCCGTGATCCGTGAAAGAAACGCGCTCGCAGCAGCCCTCGCACCGAGCGCGGTCATCCGCGAAAAGTTGACGCTTAGATCCTTCGACGATCCTTGTCGGACCGCCTCAGGATGACACGCCGGCTGGTAATTGCTCCGCATAGCAAACTTATTGGCTCCACTTTGTGGGAGTGCGGTCCCAGCGGTGTTTGCGAAGTTGCGTGTGGAGTGGCGCGGGTAAGGGGCCTTTGTCGCTGGCGGCGAGATTGGCTTCGACGTTGCGGAGCTTGCGCATGCCGGGAATGATGGTGCTGACGTCGGGATTGTTGAGGATGAAGCGCAGGGCCATTTCGGGCATGGTGGAGCCTGCGGGGACGAGAGGCTTGAGGGCGTCGGCGCGGGTGACGCTGGCTTTGAGATTTTCGGGAACGAAATACGTGCTGCGCCAATCGCTCGCGGGCCACTTGCTGTCGAGCGTGAGCGTTCCGGTGAGGGAACCTTCGTCGAAGGGGACGCGGGCGATGAGGGCGACATTTTTTTCGCAGCAGGCGGGGAAAAGTTCGTCCTCGGGATTCTGGTCGAAAATATTGTAGATGACCTGGACGGCGTCGACGAAGCCGGCGCGCACGGCGCGAATGCCGTTGGCGGGTTCCCATCGGTTGAGGCTGAGGCCGAAGGCGTGGATTTTTCCGCTGCTGCGAAGTTTTTCGGCGGCGCGCAAGACTCTTTCGTCCTCGAGCCAGCGGTCTTCCCAGGTGTGAAGCTGGATGAGGTCGAGCGTTTCGACGCCGATATTTTTGAGGCTCTTGTCCACGTACTCGAAGATGTGGTCCGGCGGATAGGAATCGTCGAGAGAATATTCCGGGCGCGCGGGCCAGCGGCGGTTTTTGGGCGGAACTTTCGTGGCGACGTAAAGTTTCTTGTCGGGTCCGCCGACGGCGGAATTATTTTTGTTGGCACGCAGGATTTTTCCGAGAAGCTGCTCGCTGTGCCCGTCGCCATAGGCCCAAGCGGTATCGAAAAAATTGCAGCCGAGATCGACGGCGCGCTGGAGGGCGGCGAGCGATTCGGCGTCGTCGGAACCGGTCCATCCGGCCATGCCCCACATGCCATAGCCAATCTCGCTGACATTCCATCCGGTGCGGCCGAAGCGGCGATAGTTCATAGCGAGGCGTCTCCTTGATTGGGAGCCGACATTATACGAGGGTGGAATGGGATCGTCGGAACGTCTGCACGTCTGAATGTCTGAACGTCGAGTTCCAGAATGGGAATTGTTGGGTGACACCCGGCAGTTTTCGTAAATGCGCATTCTAAAGGAGTTGCGGCCGTCACGGTTTATAAATGCAGATTCTAAAGGATTTGCAGTGACGGGTTTTTCGTCACGTGACGGGAGCGGAGGGCGCGGGGGCGTGAAAGACAACGAAGCCGATCGGATTGGGATGGTGAATGACACTTCGGAGCTAAGCGCAAGCAAACATTCGGAAGACTAGCATTGGTATATGGATTGGTTAAGTATTATGCAGGGAAAAGCGAGAATTGAGTGCTGGACGGCTGCGGAGGCGGGGTTAACGGTTCTCGTGGAGGCAACTTGTTGATGCTGGAGCCGTCCAATTGCACGGAGCAAGATTCGTGTATTGGGGAAGGGGCCACTACTGTGAGGAAAAGAAAAACCTTATTGCTGCTGGGGCTTGCGATCGCGGCCGCTGTGTTCGCCGGGAGGGTTCGCGGAAACGCGGCGGATGAGATCAAGCGGCTAGCGGCGCTGATGGGATGGAAGCCGGGGACGATCGCGGCGGACATCGGGGCGGGAGACGGGCGGTTCACGTTTGCAGCAGTGGAGCACGTGGGAGCCACAGGAAGAGTGTACGCCACGGAGATTGATGTGAAGCTCGTCGAACAGTTGAAAGCGGAGGTTACGAAGCGGAAATTGCAGAACGTGATTGTGGTGGAGAGCAAGGAAGCGGACACGAATCTGCCGCCGGCGTGCTGCGACGCGATTTTTCTACGACACGTGTACCATCACCTGACGAAGCCGGTGGAGTTCGATGCCAACCTGGTGCGGTCGCTGAAGCCCGGAGGGCGGCTGGCGATTATCGATTTTCCGGCGCGCTCGAACCTCGATCCCGTGGAAGGGGTGCCAAGCAACCGCGGCGGGCACGGCGTTCCGCAGAAGATCGTGATCGAAGAACTGACGGCAGCGGGGCTGCAGATGGAGAAAGCGGTGACCGACTGGCCCGATG
>JACXTT010003008.1_pt1 | contig 26368 bp, 21 predicted proteins | sample 9270951 | NCBI WGS metagenome assembly JACXTT01 (sample SAMN15532306, study PRJNA645909) | rock metagenome | isolation source: weathered quartz diorite | place: Puerto Rico | collected 2017-06-21
CCTTTAATCCCGAAATAAGCGAACAATACGTTTACCAGGGTAACTGGGCACGCACCAATCTGCTGGGCAGGCTTGACGCTGCTTTAACCTATCACATTGCTAAAGCATTTTCTATCAATGCTGGCCCATCGCTCAATCTTTTTTACTCCGACCAGCGCAACGCGGTTAATGGCTATGCCTATGTAAAAGACTTACATCACAGCTTTATCAATAACAGCAACAGCTGGACCGGTTGGGTTGGATGGACGGTGGGCGTAAGTTTCTTTTGATGGGTTTAGCCACCTTCAGTAAAGCATTGTATTTAAAAAATGGGGGAAACATAATCCCTGAACGACATGAAGCATAGTCGACTCACCCGGTCTACGCTGCGCTGGACCACCCTCTCTCCGCTTCGCGCAAAGAGGGTTGAGAAAAAAAGACTGAAAACCCCTCTTTGCGCGAAGCGGAGAGAGGGGTGACGAGCGCAGCGATGTCGGGGTGAGTCGATACGGCTCAAAGTCCTTCGGGGTCCTCAGCTATAGGTCCCGAGGGACTGTAAAGTGGGTTTACATGGGTTTACACTTTTCAGGGTTAACATTGCAATAATTAGTTGATAATCAATTAATTAAATGAATTTTACTGCAAAATAGTGTAAACCCACTTTTTGTCAAATTTACCCCCATGTTTAGTCCCTTCGGGGTCTCCTGAAAGGGACCCTGAGGTTGCTTCTGACCCAACTTCATACCTAAGGGTCCTCTGCGAGAGACCCTTAGGGGACTGTAATTTTACACCACAAAATAATGTAAACCCACTTTTTGTCACTTTCCCAACAAAAAAACCCGGCCAATACAGCCGGGTCTTTTTACACAATCACTTTATTTAAATTTTTCTTATTGCACCTGGAACATATTGTTAAAGTTTGTTCCGTCTGGATAGTAGCCAGAGATAACCAGGTTACCGTTGCGTAAGTTGGTGATAGCTTTGTCAATATCAGCCACACTGTTAATCGGTTGTTTATTGATACTGGTGATCACCGATCCAACAGGTATCTCAAAGTTATCAAACACACGGCCAGGACGTACCTGGGTCACTTTCACACCGGAGTTTACATGGAACTTGGCTTTTTCGGCACCGCTTAATGGCTGGAAGCTTGCGCCCAACTTATTAAACAACTCCTCGGCCGATTTAGAAACTACAGCCGTACGATTAGTTGGTGTAGCATCAGCCTTAAGTGTCACAGCAAAAGCTTTCTCTTTACCGTCACGCAAAACAGTTACATTCAGTTTATCGCCCGGCTGCATACGGCCAACATGCTCCTGCAAATCTGATGATTCATAAACCGGTGTACCCTCTACTTTGGTAATGATATCACCTTTTTTGATACCAGCCTGTTCGGCTCCCCCACCCTCTACTACGTCATTAACATATAAACCATTGTTATTGGTAATGTTCAATTTTTGAGCAACATCAGGGTTAAGCTCGGTAAAGCTCACACCTACAAAACCGCGTTTTACAGTACCATATTTTTTAATATCGTTCAGTACTTTTTTAGCCAGGTTAACCGGGATGGCAAAGCCATAACCTTCGTAAGAACCGGTATGCGATGCGATAGCTGCATTAATACCAACCAATTCGCCTTTCGTATTCACCAGGGCACCACCGCTGTTACCAGGGTTAATAGCCGCATCTGTTTGGATAAACGACTCAATAGCCTTGTTTAATTTTGGACCACTCTGCTGATTACGGGTGCGGCCAAACGGGTTATCATCGTCGCTATTGCCTTCGCTGCCAATGATGCCTATGTTACGGCCTTTGGCGCTTATAATACCGGCTGTTACGGTTGATGTTAAGTTAAACGGATTACCCACAGCCAATACCCACTCACCTACCCGGGTTTCGTCAGAATTACCCAGTTTGATAATAGGCAGGTCGTTCGCGCTGATCTTGATCAGCGCAAGATCGGTGCTGGGGTCTGTACCAATCACTTTAGCCTGGAAGGTACGGTGATCATTAGTTGCTACAGTAATTTTATCAGCCTTTTCCACCACGTGGTTATTGGTAACGATATAACCATCCGGCGAAATGATCACTCCAGAACCAGATGCCATCTGTGGACCACGTTGCGGTGCACGCTGGCCAAACATATCACCAAACATTTGTTCCAGTTGATCCTGACTGCCGCCAGATTGGCTACTGTATGTAGTACGAATATACACTACCGCCGGGGTTGCCGCCGCTGCCGCTTCCGTAAAATCAAGCGAGCCGGTTGAGGATACTACCGGGGTTGATTTATTACTGGTAAAGTACACTTTTTGCTTTTCCTCAAAGCTCATGTTATCCGAGTATTTGTTCTCGATCACCTTATATGCGCCTAAAGCAAGTGCACCTCCTACAAAAGCGGTTAATAGTGTTAAACCTATCTTTTTCATTTATATTTGCCTTTCTTTATTTTGTTTATATAATTTAACAACTCAAATTTAATACCATATAGACTACATAGTCAACCATTAGTTAATGGGTTTTTTGTTAAATTTTGTTAAATTAAAATACCCCGGCTATTCCAATGATGCCCTTCAATTTGGGCAACATAAAATAGCTGATATTAAATGACATTACTGTGAATATACGATTTTATAAATACCAGGGTGCCGGCAATGATTTTATACTGGTTGATAACCGTGAAAATAAGATAGATCATACCAACCCAAAGCTCATATCAACCCTATGCGACCGTCGTTTTGGTGTCGGGGGCGATGGTATGATGTTTCTTCAAAAGAAAGAAGGCTTTGATTTTGAAATGGTTTACTATAATGCCGACGGAGCCCCCAGCAGCATGTGCGGTAATGGCGGTCGTTGTATAGTTGCTTTTGCTAAGTTCCTGGGAATCATCGACTCGGAGACTGAATTTCTGGCAGTTGACGGCCCGCACCATGCCAAAATTTCTGAAAGCGGAGATTGGGTGAGCCTGCAAATGATCAATGTTGACCAGATCAATACCGATAGTGATGCCTATGTGCTCAATACGGGATCTCCTCATTATGTAAAACAAGTGAATGACCTGGAACATCGCAATGTGTATCAGGAAGGCAAAGCCATCCGCAATAATGCTACTTATCGGGAAAAAGGCATCAATGTAAATTTTGTAGAGCCAACCAGCAACGGATACTTTGTACGCACCTTTGAACGCGGCGTTGAAGACGAAACTTTTGCCTGTGGAACTGGTGTTACCGCCGTAGCCCTGGCCATGGCTAAATATAACAACCAAACCGGCCATATCAACACCCCTATTAAAGTTTTAGGAGGAAATCTGAATATCCGTTTTAATTATGACGGCAAGGTATTTTCCGATATTTTTTTAGAAGGTCCCGCGGTACAGGTATTTAGCGGTGAGATTAGGATTTAGGCCCTTTTCATTTGCTTGTCGTGCTGAACGTAGTGAAGCATCTATTCAACACCATGCATAATGAGTAACAGATTCTTCGTTCCTCAGAATGACAAATTAAATTTTTCCTAAAAAAATAAAAGCCCCCCAGACTTGCTCCGGGGGACTTTCAACCTAAACCTTATCACAATTAAACCGGTAAGTTTACCAGTTCATATAGGGTTATACAATTACTATACCAAAATTACCGATGGTTGTAAATTTAATAATAATGTAAAGCAGGATACTTCAGTAATACTCAAAATCTGATATACAGATTACATAATTGACTAATTGTATAGTCACTTGTCGGTTTTCGCAGACACATTTCCCCTCTTAACTATAACTGCCTGGCGATCTTTTTTCTACGCAGATAGGCATCTGTTAAAAATAAAGCAAGCACTACATCAAATATCAAAAACCACTTTAAAAGCGGACCACTGAAAATGCTGCTGGTACTGGGTAATTTTACACCGGCTGGTAGTTTAATATCTGCAGCGCTGATATTAATTCCGGAAATATGAATATTGGCCAATACAAATGTCAGTAAAGCCAATATGGTAAACACAAAGAAAATAGCGATGCCCAGGATAATACGTTTATCAATATTGGATTTTAATGGCTGCATCGCATTCTCAGTGCGAATGGCTTCCATTACATTATAAGTAAAGGCCATCGGCGGTTCATCCAATTCCATTGCTGCAAACTCCTGGTTAAGCGCCAGCAGCTCCTGATACTTTTGGGCGTACGCGTCATCCTGCTCAATAAGCCTGGCTATGGCATCCTGTTCAGCCGGGCTGCAGGTTCCATCAATATAATTCCAGAGTTTTTCCTCAATCGTGTTCATATCAGTTCTTTCACCTCTTGTTTTAAATTGTGCTCCAGCTTCTCTTTCAAACGCTGGCGCGCCCTAAATAGTTTAACCTTAACCGTGTTGGTTTCCATCCCCAGTGCCTGGGCAATTTCTTCCAGTGATTGTTCCCCTTTATAAAACAGGGTAATGATGGTAGCATCGTCAGGCAGTAATTGTGCAATAGCCTGGTTAAGATAAAACGACCTTGATTTATTTTCTATATTGTTGTTATCATAGCCCGATTCGCGGCTTTCAACCTGTATAAAGGTGTTTTCATCATCAATGGAGTCTGTTGCCACCCTCTTTTTTCTTAAAAACGTCATTGCTGTAGTATAAACAATACTGTACAGCCATGTACTGAATTTCGACTGCCCCTGGAACGATGCCAGCGAGCGGTATGCTTTTATAAAACAGTCCTGCGCAATCTCTTCAGCATCTTCACGCCCCTTGGCAAACCGCATGGCCAGGGTAAATACAAAACGCTGGTGCCGCTTAACCAGATCGGCATAGGCCGATTGATTACCCGCCAGGGTTTGTTCTATAAGTTCGATATCTGAAAGCTTGCTCTGCATGTGTTACAACCTCTCTGACGCCGCCGTTTTAAATCAGGTTACAGGATTTATGTAAATTTAATGAAAATTTGAGCTGGCAGCCTTTCCGTTATGTAATTTAATATTTATTAGCGCCCCTTCTACCCCACAAAATTCAAAACAAAGCTGTAGCTTTATGCAACCCTAATAAGCCATTCCCGGTACAAATAAATTATAACACCTGTTACATATTAAACTTTTGGTACGTTATCATAGTCACATAACATATTATATTTATAAAATAACTATCACATGAAACCATCCACGAACTGGTAAACAAACACAAATACAGTTCAGGCTTGTTTCAAAAATCTAAAAACAATTTACCCCATGAAAAAGCTACTTATCCTTGCAGCATTAATTATGACTACTTACGGAACCTTCGCGCAAACGGTTGACCTGCGCCGCAAAATTGAAGTTACAGGCATTGCCGAACAGGAAGTTACACCCGACATTATATACGTTTCCATTTCTTTACAGGAGTATATGAACGGTAAAAATCGGGTTACTATTGATGTTTTGGAAAACCAACTCGAAAAAGGTGTAAAAGATGCCGGTATCCCGCGCGAAGATTTCACCATAAACAACGTTTCAGCCTGGAACAATACCTATCAAAAGAAAAAAGCTCCAGACTTTTTGGCCAGTAAACAATACCTGGTTAAAGTTACCGACCTGAATAAATTTAACCAGATACTGGCTAAGGTTGATCCAAAAGGGATTCAATCAACCGACATTCAGAGCTATGACTACTCCAAGATTAATGAGTTGAAAAATTCGCTGAAATTAAAGGCATTATTATCAGCCCGCGACAAAGCCGCCTTCCTGGTAAATGGCCTGGGCGATAAATTAGGCTCTGCCCTAAGCATTACCGAAAGCGATAACAGCAGCTTTCCTCAGCCACGCGTAATGATGATGTACAAAGCAGCTGCCGCGGACGCTGCCGGACCAGCCGAATCAGACATCGACTTTAAAAAGATAAAACTGAGCTTCCAGATACAAGCTACGTTTGAGATAAAGTAAAATTTAAGGTAAAAGCCGAAAGGTCAAAGGCGAAAGGTGATGAATCTTTCGCCTTTTTTATTGAGCTTTTTTCGCAGAAAAACCTTTCTCCTTTGACCTTTCGGCTTTTACCTATCTTTTTTTCTCCAAGGGTGTAACCTGTTTAAAAACCTTGTGGTCATAGCTTACAAATACACCGCATTGGTGATTTAGAAACAAGAAAAATTAAATTAACTTATTAAAATTTAAATAGTATGGAAACTGCTCAACTGGGTGTATTAGCTGGAATTTTAGTACCCCTCGGCTTCTTCACAATGATCTTCGGGATCGTTTATCTGAACAAACGTGAAAAACTATCCATGATTGAACGTGGTATGGATCCACGGAGTTACAAGCCTCAATCAGCGCCTTATCAAAATCTAAAATGGGGGCTATTGCTTATTGGTTCAGGCATCGGTTTGTTCCTGGCCTTTATTTTAGATCATACTATCTTCCGCTATATGGATGATGAAGCCTTTTTCCTTTATGTGGCCCTGATTGCGATATTCGGCGGAGCAGGATTGATCCTTTCTTACCGGATAGAAAAAAAGGAAGTTTTGGATAAAGATGAGCCTACCTTGCAAAAATAAGACCCTGATTATTACAAATACGTCATTGCGAGGAACGAAGCAATCCCCGATATGCAGAGCCACTCTGTAAAGTTAGGGATTGCTTCGTTCCTCGCAATGACGCGTGGTTTTTCATTTACGATACCCGATAACACTCACTTAAACCCTTTAAGTGATGCAATTCATGCCCGGCCATCATATAAACAAATGCCCTTACCGAAAACAGGTGGTTACTGGCAATACCCGTACGCAGCAACTGTTCTTCGCTAAATGCCCTAATCATATAAATATTGGATAACCGGGTGGCTTTAAACTCCGCAGCCAGATCCTGTATGCTTTGGGCATTAAAATCAGTGTTATTGACATATACGTCCTGATCAAAACCAGGCAGTTCAACATGGTTTCTCGAAAAAACAAGCGCGCGGTAAGCAAACGTACGTTCGGTATCTATCATATGGCCAAGCACCTGTTTCACTGTCCATTTACCGGGAGCGTAGGCATAGGCGGCCTGCTCATTGGTTAGCTTACTAAACAGCTGATAGCTTGATTCCATTAAGCGTTCCAATAATTCAATAACATGGGTATCTGGCACCAGGCTTACATACCCGGCGGCAAATGCCGAATATTCTTCAGGAGATGGCTTGCTTATCATGACGTGTGTTTTTTAATACGATCCTAAATGTTGTTCCTTTACCTATTTCGGAGTCTTTTACAAAAATCTGCCCGTTATGGTAATTCTCTATCATACGTTTGGTTAACGATAAGCCCAACCCCCAGCCACGTTTTCTTGTGGTATAACCCGGTTGAAAAACTGTGTCAAATTTGGAACGTTGTATCCCTTTACCGGTATCCGTTACGTCAATAAAAACCTGGTTCTTTACCTTGTTACCCCCTATTTCTATATGGATGCTTCCCTTACCGTCAATAGCGTTCACCGCGTTTTTTAGTAAGTTCTCCAATACCCAATCAAACAAAGGGATATTAAGTCCGGCTTTGAGATGTGGGTTACCGGTCATTTCAAAGCTGATATTCTTACTTACCCTCACTTTAAAATAATCAACAAAATCTTTAACCACGGCATAAACGGCATGCTCTTCCAATACCGGCTTTGATCCTATTTTCGAAAAACGATCGGCCACAATCTCCAGGCGCTGAACGTCGTTCTCCATTTCGGCTATCAGGGTATCACCTTCGGCATTAAACTTTTCCTTCATCAACTCAATCCAGGCCATTAATGATGATATGGGCGTACCCAACTGATGCGCTGTTTCTTTGGCCAAACCAACCCAAACCTGATCCTGCTCGGATTTGCGCGACGAGCTGAATGCCGTATAAGCCATCAGCAAAAATATTGCGATCACCGTAAGCTGAACATAAGGAAACAAGCGTAATTGTTGCAATAAAGGCGAATCTTTATAATAAACAAACCACTGCTCACCCAGCATTTTCAGCTTCATATTAATAGGCGCGTGCTGTTTTTTCATGTAATCCAGCTCCGACTTAAAATATTCCGGATCGTATTTCTTTGTCTTACTTCCTTCCGCCTGGAGTTTTACAAAGACTTTGGTAGTATCTAATCCCCGGCTGTATTTAATATCCCCCTTTTCATCCACAACAATGGCCGGCACGGTTAAACTATCACGCACACCGGTTGTAAACTGCAAAAAGTCATCATCGTCCGAATTAAATAACTGCCTCATGCTCATGGCCCAAACCTGCGCGCGCGTACGCTCGGACCGGGCTATGTTTTTAACCAGATAGCGGGTATAAAATAGAGAGCCAAAGGCAATAACTACGGCAAACGCAAGCAGAAAATATTTCCAGCGCTTTTTTTGTTGGTATGGGTTCATACTGGGCACAGTCCAAATAACGTAAAATTGATTTGGAATATATAATTTTTGTTAGCCGATGGCTCATAGATCATAGTTCATAGCCCCGATATGTTTAATTCACGTCAAAAACCATGAACTATGATCTATGAACCATATGCATTTTCAAACTTCCCGGTAATAAAATTATCTTTGCCCCATCATGACCGATAAAAAAGTAAGAGTTCGTTTTGCGCCAAGTCCAACGGGTGGTTTGCATCTGGGTGGCGTACGTACCGTATTGTTCAACTATTTATTCGCCAAAAAACACCATGGCGATTTTGTTTTAAGAATTGAAGACACCGACCAAACCCGTTATGTAGAAGGTGCCGAAGAATATATTTTAGATTGTTTGAAATGGTGCGGTTTACAGCCAGACGAAAGTCCGGTGGTTGGCGGCCCTTATACCCCCTATCGTCAAAGCGAGCGCAAAGCGCTTTACCGTGAATATGCCGAACGCCTGGTAATGCAGGGCCACGCCTACTACGCGTTTGATACAGCCGAAGAGCTGGATAAAAACCGCAAGGAGATCCCTAATTTTCAATATGGACAAGCTTATCGCGATAGCTTACGCAATTCACTTTCATTGCCTCAGCACGAGGTTGATGCCTTGCTGGATGCCGGTACGCCACATGTGATCCGCATAAAAATGCCTGCTGATGAAACCATCAGCTTTCATGACATGATTCGCGGGCACGTAAGTTTTGAAACCAACCAGGTTGATGATAAAGTATTGTTAAAAGCCGACGGTATGCCCACTTATCATTTGGCGGTGGTGGTTGATGATTACCTGATGAAAATTTCGCACGCTTTCCGCGGTGAAGAATGGTTGCCATCGGCCCCTGTGCATTTGTTGTTATGGGATTACCTGGGCTGGAAAGCCGATATGCCGCAATGGGCACATCTTCCGCTAATATTAAAACCCGATGGCCATGGCAAGCTCAGCAAACGCGATGGTGCCCGCTTAGGCTTCCCGGTATATGCTATGAGTTGGTTTGATGCCAAAACAGGCGAACTTACACCAGGTTTCCGCGAATTGGGCTTTTTGCCCGAAGCCTTTTTAAACTTATTGGCTACTCTGGGCTGGAATGATGGTACCGATCAGGAATTATTTACACTAGATGAGCTGATCGAAAAATTCTCATTGGAACGAGTAAGTAAAGCCGGTGCCAAATTTGATTTTGAAAAAGCCAAGTGGTTCAATGCCGAATGGATCAAAAGGCTGAATGCTGAAAGCCTAAAGCCTAAAGTAAAAGCTGTTTTAGAAGAAAAAGGCATTACGGTTACTGATGAAGGTTATCTGTTAACCGTAATCAACCTCATTAAAGACCGCTGCGTTTTACTGCCCGATTTTTATCAGCAGGCGGGATACTTTTTTGAACAACCCAAAGAGTATGATCTGAATGCGGTAAAACCCAAGTGGACCGATGCCAAAACCGACTTCTTTAATGCACTTACCGCTTTATTAAACAGCGATCAGGCCGCTTTAGAGGCCCACAGCTTTGAAGAAGCTTTCAAAGCTCTAATGGACGAAAAAGCCCTAAAAGCAGGTGATGTTATGCTACCTTTTCGCATTATGCTGGTTGGGGGCAAGTTTGGCCCGCACGTGTTTGATATAGCTGCATTACTGGGCAGACAAGAAACCATCAGCCGGATAGCGAAAGCATTAGAAGCATTCAGCAGCCAGGCTTAACCATATGCTGGTTCTGTAACCACATTAATATAATCTTTTACAGCCATTGCCCGCCCAGGCAATGGCTGTTTTGTTAAGTTTTCATGAGTGCATTATAAGGCGCTTGCCTGCACAATGATATCTTAAAAACAGCGAAACAAACCAACTCCGGTTATCGTAATAAGGTCAAAAAAAATAATACTTTACCACTTGACAGCCAGCAGGCCTATTGTGTCCATTTTACTTTCAACGAAATTTATTTATTATATTAGAAAATACTGATTGTCAGAATTTTAACAGCTATATCAATTATGCTTTTTTTGTATCAATATTATTAGAATTGTCGATAATATTTTGTAGAAATGATATTTAAAATCTAATTTTATGAGCCCCCTTAATTAATTGGTTATGATCCGCATACGATCTAAAAATGTACTATTGGTTGCTGCTGATACTTTTTCAGCTGAATTTCTGTCCAACAACAAAATGTTGAAGCATGTCTCCTCGGTAAACAGCATTTTCCCCACCATACATGAAACCAAACCAAACGTAGTAATATTTGAGTATGACCATCTGGCTAAGGACATGGAAAAAATATTGCGCCGCATGAGCACCAACCCCGCATACAACAGAATAAAAATATACTGCTATAAAAACAAGGCCCATACCAAAACGGATAGCCTGTTAAAAGCGCTTGGGGTTGATGCCATCTTTTATCCCGATGACTTCAAAAAACCAACAGAAAGTAAAAATATGCCGGGTGTTTTATCGGCTATTTTCGAGGCGCCCATTATTAACAGGTTAGCCAAAGCTTCAAACTAAATCGATCCCGATCAACTTGCTTTTAGATGAGGCCTGCTTATCAAAATAATGCGCCAGGCCACTTCGGCACTTAGTAATGCAGCTACCGCAAATACTGCCGCCTTAAGTGCTTCGGGAGTTGATGATAGCGCACCACCCAAAGCTACAGCGTAAACCAGAAAAGGAAAAATTAGCACCAGGCAAAGCCCGGTAACACTTAACGGGATCTTGAATGGCCTGGTTTTAAGCGGCTCTTTTAGCCTGAGCTTAACCAGCGCTATATATTCCAGGGATAAGCCAGCTCCGTAAACCGTTACATCAATAATTAGCAAATCGGCAAAGGTCCATAGTACCATAAAGCTAACCACCAGTGAACAAATGATGATGGATATATAGGGCGTTTTAAAACGACTATGCAGCTTATTTAACCCTGCCGGTAGCAAATGATCCTCAGACATTACCTGCGGTACCCTCGATACCGATAACAATACAGCAGCGTACATACCCAATGTACTGGCCATTCCGCCTGCTGCGATAGCAATTCCCAACCACCTGCCAGCAATCAGTACCCCTAATGCCGGGAAACCATCATTGGTTAATGCATCATGGTTAATACCCGATAGCTGTGCTACCCAAATGATAAAAAAATAAACCACTATTACCAGTATAAAGGCAACGATCATGGATACCAGGTATGACCGTACCGGTTTTTCAACCTCTTCGGCATAGGTGGTGATATTATCCCAGCCCAGGCAGTTCCACATGATGGTGTATAAAGCCATCCCAAGTGACGGAAAAGTAATGCCCTTTAATGAAGGCGAGGGTATACCCAGGCTGCCGGTATGATGATAAAAGGCCAGCACAATTAAAACAATAACCGGCGCCAGTACAGCTGCGCTCAAAAACAGCGATACTTTACCCACGGGCACAATACCCAATATATTTAACCCTGCTGATGACCAAATAATGAGCAAACATACCAGCACCTGGTAATGCTGCAATACCGGAAAAAAGAAAGCCGCGTATTGCACAAACAACACAGGATATATAGCCAGATCAACAAAGGTGTAGAGCCAGGTCCACCAGCCCTCGTAGAAGCCCCAGCGGGTGCCCAGGGTATATTTAACCCATTTATAATAGCCCCCGGTGACCGGCATCATGCTATTGAGTTCCAGCACGGTGAATATGGCCGGTACATCCCAAAGTAAGGGGGTTATTAACAATACCAAAAAGACACCATGATCACCAGCATAACTCAACAGTGGCTCCAGGCCATAGGGCCCGCCGGATACGGTAAAAAAGATGACAGCGACGAGCTGTATAGGTCTGATTTTTTTTAAGGCTGCGGCAGATGGCATAGGTTACAAAAATATAATTCAGCTTTATTACAAAAATCAAACAGCGTATATTTTTAAAATACTTTTTAAAGCTCAATTTTAACACTTTTCGACGTGAAAAGCGGGCAAAAACGCATCAAAAACCTTTCAAAACTGAGTCAAAACCATCGATTTTAACACTTTTTAACAAATTTTCGACACGATTTATTTGATTTAAAAAGATTTACACGATTGACATTCAATGAACTAAGCAAAAAACAGCCTGCTTTTTTACTCTTTTACCTCCTTAAACAAATGGCCCTGCTTACGTTTTTCAAGTAAGCAGGGCCACGGTGTTTATTCACTTAAATATACGAAATTATTTTCAATTTGTCTGAACTCGAATTTATGGAATTTAAGAATTTCCAGAATTTGACTTATCATTCGAACAATTCTTAAATTCCATAAATTCGAGTTCAGACCTATTACAAACTCAGCCATTTTTTACGTACCAACAGTTGCTGTGCTGTTTCGTTACCTGCAGGTACAATTTTGTATTTAACGCGTGCATTTTTTAATAAAGTAACCTGTAGCGTAAGTGGCAGTCCATCGCGGACAACATCCACTTTTATTTTATCACCCACTTTTTTACCATTCAGCATAGCTGCCGCATCGGTAACCGGTGTATCATCTATAGCTACCAGTTCGTCATTCACATTAATGCCATCTATATAGGCCGCTGTTCCGCGGGTAACGCTGGTTACAATTAGTTTTTTATTGGCAGTAGCTGCGGTAGCAACACCTAATGCCGGGTCGTTATTATTGGCCAGATCGTCGCTTATTTTATAGCCGGCATAGCCCAGGTATTTGTTATAGTCAACCGGGGTTAGGCCGTTGATATATTTTTTATAAAAATCATCCAGCTTTTTACCGGCAAATTTTTCAAAGCCCTGTTTAAACTCCGCATCGGTATAACCGCGTTTTTTGGTTTTATAATATTCGGTATACATATACCTCATTACATTATCCAGCGAGTATTTACCGTTGCTGCTGTTGATGATCTCCAGATCGAGCATCATGCCAATGATAGCGCCTTTGTTGTAGTAGGAAATGGTTGTATTGTTGGAATTTTCGTTCGGACGGTATGCTTTTATCCAGGCGTCGAAGCTCGATTCGGCCACCGTCTGCACATTTTTGCCCGGTAGGTTTTCCAGTATATTAAACTCTCCGGCCAATACATCCAGGTAGTTTTCCGGCGAATACAGATTGGTACGCCGAACCGCTATTTCCTGGTAATATTCGGTAAAGCCTTCGGCTATCCATAAATTGGTGGTGTAGTTTTCGTTATCATAATCAAACGGCCCCAATACAATCGGGCGCAGGCGTTTTACATTCCATAAATGGAAATGCTCATGCGCCGCCAGACTTAAAAAGTTCTGGTAACCTTTTTCTGTTGCATAGTTATCGCGCGAAGCGCCTAAAACCGTAGAGCTTAAATGCTCCAGGCCACCGCCTCCACGTAAATGGTTGTGAACGATGAAAACATAATGCTTGTTGGGATTTTCGCCATAAATAGCTACTTCCTGCTCTACTATGCTATGCAGATCTTTTTTCAGGCGTTCTTTATCATAATTACCACCTCCGTACATACAAACCTCATATTTTACACCAGATGCATCAAAGCCAAAAACATCCTGGTTACCCACCTCAATAGGCGAATCAAAAAGGATATCATAATTGGGCGATACACGGGTAAAGGGATCATTATTCACCATTTCCAGACTGGTTGAAACCTTGGCCCAGTCCTTGTGTGGTTTAATATGGATGGTTGACGGCTGATGCAGCATGTTTGCCGGGTAAATAAAGATGCCCGAGGTTGACAGGAAACCGTGCGTAACATCGATATAACTGGTACGTACCGAGATCTCGTTGGCATAAACCCGGTATTTAATATTTACGGTTGATACGCCTTTGGTATCGATACGCCAGGTGTTTTTATTGATCTTGGGCGATGGCACCGTTTTTCCACCGGCATCGGCACTAAATGCTTCGATGTTTTTGGCAAACTCCCGCACCAGGTACGAGCCGGGTGTCCATACCGGCATTTTCAGGTCGAGCGTGTTTTGTTTTAGGCCCGAAATATGCATTTCGATATCAGCATAGTGCGCCTGTGCCTCCGGAAAAGACACCGTGTAGGATATATTAGCAGTAGTTTGCGCCTCACTGACAGACTGATTCATAAAAAATATGATTAATAAAAATGTAATGATATGTTTAAATGGTTTCATGGTGCAAGTTAAAAAATTTATGTATTCAAAAAATTGGTGTTGATGCAGAATCGACTCACCCGACCATCGCTATGCTCGGCCACCCTCTCTTCGGCTTCGCCGGAAAGAGGGGATTTGAAAAAGTTGGATATGACGGCATAAAAAAGAAAATTTTTCTCCACCCTCTTTCCGCCTCAGGCGAAGAGAGGGTCGGCAAGCGAAGCGGTGCCGGGGTGAGTCGGCTCTTGAACTTTTTTATTACATTTAGATATGTCATCTATCACCGACCTATGCAGAGAATTGCGAAGAAGGGAAACACCTGCCGAAAAGCTTTTATGGCAGCATCTTCGGAACAGAGCTTTGTTTAGTAAAAAGTTCTTAAGGCAATATCCTATTTGTGTTAAATCCACCTTTGGAAGAAATTTATATTACATCCCTGATTTTTATTGTCACGAAGCCCTACTGGTAATAGAAGCCGATGGACCAATACATTTGCTTAAAAAAGAATATGATAAAAACCGGGATGAGGTACTATCATCCTTAAAGCTCAATATACTGAGATTTACAAACGAGGATATATTGAATAACATGCCACAGGTTTTGATACAGATCAGGGAAATGTTGTAACCGGGCGCAGACGACTCACCCGACCATCGCTTCGCTTGGTCACCCTCTCTTCGCCTTCGGCGGAAAGAGGGGATTTGGAAAAGTAGGATTTGACGGCCCTTCCATTATCATCTTGAGGAACGAAGGATCTGTTATTGAATATGCTAATAGCAGAATAGATGCTTCACTCGGTTCAGCATGACAAAATCTATTTTCCTCCACCCTCTTTCCGGCGAAGCCGAAGAGAGGGTCGGCGAGCGAAGCAACGCCGGGGTGAGTCATCTACACCAAGCTGAATACATTCTTCCCCCCATTCCCTAACCTAAAATTAACCTTGTAAAATGGTTGATACATACAACTATTTGTACTGTATACCGTTTAAGTTTGCGTCACCTTATAATGCCGTTAATTGAACCCATATCCCGCAAACTGATACGTTTGGGTAAATTGTACCAAAGCCTGCTCGCTAAAAGTACAGAACACCTGGACGTAAACCGGTATCACTATGTGTTATCGCTCATTTACTATCATGACGGGCAATTATCTCAAAAAGCACTTGCCGAATTACTGGGCAAGGATAAATCGGCTATTGTAAACATTATCAATCTACTCAGTGCCAAAGGCTTTGTTTACCGGGAAAATAACCCGAACGACCGTCGCGAACAATTGTTAAAAGTTACCGAAAAGGCAAAGCGCGCTGTGCCGCATATTGTGGCCACCTTTAAAAGCATTAATGCCGATATCACCAGGGGTATCCCGGAGGCTGATATGAAAATTTTTGAGAGTGTATTACTGCGCATGCAAAACAACATAAACCCTTTAACAACCTGATTAAAAACTAAATCACAAAAATGATTCATTTAATATGAGAACAAGGTATATCATTTACACCGCGCTGGCTTTGCTGGTTGCCTACCTAATTTACAACAAGTTTTTTAGTAAAAGCGCCAAGGAATCTGCTGCTGCTATAGCTGCCGGGGGCAAAGGCGGCAAAAAAAAGAACGGTCCTGTTTCCGTTAACATTATGATTGTAAAGGATACCGCTATCAACAATATTATAGATGTAACCGGCTCCATTGATGCCAATGAAAAGGTAAACCTGGTAAGCCAAACCGCAGGCAACATAACCGGAATTTATTTTACCGAAGGCAGCAAGGTGCAAAAAGGACAGTTACTGGTTAAAGTTTATAACCAGGACCTGGAAGCATCGCTTAAACAGGTAAACTACCAGGTGGCCCTGGCTAAACAAAATGAATACCGCAACAAAGTATTGTTAGAAAAAGAGGCCATCAGCCAACAGGAATATGATACCTCTTTAACCTCTTTGAACTCCCTGAAAGCGCAGGGCGATATGATCAAAGCGCAAATAACCCGCACCGAGATCAGGGCACCGTTTTCGGGCACTATCGGCTTACGGAATGTGAGCCCGGGTGGTTACCTGTCGCCGCAAACATCCATCGCGCAGCTGGTGAATATCGATCCGGCGAAGATCACGTTCTCCGTTCCGGAAAGATACCTTTCTATCATTGGCCCGGGCAGCAAGATCAAATTTACCACCGCTAGCTCGAGGGAAAATTTCACGGCTATCGTATATGCTATTGACCCCGCTATTGACGTGAACTCACGCACGCTTACCGTACGGGCCAAAGCGCCCAACCCAAAAGGCTTGCTTACCGCCGGCGGATTTGCTAAAATTAATTTAACGCTTGATCAGATACCTAAAACCATTTTGCTGCCCACCCAGGCCGTTATTCCCGACCTGAAAAGCAACCTGGTTTATGTTTACCATAATGGTGTTGCAGAAAGCAAACCGGTAAAAACCGATATGCGTACCGATACCAAAATACAGATTATAGACGGCCTGAAGCCTGGCGATAGCGTGGTTGTATCGGGCATTATACAAATGCGACCGAAGGTTCCTTTGAAAATTGCTAAAGTGATTAAATAGAGTCAAGAGATTAAGAGTCAGGAATCAAGAATTGAAACGATAATTTAAATAGAATCAAGAGATAAGAGTCAAGAATCAGAATAAGAACAAAAAATTAATCGACAACAAGAATCAGCCTGACATTTTTTCTTGATTCTTGACTCTTATCTCTTGATTCTTAACAACAACGCTCAATAAAAAAGCTATGAGTTTATCCTCAGTCAGTATAAAGCGGCCGGTATTGGCCACGGTAATGTCGGTAGCCATTGTGGTGTTCGGTATTATCGGTTATAAATTTTTAGGGGTGCGGGATTTTCCTTCGGTCGATCCGCCTATCATTTCGGTATCTACCAGTTATGCGGGTGCCAATGCCGATGTAATTGAGTCGCAGATCACCGAGCCATTGGAAAAGGCTATCAATGGCGTTCCGGGCATCCGTAACCTGTCGTCGACCAGCTCGGTGGGTTCCAGCAACATCACGGTGGAATTTGACCTGGACGCCGATCTGGAAACTGCCGCGAACGACGTACGCGATAAAGTAGGCCAGGCACAGCGCCAGTTACCACAGGATATTGACGCGCCGCCGGTAGTGACCAAGGCCGATGCGAGCGCCGACCAGATTATTACCCTGGAAGTGCAGAGTGATACCCGTAATATTAACCAGCTGGATGATTATGCCGAAAACGTATTGCAGGAAGGTCTGCAAACTATTCCTGGTGTAAGTACCATTAATATACAGGGTCAGCGCCAGTACGCCATGCGTTTATGGATAGACCCGAATAAGTTAACCGCACAAGGCGTTACCGCAACCGATATTGGTGCGGCATTATCCAAAGAAAATGTGGAGCTGCCTGCCGGTAAAATTGAAGGTAATAATACCGAGGTGACCATCAGGGCGCTGGGAAAACTTTCAACAGAAAAAGACTTTAACGATCTCATTATCCGATCGGACAGTAACCGGGTGGTCCGTTTGCGCGATGTGGGTTATGCCGTTTTAGGATCGGCCAATGAGGAAACTATTTTTAAGGAATCGGGCGTGCCGATGATTGGTTTGGCTATAGTGCCGCAGCCGGGTGCCAATTACGTGCAGATAGCCAAAGATTTTTACAAACGTCTGGATCAGATCAAAAAAGATCTACCACCGGATATTAAAGTAAATGTGGCGCTGGATAATACCCGCTTCATCAACCAGTCGATATCCGAAGTGCAGGAAACGCTCATTGTATCCTTTGTGCTGGTGGTGATCATCATTTACCTCTTTTTCCGCGATTGGCTTATCGCATTCCGTCCGCTCATTGATATCCCGGTATCATTGATCGGCGCTTTTTTCATTATGTATGTTTTTGGTTTCTCCATCAATATATTAACCCTGCTGGGCATTGTACTGGCCACAGGCCTGGTGGTGGATGACGGCATTGTGGTAACCGAAAATATTTATAAAAAGGTGGAAGCCGGTATGGCCATCCGCAAGGCGGCCTTTGAAGGTTCGGCCGAGATATTTTTTGCGGTGGTATCCACATCGGTTACACTGGCGGCAGTGTTTTTACCCATTGTGTTTTTACAGGGCTTTACGGGTCGTTTGTTTCGTGAGTTTGCGGTAGTGGTGGCCGGCGCGGTATTGATATCGGCGTTTGTATCCCTGTCATTAACCCCTATGCTGAATGTTAAGCTGATCCGCAAGAGCAACAAAAAATCAAAGTTTTACGAACGTACCGAGCCCTTTTTTGTGAACATGACCAACTCCTATACTCAAACGTTGGTTAAGTTTATGAAAGTACGCTGGGTATCTTTCGTGATCCTGGCGGTATCGCTCATTATTATTGGTGTTCTGGTACGCGTCATCCCATCTGAGCTGGCTCCGCTGGATGACCGCAGTTTGTTGCGTTACAGCGTTACCGGATCTGAAGGCGCCACTTACGAGTACATGACCAAATATATGGACAAGGTATCGCAAATGGTGGAGGATTCCGTTCCGGAGGCCAAGGTTAATTTCGAGATCGTTTCGCCATCTTTTGGCGGCGGCGCATCCAATACCGGTTTTGGCCGTATCGGTCTGGTTAATCCTGATGAGCGCGAACGAACCCAGCAGCAACTGGCCGATTGGCTCAGCAAAAAGTTGAGCAAAATGCCCGATGCCCGCGCCAATGTGATACAGGAACAAACCATCAGTGGTGGCGGTAGTGGGGCGCGAACTTCGTTGCCCGTACAATACGTGATCCAGAACCAGGATTTCGAAAAAATACGCGCGGCCTTGCCAAAATTCTTTGCCGAGGTATCTAAAAGCCCCGTTTTTCAGGGTACCGACGTAAACCTGAAATTTACCAAACCCGAGCTAAGGGTAATTACCGACAGGGACCGGGCGCGCGACCTGGGGGTATCGGTTGATGACATAGCCCAAACCCTGCAATTGTATTATAGCGCGGGCCGCCTGGCTTACTTCCTCATCAATGGCAAGCAATATCAGGTAGTTGCCCAGGTAGATCGGGCCAACCGCGATCAGCCGCTCGATCTGAAATCTGTTTACCTGCGCAGCACCAAAGGCGGCCTGGTACAGCTGGATAACGTAGTAACAGTTACCGAAGGCGCCACCCCTCCGGCTATTTATCACTTTAACCGGTATAAATCGGCCACGGTATCCGCGGGTTTAGCGCCTGGTCGTACCGTTGGCGATGGCATTAAGGAGATGGACCGTATCTCTAAAGAAATACTGGACGATACCTTCAGTACCGCCCTGAGCGGCCCATCCCGGGATTATGCCGAGGGATCATCAAACATCCTGTTTGCTTTTGGCTTTGCCCTCTTGCTCATATACCTGGTACTGGCGGCACAGTTTGAGAGCTTTATGGACCCGTTTATTGTGATGCTCACGGTACCGCTGGCTATTTCGGGCGCGTTTTTATCCCTATGGCTGTTTAACCAAACACTCAATATTTTCAGCGAGATCGGGATCATTACGCTGGTGGGTCTGGTAACCAAAAACGGTATCCTCATTGTGGAATTTGCCAACCAGCGAATGGAACACGGCGTAGCTAAGTATGAAGCTGCTATTGAGGCCGCAACAGCACGTTTACGCCCCATATTAATGACCAGCTTAGCCGTGGTACTTGGTTCTGTTCCTATCGCGTTTGCCCTGGGAGCGGGCGCCAAAAGCCGTGTATCATTGGGTATTGTCATTATGGGGGGCATGTTGTTTTCGCTGGTGCTTACCCTTTATATTATTCCGCTGATGTATGTGATCTTCGCCTCCAAAACCCGCCGCGACCCGGATCATGAACCGGAAGATGCTGAAGCAGAGAAGTCTGAACCAGAATTTGCAGAATTAAAGAATTAATAAAATAATGAATCCGGGATCGGGCATCCAAATTCCCAAATAAAAAAAATATGATCACCAGAAAAATAGTTTTCTCAATTTTCTGTAGCCTGATTTTCAGCATAACGGTCTGGGCGCAGGATGCCCCACTGCTTACGCTGAAAGAGGCGGTGGAGATAGCACTTAAAAACAACTATAATATCAAGCTGTCACAAAACAACTCTGCCATAGCGGCAAACAATGTTACACTGGGCAACGCGGGCGTTTTACCGCAGGTTACCGGCAATTTTGCTACCAACAACAGCAGGCAAAACACCAAGCAAACGCGTAACGACGGCACCGTGAATGATATCAATGCCCATAACTCCAACAATAGCTATGGCGTAAACCTTAACTGGACCATTTTTGATGGCTTTAATATGTTTGCCAATTATGATCAGTTAAAAACTATAGATACTTTAAGCGCTATACGGCTAAAGGATACTATCCAAACAACGGTTGCTAATGTGCTTACTACCTACTATGATCTCATCAACCAAAATGAACAGATCAAAGCGCTCAAAGGGGCTATAGATATTTCGCGTACACAATTGCGTTATGCTAATGATAAGTACAAGGTTGGCCGCGCCTCGGGATTGGATGTATTGAATGCACAGGTTAACCTCAATACCGATACAGCCAACCTGGTAACACAATACCAGCAGTTTAAGGCCATCAAAATACAGCTTAACCAGTTGCTGATCCGCGATCTGCAAACCGATTTCGCCGTAACCGATACCATCCTGATTGATGATAAGCTAACCCTCGCCGAGATCATCAACAGTGCACAATTACAAAACCCGGCCATTCTTTCTGCACAGATCAACAAACGCCTGGCCGAAATTAACCTGAAGCAGGTACGTTCAACCCGGTATCCGCAGGTGGGTTTAACTTCGGGCTATACCTTCTCCAATAGTAAAACACCGGCCGGCTTTACCTTGTCGCAAAATGTACATGGCTTAAATTACGGCCTCACCGCAAGCATCAACATATTCAACGGCTTTAACCAGAACCGTCGGGAAAGGAATGCAAAAATCCAGATAGACAACGCTAATATCAGCGCCAAGCAAATCCGGCTGAATGTAGAGGCACAAATCAATAACTTTTTTGTGAGTTACTTATCCGGGCTCGATCTGATTAAACTGGGCCAAGCCAACGTAACCATAGCTAAAAAGAACCTGGATATATCATTAGAAAAATATAAGCTGGGTAATATTACGCCTTTAGAAATAAGAGAAGCCCAGCGTAATTACCTGGATGCGCAATCCAAGTTCTTTGCTGCTCAGTATCAATCAAAACTTGCAGAAGTTACTTTAAAACAAATCACCAGCAGTATTAATATTAATTAAGTACTAATAAGTATTAATTTATAGGGTATGTTTCTTAAATTGCTTTAAAAAGCTATTTTTGGAACGATGTTAATCCCCTACAAAACCTGCCTGTTGATTGATGATAACTACATCGACAACTTTGTTACGCGCAGGGTTTTGGAAAACAGTAACTTTGCAGAGCAGATCATTGTAAGACAATCGCCTGCCGAAGCCATTATTTTGCTCCGGGAGGCCACTATAAAACCCGATGTTATCTTTTTAGATGTCCGTATGCCCCAGATGAGTGGATTTGAGTTTTTAGAGGAATACGACAAGCTTTTAATCGATAAAAAAGATATTAAAATATTTATGCTTTCTTCTTCCCTCGACCCAACAGATATGAAAGAATCGTCAGGGAACAAGTATATTACCCAATTTATACATAAGCCATTAACAATTAAAGCGCTCGAAGAAATTTGTCCATGATCTTAGTTGCCGATAGCGGATCTTCCAAAACAGACTGGCTGCTCAGCCTTCCACAGCAGGAACCAGTATCATTCAAAACCGCCGGATTAAACCCATACTTTTTAACCGAAAAAGAAATAGCCAAAATAATACAGGACCAGGCGCCCAATATGGTGGCACATGCCCAAGATATTTCCGAAATCTATTTTTTCGGGGCCGGCTGCTCCAGTCCGGACAGGCATGAGATCGTTTCCAACGCTATCAGTCAGTTATTCACCAAAGCTTTTGTGAGTGTCGACAGTGATCTTCTGGGTTGCGCCTATGCTACCTGCGGGTACGAAAAAGGAATTTGCTGTGTGATGGGCACGGGATCAAACATCTCTTATTTTGATGGCGAAAACATACACGATGGCCAGCATGGCCTGGGTTTTGTTTTGGGCGACGAAGGCTCCGGCACCTGGTTTGGCAAAGCCCTCATCACCGATTTTCTGTATGGCAATATGCCAGTCGATATCAATGAAGCATTTAACAAAGCATACGGGTTGAATAAAGAGATCGTGATCAAAAACGTATATCAGCGACCTAATGCCAATACCTACCTGGCCTCATTCTCGCGTTTTGTAAGCGAAATAAAAACCACCCCCTATGGACAGGAATTATTGGAACGGGGCTTACTGGAATTTATTGACACCAACATCAAATCATACCCCGAATATCACCGCTACAAGTGTCACTTCGTGGGCTCCATTGCCTATTTTTTTGCCGAAGAATTAACCGCCCTTTGCCATCAACATGGTGTTAAAACCGGCAAAGTAATCAAACAGCCCATCAATGATCTGATGGCTTTTATTTTAAAGAGGAACGAGGAGTAATTGATTTAACTATTGTCATCCTGAGGAACGAAGGATCTATTAGCCCATTTGCATGTTGGCGAATAGATGCTTCACTACGTTCAGCATGACAAATAAAAATATCAGGCCACCACCTTCTTCCTAAACCTACCCTTCACTACCACAAACCCGATCAATAAAACCGCAATAAAGCTACCTGCTTTGGGCAAATAGTCGCCATGCTCCACATAAAAAGTCAGTTCGGAGTTAAGATTGATATCCTGTTTTATGGCAGCCTGTGTCCACCATTTGGTTTGCTGTACAATGTCGCCGCGTTGGTTGATGAAAGCCGAGATGCCGGTATTGGCTGAGCGTGCCACCCAGCGCCGGGTTTCAATGGCCCTCAGCTTAGCATAATCCAGGTGTTGGTCTTTACCCGATGTGTTTTCCCACCAGCCATCGTTGGTAATCACCGCGATGAACTGCGCGCCTTTCCGCACCGAGCGCGCCACATATTCGCCCCAGATAGATTCGAAACAGATCACCGGATCGGCACCGATACCGCTTTGCGAGTAAAATACGCCTGCGTCGGCTTGAGCACCATAAGCACCTGTAGCACCACCCAGATGTTCAAACACCGGTTTCAGGAAGGATAAGGTATTGCCAAAGGGCAGGGACTCGGCCCCTGGTACCAGCCGCGATTTATGATAGATCTGAACATTCCCGCTGTTTTCAATGGCTATGGCCGAACTAAAGTTATCGGCAAACACACCCGGCTGTTGTGTTGGACTGGCCGTTGAGGTAGCGCGTGAATTATACAAACGGTAAGTTTCGCCGCCGGTAATCAGGGTGCTGTTTTTGTATTTCCTTAAAAAATATTGGGCCTGTTTAAAGTAAATATTATTGTTGATCCCATCCTCGTTCATATACTCCGGGATGGCCGTTTCGGGCCATAAAAAAAACTCGGTATTGGGCTGGGCCACACTCCGCGACAAGTGGATCATGATATCGATCTGCAGGTTGGCCGGGATGTCGCTCTCTTTAGCATAAGGATCAATATTGGGCTGAACCGCTACTACGTTCGATGGGTTTTTCTGTTCGGTATAATTGTAATAGGTATATAACGAAAAGCTAATCGGCAGCAAAATAGTCAGCACAAACGCGCTAATCAGTTTAAGGCGTAGCTTTTTTGCCTGCCCTTCACGTAAGCCTATATAGATTAAAAATGCCAGTATGTTTACCGCACATACCCAAATAGTACCACCGTAAACGCCCGTATATTCGTACCACTGTATCCACTGGTGACTCACCGCGAAACCGTTGCCTAAAGTCATCCAGGGAAAGTTCAGATCCCAACTCTGGTGCAGGTATTCGTAGCCTATCCATAGGCAAACCAACCCGGCCAAACCCCAGCCACGACTGGTTACCAGTCGTAAACGGTAATACAGCCAACAGGCCAAAGCCATGAGCAGCGGCCCCAGCGAATATGGGATCAGCGTAATAGGGATAGCCACCAGTTCACCTACCATCTTCAATGCGTTGTACACCCAGTAAACAGAGGCCGTATTCCAGATAAAAAAGCCAATAAAGGTTAAGGTGAATATTTGCTTCCCTTTTTTTGCAGATGTAGATTGGATAATGTTTTCTATCGCCAGCAGCATCGGTACAAAACCAATAAACAGCAAAAAGGTAGTATAAGGCGTAGGTGGCCAGGCTATCCACAATAATAATCCGGAAAGTATGGCTAAAGGAAGGTTTTTTTTCATTAATAATGTATCAATTATGTCCTTGCGAGCAAAATAATAATGCTTTGTCATTCTGAGCATAGCGAAGAATCTGATCGCCGAATAGATCCTTCGTTCCTCAGGATGACAAATTATTTATGGAACTTGTCGAAGCATGGCGGGCAGGCCTCTGCGTGCGTCCTTCGACAAGCTCAGGATGACAGGCCACCTTTTTTAATCCTCTTCGTCGTCTTTATATTTATTCTTTGATGTTTTGGCTTCGGCCCCGGCTACGCAGATCACAAACTCCCCTTTTGCGGGATGTGTTTCATAATATTGCTTTACCTCGGTTACGGTACCGCGAACGGTTTCTTCGAACATTTTGGTGAGCTCGCGCGATACGGATAACTGGCGATCAGCCCCAAAATAAGTGGCCATTTCGTCCAGTGTTTTCAGTAAACGGTGGGGCGATTCATATAGTATGATCGTACGTTCCTCGGCTGCCAGGAATTTATAGCGTGTTTGCCTGCCTTTTTTCAGCGGCAGGAAACCTTCAAAACAAAACTTATCTGTAGGGAAGCCCGAATTCACCAGTGCAGGCACAAAAGCCGTGGCACCGGGCAAACATTCCACCGCGATATCAAATTTCAGGGCCTCTCGCACCAGGTAAAAACCCGGATCGGATATGGCAGGCGTACCGGCATCAGATATCAGCGCGATGTTTTTCCCTTCCAGCAAAAATTTTACTATTTCGTTGGATGATTGGTGCTCATTATGCTGATGGTGCGAAAACACTTTCTGATGAATATCAAAATGTTTGAGCAGCGGCGCTGATGTACGCGTATCCTCGGCCAATATCAAATCGGCCTCTTTCAAAACACGTATGGCCCGTAAGGTAATATCCTCCAGGTTGCCTATTGGGGTGGGTACTAAGTATAGTTTACCTTTTTCGTTCATGATTGTATTTGGTCCATAGACGATGGTCCATAGTCCATAGATTTTTAGTTGTATGTGGTATTTAACTTTTACCTATCGTCCATGGACCATGGTCTATCGACCATCACTTAAAATCTATTGACTATAGTCTATGGACTATCGACTTATTTATATCTTTGCCTAAAAATAAAATAATGCTGCAAGTTAGTTATATCCGCGATAACCGGGAACAGGTTTTAGAACGTTTGGCTGTAAAAAATTTTAAACAGGCCGAGCTGGTTGATGAAATAATTCAGTTAGACGATAAACGTCGTCAAACACAAACCAGTATGGATAACGTTTCGGCCGAGGCCAATTCAGCCGCCAAACAAATTGGCGACCTGATGCGCGCGGGTAAAAAAGACGAAGCAGAAACCATCAAAGCCAAAACAGGCGCATGGAAAGATGATATCAAAAAACTGGGCGAACAGTTGGCTTTGATCGAAGAAGAACTATATCAAAAACAGGTTTTATTGCCCAACCTTCCCCACAGCTCTGTGCCCAAAGGTTTAACCCCCGAGGAAAATGAAGTGGTATTGGAAAACGGCTTTAAACCATCACTGCCCGCCGATGCCCTGCCGCATTGGGAACTGGCCGCTAAATATAACCTGATTGATTTTGAACTGGGTGTTAAAATCACCGGCGCCGGTTTCCCGGTATATAAAAACAAAGGAGCTAAACTACAACGCGCTTTGATCAATTTCTTCATTGACGAAGCCGAAAAAGCGGGCTACAGCGAAGTAAGCGTACCCCTGATGGTAAACGAAGCATCGGGCTTTGGCACCGGGCAGCTGCCGGATAAGGAAGG
>JACXTT010003009.1_pt1 | contig 26368 bp, 24 predicted proteins | sample 9270951 | NCBI WGS metagenome assembly JACXTT01 (sample SAMN15532306, study PRJNA645909) | rock metagenome | isolation source: weathered quartz diorite | place: Puerto Rico | collected 2017-06-21
ACAGCAATAAGGCATCAATGACACCCCCACCCTCGCGTGCACTCGCAGCGGCGGGCGACGCGTATGAGGGCGCAGGCGCTCCACCCCTGTTTCCCCGGAGGGACAACGGGGGAGGTGCCGTGCCCGAGCGAAGCGACAAATCCCCTCGGGGGACGAAGCGGCGGAGGCTTGCCGCGAGAGCGGCAAGGCGCCACTGAGGGCCGGAGATGAAGTGCCCGGCTCGACCCACCAGCCCCCGCCCGGCCTTCGGCCACCCTCCCCCGTTGCGCCCGAGCGAAGCGACAAGTCTCCTCGGGGGGTCGCTTCGCGAAAACGAGGGAGGGGACGGATCGCGGGCGACAGCCGAGGCGGCGGGCTTCGGGGTTGTCGAACAGCGGCGGCCCCGCGGGGCGACGGCGGCGCAGCGGAGTTCAGAATTCTCGATGCAAGTATCATAGTTAGTCTTTAAGCTTGAACCCGCCCAGCCATTTAGCGAGCCGGAAGATATCCGTACTGACAAGTAACGTGAGCTTGATCTCTCCAGCGTCGGTGATCCGCCTGGCCGTGGCCGCATCGTAATACACGCCGGCCGGCTTGCCGGGGTCTTGAATCAGCGGAAGATCACGATCGCCGCTTCGTCTTAGAACGACGTTCGACTGCATCCGGAGGGCCAATCGGAAAGAGCCGGGCTCATTGATCGGCAGGAAGGTATCCGTAATCACCCTGCCGATCCTCCGATATGAAAATTGATCGCTTTGCCCGAAGCCCATCTCGATGTAGAACCCCGAAAAGCGACCGGTTTCATTCTCGATCCTTATTCCGAAAGAGTGATTGTGGTAGGCCGCGCCGGGCAGCGAGTTGCTATTCGGCGTTGCCATGATCCCCACTCGTCCGATGATCTGAACGGAGAAAGCGCGCGTGTCTTCACTCCGGCTTGCCACGGGGAAAGAGTAGCCCCCAGCGAGTCCGAAGGAGCCCATGAACGTTTTTGTTCCCTCCACGACGCCTGAATCCTGCGTGCTTGTTGTTGCATTATTCTTGGCGACGCTGGTCGTGGCCGTCCACCCCGCCTCTTGATACATTCTTAGTATACTGAACGGCGTTCTTATATTCCCTTGCTCATCTCTGTCTAGACCATCCCAACAACCGGATTTATTGAAGTAGCACCGAAGGAATCCGTCGTATAGCCGCTCCTCTGCGGAGGCAAGCACTTCAGGATAACCCTTTGAGAAACTGTCGCCTGTATGCAAAAAAGCATATCCAGTGTATATATTCACCTTGAACCTGTTGTCGTTCTGTGGAGCCACGCCGGCCTTGATTTGCAGCTGCGGGGTCATGTCAGGCGACACCTCCTTATCCGGTTCTCTACAATATTCTATTCTTAATACTGCTTTATCTGCGCGCGCCAAGAATGTGCTCTCCGGGCTGTATCCGATCAGAAGTCTATCGGCTGTATACAGCGTATCATTATTATTATTCCCAGCATTTAAGTATTGCATTGGGCTCAGGTCATCAACCCTTTTGCAACCTTTGAGTGAGAACTGTCTGACGATGGCATCGGGCGTCCCTGCATCTTTACAGGTTGTTCCACTCAACGCCTGTTCTGTTGTCAGGAAGCAATAGGCGGGGTGGCAATTCTTACTGACCTTAAGTTCTTCTGAATTATCGGATGTGGAGTCAGTGGGAGCAGGCTTAGCCGGAGCAGTTCCGGTGGGTTCATGAATTGCCAACGCAGGAGCATGGAATGCAGGGTTTGCCACGAGCTGGCTAGCGTCTAGTCCATGTTTTGAAGTCAGTGTTATTGTAGAAAACTGAGCAACATCGCCAGCGCATACCTGACGAAGAGTATCACCTGATGTCAAAAGTGCTGCGGTTCTTAAATTGCTCTCGACATTCTCTATCATTTTCTCTAGAGCAGAAAGCGTCGGTGACTCGGAGGATTTATATGAATCTTTACTCTTACAACCCTGCATATTTACCAATAACTTCTTCAAGCTTGACAATTCCACTGCCCCCGTTTTTCTCAGGCCTTTCAAGTGTCTAGCACACTTCTGTTTAGTCCGCTCATTTTTGCTCGCTAAATCGGCAGCGGCAATCGAAAAGAAGCTGTTGCTCCCCTCGGCAGGGATCTCCAGCGTCAGTGCTTTGCAAGACAGCGGGGAGTCTGTTGGATTGCCGGAAGCTGAATCCGACCCCCTGCAAAGCGTGGTTACCAAGAGCAAAAGAGGAGCAGCTTTCCAAGCCCCGCGGAGAGACATACCGAATTCAATTTTCAACGCTTGTAATTCAGACATGATGAATTCTCCATGATTATTCGGACTATCTTGGTTCTGAATTACTCAATGACACCCCCACCCTCGCGTGCACTCGCAGCGCCCGCTCGCGCGTTTGAGCGCGCGGGCGCGGGTTTGGGAACCGCTGGGCGGGGAGGGATGTCCCGCGTTGGGAGCGCCTGCGGCCCGGTTTCGCAGTGGTAGCGACGAGGCGACGCCCGAGCGCATCGGTGAGGAGCTTCCGCGAAGAAGACGGGCCGCAGCCGCCCCAACCCTTCGGGAACCGGCGGTTGGGGGGCGTCTGCGTCGTTGCTCGTCGCTTGCGATGGCTTTCGGCATCGCGCGCTTCTCGCGCCTCGCATCCGCCCCCCAAGCATCCGGTTCGCGGGGCACCCCTCCCCGCCCAGAGGTTCCTATGTCGTCGGCGCCCTGGAGGGTGAGGAGCTTGGGGCGGCAGCCGGGGCAGCGGGCTTCGGCGTTTTCGTACACGGGGCTGCCCAACATCCACCTTGGGTAGACCGCGGCGACTTCGAGGTCGGTCGTCCGGGCGCAGCGGGCGGGCGCGACCGCGCGCGGGGCGGATCGGGGGCTCTCCTCGCGAGGGTGAGGCGCCTCCGCCGGCGCCGGTGCGGCAACTATTTCCTCGAACGGTTCCACGACTCGCAAAGTGGGCATGGGATGGCCCTCCTAATGGGGTAGGCGCACTCCACGGACTTTTTTTCCAGTTTCTCATAACCCCAGTGGATTGGCCGGAATATGACGATCCGAAAAACTGCCCCGCCCCGTAATTCCCCGCCGTCACCGGAGGGTTGCCATGACGACGGCCCTGATCCAGCGGATGTAAGGAACAGCTCGAGAGGGCGCTCACGGACGGCGACGCTCCGTTCGTGCTGCGGACCTACCGGATCTTCCTGGGCGTGCTGGCGGCGATCGCCGGACTCGGACTGATCTCCTACTGGACGCTCCCGACCGTCGCCTGGTCTGCGCTCAGCGCCGCGGACGGCTTCCTGTGGGTGCTGTGCGGCTGGTTCGGCTGGCGCAAGCCGATCGGCGTGACCCTCACCCTCTTCACGCTCGTGACCGGCCTGATGATGGGGCCGCTCGCGCACCAGTTCGGCGCGATCTTCCTCCTCACGACGGTCGTGACCTTCGTCGCCTTCGGGGCGCTGACCGTCTATGCGCCTGTCACCCGCCGCGACTTCTCCTTCCTGCTCGGCTTCCTGAACGTCTCGTTCTTCATCCTGCTCGGCTACTGCTTCTTCGGCTTCCTGATCACGATCCCCTTCATCCACATCCTCTTCGCGGCCTTCGGCACCCTCGTCTTCATGGCGTGGCTCCTCTTCGACACCTCCCGCATCCTCCTGCGCACCGCCCCCGACCTCACCCCCGCCATCGCCGCCTTCGAGCTCCTGCTCGACATCATCGGGCTGCACTCCTGGCTGATGGAGCTGTTTGACGAGGTGTGAGGCGGGCTGAGAAGCTAGACTTTTTTATGCCCGCCGCTGCGCCGCCCCGCGAGGCGTGGGACTACGACGCCTTCGTCCGCCACTACAACGAATTCGCCCGAGAATTCGGCGGCTGGAATTTCGACGCGACCGGAATGAGCGAGGAAAAGCTGCGCGGCTATTACGACTCGCAGCTCTTCGACGACCTGCGCGACTTCGCGCGCACCCGCTTCCAGCTCGACCAGCAGATGTAAAGAGCTTCTTTAGCCCTCGCGCCCTCGGTAAACTGGTGGGGATGAAATTCGGGTTCACCGCTCCGCTTGTGTTGTCGCTATCACTCACCCTCGTACGCGCCCAGGAAGCGCCGGCGGAAGAGCCGGGGCCGAGCATCCCGGGGGATGTGCGTCAAGTCGTGACGGGTTGGGGCTGGAAGGATGGCGAAACGGAAGGCGATTACCGGGCGGTCTTGATCGAACAAGGCTGGGAGCACCTCACCACCCGGTTGCGCATCGACTGGCTGGTGTCGCTTCAGGATGCTCGCGAAACACGCGTGGTCATGAGCCGCTTCGTCCCGGAATTGTCACCCTGGAAGTGGTCCGCCGATGATTTGATCTTCGACTCTTCTCCCAAACGGACCCTGTTGATCGGGACCGCTTCCGGGACGCGGGGTGGCGAGGAGCTTTCGTTTTATCTCGAGCTGGGAAAGCCGGGTGAATATCGTTTTCATTCGAGTCTTTCTCCGGACGCGCCTGACGAGAACTCCGGTACGGAATCGGTTGCGAACTGCCCGGACCATCGCCGCTGGACCCGCGAATATCGAAACAACTTTTTCGGGTTCACCGTGCAACTCCCGCCCGGCTCGGTCGGAACCATGAATGCGGGAGACTGCGCGAACAACATCACCCCGGATACCTGCTTCTGCACCGTCGATCATGGCGTCCTGATCGCGCTCGCCGCGACAGACCCCGCGAATCTTCGCTCGCTCACGGTCGATGCCGGATACGCCACCCGGCCGGATGATTCGCCCGCATCCTGGCTGCGCCGGGAAGCCATCCGGCTGCAATCGCAACGCAAGGATGTACGCATGGTCTCCAGCGGATCCGCCGGTATCGCGGGACGACGCGCAACCCGTGTCGCGTACCGCAGCATCGACGTCGCGACGGGTTGGGAGATGTATGACGAAGAATATTTCCTGCGCGGCACGGGCGACCTGGGGAGATACACCCGCTATTCGGTGCATCTCACGACGACGAAGGCGCATGCCGCGGCTGACCGGAACCTGTTACGGCGAATTTTCGCATCGCTTTCGATCCGCGCCGTCGACTGAATTGCGGGGCGGCAATCCCGCACTCGATAATTACAACCGGCCCCGTCGGGTTTTCAGATTCGGCGTCGCGCAGCCCTGCCCCCGACACCGGCTCCTGAACCCTCACTTCTTCTTCGTCAACTTCACCCCATACCGCACCGCCGTCATCAGCACTTCAACACTCACATCCTTCAGCGCCTTGAACTTGATGCAATAGCCGGTCACGCTGGCGTTGCCGATATTCTTGCCGTAGGTCTTGGGCAAATACTTCCGATCTTCGATCCCCATGATGTAGACGGAGATCCCGGTGCTGTTGGGGCTGATCCCGATCTGGAAGAACTCCTTGGCCTTTCCGTCGGCGTATTTCAGAGTCTGCGAACCGTAGCCGATATTGGGATTGAAGACCGTCTCGCCCTTTTCGTCCGTGCCGTCGAAGTACCACAATTTGCAGCGCGGCATCGCCTTCAGGATGAGCGCGTGGAGCGTCTGCATGTCGCTCCGCTTCGGTTCGGGCTGGCCCGCGATGAGCGTTTTGATCTGGGATTTGATGGTCATGGCGAGGGCCGGTCCTTCGTTCAGCGTGCTGAACCCCAAGGTCTGAGCGTTCCGACCGTCATGTTAACCGCATATCGGCGCGGGGTGTCGCGCGGACTTCCGAGTCTCCAGCCGCTAGACTCCAGTCTCCAATGCAGCCCCCCGCCCTGAAATACTCGGCGACCCAACCCGTTCGATTCCCACCAACCCCAAAGGACATGACCCCATGAAACGCTCCGCATCGGCCGAATGGAAAGGCGATCTCAAACGCGGCAAAGGCGCGATCTCCACCGAGAGCACGGTCCTGAAAGAGACTCAGTACTCGTTCAGCACCCGCTTCGAGAACGGGGTGGGGACGAATCCTGAAGAGCTGATCGCCGCCGCGCACGCCGGCTGCTTCTCGATGGCGCTATCGGGACAACTCGGCGCCGCCCAGCTTACCGCCGACTCGATCAAGACCAAGGCGACCGTGACGATGGAAAAAACCGACGCCGGCTTCACCATCACCGCGGTCCACCTCGACGTGGTCGCGAAGATCCCCGGCGCGAGCGCCGAAGCCTTCGCCACCGCCGCGGGCAACGCGAAAGCCGGCTGCCCGGTCTCGCGGGTGCTCAACGCGACGATCACGATGGATGCGAAGTTGGAGGGTTAGGGCTTGACGCAAATAACCAGGGAGTACGATCGCTCCGTGCAGGGGCGAGTGGCACCCGCCCGGGTAGATCGTCACAGCGTCGCGGGATTTTCTCGGTCACCCGGATACAGGGCGAGTGCCACTCGCCCCTACAGAGCAATCAAACCACACCCCCGGCCACTCGTTCACGAGGGCGGAACTGTGTGACCGCTCGCGACAGCTACCGCCTCAGCACCGCAACATCCCCGACCCGCAACCTCCCCGTCCTCGTCACCGTCCCGTACACCCCCGCGGTGTTCTCATGCACTTTGACGACCGCTTTCATCATCCCGGGGTTGGCGGGACCGCCGTCGGGGTCGAGGTTGAGCATCACGCAGCGCATGTCCCGGGCGATGACGGCGACGGCGGGGGCGTCGGGAGATTCGCCGAAGGAGAGCGTGCCGCCCACCCAGGCGTCCTCCTCGAAGGGGACGGGCGCTTCGCTGCGGACGACGACATTGGCGCGGAAGCGGCGGACGTCGGGCGCCGCCCCCGCGAGGCGGCAGATCTCGCCGGCGGTGGTCGAGGTGATCACCGAGAGGTTCGTCTCGTCGAAGACGCCGTGCTTGAGCTGCATCATCTCGACCGGCGCGCCGTGCATCCGGGCGATCTCCGCGGCGAGCTTCGGTGAATAGATCGGCAGTTCCTCCCCCGCCGGCGTGCGCACGTGGGTGGGCGGACCCTCGCCCGCGTCGCGCCGGACGGGCGTGAAGTTCATCAGCTCGGGGCAGCGCCCCGCGGAGAGCCACGGGAAGAGGATTCGCTCGTTGACGCGGCGCAGCGCGAAGCGGCGGTCGTCGGCGATGCCGTACCAGCCGAGCTCGGCGGTTTGCAGCGCCTCCCCGCGCATCGATTTCACGGGATAGCGGTTGAGCGCCTCGATTCGTCCGATCACGGTCGCCATGTCGTCCTCGTTCGTCAGCCACCCGCCAGGCGGGGTGGAGAGACGAGATTAGCGAATCGGTCAAGGCGCTCACCCCGATCGAAAATGGTAAGGAGAACCGCCCGGTTCGCGGCAACCGCGCCGGTCGCGACGAGGGGCCCGAGCAGGCGGCCGGATATCTCTCCGGCCCGGCGGAATGAGCGGCGGGGTCAGAGGGAGCCGGTCATTTTCCGAAAGAGCACGCCCGCGGTGTGATCGACGCGCCCTTTCACCAGCCAGGAGACCGCGAAGAACTCGAGCGCGGCCGCCTCGGCCCAGAAAATGCGGGCGTGGGTGATCAACGCGCTGGCCGCCCACGCCATGCTGAGCAGGATCCCGACGCCGCACAGGCGGTAGATGCGGTTGCGCGCCGGTTTCCCCCGGCTCGCGAGCGGCGCGCCGGTCTTGGGGAAGAGGACGAGCGAAATGAACGCGAAGGCGGCGAAGAGCGTGACCGCGGAAACGTAGTGGAGGATGCGGACGTTCGTCGACCACCAGGACGGTTCGGTCAGTCCGCCCGGCGCGGCGGTCGGGAAGCAGGCCACGCCGGCGGCGCAGGCCGCGGCGACGACCGACGCGGCCCGGTCGCCCGCACCGTAGCCCCGGTAGGTCGCGAGGAAGGCGGAGAGCGCGGCGAGGACGCCGACGAAGACCGCCACCGCGCCCGAATAGTAGTAGGCGCTGATCGAGGGGAGCAGCCCCCAGCGCGGCAGCGGATCGGTCACCCGCCCGCCGGCGACCAGCCAGAGCGCGAGCGGGAGGAAGAATCCGAGCCAGCCGATCAGCTGCCGGTGGGCGTGCCCCGAGCGGTCGTCCGGCTCGCCGGGCGCGAAGAGCAACAAGGGGGCGGGATGGGCGGACGGTTCGGGCATCTTATCTTCTCCTCCAGAGCGGATCGCGCGATCGCCTGCGGCGCGGCGCGCGCGGTGTTTGCGGAGAGGCTTTTAGTGCAGAGTATATAGTGCAGAGTATAGTTGACGTCCATGCGGACATGTATTAATGGCGGTGGAATCCTCCATTTGTCAAGTCGGGGGCGGGAGTTCGAGGGGGTTCGGGGTCAGCGACGGTCTCGAGAAATTTTTTCCTCACGGACAGATCAGCCCGGAAAAACGAGGATTGTCGGGTCTGTTGTCAGCGATCAGCCACAGCGGCGCCCGCAGCAGCGGTAGGAGGCCCCATGGTGCGCAGCGGTGGCGCGGGAACTCGACGAAGCGGTTCATGATTCGATGCAAAACGAAGGTCGCGAGGCCGTGAATCAGACGAAGCTAGTGGGGTCAAGCCTTGAATCTTGCACTTTTCGCCGTTCCTCAACACCCCCACCCTCGCGTCAACTCACGGCGGCCGGCGGCGGCCCGTCCGCTCGCCGCGTTCCGGCGCCGCGGGGCGATTTCCCGGAACTGCTGCTATGCCACGCAGGCGGGGGCTTGGAATTTGAGGGGCGGGACGGGAATCCAGCGGGGGCCGCCGGGGCGGTTGTCGAGAAGGGCGATGCGGTACATCCGCCCTTGCCGGTCGAGGTCGGCCACGAGCTGGAAGGGGCCGAAGCGGTCGTCCCAGCCGTATTGCAGATCTCGCCAGCGGATCTCGGCGTCCGCTCCCCCGGCGCAGCCGGCCCCCTCGGAGCCGACGACCGGGAAGCGGGCGAAGGCGAAGAAATTGCGCAGGGTCGAGGGGCTCTGCGCGGCGGGGGGCGCGGCGGTGGCGAAGCGGCGCACCCGCAATTCCGCGAGCGGGCGGAAGCGGTTGAGGTAGCGGGCCGCGAGGCCGTCGCCCTCGAGACGCCACGGGGTCCCGAAGGTGAGCGGCGCGGCGAAGGAATGGCGCCCGTCTTCGGCGAGCAGCAGCCAGTCATTGAGCGAGGGGGCCTGCGGCACCGCGGCGATTTTTCCCGCCACGATCCCGTCGGCCGCCAGCCGCTCCCGCCACCGCGCGAGCGCCTGGCGGTGGCGCAGCGCCGCGGCGCCCGTGTAGAGCGCCAGCGCGGCGAGCCCGCCCGCGGCGATCCTCGCCCCGAAGCGGCGGAAGGCGAGCGCGCCGATCACGGCCAGCGACAGCGCCCCGCTCACGAAGGGGTCGACGATGAAGAGCCAGTCGAGCCTCACCCGCAGATCGCTCAGCGGGGCGAAGAGGAAGGTGCCGTAGGAGCCGCTCGCGTCGGCGAGAAGATGGCTCAGCAGCGCGAGGGCGGAGAGCGAAAACCAGTCGCGGAACCGTTCCCGCCCGGGCCGGCGCGCCAGCGCCGCCGCGCTCAGCAGGGCCCAGGCGGGAAGCAGAACCAGCGAGTGGGTGATCCCGCGGTGGTGGTCGAGATAGCCGGTCGGCGAGAGGAACGCGGTGACGAGGTCGAGGTCGGGCAGGTTCGCCAGCAGCGCCCCCGCCGCCATCGCCACCCCCGGCGAGACGCGCGAGTCCGCGGAGCCGCCCGGCCGGGCGGCCCAGAGGCGCCCGATCGCGGCACCGAGCAGGCCGTGGGTGAGATTGTCCATCGCGATGCATGATAATCATGGTTCCGGGAAGCTGTTCCCGGGCGAACAAGATTTACCGCAACTGTCAAACTATCCGCCTCATGGCCCATCAGGTGATCGCGCGCCGCTACCGGCCGCAGGGATTCGACGCGGTGGTCGGCCAGGAGGCCGTGGTCCGGGCGCTCTCCAACGCGCTCGAATCGGGCCGCTTGGGCGCCGCCTTCCTCTTCAGCGGCACCCGCGGGGTCGGCAAGACGACCTGCGCCCGCATCCTCGCCAAGTGCGTCAATTGCCGGCGGCTGGAGAAGCCCGGCCCCAAGCCGTGCGGCGAATGCGAGGCGTGCATCGAGATCGCCGAGGGGCGCGCGCTGGACGTCCTCGAGATCGACGCCGCCAGCCACACCCAGGTCGACAAGACCCGCGAATTGCTGGCCGGCACCCAGTACGCGCCTGCGCGCGACCGCTTCAAGATCATCATCCTCGACGAGGTCCACATGCTTTCGGACTCGTCGTTCAACGCGCTCTTGAAGACGCTCGAGGAGCCGCCCGCCCACCTGCTCTTCATCCTCGCCACCACCGACCCCGACGAGGTGCCGGTGACGGTGCGCAGCCGCTGCCTCCACTTCGTCTTCCGCCCGATCGCGGGACCGGTGCTGGAGAGCCACCTGAAAAAAATCCTCGCCGCGGAGCGCGCGACCGCCTCCGACGACGCGGTGGCGCGGATCGCGCGGGCGGCCCGCGGCTCCCTGCGCGACGCCCAGTCGCTGCTCGAGCAATTGCTGGCGCTCGGGGGCGGGCAGGTGCTCGACGCCGACGCCCGCGAACTGACCGGCGGGCGGCGGACCGAAATGGCGCGCGTCTACCTGGGCAAGCTGGCGGACGGCGACGCCGGCGCGCTGCTCGATTGCGTGGACGCGGTGCTGGCGGCGGGCGAGTCGCCCGAGGCGTTCGCGGGGGAATTGCTGGTCGCCGCGCGCGACCTGCTGCTCGCCGCGGCGCGGGGCAAGCCGGTCGAGCCGGAGCTGGCGGGCGCGAAGGAATTCCTCGAGGGGGACCGCGCCGCGCTGCTGCTCGACCTGCTGATGGAGCAGGACCGCCGCTGCCGCAAGAACCCCCACGCCCAGGCGGTGCTCGAGGCCTACGCCTTCCGGCTCGCGCGATTGAAAGACCTGCTGCCGCTCGAGGCCTTCCTCGCAGGCGGCGTTCCCGCCGCCGCGCCCCCCGCGCCGCCCGCGCGCGGCGGCTCCCCCTCCCGTTCCGCGCCGGTTTCGTTTTCGACGCCCGTCCCGTCCGCGTCCCCCGCGCCGGTCGCCGAGCCGATCCCCACCCTCCCCCCGCCCGGCCCCGCGCCGGCGCCGGGCTTGCGCGAGCCGTTCCTCGCCGCGCTGCGGGCGCTTGACTCGATGGCCGAGGGTTACGTCGAGACCGCGAAGGTCGATCGGCGCGGCGACCGGCTGCTCATCACCTTCCCGCCCACCCGCGCCCGCTCGCGAGATCGGATGGCGAAACCGGAATCGCTCGCGCTCCTCTTGAAGGCCGCCCGCCAGGCGGACGCCGCGATCGCCGGCGTCGAGGTCGAGCTGGAAGGCGGCGAGCAAGGCGCGCCCGAGCCGCCGGCCCCGGTTCCCGTCCCCCCGCGCGAAGCTTCGCGTCCCGCGCCCCCGGGCGCGCCGGCCTCTTCCCGGCGGCCCGTGCCCGAGCTGCGCAACCATCCGGCGGTGCGCGGCGTGATGGAGGCGTTGGGCGCCGAATTGGTCGCCAGCAAGCCGCCGAAGGCATCCGCCCCCGAGCCGGCGGCGGACGACGATTCCTGACCCTGCATTTTCAAGGATTCTCCCCATGAACATGACCAAGATGCTCCAGCAGGCCCAGAAGATGCAGAAGAAGATGCAGGAGGAGATGAAAGCCCTCCGCGTCGAGGGGCTGTCGGCCGGCGGCAGGGTGAAGGTGACGATCGACGGCGAGAAAGCCGTCCAGGCGGTCAAGCTCGACCCCGCGGTCGTCGACCCGAAGGATGTCGAGACCCTCGAGGACCTGCTCCTGGTCGCCTTCCGCGACGCCTGCGACAAAGCCGACGCCGCCCTCAAAGACCAGATGGGCGCCCTCACCGGCGGCATGAGCATTCCCGGATTGTTCTAACGGGGCAGTTTGAACCGCAATGGCTTCGGACGTCACGATGATTTTCGAAATTCGAGATTCGGGATTCGAGATTCGCGCCGGCGCGAAGCATTCCGCAACCTCGCGCAACGCGATGTGCGTTCTCCGCTGCGCGCGAGAACCGATGGCGCACCGCATGCCGTCGAATCTCGAATCTCGAATCTCCAATCTCGATTGATCAATGCCCGTCCGCCGACCCGCCGCTTATGAACACCTGCTCGCCGCGCTGCAGGGGCTGCCCGGGATCGGGCGGCGCAGCGCCGAACGGGTCGCGCAATTCCTGCTGCAGTGCCCGGAGGCGGAGGCCGCCGGCCTCGCGGAAGCGATCATCCGCGCCCGCGCGAGCCTGAAGCCCTGCGCGACCTGCGGCCATCTGAGCGAAACCGACCCCTGCGAGATCTGCGCCGACGACGCGCTGGATAAAACCCAGCTCTGCGTGGTCGCGATCGAGCGCGACCTCCACGCCCTCGCCGCCGCCGGCGTCTTCCCCGGAAAATTCCATCTCCTGGGCGGCCTCATCTCGCCGCTCAAGAACATCGGCCCCGACCGGCTGCGCCTGACGCAACTCACCGACCGGGTCGCGCGCGACGGCGTGCGCGAGGTCGTCCTCGCCCTCCCCCCGACCACCGAGGGCGAGACCACCGCCTTCTACCTCAAGGAATTGCTGCCGCCCGCCGTCCGCATCACCCGCCTCGGCGTCGGCGTGCCGCTCGGCGCCGACCTCGATTACCTCGATCCGGGCACGCTGGAGCGGGCGCTGAGCGGAAGAAGCGAGTTTTGAATCGCCTGATCGTTTTATTGGGCGTACATTAATGATTTGACGAGTCAATGTTGATGATCTCCACTCTGTGGAGTGACAACCTGCGGTTGTCAACTCATCAGTGGATCATCAATAAGCGGCTTCAGCGGCCTGGAATTTGAGCAGCGAATTTCATGCCACGCATCTCGCTTCCCTGCCGACTCGCCGCGACACGGGTCGATCATTTCTCCTCGATGTCAATCGCCCGCCGACCCTGATCCGGGGCGCCGCCGCGTTTTTTGCCCGGCACGAAGACCCCGAGCACGACGCTGACCACCGAGACGATGAGGGCGCCGGCGAGGGCCGAAAAGAAGCCGTCGACGCGGTAGCCGATGCCGAACGCTTGCGCGAGCTTGGAGGCGAACCAGAGGGTGAGGGCGTTGATGACCAGCAACAGCAGCCCGAGGGTGAGAACGATGAAGGGGCAGGTCAGCAATTTGAGGACCGGCTTGAGCGTGACGTTGACGACCCCCAGCACCGCCGCCATCCCGAAGAAGGCGAGCCAGGCGTTCCCCGCGACCTTGATTCCGGGGACGAGCCAGGCCGCGACGAAGAGCGCGGCGCAGGTGACGAGCCATTTCATGATGAGGCGCATGAAGGGATTTTAAGCGCACGCGGGAAGCACGCCGACCGAAGTTCATGCGGACCGCAGTTTGAGTTGACGCGGGGATCGCGGAGGGCTATATTCGCCGTTCGAACGCATCCGAGGTGCCGCATGTCATCCGTCCGCCAAGCCTTGTTTTCCGGCGCGCTGTTGTGCGTCGCGGTCGCGCGCCCCGCGCAATCCCCGGCCGTTCCGCCGCAGCCGCTCCCGGCGGGCACGCGCGGGAATTTCTTCGGCCCCTCCCCGGCCGAATTTTTCGCGCACCAGGCGGAGGACGACGCGGAGGCGCGGACCGAATGGGTCTTGCGCCAGCGGCTCTATCCCTTCGTGGAATTGCCCCCGAACGCCTACGGCGCCGCGGCAGCGGAATACCTCAAACGGCAGGCGCTCACCCGGCAGCGCGACCTCGCGCGGCTCGCGAATCCTCCCGTCATGCCGGCGGGACCGCCGACCGGGCCGTGGGCCGAGGTCGGCCCTTCACCCATCATCGAAAACGGCACCGCGACCGGGCTCACCTTCGGCAACGTCGCGGGGCGGATCAGCGCGGTCGCGCTTCACCCGACCGACCCGAATGTCGTCCTCATCGGCTCCTCGCGCGGCGGCATCTGGCGGACCGCCAACGCCACCGCCGCCGCGCCGACTTGGACGCCGGTGGGAGACCGGCTGCCCTCGCTCGTCACCGGCGACCTCCAGTTCGCGCCGTCGAACGGCAACGTCGCCTACGCGGCGACGGGCGACGACGACAGCTTTTTCTGGGGCGCGGGGGTGATGAAGTCGACCGATGGCGGGCTCACCTGGGCGCGGGTGGACAACGGCACCGCCGCCAACGGCATCGAAACCGGCGTGGTGCTCGCCAAGCTGGCGGTGGATTCCTCGAACCCCAACAGCGTGACGGTAACCGGCTATCTGCGGCGCGCCCCGAACGGGCTCAATTATTACACCTATGTTTTCCACAGCGCGGACGGCGGCTCGACCTGGAGCAGGGCGACGATTCCCTCGGTCGCCGGTTTCAACCAGGTCGCCTCGCGCAGCATGGCGATCGAATCGGGCTGCCCGCTCAATTTGTGGCTGGTCAATTTCTACGACAAGACCCTCGCCCGCTCGAGCGACGGCGGCGCGACTTGGAGCGCCGTCGCCACCACCGGGCTGCCCGCCTTCACCGGCAACAGCAAGCTGACCGCCCACCACACGGGCCAGTGCGCGACCACATTCCCCACGCTCTACGCGTCCGTCCAGTCCGGAAACGGGCTCGCCGGTTCCGCCGCGTACGCGGGCGTGTACGTCTCGACCGACGGCGGCGCGACCTGGGCGCTGCCCGGCGTCGCGGCGGGTCCCTCGGGCGGCTGCCTCGGGCAGTGCGGCTACGATCACGAGTTGCTGGTCGATCCGGCCAATCCCAATTACCTCTACATGCTGGGGCGCGACATCTGGTCCTCGACCGATGGTGGCGCCACCTGGACCAACCGCAGCGCCGGTTTCAACGACCTCAACCAGTATTTCGGCGGCAACATGCACGTGGACCTCCACGCGGTGGCGATCCGCGGCAGCGGCGCCTCGGCGACGGTTTACGTCGCGGGCGACGGCGGGCTGTGGAGCTACGACGTCACCGCCAACACCTTCACCAACCGCAACGGCAATCTCGCCATCTCCGAATTCATGGCGCTCGCGGTGCGGCCGGATGTCGCGGGCCAGGCGGTCGGGGGATTGCAGGACAACGGCTCGGTCCTCTACGGCTCCGCCGCGGGCTGGACCGCGAAGCTGGGCGGCGACGGCGGCGCGTGCGGCTGGATGCGGACCACGGCGGGCGCCCCCAATCCCTTCGACAGCGCGTTCGCCACCTACATCAACAACACCGGGTACAAATCGGCCGACGCCGGCGCGACTTGGGCGAGCATGGCGAACAATTCGTCGTTCTCCTCCGAGGCGTCCGAGTTTTACGGCCCGTGGATCGGCACCGCCGGCGACAACCGCGTCTGGCACGCCGCGCAGAGCCTCTGGTATTGCGACTTTCCGGCCGCCTGCACGACCCTCGGATGGACGAGGCAGGGGACGACGAATCTCGCCGCGCTCACCGCGAGCAACTACGTCTCGAAGCTGGCGATCCACAACCCCTCGCCGGGCGTCAGCGGGCCGTTCTACGCCGCCAACGCCTACCCGCGGGCTTTTTTGCAGAGCGCCGACGGCGTCACTTGGATCGACCGGACCGGAACGCTGCCCGACCGCTACATTTCGCGCATCGTCCTCAACCCCGCCGCCCCCGCGACGGTCTGGGTGACGCTGCAGGGCTTCGGCACCGGCCACGTCTGGCAGTCATCCGACAGCGGAGCGACCTGGACCGACAGGAGCGGCGACCTGCCCAATGTGCCGGTGAACGGATTCCTGCTCGACCCCTTCGATCCCGCGAACACTTGGTACGCCGCGACCGACACCGGCGTCTACGCCACCGCGAACGCGGGCGTCAACTGGACGGTCGTCGGGAGCAACCTGCCGGTGATGGTGGTGACCGACCTCGTCCTGGGGCCCAATTCCCTGCTCTACGCCGCGACCGGCGGCCGCAGCGTCTGGACGATCACGCTCCCTTGCGCGCTCCCCCCCGCGGTGGGCAACACGCTGCGGACCGCGAAGGCCGGAGCGGGTGCGCAGATGAATTTTTCGTGGACCGACCTGGCCGGCCCGACCGGCTACACGGTCTTCGAGAATGCGACGGCGGCGGGGATCTTCACCACGCAGACCGGAAGCGTCGCGAGCGGAACGCCCGGCCTCACGGTCGCCACGCCTCCCGGCGCCTTCTTCCGCGTCGCCGCGGTCAACGGCTGCGGGACCGGACCCCAGTAGCTTTTCCCCCGGGAACCCGGCGGCGCCGATCGTCGCGCGGGAGCGTTCGCGCCGCGAGCGTCATACTTGCGGGCGGAGCTTTTTCCCCCGATGTCCCGTCCCGTCTTCGTCGCCGCGGCGCGTCGCACCGCGATCGGAAAATTCCTCGGCTCGTTCGCCGACCTGCCCGCCCCCCGCCTGCTGGCGCGACTGATCGCGAAGACCGTCGCCGAATTGAAGCTGCCCGGCGAGGCGGTGGACGAGGCGCTGTTCGGCTCCGCGCGCCTCTCGGGCGTGGGCCCCAACCCGGCGCGCCAGGCGGTGATCTTCGCGGGGCTGCCGGTGACGGTGCCGGCCACCACGATCAACATGGCCTGCGGCTCCTCGCTCAAGGCGGTCATCGAGGGGGCGCGACAGGTCGCCGGCGGCGAAGCGGAGCTGGTGCTGGCCGGCGGGGTCGAGAACATGACCCGCGTCCCCCACCTGCTGCCCGGCTTCCGGCGGGGCTACCGGCTCGGCCACCAGCCGGTGCAGGACGCGATGTATCAGGACGGCTTCCTTTGCCAGATCGCGGGCCAGGTGATGGGCGAGACCGCCGAAACGCTCGCCGAGCAGTACGGGATTTCCCGCGACGCGCAGGACCGCTTCGCGCTGGAGAGCCAGCGCAAGGCGGGCGCCGCGATCGCGGCGGGGAAATTCAAGGACGAGATCGTCCCGATCGAGGTCGAGGGAAGGAAGGGAACGGTGACGGTCGCTCTCGACGAGCATCCCCGCCCTGACACCACGCTCGAATCGCTCGAGAAGCTCCCGCCGGTCTTCAAGAAGGACGGCGCGGTCACCGCCGGCAATTCCTCCGGCCTCACCGACGCGGCCTCGCTGCTGGTGCTCTGCTCGGAGGCGAAGCTGAAGGAATTGAAACTCGAGCCGCTCGCCCGCCTGACCCGCTGGTCTCAGGGCGGCGTCCCGGCCGAGGTGATGGGGCTCGGCCCGGTCCCCGCGGTGCGCAGGATGTTCGCGAAAACCGGCTGGGGCTGGAAGGATTTCGACCTCGTCGAGCTGAACGAGGCCTTCGCGGCGCAGGTGATCGCCTGCCAGCGCGACCTCGACCTGTCCGACGAGAAGCTGAACCCCAACGGCGGCGCGATCGCGATCGGCCATCCGATCGGGGCGACCGGCGCGCGCCTCTGCGTCACCCTGCTGCACGAGCTGAAACGACGCGGCGCGAGGCGGGGGCTCGCCACGCTCTGCATCTCCGGCGGCCAGGGTCTCGCGGCGGCCTTCGAGAGGGATTGATCGGCGCCGCCGGGTCGGTGGCCGGGAAAATCGCGGAGTTCATCGACCGCCGTCCCCTTCGCCGCCTGAACGGTTGACACGCCTGCAAAGTGTCACTTTCAGAGGGGAAATGGGGCGGCGCGCATTCGTTTTCCCTATATAATTTTTAACTTGCATTCCGAATTTGCCGACCGGATAATTTCCCCAATCGCCCCTGCCATCCTCCTCCCTATCCAACACCTCCCTTCCCATCAAGCCCAACACCATCTCTCATGACATTCCTTAGGCAGGGGCACCCTTTTCTTTTTTCGCCGCCGCCCCCGCGCCAAGCGCCGGTCCGCATATTCCGCGCCGGCAACGACGATCAGCGGTTCATTTCTCGATCGCCTCGAGCAGTCCCGGCCTCGCCAGCAATTCGAGCGTGCCGCGCCCGCGCTTGCCGCCGAACTCGTAGACCGCGAGCATCCCCTTGCTGAATTCGAGCTCGCAGCCGACCATCCCCGAGAAGGTCGAGAGCGAGGGATTGTGGCCGCACAGCAGCAGCACTCCGTCCTCGCGGCAATCGCGCACCGCCTCGAGCAGCCGGTCGAGGTCGCCGCCGGGCGAGAGCGCGTCGAGCGTCTCGAGCTTCACCGGCTTTCTCCACGCGGTGAGGAAGCCGTTCGCGGTCTCCCTCGCGCGCGTGAGCGGGCTGGCGCAAGCGCGGGTGGGGGTGAGGCCGATGAGCGCGGCGAACAATCCCTGGCGGCGCGCCTGACGGTGGCCTTTCGCGGTCAGCGGCCGTTTTTGGTCGTCAGGCCATTGCGGTCCCGGCTCGCCCGCGTCGCCGTGCCGGAGCAGGAGCAGGAGCATGGAAGAATGGTAATTCTCCAACCGCATGGGCGACCGTGACGCGGCGCACATCGTCACGAGAATGAAACGATTAAAGAAATTTCAGAATCGCAGCGCATCGCGCGCGGCGCGGCGCCTCGCTCACGCGGCGCGGTAGAGCGAGAGGAGCGCGGCCGGCTTGGGGGCGCTGGCGGCGAGGCGGAAATTCTCGGTGACATGCGCGACGCGGCTCATCCCGCACAGCGCGGTCGTCACGCCCGGGGTCGAGCGGACGAATTGCAGCGCCCGCTGCGCGTCGGTCTTGGCGTCGGGGAAGGCCGCGGCGACCTCGGGCGGGATCGCGCGCGCCAGCCGCCCCTGCAAAATCGAGGCGCTGGCGAAGACGATCCAGCGTGCGTCCTGCGCCAGCTCCAGCAGCGTGAGCGGCCCGCCGCCGCCCCGCGGCTCCTGGTTGGCGAAGGCGTGCGCCTCGGGCATCGCGAGGTTGTAGGGCAATTGCACCGCGCGGAAATGGTGGCTTTCGCCCGCGACCTCGCGGGCCGCGGCGAGGATCGCGCGCAGGTCGAGAAATTTCGGGTCGGCGGGCGTGACGCGCAGCCCGTCCCAAGTCGCGATCCCCCAGCCCTGCAATTTCCCCTCGGCGACCTTCCGCTCCAGCGCCTCCACCGCGGCGACGAGCCGCCGGTGGAATTCACGGCCGTCCACCGCGCCGCGCTGCATCTCGAGGTTGTGCAAAAAATAGAGGTCGAGGGTCTCCAGCCCGAGGTTCTCCCGCGAGCGCTCGAATTGAAAATCGAGGAATTTCGGCGCGATCGAATGGCAGCCGCCCACCCACTCATCCGCGGGGATCAAGCCGGGGCGGATGAAGGTCTCCTCGAGGTAAGCCTTCGGGTCCGCCGGCACCGCGCCGTCGAAGGGGAGGAAGCCGGCCTTCGAGGCGACGACGACCTGCTCGCGCGCGAAGCCCTTCGCCGCGGCGCGCCGCAAGCCCTCGCCGACCGCCCGCTCGCTGCGCTGGTTGCGGTAATTGCTCGCGGTATCCACGACGTTGCCGCCCGCCTCGAGCGCGGCGACCAGCGCCGCCGCGTAGCCGGCGTCGGTCGCGTCGTCGTCCTTGCCGAGGTAAGTGCCGAGCCCCAGCGAGGAAACATAAACCTCGCCGCCGCCCAGCGGCGCCTTGCGGAAATGCTCCGGCGAAAGCGACTGGCGCGCGATCCGCGCGTCCACGAAGGCGGCGGTCCCCGCCGCGGTCGCCCGCCCGGGCGTCAGGGTCGCCATCGCCTCAGACCAATTGTCCCTTGGCGGTGAAGCGCAGCCCCTCGATCTCCAGCAATTTCAGCTTGCGCGCGATCCCCCCGCCGTAGCCGCCGAGGTGGCCGTTGGCGTTGATGACGCGGTGACAGGGGACGACGATCGCGATCGGGTTGGCGCCGTTGGCCATGCCGACCGCGCGGAACCCCTCGGGCGAGCCGACGCTCTTCGCGATCTCCTGGTAGGTCACGGTGCGGCCGAACGGGATCTTCGCGAGGGTCTTCCAGACCCCGCGCTGGAACTCGGTGCCGCACTCGACGCGGACCGGGACCGTGAAGCGGGTCAACTTCCCCTTGAAATAGCTCTCCAGCTCGCGGCGCAGGGTCGCGATCGCCCGCGAGCCGCGCTGGACCGGGAGCGCGCCCGCCGCGTCCTCGTCCACGAACTTGAGCAGGAAGAGGCCGCGCGCGGTGGCGGCGGCGTAGACCGGCCCGATCGGCGTCGAAATGATCTCGGCGCCGACGAGCGGCTCCGGGAGTTTTCCCAGGAGGCTCTTCACGGCGGCGGTCTGGCGCTTCATCGGCTTGGGCTCACGCTCCGCTGGATTTCCGCGGGGCGCTCGGCGCCGCGGGGGGCGTATTATGCACAAGCACGCCGCGCCGGATTGTCTTTTTTTTGGGCAGTGCAAGCGCGGAAATTTTCACGGGTTGCGCGGCCCGCCCTCGACATAATTCCCGCCCCATGAATCCCGTCCCCCGCGTCACCGTCGTCGGCGCCGGGCTCGCCGGCTCGGAATGCGCGTGGCAGCTCGCGCGGCGCGGGATTCCCGTGCGCCTGGTCGAGATGAAGCCGGCCCGCTATTCGGAGGCGCACGCCTCGCCCGCTTTCGCGGAGCTGGTCTGCTCCAACACCCTCAAGGCCGAGGGGCTGGCGCACGCGCCGGGATTGCTGCAGGTCGAGATGGCGGGCTTCGACTCGCTCATCATCCGCAGCGCGCGGGCGCACCGCGTCCCCGCCGGCCAGGCGCTGGCGGTGGATCGCGACCGTTTCTCCGGGTCGGTGACCGCCGCGCTCGAGGCGCGCCCGGAGATCGAGATCGTCCGTCAGGAGGCCGCGGAAATTCCCGGAGGCGAAACTCCGTGCGTGATCGCGACCGGCCCGCTCACCTCGCCCGCGCTCGCCGACGCGCTGCGCGGGCTCTTCGGCGCGGATTACCTCCACTTCTACGACGCGATCGCGCCGACGGTCTACCGCGATTCGCTCGACGAGTCGGTCGCCTACAAGGCCGGTCGCTGGGGCAAGGGGGACGACTATTGGAACTGCCCGCTGAGCAGGGACGACTACGAGGCGTTCGTGGACGCCGTGCTGGCGTCCGAGCGGATCCCGCTGCACGCCTTCGAGAACGAGGAGTTCTACGAATTCTGCCTGCCGATCGAGGTGCTCGCCAGGCGCGGGCGCGACACCCTCCGCTTCGGCCCCATGCGTCCGGTCGGGCTGACCGATCCGCGCACGGGAAAACGGCCCCACGCGGTGGTGCAATTGCGGCAGGAGGACGCGGCGGCGCAATTGCTCTCGCTGGTCGGTTTCCAGAACCACCTCAAGTTCGGCGACCAGGCGCGCATCCTGCGGATGATCCCCGGGCTCGCGAACGCGGAATTCGCGCGGCTCGGCACCATCCATCGCAACGCCTATCTCGATTCGCCGCGCCTGCTCCACCCCTGGCTCGAGGCGAAAACGCGCCCCGGCCTGTTTCTCGCCGGCCAGATCACCGGTGTCGAGGGCTACCTCGAATCGGCCGCGATGGGGCTCTACGCCGCCTTGCAAGTCGCCCGCCGCCTCGCCGGGCGCGATCCGCTGCCGGCCCCCGCGACCACGATGACCGGCGCGCTCGCCCGCTTCATCACCTGGCCGGAGACGAAAAAACTCCAGCCGATGAAGGCGGTCTGGGGGCTGCTGCCGATGGAGGAAGGGCGGCGTCTGAAAAAAGAGGCGAAGCGGGCGCAGGCCGCAAGGATCGCGCTGCGCGACATGTCCGTCTGGGCCGCCGCGCTGGGCGAATCGTGGAACCCCGGTGAAATCCCCGGCGAGCCGCCGCCCGCGGCGGGTTGACGGGCGCTACCTCACCTTCGCGGCCGGTCCCGGGGAAGCCGGCGCGGATTGCGCGGCGTCGAAGGGCGGGAATTTCGAGAAGACCTCGGGCGGCGGCAGCTTGAGCGCCTCGCGGAGGACGACCACGTGCATCGTCTCGTCGCCGAGGATCGCGGAGGCGCCGGTGATCAAAGCACGCTCGAAAATCTTCGGGAGCCGGTCGCGATAGGCGTTGACCGCCCCCTCCTCCAGCTTGAGCGCGAGCAGCAGCACGTCCAGCTCCTTCGGCTTCTCGGGCAGCCCGAGGTCGTACTTTTCGAGCGGCGCGACTGGCGTCCCCTTCCCCCCCTCGATCGCCCCCTTCAGGGTGTCGCGGTGCTTCTCGTGCTGCTCGAGGAAGAGCTTCGCCACGGCGAGCGCGCCCGGCGAGAGGAGCGGCGCCCCGGCGGCATAGGCGAAGATCGCCTGGTGCTCGAGCGCGAGCGCCTCGTTGAGGATCGCGAGGTCGTTTTTCGGAGAGAGCGCGGTCAGGCTCTCGGGCAGCGTCGGGCAGACCTTCTCGGGCGGCGGCGGCGGGATGCGCGACTCGCGCCCGAACCAGCCGGCCGCCGCGCCCGCGGCGAGGCCTGCCGCGCCGGTCGAAATCAGGCCGAGAAAGCCGCGGCGGTCGGGTTGAGGGGGGGGCGTCAAAACCATGCGATCACCTCGGAGGAAGGCGGATGAGTTTAATGAATTTGAAGCCCCAGAGGCGCGGAGGACGGATGGGGAGGTTTGAGAATCAACCCAATCTTCGCGCCTCGGCGGCGGGAAATTCCCCGTCAGGGTGCGGTGGATTCGGATTCCCGAGGCGGCGGGACGAGATACTCGTCGCCGGTGCGGCCGAGGATCAGCTCGCGGCGGCGCCGGAGGAGTTCGGCGCGCTTCAACCAGCGCGTCAACTCCTTTTTCTCGTCGCGTGTCAGCGCTTCCCTCTTCGCCTGCAGGTCGGCGACGCGCGCCTCGGCTTTCGGCAGCTCCCGGTCGACGAGGACGGGGTGAATCGACGGCGGCTCTTTCGCGCCCCCCAGCACCCGGGGGAGATTGTTTTCGGTCCACGCCGGCATGAGGCCGAGATCCGCCAGCTCGACCCGAGTGCCGGCCGCCCCGAAATCCCGCTTGACGACGGAGAAGCGGCCGACCAGGCTGTCGCGCATCTCGCCGGTCTTCTCCGGGGTCATGCCGTGGGTGTAATTGCGCGCCTGGTTCGAGATGAAGTTCCCCAGCGAGTAGAAGATGAAACCGGTCCGTTCGTCCTTCGCCGCGTAGGTCTCGACCGGCTGGAGAACGTGGGGATGGGCGCCCAGGATCAGGTCGGCGCCCGCCTCGAGCAGCGCGTGGGCGAAGGCGACATCCTCGTCGCGGGGGGCGGTCGCGTACTCGACCCCCCAGTGGACCGAGACCAGCAACAAGTCGCACCGCGCCTTCGCGGCGGCGATTTTTTGCAGCGCGAATTCCTCGCTCTCGCCCGGCGCCCCGGTCGGATCGTCGTCGTAGGGGATGAAGGCGACGTGCGGCTGGTCCTGCTTCGCCGGATTGCGGTAGCCGTTGAGCCAGCGGGTCATCGCGACCAGGCCGACTTTGATCCCGTCCTTCTCGACGATCAGCGGCGCCCACGCCGCATCGCGGCTCGCGCCCGCCCCCGCGAAGCGGAGTTTTTTCTCGGCGAGGAGCCGCTGCGTCTCCGCGAACCCCTCCGGTCCCTGGTCCATGACGTGGTTGTTGGCGAAAGAGACGACGTTGACGCCGGCCGCTAGCAGCGCGTCGGCCAGGCCGGGCGGGGCGTTGAACTGCAACGGCTTCGTGCCGCGGCGGCTCGAGGGGGCGACCGGGGTCTCGAGATTCACGAACCCGAAGTCACCCCCCCTGAAAACGTCGCCGACGCCCGCGAAGAGCGAATCCCAGCCGTCGTGGTTGGCGCTGCCGGGCGGGATTTTGCCGTCGAGACCGGCCGGAAGCGGCGCCCGGCTGGCGGCGGCGGCATCCTTCACCGGCTTGTGGGGGATGACGTCGCCCGCCACCGTGAAAGTCACCCGGGCGAGCTCTTTCGGGTAACGATTGAAGCTGGTCTTGACGGAGGGGACGGGCTTGGGCGCGGACGACGACCCCGCTCCCGCGAGCAACAGCGCGCCCGTCAGCGCCGAGGCGACCCGCATCGTCTTCGTCATCCACGGGATTATCGCCGGGGCGACCGTCCCGATTTTGAAGCGAAGGAGCGGAGGGAAGCGAAGAGAACGGAGAATCATGAATGGCTTTGCGAGAAGCTCCGATCGACTCCGAGAACCCCCTTCTCTCCGCTCCCTTCGCCGCGCTTCGCTTCTCCGCTTCAAAAAAAAGGTTTCACGCTCGCTTCTTGCGACCCAATCTCCCCTCCGCCGCGGCGGCGCGGAGTTTGGAGGCGGTCGGGTCGTTCGCGAGCTTCTCGAGCTCGCTCTCCCCCATCCCCTTCACGAGCCGCAGCGCCGACTGGGTCGGCAGGCGCGGATCGCGCACCAGCAGGGTCCGCACCCGGTGCCGGCACGCCCATTTCTGGTGGCGGGCGATCCGCTCGACGACCGTCACCGCGACCGCCGAATCCTCCAGCATCTCGACCACGTGCCCCTCGCGCAGGCGGGGATTGTCGAGCAGGGCGACCAGCACCATCTCCTCGCGGCGGCCGAGCAGGGCGGGGAGCATCTCGCCCGGCGCGATCTTCGCCAGCGTGATCCGCTCGCCCAGCGTCATCTCGGGGATTCGCTCGGTGAGCAGGGTCATCGCGGTGCGCTGCAGGTAGGGGCTGACCTTGGGCGAGCGCACGAGGTCGAACTGGTCGCGCCAGAAGAGCGAGCGGAGGAATTGCACCGCCGGGGCCGCGGGGACGCGCGGATGGCGGGTGAACTCGAGCCGGAATTCGTAGTGGTTGTGGAGCTGCCGGTTGGCGTGCAGCTTGAGCAGCGCCTCGCGGTCGCAGTGGGGATGGCGCAGCAGCGCGAGGGCCAGCTCGGGCGTGAGGTCGGCGCGGCCCGCCAGCCACAGCACCCCGGCCGCGTCGAGGCCGGTGAGGTCGGTCAGTTTGGGCTCTTCCGGGCCGGCCATGTCGGAACCCGGCGGCGTCCCCTCAGCGCGAAACCGCGGCCCCCGCGAAGGCGTCGCCGCGGATGTCCTTGAGGACCTTCATCACCTTCTGCTCGTGCTCGGCCCCCAGCGTCTTGCGCACCGCCAGCAGCAGCGCGTAGAGCAATTCGTTGAGCGTCTCGAGCAGCCGGCTCTCCTGCCGCTCGGGCAGCTCCTGCGCCTGGGCCGCGAGCTTCTGCGGGTCGAGCCGCCCTTCGGCGTCGAACAGCAATTGCCGCAGCGCGTCGCCGTGGGTCTTGCGCACCTCGTCGAGGTACATCTTCGCGAGGTTGTCGGCGATCGGCCCCACCTCGCGCAACAGGTAGCGGTAGAGGAAGCCGTACATCTCGTTGTAGTCGGTGACGATCGCGGCCAGTCGCTCGCGCTCCTCGGGCGGCGGCCCCAGCGGCCGCAGCTGCCCCTTGACTTTGAGATAGCCGAGCGTGAAAAAAATGTAGAGGATGCGCAGCGTCTCCAGCTCGCCGATGTCGGAGGCGGCGACGATGTCGCGCACCGAGGCGGCGCCGTCCACCTTCTTGTAGACGTATTTTTCGTACTCCTCGAAGTTGAGCCCCTTGGGGCGGTCCTTGGGGACGCAGCGCTCGAAGACCACCAGGTCGTTGGGGATCTTCTCCTTGAAGACCTCGTTGCGCGCGGTCTTGCGCAGCCCCGCGAGGATCAATTCGGCGACCGGCACGTCCACGGTGATCGTCTCGGTCGAGGGAAGCGCCCCCTCGTAGAAGCGGAAGGTCCCCTCGCTCCAGTCGAACAGCGACCAGGCGATGAACTCGATCTGGCGGCGGACGGCGTCCCACAATTCCCGGGGGGTGAGCGCCCTCATCTCGACCAGGATGCGCCCCTGCCGCTTCCCCTCCCCCAGCTTGCGCGCCGACTCCTCGTACTGCGTCTGCGTGATGCGCCCTTCGCGCAGCAGCAGGTCGCCCAGCCGGTCGCCCGGCAGGTTGCTCTGCGCGAAGACCACGTTCCCCTCGTTGAAATGGAGCGCCTTCTCGACCTCGCCGCTCTTGAGCGAGAGCAGTCCGGTCCGGCGCGAGACGCGAAGATACTCCATCACCTCGGGCAGCCCGAGCGCCTCCAGCCGCCCCTTGAAATTCCCGGTTGGAAAAAGCCGCGACATCGCCGGCTATTCTAGAGAAACCGCTCGGCGGCCCGCACTGACCCGCCCCCGAATTCCCCGGACAAGGCATCCGGCACCCTCCCATGAGATCGGACGATGGACAAGCAGAAACAACCCCAGGTGACCCCGCCGGCCGCGTCTTCAACGCCGTGGCCGCTCTCGAAGCCGCGGCCGGCGCATGAAAAGCTCGGGCATCAATCCCGCTCACCTCAGGTGTTGCACTTCGCAGTTGAATGCGCTTATCACCAACCAATCATCGGATTATGAAAACACCCGTCAACATTAACAATTACTCCATTGGGAAGCAAGTAAGCGCAACCAATGAATGTAGCTTGTATTTCATGTCATTGAGAACAAACGATACACATGTATTGCCCTACCTTCATGGTTTCGGAAACGAAGACTTGGAGCTGGGGGTCGCGATCGACTAGAGTGCCGGGCTCCGGGAAATTTGCTGCGCAAATTTCGTCCTCCCACGGCAGGACGCTCTCGCGTCCTTGCGCCCCGCGCGTGTTTGAACGCGCGGGGCGGCCGCGGGGCCTCCCCCAAGCCGCGCTGAGAGCGCGTTTTGGAGGTCGAGGGGCTAGATTCGATTCACTAGCCGAATGATTCGCTTCTAAAGGCCTGGTGGACGGTAAGGGGATCGAACCCTCGGGCGTCGGGGGCTGCGAAGTGCAATTCCTGATCGCGT
>JACXTT010003010.1_pt1 | contig 26366 bp, 24 predicted proteins | sample 9270951 | NCBI WGS metagenome assembly JACXTT01 (sample SAMN15532306, study PRJNA645909) | rock metagenome | isolation source: weathered quartz diorite | place: Puerto Rico | collected 2017-06-21
GTACGACTGGCTGCGCCACACCGGCCAGAGCGGCAAACGGCTCACCACGGCGGGCATGCTGGACTACAGCTTCAGCAAGCGGACCGATATCTACCTCGAAGTGGACTACACCCACCTGCAAGGCGCGTGGATCGCGCTCAACAGCGCGCCGGCGTTCAACAACAGTGGGAATACGTATGGGAACGGGAGCCGGTTGGGGGTGATGGCGGGGGTGCGGCATAAGTTCTGACGGGACGGGTCGCTTCCCGAACCGCGACAACATGGAGGATATCGCGCCCATCGTGCTCCGGCATTGCATGCCGCACTCAATGGGGCGCGCACGGGTGGCGGCAGCAGGTATGGCCGCAACCCGGCTCGGCCACATCTTCCACCCCCGGGCATCGGGTGGATGGCATCGCGTGACGGTGGTGCCGCCAGGTGCCATGCCAGGGGTCCACGGCTTGGCCGCCCCGTCGCTCCCGGTGCTCGTCGCGACGCAAGTCGGGGGCAATCCCCACAATGTCGCCCAGGCGCGGGCACGCCACCGCGGGCTGCGGGTCCGCTGCCGGCGCCATCGCCATAAAGATGACGCCCACGACTGCAAGAACGCCAAGAACCCACCAGAGCGCGTTCTCGGCAACTGCCATCCAATGTTGCCGAGAACGCTCGGTCATCAGGTTCGCTGCTGCGTGAAAGAAAACCTTCTTTATATGAATGATTCGCAGCGGCTGGAAGCAGCCTTGTCGGCGCCTTCAAGCGGCAACCAAGGCTTTCAACAACGAAATTTCCGGACTCGCCAGCAGAACCGGCAGCGGCGCCGGACCGCTGACGGCCATCGCACGTCTTAGCCGGCCGCCACCCCGGCCAGCAACGCCAGCGCCGAGACCGCCAGCGCATATCCCTTCACGCCCAATCCCGCCATCACCGCCCTGGCCACCGGCGAGATCCACGATTGGTGCCGGAACGCCTCGCGCGCGTGTACGTTCGAAATGTGGTACTCGATCACCGGCACCGCGGCTCCCTTGATCGCATCGTGCAGCGCGATCGAGGTATGCGTGAGCGCGCCCGCATTGAGCACCACGCCGATCATCTCTCCCTGCGCGCAGGCCCGGCCGGCTTCGTGGATCCAGTCGATGAGCTGGCCTTCGTAGTTGGTCTGCCGGCATTCGGCGCGCAGGCCGTGGCCTTGCGCGGCTTCCGCGCAGATGCGCTCCACGTCAGCCAGCGTCTCGCTGCCGTATACCGCCGGCTCGCGCGTACCCAGCAGGTTGAGGTTGGGGCCGTTCAGCACCAACACTGTCTTCATGTCGTCTCCTGAAATGAACAAGGCCGCGCCTCTGGCGCGGCGCTCACCCATAGCCTATCGTTAAGCCTTCGAATAACAATCCGGCAATATGGAAACTCAGAATGCGCCATCAGCGAACAATGACCCGTTCCTGCGGGACTTGCGGCTGTTCTGCATCGTGGCGCAGCGGTCCAGTTTCATTGCAGCCGCCCATGAAATGGGCATTTCTCCCGCGCATGTGAGCAAGCGCATCGCCATGCTGGAGGCGATGCTGGGCACGCGCCTGTTCCACCGCACCACGCGGCGCGTCAGCGTGACGGCGGAAGGCGAGAACGCGTTCGCCTGGGCCCGCAAGATCCTAGACGACGTCGATGGCATGCTCGAAGCCGTTGGCGGCGCGGGCAAGGCCGAAAGCGAACCGCGCGGGCTGCTGCGCATTGCCACCAGCCTGAGACTCGGGCGTCGCTTCGTGGCACCGTTGCTGGCGCTCTTGCGGCAACAGCATCCGGGGCTCGAAGTATGGCTGGAACTGCTGGACCGGCGCGTGGACCTGATCGGCGAGAACTTCGACCTGGACATCCGCATCGGCGAGGTCGAGGAGCCGCACCTGATTGCCAGCCGCATTGCCAGCGGCAGCCGCGTGCTGTGCGCCGCACCGGATTACCTGGCGCGGCGCGGCACGCCGCGCCATCTGGCCGAACTGGCGCAGCATGACTGCCTGCTCCATCGCGAACGCGACCAGGCCTTCGGCGTGTGGCGGCTACATGGCCCCGCCGGCATGGAAATGGTGAAGGTGACCGGACCGATGGCGTCGAACCACAGCGACGTCACGCGCCAGTGGGCCCACGAGGGCTACGGCATCATCATGGCGTCGGTCTGGGATGTGGCCGACAGCATCCGCGAAGGCGAACTGGTGCAGGTGCTGCCGGCGTGGCAGCAGCCGGCCGACGTATGGGCCGTGACCAGTGCCCGGGCATCGTCGTCGGCGCGCATGCGCGTATGCACCGACTTCCTCAAGGCCCGCCTGTCGCAGGGCCCGTTCGCGCTGGCGAGCTCGCTGCATGGATGAGCGCCGCTACATGCAGCGGCTCGCACCTGCAGGGCGCTACAGCGTGCGCAGGATCGACAGCGCGGTGTCCTGCAGCACCTGCAGCACGCGCGCGCACGCCGCCTCGGCACTCTCCTCGCCGATTTGCATATTCACCGAGAGCGCCGCAATCACCCTGCCGTGGCGGTCGCGCAGCGGCACCGCAACGCCCCGCACGCCGATCTGCAGTTGCTGCTCCACCACCGCATAGCCCTGCGCACCGGCCTTGCGGATTTCCTGCAGCAGGCGATCGTGCTGGAGGATCGTGTATGGCGTATAAGGCGTCAGCACGCACTGGTCGAGCCATTCGCGCACCGTGTCTTCGGGCTGCGACGCCAGCATCATCACCCCGGCCGAGGCCAGCGGCGCCGGCACGCGCGCGCCCAGCACAAAGCCCGTGCTCATCACGCGGCTGGTGCTGGTGCGGGATATGAACACCAGCTCCCAGCCGTCGAGCACGCTCAGGTAGGCGGCCTCGCCGACCTGGGCTGTGATCTGCTGCAGGAACGGCTGCACCAGGCGCGGCAGTCGCGCCGAATCGAAGTAGGACCAGCCGACCTTGAGTACGCGCGGCGTCAGGCTGAACAGCGTGCCGTCGCTGGTGGTGTAGCCCAGGTGCTCCAGCGTGAGCAGGTAGCGCCGCGCGGCGGTGCGCGTCAGGCCGGTCAGTTGCGCGGCCTGCGTAGGCGTGAGCCGCGGATGGTCGTTGTCGAAGGCCTCCAGGATGGCCAGGCCCTTCTCCAGCCCGGCGATCCAGTCACGCCGGTTCAGCGGTTCTTTTTCCATGGTTAACCCGAGTAGCGCACGACTGTCGCGCGTAATGGCGCGATTATCGCTCGTTTCCGCGCGAACCATGATTGTTTGGCGGCCCCGTGGCTTCTACGCTAGCTGCATACCGGTCCCGATCTCCCCCGCATCATGTCCGCAGCCTCCCATCTCAGCCAGCTTCCGAAGTCGATCGCCACCGTCTCGCTCTCCGGTACGCTTCCCGAAAAAATCGAAGCCGCAGCGGCGGCCGGATTCGACGGCGTGGAGATCTTCGAGAACGACCTGCTGAACTTCGACGGCTCGCCCGCCGAGGTGCGCCGCATGGTGGCCGACCTCGGGTTGCGCATCATGCTCTACCAGCCGCTGCGCGACTTCGAGGCCATGCCGGCGGAACTGTTCGCGCGCAATATGGCGCGCGCGGAGCGCAAGTTCGACGTGATGGAACAGCTTGGCGCCGACACGGTGCTGGTCTGCAGCAATGTGCAGGACATTGCCATTGACGACCCGGCGCGCGCCGCCGCGGACCTGCGCCAGATGGCCGAAGCCGCGGCCCGGCGCGGCCTGCGCATCGGCTACGAGGCACTGGCGTGGGGCCGCCACACGCGCCGCTGGCGCGAGGCGTGGGACATCGTGCGGCGTGCGGACCATCCCGCGCTGGGCCTGGTGCTCGACAGCTTCCATACGCTCGCGCTGGGCGACACGCTGGAAGGCCTGGACGCGGTACCCGCCGACAAGATTGTCTTCGTCCAGCTTGCCGATGCGCCGCGCATGCCGATGGACGTGCTGGGCTGGAGCCGGCACTACCGCAACTTCCCCGGCCAGGGCGACCTGCCGGTGACCGACTTCGCGCGCGCCGTGCTGCTGGCCGGCTATGCCGGCCCGCTTTCTCTTGAGATCTTCAACGACGAGTTTCGCGCCGCGCCCGCGCGCCAGACCGCGCTGGACGGGCTGCGCTCGCTGATCTGGCTCGAGTCGGAGGCTGGCGGCTTCGCACTGCCGGAAGCACCGGTTTTCGAAGGCGTGGACTTCGTCGAGTTCGCGGTCGACTACGTAGCCGGGCGCGAACTCGCACAGCGGCTCGCGTCGCTCGGGTTCGTGCATGCCGGGCGCCATCGCTCCAAGGCGGTCGACCTGTACCGGCAGGGCAGCATCAACCTGATCCTGAACGCCGAGCAGGACAGCACGGCCGCCGAGCACTTCCAGCTGCACGGACCGTCTGTCTGCGCCATCGGTCTCAAGGTGGACGACGCGCGCCGCACCATCGCGCGTGCGCGCGCGCTGCTATGCAAGGAGTGGCGCGAACCGGTGGGCCCCGACGAGCGCGTGATTCCCGCGCTGCGCGCGCCCGACGGCATGCTGTTCCACCTGATCGACGACATCGACGCCGCGCGCAGTATCTACGAAAGCGACTTCGACCTGCGCCCGCTGCCGCGCGAGGCCGCTGCCGGCGCCGGGCTGACGGCGATCGACCATATCGCCCAGGCCCTGCCCGCGCACCGGCTCGACAGCTTCGTGCTGTTCTACCGCTCGGTGTTCGGCCTGCAGGCCGAAGCCGTCCACGAGATCGCCGACCCGTATGGCCTGGTCAAGAGCCGCGCCATGGTCAGTGCCGATCAGCGCGTGCGCATCCCGCTCAATGTTTCGGAGAGCGGGCGTACGGGCACTGGGCGCTTCGTCACCGCCTACGCGGGCTCGGGCGTGCATCACATTGCGTTCCGCTCCGCACAGCTCGCGCACACGGTCGAAGGCATCGACCGCAGCCGCTCCGCGATGCTGCACGTACCTGACAACTACTTCGAAGACCTGGCCGCGCGGCTGGCGCTTGACGACGACCTGCTGGCCCGCCTGCAGCGCCTGGGGCTGCTCTACGACCGCGACCACCATGGTGAATTCCTGCACACCTACACGGAGCCGTTCCACGAGCGCTTCTTCTTCGAACTCGTGCAGCGCGACGGTTACCTCGGCTATGGCGCAGCCAATGCATCGGTGCGCATGGCGGCACAGGCGCTGCTGCGGAACGGTTGAGCGGCGCCAGGGGTCGCCAACGGCTGCATCAAGCCGCGGCACCGGCCGCCGACGTGCCCCGCTCGCGCGCCGCGGCCGCGGTGCCGCCCACGCCGCTCGCGGCAATCATCGCAACGCCGAGCAGCGACCACGCATCCGGCACGGACCCGAACACCATCCATCCGCCCACCATGGCAAAGGCGATCTGCAGATAGAGATACGGCGTCAGCACGCCCACCGGCGCCTTCGCATAGGCCAGCACCAGGCACAGGTGACCGGCACAGCCGGCCAATGCCATGCCGGCGAGCATGATCCAGTGCAAGACGCTGATGTGCCAGGCCCACGCGAACGGCAGCGCCGCGGTGAGCAGCAGCGTGGCGACGCAACCGGTATAGAAGTGTGTCGTGCCGACGCCGTCGGCGCGCGTGAGCACACCGGTCAGCAACTGGTAGCCGGCGTTGGACAGCACCACGCCCAGCGGTAGCAGCATGGCGGGTTCGAATTCGGGTCCGGGGCGTATCACCATCACGGCGCCGACAAACCCCAGCAGCAGGAACAGCCACCGCACCGGCGAGACGCGCTCGCCCATCAGCGCCGTCGCGGCCAGCGTGATCGCCAGCGGCGTCAGCATCGCCACCGCCGTGAAATCTCCGACCGGCAGGACCTGGAGACTGAAGAACGCGCAAAGGCTCGACAGCAACATCAGTACCGCGCGCGCGCATTGCAGGACCGGGCGGCGCGTATGCAGCAGGTGGCGGCCGCGCGCCGGCAGCAGCACGGCGCCCGTCAGCGCGGTCTGGGCCAGGTAGCGCACCCAGAGCGCCATGACCACCGGGACGGCAACGCCCACGCGCTTGGTCAGGGTATCGAGCGTGGCAAAACAGGCTACCGCCGCGATCATCAGCGCAATGCCTTGCGGCGTCTGGTTGTCCTTCATGAGTCTTGCCTGCTCGTTGCGCCGCTCGGGGTTCGTGGCGCGGCGTGGATGGGGGGATGGGGGGATGGGGGGATGGGAGCAGGTTACTGTTGTCAGCTGAAAAAACAATTGGGCGGCCAGGAAAGTCAGAATGCGCTGGCAGCGAATAATCCACCCACCGGCGCCAGGCCCTTCCGTGTTTGCGGCAGCCCGGTCATGTGCGCAGCGCTACGCCTGCGCCAGCATCTCCCGCAACCGCGCCTTGGCCACTTTCTCAAGCGTCGCACGCGGCAGGCTGTCCACCAGCCGCACTTCGTGCGGGCGCTTGAAGTCCGCAAGCTGAGCCGTACAGGCGGCAAGGATCCGCGCGGGCAGGTCTTCGGCGGCCCCGGGGGCGGGAATGACGAAGGCGACCGGCACTTCGTCAAGCATCGGGTGTTTGTTTGCCACAACGGCCGCTTCGGCCACGCCGGGCACCAGCGCGATGACGCGCTCAATTTCCGACGCCGCCACGTTCTCGCCGCCGACCTTCAGCATGTCCTTGGCCCGGTCGGCGAAGTAGAGCGCGCCATCCGCGCCGCGCCGCACGCGGTCGCCGGTGATGAACAGGCCATCCTCGCGGAACGCCGCGGCCGTGGCGGCGGGATCGTTGAAGTACTCGAGGAACAGTGACACCCCGCGCTGCCCGCGCACGTAGAGGTCGCCGGTCTCGCCGGGCGCCACCGGCCGGCCGTCCTCGTCGAGTACGTGGATGTCATAGCCCGGCGACGGCCGCCCCATCGACATCGGCGCATTGGCGCGATGCGGCGAGCCCACCGTGCCGTGCGAGATGGTCTCGGTCATGCCCCACCAGCCGATAGTCTTCACGCCGAAGTGGGCGTCGGTGGGCGGCTCGCACACGCCGCTGCCCCAGTGGCGGTAGCTGTGCCGCTCGGGCAGCGGCTGGCTCATCAGCGCCCGGACGCAGAACGGCACCATCGAGGTCCAGGTGCAACCGTGCCGCAGCGACACCGGCCAGAAGCGCGATACCGAGAACTTCGGCAGCAGCACCACGGTGGCCCCCACCCACAACGACGCCGCCACGGAGTAGACCTGCGCATTGGTGTGGAACAGCGGCAGGTGCACCAGATGGACATCTTCCGCGCGCAGGTCCTCATGCCGCGCGCACATCTGCGCGCCCCACAGCGCGTTGGCATGGCTCCACAGCACGGCCTTCGGCCGCGAAGTGGTGCCTGAGGTGTACTGGATGCCGAACGGCGCCATCGGGTTGTGCGGCCGCGGGGCCAGCGTGGCGGGATCGGCATCGATGGCCGCGAATGGCGTAAAGCCGGCCACGTCCGCTTCCGGCGGGCCGCCGTTGTCGGTCGCCGTGACCGCCACCCACGCGAGCGCGGGCCCGGCCGCGCACACCATCGCCGCAAAGCGCGGTTGCGTGATGCCGGCCACGGCGCCGCTGTGGCTCGCGAAGTAGGCGAGTTCTTCGGGACTCGAACGGGTGTTGGTGGTGACCGGAACCGCCCCCGCATAGGCACAGCCGAGCCATGCGATGACCGATTCCGGGCAGTTATCCAGGTGCACCAGCACGCGCTCGCCGGGCCGTACGCCGCGCGCCTGCAGGCCGGCGGCAAAGCGCCGGACCGCATCGCCGAACTGCGCGTAGGACCACGTCGCGCCGGCGCCGTCAAAGGGCTCCCACACCAGGAACGGATGGCTGCCGCGGCGGGCGGCCTGTTCATCGATCAGGGTGCGGATATCGGTGGCTTCGAACGGCGTCAGCGCGGCAGGCGTCATGGGGGCGTCGGGAACAAGGGCAAAGGGTGCCGACGAGTATCGCGAAGCGGCTCGCGCCGGCAACTCGTCCAAAGCGACGAATCTGCATCACGGCGGCCTGGTTCGACGCGCCAATTCGGAGGCCATTGTCTATATCGCAATGGGCGGCCTGCTCCTACGCAGAATCATCCATCCTTGATTTTCAAACGGGCTCTAACGACTATTCAAGAATGGTCTGAAGTCGGGCCAGGGCATCTTCCACAACCTCGGCCGGCGCTCGCTCGATCTTCTTCGCACCCCGAGCATCGAGGTCCAGAGTGCGCACCATGTTCACCAGAACGACCCCCTGAGTTTCCGTGCCAGATCCGGACAGTGGGACGGCAAAGCCAGCGAATCGCGCAAAGTCGCCACCTTGCGTGATTGGTGCAACCAGGGCTACGCCCAGCGCATTGAATGCCGCCGGAGACAACACGAGCGCGGGGCGGAAGTCCCCTTGCTGTTCCCGGCCCTCGGTCGGATTCAGGCTGACTCGCACAATGTCACCCCGCTCAAACTTGGTGCGCCTCACCATACCTCGCGCCCAATCGGCTTGACGCCGCTCCAGTCAGCCAGACCATCCGGCATCGGCGCCTTGGCGTCGCACTGGGCTATCAGCTCATCGAGCGAATACTTGTGTCGGGCAGGCTTGAGCATGACGCCGTCCGGACGTACATCCACAGAGAGCTTGTCACCCAATGCCACCTTGAGCTGCTCAAGCAGCGTTGTGGGCAGGCGCACCGCCGCGCTATTACCCCACTTCTGAATCGATAGTTCCATCACAGCCACTCCAATGTGTAGATTCATTGTAGATACAACACCAACGAGCGTCAAGATATTGTATCTACGTTGTAGACACACCAAGGGATTCGCCAAGTGCGTGCGAGAAGCCGACTTGCAAACGTAGCTGGGACCCCCGGCCCTGCGCCCGCGCTGGCGTTGTGTCCTATATTGGATGCCTGCGGTATGTGGGAACAGACCCGAGGAGACGCGCCATGGACACCTGGAAGCCGGATCCGAGCTTTTACCCCTCCCCCCGCCTGGCAGCCAAGGCCCCGCCGGAGGCGATTGCCTACGTGGCGATGTTCGACCCCGAGCGCAAGCAGCCCGACGCCATCGCCGTGGTCGACGTCGACCCGGCATCACCCCACTACGCCAGCATCGTCGGCCAGGTCGCCATGCCACATGCGGGCGACGAGCTGCACCACTTCGGCTGGAATGCCTGTTCCTCGTGCCTGTGCCCGAACGCGCCGCATCCGCACATGGAGCGGCGCTACCTGGTGGTACCGGGGCTGCGCTCGTCGCGCATCTATATCCTCGACACCAAACCCGATCCGCTCAAGCCATTCCTGACCAAAGTGATCGAGCCCGAGACACTGGCCGAGCGCACCGGTTACAGCCGGCCGCATACCGTGCACTGCGGGCCCGGCGGCATCTATGTGACGGCGCTCGGCAACGCCGAGGGCAAGGGCCCCGGCGGCATAGCCATGCTCGATGCACAGAGCTTCGATCCGCTAGGGCGCTGGGAGGTCGAGCGCGGCCCCCAGTACTTTGCCTATGACGGCTGGTGGCACCTTGGCTACGACACGCTCGTCACCAGCGAATGGGGCACGCCGGACATGGTCGAGGACGGCCTCGTGCCCGACATCCTGCTCGGTGCGCGCTACGGGCGCCGCCTGCATTTCTGGGACTTCACGCGGCGCAGGCATCTGCAGGAGATCGATTTCGGCGAGGAATACCAGCTCGTGTTCGAGCTGCGCCCGGCACACGACCCGACCAGGGCCTATGGCTTCGTCAACTGCGTGATCAGCCTGAAGGACCTGTCGTCGTCGATCTGGACCTGGTACCGCGACAAGGACAAATGGGCCGTGCGCAAGGTCATCGAGATCCCGGCCGAAGCCGCGGACCCCGACCAGCTGCCGCCCATGCTCAAAGGCTTCAAGGCGGTGCCGCCGCTGGTCACGGACATCGACCTGTCGATGGATGACCGCTTCCTCTACGTGTCCTGCTGGGGCACTGGCGACCTGCTGCAATACGATGTGTCCGACCCGTTCGCGCCAAAGCTGACGGGCAAGGTGCGCATCGGCGGCATCGTCTCGCGCGCCACGCATCCGGGCGCGAAGAACGGCGCACTCAATGGCGGGCCGCAAATGGTAGAGATCAGCCGCGACGGGCGCCGCATCTACTTCACCAACTCACTCTACGGCGCGGTGGACCCGCAGTTCTATCCCGACGGCATCGACGGCTGGATGGTGAAACTCGATGCCGCGCCGGAAGGCGGCCTGGCCGTCGACCCGAAGTTCTTCATCGAATGGCCGAAGGGCCATCGTCCGCACCAGGTGAGGCTGCAGGGCGGGGATTGCTCGTCGGATTCGTACTGCTATCCGTGATGGACCCGTCCGCTACCGTGGCAACGGCATCGGCGCAATGGGCGGCGTGGTGGACGACGTGGTGGCCCTGGATCGCGGTTGCCGCGCTGGGCCTGTTCCATGGGATCAACCCCGCCATGGGATGGCTGTTCGCCGTGGCGCTGGGCCTGCACCGCCACAGGCGCAGCGTGGTGGTGCTGTCGCTGCTGCCGATCGCGCTGGGCCATGCACTGGCGGTGGCGGTGTTCCTGGCGGCGGCGCTCACGCTGGGCAGCGTGGTGGACGCGCGCCTGTTTGCCCGCGTCGGCGGGCTCGTGCTGATCGGCTGGGCGGCGTGGCACGTATGGCGCGGCCATCGCGGCCGGCCACGCGTGGGCATGCAGGCCGGCATGGCCGGCCTCGCCTGCTGGTCGTTCCTGATGGCCGGCGTGCATGGCGCCGGCCTGATGCTGGTGCCGGTGCTGATGCCGCTGTGCGCGTCGCCGCTATCGGGGCAGATCAGCGGGAGCAGCGCGGTGGCGCCCGCCGTGCTGGCGCTCGGCCTGCATACCGGGGCCATGCTGCTGGCCATCTGCGCCATCGCGTTGCTGGTCTACGACCGCATCGGCGTGGCGTTCCTGCGCACGGGGTGGGTCAATCTGGATCTGGTGTGGAGTGCCGTGCTGGGGTTGTGTGGGGTAGGGTTATTGTTGCGGTGATCGGGGAGCGGGGTGTCTTGGTGATGACTGGGTTGTCGTGCTTGGCAGCAAGCTTCAGGCTAAATCCGCTGCCGCATCATCAATCAGCGCAGCCACCTGCTCAGCCTTTGACACCAGCGAAGCGTGGCTCGCGACTAATGTGATGATTTTCCTGGCGTTAAGGCGAGCTGACATTCTTTGCTGATTTTCCGGCGAGATCATCCTGTCTTCGCTTGAAATTTGGTACCACGACGGCTTCTTCCTCCATGCAGGGGCGGCGATGGTATCGCCAAACGTGGTGGCGACAGGCGCCTTCTGTGTCACAGCCATCACCAGGGCCTCGTCAGCGGGCAAGTCCTGGCAGAAGCTCTCATGGAACTTGTCGGCCTTGAGCCAGAGGTAGCCGTCGGAGTCTGGTTCCAGATTCGGCGCAGCCACAGGCAGATGCTCCTGTGTCAGGCCGCCAGGGCTTTCGCCGGCATCCGGTGCGAACGCGGCAATATAGACCAGGCCGACCACGTTTGGCTGGTCTCCCATCTGCGTGATGACGGCACCGCCGTAGGAATGTCCGACCAGCAGCACAGAGCCCGCCTGTTGCGCAACCATCTTGCGGGTGCGCTCGGCATCGTCAGCCAGCGATGTCAGCGGCATGTCGACGGCGCGGATGGACGTGTAGCCTTTGCGCGCCAGCTCGATGATGACTTTCCCCCAATGTGCCGAACCGCCCCAAAAGCCATGCACCAGGACGACCGTGGGCTTGTTGCTCATAGTGACTCCTTGTTGTGATGGAACGTCGCTTGCCGGACCTTGCAGCCAAGGCCCTTCGAGGGTTCTGCCTTCGGCGCCCGGAGACTGTCCGGACGGATCCGCCCGACACGTATGACTATAGGAGATCCGCCGCGCGCCACCGGCATTTGCGATACCGATTACTGCACCTTGTCGGGCGACCATCTGTCGGGCCAGGTACACGCCTCGATCGACTTCCTGGCCGAGCGCTTCGCCACCGCGCCCGCGCAACCGTACAACGGCTGGTAGCGCGGGCGTCGCGGACAACGTCAGACGACGTTGAAGAAGTGCGTCCCGTCGCGGTCAAGCTGGGCGATCAGCCCGAATTCCCAGTCCAGATAGGCCTGCATCGCGGCGGCCGCGTTGTCGGTGCCTTCGTATGGGCGGCGGTAGCGGTCCGTGCGCGGCACGGCCAGGTTCGTTTCGCCGCTTTCCACTGGCAGGCCGGCCGCAAGCCATGCGAGGGTGCCGCCTTCGAGCACATAGACCTCAGCCTGCGTCAGCGCACGCAGGTCCGTGGCGGCGAAGCGCGCGAGCTGGCTGGTGCCGCAGGTCAGCACATAGCGGCGGGCCGCGGGAATGCCTTGCAACGCCTGGGCAAGCTGTGCGCGGATGACGAACCAAGCGCCGGGGATATGGCGCTTCACGTAGTTGGCACTGGTCGTGAAGTCCAGCACGACCGTCTGCCCATCCTGCCCATCCTGCCCATCCTGCGCATCCAGCCAGCCGGCCAGCGTGGCGGGCGCAACCGCCTCCACGGGCGCCGCATCGGGCGCCGGCACGCGCGGCACGCCGGTCTCACTGCGCAACGCCGCATCGACGGGCTCCACCACCGACACATCCCAGCCCATCTGCGCGAGCCATGACGCGCTCATGTCCGCGCGCACGCCATTGTCGTCGGCCAGCACGATGCGCGCGCCGCGCACGGGCGCGCTGTGGTCGGTCTCCTGCACCAGCTGTCCGCCCGGCGCGTTGACAAACCCCGGCAGGTGGCCGTCGGCGTACTCCTCGGGCGTCCTCACGTCGAAGCGATAGAGCGTGCGCCCTGGCGCCTCCAGCGACACTAGTGACGCGTGGGCAATGCGCTGCACGCCCGCGCGCACGGCGATGTCGCGCGCGCCGCGGCGTGCCTGTTCTCGGTTCGCCGCGCCGATCTCCAGCGGCGCGCGGCGGCTCGCGCCGTGGTCCAGCGTCTGCCCCGCGAGCGTCCAGCCGATGGTGCCGTTGCGCAGCGCCGCCACCGGGTTCGGGATGCCGGCATTGATCAGCGACTGCGTACCGATGATGCTGCGCGTGCGGCCCGCACAGTTGACGATGACCTGCGTCGACGGGTTCGGTGCCAGTTCGCGCACGCGCAACACCAGTTCGGCGCCCGGCATGCTCGTGGCCGTGGGGATGCTCATGGTCTGGTACTCGTCGAAGCGGCGCGCGTCCACCACGACCACGTCGGCGCCGCTGTCGATCAGCGCCTGGACCGCCGGCGCAGCGAGCGACGGCGTGTGCCGCTTCGCCTCCACCACTTCGCCGAACGACTTGCTCGGCACGTTGACGTCGCGGAACACTTCGCCGCCGGCGGCGATCCACGCATCGAGCCCGCCGTCGAGCAGGTTCACGTCGGTGTAGCCAAGCTTGCGCAGCACGCCCGCCGCGCGCGGCGCGAGGTCGGTGCCGTCATGCTCGCCATAGACCACGATGTGCGTGTCGCGCCGCGGGATGCGCGGCCAGGCTTCCAGATCCAGCTTCGACACCGGGAAATTGGCGGCCCACAGCGGATGCGACTGGGCAAACGGGTCTTCCTCGCGCACGTCGATCAGCGCGATCTCCTTGCGGTCGAGCAGTGCCTGGCGCACGGCCTGGCTGGTGATCAGCGGAAATTGTTCAGCGGAAGCGGTCATGATGCGGCGGAATCCTTCGAGCGGTCCCACGGATTGGGCAGATAGGGGTTGGAGTAGCCGGAGATGAACGGCTTGCGTTCACCGGCCTCGGTATAGACGCTGCGGTGCACGCCGCCGATGTTGGCACCGTACACGTGGATGCTGATCGAAACGCGGTCGTCGTAGGCGTTGTGCACGCGGTGGATGTCGCCGACAGTGGGCGATACCGCCTCCACACGCCCCGGCTCCAGCCGGGTCGGCTCGCCTTGCGCAACTGGTCGCCCGGAGGCATCGAGCACGAACGGCTGCGAATACTCGGCACCGCGCAGCATGCCGATCAGGCCCCACACCGTATGGTCATGGATCGGCGTGCGCTGGCCCGGCCCCCAGACAAAGCTCACGATGGAAAAGCGCTCGGCCGAATCGCAGTGCAGCAGCATCTGCTGGTAATACTCGGGGTGCGGCTGCGCGAACGCATCGGGCAGCCAGTCATCGCGTGCCACCAGCGTTGCCAGCAGCGCGCCGCCTTCACGCAGGATGCGCGGCTCGTCGGGCTGCTCGTCGAGCAGCGCCGTCAGGCCGGTGATGAACTCGCGCAGCGGCGCGAGCGTTGCGCGGCTGGCGGTAGGGGATTCACTCACACATGTCTCCTGATAGGTCATTGTCCGAGCGCCACGCGGCCCGCCGCGACCAGGATCGAATCGTTCTGCGGCGTATGGATGCGGCTGCACAGCACGTCGCGCTAATGGCGCTCCAGCGGGTTGGTGCGGCTCAGGCCGTGGTTGCCGGAAAGCTGCAGCGCCAGTTCCACCGCGCGGATCGCATTGCCCGTCACTGTGAACTTTAGCAGTCCGCTGTCGGTCGGTGTCGGCGGCGCGCCGGCGTCGGTACGCGCGGCGGCATCGTCGAGCAGACAGGTTTGTGAAGGGAGGCTTTGTTCACTAAGAACCCATTTCAGAATGAGGAAGGGGACCTTCCTCATTCTGAAATGGGTTCTTAGGCCGAGGCCACCGCCGCCGGGTGATCACTGGATTACAATCACAGCCAGCCTCGGATGGCCCCCGGAAGCATCCTCTCAGGCATGGTTCGCCCTGCCTGCCACGGTTTCCGGGTGCCGGTTCGCCAAGACACCGAAATCCGACTCAACGGGTTGACCGTCAACGCCGGTCACATGAACACACATGCCTGCTCGATGAATCTGCGCTCCCTGGATCTGAATCTGCTGCTGGTGTTCGATGCGATCTTCTCCGAACGCAGTATTTCCAGGGCCGCCGCAAAGCTGCATCTTTCGCAGCCGGCGACCAGCAACGCACTTGCCAGGTTGCGCGACAAGCTGGGCGATCCGCTGTTCGAGCGTGAGGGCAATCGCATGCTGCCCACGCTCCGGGCGCGCGCGATCGCCGAGCCGATCAAGCAGGCCCTGAATCTTCTCGACCAGGGCCTGCGCGAGAATGACACGTTTCGTTTTGCTGACTCGGATCGCGAGTTCGTAGTCGGCGTGGAGGATTACGGCGAAACCGTGATCCTGCCCAGCTTCGTAGACTGGCTGTCGCGGGTCGCACCCCGCGTTCGCATTCGCATTCGGCCCGAACCCAGCCTGCAGTTGCGTGCGGACATGCGCAACGGCCAGGTCGACCTGGCATTGGACTATTTCCTGCCAAACGAGTCGGGCTATGCGGGCCACTGCGTGCTGACGGAAACGCTGCTCAGCTTGTCGCGCCAGAACCATCCACACATCGGCGAGAGGCTCACGCTCGATAACTATATCGAGCAGCCTCATGTAGTCCTTGCACCGCGCTCCGAAGCCATACCGATGATCGATCTGGCGCTGGCAAAGCGAGGCATGCAGCGGCGCATTGCCGTCACGGTGCCGCATTTCCAGTCGATGCCGGTGATCGTGCAGACCTCCGACCTGATCTGCACGATGCCACGCCGCATGGCACAGCTCTACGCTGACAACTTCCGCCTGCGGCCCCACGCGGTGCCGCTGCGCGTGCCACAGTTTCCCGTCTACCTGATCTGGCACGCCTCGGCGGAGTTCGATGCCGGACACCGCTGGTTTCGCAGTCACCTGATGGACTTCTGCCAACGGCTCTGAGCCGCCCTGGCCATGCCGGCACGCCCGCCTCATGGTGTTTCGGCGCACCGGTCGGCGGGATTACTGTACCTTGGCGTCGATCAGGTTCAGCGACTCGCCGAGCGACCGGTAGAGCTTGTATTGGCTATGAACATACTCCTTGGTTTTGTCCGGTGAGAGGATGTAGGGCAGAGATCCGGTCTGTTCAGTCGCAGCCTGCCACGCGGGATCCTTGGATATCTCCTTGATCGCCGCAAATAACTTGTCGCGCACCGGCGCAGGGAGATTCGGCGGTGCAAAGATCGCGCTCCAGCCGATCACGGCCTCCATTTCCGCATAGCCAAGCTCGCGGGCAGTAGGCACACCCGGAAAGCCGGACATGCGCTTGTCGGAGGTGACCATGAGTGCCCGCAGGCTGCCCGCCTGCAGCAGGCCCATGAAAGCCCCGAGGCTGCCGCAGGTGAAGTCGGTCTCGCCAGCCATCAGCGAGGACACCGTGTCGCCCGTACCGCGGTAGGGAATCTGCGTGGGCGACTGCGAAGCCGGCAGATTGAGCAACTTGAACAGTTGCCGCGGACCCATGTCGTTGGTCGTCAGCGAGCCGGCCGTGCCATAGTTCATCGACTTGCCCTTCGTACGCATGGTGCTGACCAGGTCGGCGAAGGTCTTGTAGGGCGACTTGGCATTGACCACGCAGCCGTAGGGATTGACCTCGAGCATCGAGATAAACGTGTAGTCGTCCCAGTTGTAACGGGTCTGTCCCGGCTGGATAGCCGGCAGGATGGCCTGGGATCCGGTCCGCGCCAGCAGCAGCGTGTAGCCGTCGGGCGGCGCGGCAATCGCCTGGGCCGAGCCGATCACGCCGCTGGCACCCGTCTTGTTGAGCACCACGACGGATTGCCGAAGCACCCGCGAGGCGGCGGCGGAGAAGTTCCGTGCGGCCCGGTCCGCGTCGCCGCCGGCGCTGTATGGGGCGATAAGCGTGATGGGGCGGTTCGGGTAAGAATCGTCAGCGCGTGCGCCGCTGCTTGCAACGAGCGCCAGGCCCACGCTCAGCGCAGTCGCCATGCGCGATAGCAGGCATGTGCCGGAGCGGGCGGTGGTGCGGGCGTGGAGCTGAACATGTTTGCCTTGCATGGTTGGGTCTCCTCCTGATTGTGGTTCTGGCTTTCCAACATCAGTCGCAACGCTCCTCAGGATTGAGCGGGCTGTGCCTGTGCCGTCGCGGCGTCCTGCAATACCATCACGCAGTCGACGGCAACGGGACGGTCGTTACCGACGAGGACAGGGTTCAGGTCGAGCTCCGCAAGGACCGGCGCCATGCCGGCAGCCCAGCGCGATAGCGCGGCCAGCATGGCCGAGATGGCCTTTCGATCCACCGCCGGCTTGCCGCGCACGCCGTCGAGCAGGGCCGACATGCGCAGTTCGGCCAGCATTCCCGCGGCTTCGGTTTCATCGAAAGGCGCCCGCCTGAAGGCAACATCCTTCAGCACCTCCACCAGCACGCCGCCGAGGCCGACCATCACGATCATGCCGAACACCGGATCGCGCTTGACGCCGACCACCAGTTCGACATGGCCGGACGTCATGGGCTGGACAATCACACCGTCGAGCCGTGCCTGCGGGCAGGCGTGGTCGGCCCGTCGCATCAGGCTGGCGAAGCCTTCGCGCACGGCCGTCTCGTCGTCGGCATTGAGCAGCACGCCGCCGATATCGGTCTTGTGCAGGATATCGGGCGACTCGATCTTCAGCGCCACGGGGCCGCCGGCCTGGCGCCAGTGGGCGACCGCCTCGGCTGCCGTGCGTGCCAGTGCCACGGGTGCCATCGGCACGCCGGCCTCCCGCAACCACGCGGTGGCTTCAACGGTGGGCTGGGGGCCCGGCATGAAGCCCTCCGGGGGCCGGGGCATCGGCACCGCCGGTGCCGAAAGCGCCAGGCGGCTTCGGGACCGGTGGTACTGTGCCAGCGCGGCGGCGGCTTCCACGGCACGCTCGCCCGCCGTGTAGACAACGATGCCCTCTGCGCGCAAGCGGCGCAGCGCTTCGTCCGGCGCGGCAACCCAGCAGACGAAGAACGGCTTGGTGGTGCGCTCGCGGATCTCCCGGAAGATGCCGACCAGCAGGTCGACATGAGCCGTCATCAACTGTAGCCAGACGATGGCGACATGGATGTTCGGGTCGTCCATCAGTGCCACGACGGATTCGCGCAGCAGTTCCGGACGGGCGACGAATTGCCCGGTGACGTCGACCGGGTTGCCCGCGGCGCCGAATGCCGGCATGACCGCCGCCAGCCGCTGCTGGATGGCCGGCGTGAGCACCGGGACCGCAAGCCCCACTTCCTCTGCCCGGTCCGCCATCATGACGCCGGCGCCGCCGGACTGCGTGGCAATCCCCAGTCCGTTGCCGAGCGCCGGTCGCGGATTGGCCAGCGCCTCGAGCATGTCGAGCATCTGCTCCTCGTTGCGCGCGCGCAGCACACCGTACTGCCGGATCACGGCGTCAAAGACCGTGTCCTCGACCGCGAGCGAACCGGTATGCGACGCAGCGGCACGGGCCCCCGATGCCTTGCGGCCCACCTTCGTGAGCACCAGCGGCTTGCCCAGTTCCTGGCATCGCCTGGCCAGTGCGATCAGCGCATCTCCGTCCTCCAGGCCCTCGAGGTAGCCGGCAGCGACCCGGATGCGCGGATCTTCGATCACCGCAGTCATCAGTTCGGCGAAGGTGAGGTCGGACTGATTGCCGGTGTTGATGAAATAGCCCAGCCCTAGCCCGCGCTGCCGCGCCAGTGCGGCAATCGCCGTGCCGAATGCGCCAGACTGAGTGACGAACGCGACGGGGCCGGCGCCGGTTTCGCCATCGGCGTACTGGCTGAACGTCGCATACACGTTCTCGAATGCATTGATGAACCCTAGGCAGTTGGGACCGCAGACTGGCATGCCGGTTTCCCGGGCAGCCTGCACCATGGCGTCTTCCAGGGCCTTTCCCTCGGCCCCCATTTCGCTGAAGCCCGAACTGAAGACTACCGCGGCGCCGACGCCCCGCAGGGCCAAGGCGCGCACATGCTCGAGCACCTGCCCGGCCGGCACGGCGACGATGGCCAGGTCGACGCCGTCCGGCAGGCTGGCGGCGTCGGGATAGCAAACCAGGTCGCCGATCTTCTCGTACTTGGGGTTCACCGGCAGTATGCGGCCCGCAAAGCCTTTGCCAAGGAGGTGCTTGATGGGCCTGCCGTTGACCTTGGTGAAATCGGTCGAGGCACCGACGACCGCGATGCTGCGCGGCCGCAGCATGCGGGCAATGGAAGCGGAGCGAATGGATGCGTTCATGGGCTCAATTGTTGAATGCCGAAATACCGGTCTGGGCGCGGCCCAATACCAGGGCATGGATGTCATGGGTGCCTTCCAGCGTGTTCACCGTCTCGAGGTTCATGACATGACGGATCACGTGGTATTCGTCGGAGATGCCGTTCCCGCCGTGGATATCGCGGGCCATGCGTGCAATGTCCAGTGCCTTGCCACTGCAATTGCGCTTCAGCAGCGAGACCATTTCCGGACTGGCGCGGCCCTGGTCGCGCAGCCGGCTCAGGTGCAGGCAGGCATGCAGGCCGAGCGTGATCTCGGTCTGCATGTCGGCGAGCTTCTTCTGGATCAACTGGTTCGCCGCCAGCGGGCGCCCGAACTGCTTGCGGTCGAGCGCATACTGGCGCGCGGCGTGCCAGCAGAACTCTGCAGCACCCAGGGCGCCCCAGCAAATCCCGAAGCGGGCGTTGTTCAGGCAGGAGAACGGGGCTCCGATGCCCCTGGCATCGGGCAGCTGCTGCGAATCGGGCACGAATACGTCGTCCATCAGGATCTGGCCGGTCGGCGAGGCCCGCACGGAGAACTTTCCCTGGATCTTGGCCGTTTCCAGGCCGGGCATGCCCCGCTCCAGGATGAAGCCCCGCACCACGCCATCATCGTCCTTCGCCCAGACGACCATCAGGTCGGCAATGGGCGCATGAGTAATCCAGGTCTTGGTGCCGGACAGGCGGTAGCCCCCGTCGACCTTGCGCGCCCGGGTCCGCATGCTGCCGGGGTCGGACCCGTGGTCAGGCTCCGTGAGGCCGAAGCAGCCGAGCTTTTCGGCCCGTGCCATGGCCGGCAGATAGCGCTCCCGCTGCGCCTGGCTGCCAAAAAGGTAGATCGGCATCATGCTCAACGTGGTCTGCACGCCGAGCGCTGAGCGGAACGCCGTATCGACGCGCTCGAACTCGCGCGCAATCAGCCCGTAGGCCACATAGCTGATGCCGGCGCATCCAAACCCCTGGATGGTTGCGCCGAGAAATCCAAGCTCGGCCATTTCCCGCATCACCGAGACGTCAAAGGTCTCGGTGCGATTGGCCTCGAGGATGCGGGGCATCAGCCGATCGTTTGCATAGGCACGCGCGGCATCGCGGATCATGATCTCCTCGGGAGCCAGGAGATCATCGAAGTACAGCGGATCCTGCCAGTCGAACCGGACGTCCCTCATGGCCGACTTGCGCAGGGTCTGGGCGTCGGGAATGGGATAGGCGGTGATGTCTTCCATGTCCTGTAGTCGCTCAGAGGGGGCGAAATTTGGGAATGCCGGCGTCTTCGGAGATGTCCTCGAAGCAGACCTGCACCCGCATGCCGATATGGATGTGCTCGGGCTGGCAGTCGACCACCTGCGCATACAGCCGCGTGCCTTCATCCAGGTCGATCAGGCACATCAGGACCGGCAAGTCCTTTTCCCAGCCGCGGTAATTCATCACCACCGAACGGGAGATCGTGAACGTGTAGACCGTGCCACTCGGGCGTGCCTCGGTCCAGGGCATGTCCCTGCAGCCGCACTCGATGCACCAGGGCTTGGGAAAGAACTGGAACGTGCCGCATTGCGTGCATTTCTGCAGCACCAGCTTGCGCTGCTTTGCCGCCGTCCAGAACGGGCGCGTCAGATCGCTGATTTGCGGTAGTGGCTTGCCGCTTACGTTGCTGCTTACGTTGCTGCTTACGTCGCCGTTCATGACTCAGGCCTCCCTCGAGAAGATCAATGAGATACAGCTGCGGCCGGGCCGGCCATACGGAATGCCGCCGAACCCGCAGGCGGCGCCGATGCTCGCGTCGGGTACCTGGCGCTCGCCGGCCTCGCCGCGGAGCTGGGTCACCGCCTCGATCAGCGGCATGAAGCCGCCGATCGCGCCGCCCGGCTGGCCGCCCGAGAGCTGGCCTCCGTCCGTGGAAAGAGGAAAATCGCCGTTGAAACGCAGGTCACGCTCTTCGACGAACTTCCCGCCCTCTCCCTTGCGGCAGAATCCCCAGTCCTCGAGGGTCATGGTGACGACGAAGGGATAGTCGTCGTAGGGCTGGAAGAAATCGATGTCCTTGTGGCGGACGCCGGCGGCCTTGAAGGCGCGCGGTGCCGACTCGGTGAAGCCCGTGTAGGTGACATCGGGCAGCGACCGTGACCCGCGGTAGTAATTGTTGGCCTCGCCGAAGCCGAGCAGGTACACGGGCCGGTCGGTGATCGCGCGGGCTGATTCGGCCGAGGTGACGATATACGCCAGGCCGCCATTGACGATGGGTACGCAGTCGAGCAGGCGGATGGGGTCGGACAGCACCCGCGACGACAGGTATTCCTCCAGCGTGAACGGTTGCCGGTAGATGGCGCCGGGGTTGAGCGAGGCGTGGTAGCGGGTGGTCACCGCCACCTTGCCCAGTTGCTCGGGCGTGACCGGGTTCTCATGCATGTAGCGCTGCGCCAGCATGCCGAACTGGCAACTCGCGCCCATGATGCCGAACGGCCCCTGGAAGTCCCAGTAGGCGCCGCGGCTGCGCTCGGGCGACAGTGGCAGGCCTGGCGCGACCGATGGAATGCTCAGCGGCGTGTCGGCGCCGACTACCAATACCCGGTCGACAATCCCGGCCTGGATCATGGCAGCGGCGCGGATGAGCATGGACGATGCCGATGCGCCGCCCTGGTCCGCTCGCAATAACACCTGAGGGCTGATACCGAGCATTTCGGCTGTTGCCGCGGACCAGTTTACGGTGTGCGCGGCCTCGGCATGCGCCACGCCCAATCCCTGGCCATCGAAATCATTCTTCGACATGCCGGCGCTCTGTAACGCAAGTTCGGCGGCCCAGGCAATATATTCGTCGACGGTGTAGGCCGGCTCTCCCGGCTTGTTTCTGCTGTAAGGCGTTCTTCCGTAGCCGACGATCGCAACGTCTAATGACATGGCAGGGGTCCTTGTCTGTCAGAGGAAATGGTTAGGAGGACAAAGCCTGGTCAGGCTCCGTTGAACGCAGGGAGGCGCCGCTGGGAGAACGCCTGCATGCCCTCTTTTTGGTCGGCCGTATCGAACAGCAACTCGAACGCGCGCCGTTCCAGCAGCAGGCCGGTTTCAAGGGGCGCGTCAGCACCGCCGAGCGCTACCTGCTTGAGCAGGCGGGTCGAGACGGGAGGCAGGGATGCGATGTGGGCAGCCATGGCCACAGCGGCGGAGTCCAGCTCCGCATCCGGCACCAGTTCGCTGGCCAGTCCGATCGCCACGGCCTGCGCGCCGGTGATGGACTCGCCGGTCAGCATCAACTTCATCGCCTGGTATTTGCCTACCGCGCGAATCAGGCGCTGTGTCGCGCCACCACCGGGCATGATGCCAACCTTGACCTCTGGCTGGCCAAACCTGGCACTCTCCGCGGCAAGAATGATGTCCGCGTGCTGCGCCAGCTCGCATCCGCCACCGAGGGCAGGGCCAGCGACAGCGGCAATCAGTGGTTTGGGAAAATCGGCAATGGCACGCCAAAGTCCGGGGACATCGGTGCGCCACATCTCAAGCGCGCCCAGGGAGGCCATCTCCTTCAGGTCAGCGCCGGCCGCGAACGCTTGTGCGTTGCCGCACAGGATCACGCACCGGGCATCGCCATCATTCGCTAGCCTGAAAAATGCTTCAGCCAGCGCCCTGCGCAGCGCCATATTGAGAGCGTTTCTCGCCTCAGGCCTGTTCAGTCGCAGGCGGACAACGCCTGCAATCGGACGATCTTCAAGCAGCAGGGTCACCAATTCAGACATGCTGGTCTCCTGACATCGCTATTCCTGGCTTCGGATTGTGGCGAGAGACTGACAGTCGGTCGACTTTATCTTTTCAATAGTGTCTATTGACGTTGCGAATAGACTCGTTCAAGCCGGAAGCTCATGTTCTTCCGGCTTTCTGGCGAGGTTCAGTCGCTTAGCCGCTCAATGTCAAACGGCCCGCGGGCCGTTTCTTTTCATTGCAGATCGGCGCTTCACTCCAACTTGGCATTCAGACTCTGAATAATCGTCGCGAATCGCCGGCAAGCGCCTGGTTGAACTGATTGGGCTGGTTCCTGCTCGGTTGCGCTAGTTCTTTCGGCGTGCGTGCCGGCACCTTGGCCACCGTAGTGGCCTCAGCGCGACCCGCTGCCGTGGCCACGGCAAGGCGCTCGCCCATCCGGACCTCTCGGATCCCCATGACTGCGCGATTCAAGCAAAATAGTGATCGATCTAGTCATTCAACCAAAATCCGACTAAACTTCCGCTCAAACTTGATCGATTCAATCATCAAGTTGATCAAAACACACAATTCCCATACGCCGCCCCAGCGGCCAGGAGACGGAAGATGCAACTCCCCATCAAACGCGCCATCGAGCGCGTGCCGGGCGGCATGATGATCGTGCCGCTGCTGATCGGCTCGTTGATCGCCACGTTTGCGCCGGAAGGCCCGAAATTCTTCGGTTCGTTCACCGGCGCCCTGTTCACGGGCGCATTGCCGATCCTGGCCGTGTTCTACGTCTGCATGGGCGCCAGCATCAATGTGAAGGCCACGCCCTACATCCTGAAGAAGGGCGGCGTGCTGTTCGGCGCCAAGGTTGGCACGGCCATCCTGCTCGGCGTGGTCATGGGCCATTTCCTGGGCGAGGCGCCGATCTCGTCCGGCATGTTCGCCGGGCTGTCCACGCTGGCCGTGGTGGCCGCCATGAACGACACCAACGGCGGCCTCTACATGGCCCTGATGGGCCAGTACGGCAAACCCGAGGACGTGGGCGCGTACAGCATCATGTCGCTGGAATCCGGCCCCTTCCTGACCATGGTGACGCTCGGCGTGGCGGGCCTGTCGGCGTTCCCGTGGCCGACCATGGTGGGCAGCATTCTGCCGCTGCTGCTCGGCATGCTGCTGGGCAACCTGGACCGCGCGATGCGTGACTTCCTGGGCAAGGCCGTGCCGGTGATGATTCCGTTCTTCGCGCTTGCGCTCGGCGCCGGGCTGGACCTGCACAAGGTCTGGCAGGCCGGCATGCTGGGCATCGGGCTGGGCGTGGCGGTGGTGGTGATCACCGGCGTCGTGCTGTTCCTGGCCGACCGCGCCACCGGCGGCACAGGTGTGGCGGGCGTGGCGGCGGCCAGCACTGCCGGCAACGCAGCCGCGGTGCCCACGCTGATCGCGGCGGCCAACCCGGCCTATACCGAAGCCGCCAAGAGCGCCACGCTGCTGGTTGCAGCCTGCGTGGTGGTGACGGCGATCCTGACGCCCATCGTCACAGCCTGGGTCGCGCGCCGCGTCGCTCCCCGCCCGGATGCGGCCACCGCCGTCGCGCAACGGACCGCGGCATGAGCTGGCTCGTCATCGCCGATGACCTGTCGGGCGCGGCCGATTGCGCGATCGGCTTCGCCGCGGCTGGTGCCAGCACGGTGGTTACGCTGGATGCGGGCGGCGACCTGCACGAAGCCCGCGCCGACGTGATTGCGGCCGATGTCGACAGCCGGCGCCTGGCGCCTGCCGACGCGGCGCGCCGCAACCTGGATGCGTGGCAGCGCTTCGGCGCCGGCCGCCACCTTTACAAAAAGATCGATTCGACCTTGCGCGGCAACTGGGCCGCGGAGACCGCCGCGCTGCAGTCTGCCGCGGGCATGGCTATCGTGGCGCCCGCTTTCCCGGCCACGGGCCGCACCACGCGCGATGGCAAGGTGCTGGTCCAGGGCCAGCCGCTCGGCCACACCGACATCTGGCGTCTGGAAGGGCTGAGCGGGGACGCTGACCTGGTGGCGCTGCTGTTGGCGCAAGGCCTGCGCGTCGCACTGGTCGGTCTCGACATCGTCCGCGCCGGCGTGCCTGCGCTGCGGGAGCACCTGGCTACGCTGGCCGCCAGCCACACGCAGGCCGTGGTCTGCGATGCGGAAACCGAGGCCGACCTGGCCACGCTGGCACAAGCCTCGGCGCAACTGCCGGCGCCTGCGTTCTGGGTCGGCTCCGGCGGACTGGCTCGCGGCCTGTCCGACACGATGCCGGTACCATCCACCATCGCGGCACAAGACCCCGCGCCGCGCGCGACCGGCCCCATGCTCGCGCTGGTGGGCAGCCTGTCCGGCGTGTGCGCGCGGCAGGTGGCCTTGCTGACCGAACGCAGCGGCATCGAAAGCCTGGTGATCCCGCCGCAGGCATTGCGCGACGGCCCCGGCGACACCGCCTGGCAGGCATGGCAGCGCGAGACCGGCGCACGCCTTAGCGCAGGACAGGACGTGCTGCTATGCATCGGCCGCGATGAACATTTCGATATTGCCGAGGGCCCGCAACTGAGCGCGGCACTGGCGGCGCTGGTGCTGCCGCATTTCGGACTCGTGGGCGGGCTGATCGCCACGGGCGGCGAGACCGCACGCGCCATGCTCGACACCGCTGGCATCCGGGCGCTGGCGCTGCGCCGCGAGATCGAACCCGGCGTGCCGCTGTCCGACACCATGCAGGCCCCGGTGCGCCGCGTGGTCACCAAGGCCGGCGCCTTTGGCACCGACGCGGCGCTGTGGCTGGCATGGCAGGCCATCCGGAACGGCACCTGAAAACGAACAGAATTTTGTGGACAAGATCATGAGCGACTATCTCCCCGTCATCGGCATCACCATGGGCGACGCCACCGGCATCGGCCCCGAGGTCATCGTCAAGAGCCTCGCGCACGAATCGGTGTACGCACAGTGCCGCCCGCTGGTCATCGGCGATGCCCGACGGCTCGAACAGGCGGCCGCGCTGACCGGCACGCCGCTGAAGGTGCGCGCCATCGACACTCCGGCGCAGGCGCGCTACCAGCGCGGCACCATCGACTGCATCGACCTGGGCCTGATCCCGGCCGACCTGCCGTTCGGCAAGCTGTCGGCCATCGCCGGCGACGCCGCGTTCCGCTACATCGAGCGCGCGGTGGCCCTGGCGCAGGCCGAGCAGATCGACGCGATCTGCACGGCGCCGCTCAACAAGGAAGCGCTGCACGCGGGCGGCCACCGCTTCCCGGGCCATACCGAGATGCTGGCGCACCTGACCGGCACGCCCGAGGTCTCGATGATGCTGGTGGCGCCCAAGCTGCGCGTGATCCACGTCACCACCCACATCGGCCTGCTCGATGCCATCCGCAAGATCGACACCGGCCTCGTGCAACGGACCATCGAGCGCGGCCATGTCACGCTGCAGCGCGCCGGCATTGCCGCGCCGCGCATCGGCGTGTGCGGCATCAACCCGCATGCCGGCGAGAACGGCCTGTTCGGCCATGGCGAGGAAGAGCAAAAGATCATGCCGGCAGTGGCGGCGCTGCGCGAACGCGGCTGGGACGTGGAAGGCCCGCTACCCGCCGATACGCTGTTCTACCGCGCCGGCCGCGGCGATTTCGACCTGGTGGTGGCCATGTACCACGACCAGGGTCATGGCCCGGTCAAGGTGCTGGGCCTGGAGGCTGGCGTGAAC
>JACXTT010003011.1_pt1 | contig 26362 bp, 21 predicted proteins | sample 9270951 | NCBI WGS metagenome assembly JACXTT01 (sample SAMN15532306, study PRJNA645909) | rock metagenome | isolation source: weathered quartz diorite | place: Puerto Rico | collected 2017-06-21
GGCGAAGCGCGTGAAGCGGCCGAGGAACGTAAGTTCGACGCGCCCGATAGGTCCGTTGCGCTGTTTTCCGATGATGATCTCGGCCCGGCCCTTCGCCTCCTCCTTGTCCGGAGAGTACACCTCTTCGCGGTAGATGAAGAAGATGACATCGGCGTCCTGCTCGATCGCGCCCGACTCGCGCAGGTCCGACATCATCGGGCGCCGGTCGTTTCGCTGCTCTACCGCACGTGAAAGCTGCGACAGCGCGATCACTGGCACTTCGAGCTCCTTGGCGAGCGCCTTAAGCGAGCGAGATATTTCCGAGATCTCGGTGGCGCGGTTCTCGCCCTGCGAGGTCGCCGACATGAGCTGCAGGTAGTCGACGATCACCAGGCCGAGCTTCGAGTACTCGCGCTTGAGCCGCCGCGCACGCGCCCGCACTTCGAGCGCGTTCAGCGCCGCAGTCTCGTCGACATGGATCGAGGCCTCATGCAGCCGGCCGGTGGCCTCGGTGAGCTGCGACCATTCCTCGTCGGTGAGGCGCCCGGTGCGCAGCTTGTGCTGATCAACCTTGGCGATCGACGAGAGCATGCGCATCGCGAGCTGGCTTGCGCTCATTTCCATGCTGAAGATGGCCACTGGCAGCCGCACGCTCGGATGCAGCGCCACGTGCTCGGCGATATTCAGCGCGAAGGCCGTCTTGCCCATCGAGGGCCGCCCCGCGACGATGATGAGATCGCCCGGCTGCAAGCCCGCGGTGCGGCTGTCGAGATCGGTGAAACCGGTCGGCACACCGGTGACGTCCGAGGGGTTGTCCTGGTTATGCAGGTGGTCGATGCGCTCGTAGACCCGCGCGAGAATCGGCGCGATGCCGATCAACCCCTGGTCCTTGCGCGCGCCGGATTCGGCGATCTGGAAAATCTTTGACTCCGCCTCATCCAGCAGCTGCCCGACCTCCTTGCCGGTGGGCGCGAGCGCGCTCTCGGCGATCTCGGTGGCGACCTGCGCGAGGCGCCGCTGCACCGAGCGCTCGCGCACGAGCTCCGCATAGCGGCGCACGTTGAGCGAGCTGGGCGTGTTCTGGGCGAGGGCAGCGAGGTATGCCGCGCCGCCGGTCTTGTCCTTGTCCTCGCTCGCCTCGATCGACTCGGCGACAGTCACGACGTCCGCCGGCCGTGATTGTTCGACGAGCCTGGCGATGTGCCGCCAGATGCGGCGGTGGTCGTCGCGGTAGAAGTCATCCGCGCCGACCAGATCGGCGACGCGGTCGAACGCCTGGTTGTCGATCAGCAGCGCCCCGAGGAGCGACTGCTCCGCCTCTACCGAGTGCGGCGGTACGCGGAGCGCGACGAGCTGCGGGTCAGCCGCCGGCTCGCGCGCGACCTGCTGTGCTACGGCCATTTTTTGGGCTTGCCTCCCGGCCGAAATAATAGGGACCCACGGGGGTTTTCGATTTGATCAGTCGAAATACGCGGCCTTCGAGCGCCGGCGCGGCGCAGCGCTGCCCAAACATTGACCACGCGAGCGACGCGAGCTTGCCGGCCTGTGGATTTCTTGTGGGTAGCGTGTCGATAGTTTGTGGATGATACGGGAGAACTCAAAACTAATTTTCTTGACACGAAGACGCCGCCGCAAAAGAAAAAGGGCTCTCGCGAGCCCTTCTGTGCTGCCGAAGGCCGACGAACCGGCTACTGTTCGCCGAGCACCGAGACGGTGATCGTGACGGTGACGTCGGTGTGCAGCGCGATCTGGATCGGGAAGTCGCCTACCTGCTTGAGCGGCCCCTGCGGCATGCGCACGTTGGCGCGCTCGACCTCGTGGCCCTGGGCCTTGAGCGCCTCGACGATATCGTAGTTCGTGACCGAGCCGAAGAGCCGGCCGTCGGGCCCCGCCTTCTGCGTGATCTGGATCGTGAGCCCGTCGAGCTTGGTGCCGCGCTCCTGCGCCTTGGCGAGCGTCTCGGCCTGCACTTTCTCGAGCTCCGCGCGGCGTGATTCAAACGCCTTGAGGTTGGCTTCGGTCGCCCGCTTCGCCTTGCCCTGCGGGATGAGGAAGTTGCGCGCGAAGCCGTCCTTCACCTTGACCACGTCGCCGAGCTCGCCGAGGTTGGCGACCTTCTCCATGAGGATGACTTGCATCAGTGCAGATCCGTGTAGGGCAGAAGCGCGAGGAAGCGCGCCCGCTTGATGGCTTCAGACAGTTGGCGCTGGTAGCCCGCGGCGGTGCCGGTGATGCGCGCCGGAATGATCTTGCCCGTTTCGTTGACGAAGTCCTTCAGGACCTCGATGTCCTTGTAGTCGATCCACTCGACCTTCTCGGCGGTGAAGCGGCAGAACTTGCGCCGGCGAAACAGCGCCCGCTGACCCTTGTCTTTCTTGTCCTTCGAGAACTTCCCTTTGCCCTTACCCTTACCCTTGCGTGGCGGTGGCATCTCTTACTCTCCTTCCACAAATTCGACGTTCGTTACATGCAGCACGAGCTTCTTTGCGCGTGCGCTTTTCGCGCTGAGGAAGCCCGCGACGCGCAAGCCGCTGCCAAGCGGCCGCCCGGCGATGAGTCGCGCCTGTGCCTCGAAGGCGATGGCGCCGATCTCGGCCTGCACCTTGCGCTTCACGCCGGCTTCCTCCTGCTCGGACTCGTGCGCGAGCTTGAATTGCAGCGCCGCCACGCCCGCGGGCGTGTGGCGCAGCGTCCCGGCCTCAAGCAGCCGGCCGCTCAGCTCGACCCGGTTCCGCGCCAAGCTCGCCGCCGCGCTCCATCAGCGACTTCGACTTCTCTTCCTTCATCATCGGCGAGGGCGCGGTAACGGCCTTGTCCATCTTCACGATCAGATGGCGCAGCACCGCGTCGGAGAACTTGAACGAGTGCTCGAGCTCGGTGAGCGTCTCGTTGTCGCACTCGATGTTCATGAGCACGTAGTGCGCCTTGTGCACCTTGGCGATCGGGTAGGCGAGCTGGCGCCGGCCCCAGTCCTCCAGGCGATGCACCGTGCCGCTGCGGCCCGCGATGAGGCCCTTGTAGCGCTCGACCATGGCGGGCACCTGCTCGCTCTGGTCGGGATGAACGATGAAAACGATCTCGTAATGCCGCATGCCTGATTGGCTCCTTTCCCATGGCTCATTTGACAAATGAGGCCGACGCGCCATGCGTAGCGGTGCGACCAGGAAGGGGCGCGATTGTACCGGAAAATCCTCGGCTTGCGGGTGACTAGCCGGGGCCGCCGGGGCCGAGCTCGAGCTTCACCTTGTCGAGCGACGGCCCGACCTTGCGCACGGCCTTGCGGATCTTGGCCGTATCGGTCTCGAGGGTGCGCGCCCAGACCTTGATTCGCCATGCGGCTCTGACGCTCGTCGCGAGACGAGGTTCACCGTGCGGGCTCAGCGCTCGCGCGCGGCCTCGTGGAAGGCCTTGCCGACCGGCGAGAACAGGTACTCGAGCACGGTGCGTGTGCCGAGGTGGATCTCGGCCGAAACCTGCATGCCCGGCGCCAGCCGGTGCCGCTCGCCGTCGGCCTCGAGGACCTGCGTCCTTAGATTGACGAGCGCGCGATAGGCAGGGGGCTCTGCGCCTTTCGGCTGCGCGGCTGTGCCGCCCGCCTGTGTTTCGGCGGCATCGGCGCTGACGTGCGCCACTGCGCCGTCGAGCATGCCGTACTTCTGGAAGGTGAAGGCGGCGAGCTTGAGCTTCGCCGGCTGGCCTTCGCGCACAAAGCCGATGTCGTCGTTCTTCACCCACACTTCGGCACGCAGGATCTCGTCCTTGGGGACGAGCGTCATCAGGATGGTGCCGGGGCTCGTCACCGTGCCGATGGTGTGGGTGGCGAGGTCCTTCACCACGCCGTCCTGCGGCGCGCGCAGCTCGAGGTACTCGTTGCGATGCGCCTGCTTGGCGAGCTCCTGCGCCGTCTTCTGCGCCTGCGCGGCGATTTCCACGCGCTCGGTCTGCAGCTGGCGCCGGTAGTCGGCGGTGATCTGCGCGATCTTCTTTTCCTCCTGCGCGATGGTGGCGTGCGCCGACGCGATCGCCGCTTCCTGCGCCTTCAGGTCGCGCTCCTTCTCGATGCGCTCGCGTTGCTTGTCGGTGAACATCAGCTTGCCGGCGTAGCCCTCGCGCGCGAGCTTCTCGAACGCGGCTTCCTGCTCGCGATAGTGCGGCAGCACCTGCTCGAGCTTGCGCCGCACTTCTTCGGCAGAGGCAAGATCGTGACGCGCCTTGTCGAGCAGCGCGCGCTCCTGGGCGAGCGCGTTCTCGTACGCCTGCCGGTTCGCCGCATACTGCGCGGCCACCTGGGCGAAGAGTTCGGGCGGCTCGTCGCCGCGGCGTGCAAAGGCGCTGCCCGCGAGCTGCGCGTCGATGCGACGCAGCGCGATGCGCTTGTTCTGGTAATCGGCGGTGAGCGCCTTCAGGTCGGATTCCGACAGCGTCTTGTCCATGCGCAGCAGCACCTGCCCGCCCTTCACCTGCTCGCCCTCTCTTACGAGGATTTCCTTCACCACCCCGGCGTCGGCCGGCTGCACGATCTTCACGTAGGTATCGGGAACCAGCCTGCCTTCGGCCACGGCGACAATGTCCAAGCGGCCGAACGCCGCCCACAGGAGAAGGCCCGCGAAGAGCGCCACCGTCATCCAGAGCACGCCGCGCCCCAGTGGGTGTGGGGGCGTCTCCTGCAGGCGCACGATCGCGGGCCGGAACACGCGCGCGTCGGTCCGGTGAGTCATACAAGCAAGCCCTCGAGCCTACTCGCAGCATCATCCGCGCGCCCCGCGTAGCGCGCAGCGAGACGCGATGCGCAGGCGTAGACCGCGCCGTTGGGTTGCAAAGCGTCGAGGGACCGCGCCAACACGCGCGCTTCGAGCTTGCCTTTGGGCACGACGCCGGCACCCGATTGCGCTACGCGCGCGGCGTTGAGCGCCTGCTCGACGTAGGTCGGCAGCATGAGCACGGGCTTGCCGGCGAGCACAGCCTGCATCACGGTGCCGGCATTGCCGTTGCACACGACGAAGTCGCTCTGCGGCATGAGCGCGCTCGCCTTGTAGGGCATCGGGCTCACCACTAGCCCGCGTCGCTCGCTCCCTGCGGGCCGTTTCGGCAGGCCGCCTACATAGGCGATCGTGCTCGCTTTCGCCGCGGCCAGCGCGGCGAGGATCCGCTCGAGATACCGTCCCGCCCTGAGATACACGAGCGCCTTGGGACCGGCGGCGCGCGGCCAGGCGGGAATTGCTTCGCCCGCATCCGCGCTCGCGTCAGTGATGTATGCGTGCTCGCCGCGCGGCCCGAAGCAGTCAATCTCCGGCAGCCCGCGCACCATGGTCGTTTCCGCACGATAGAGATCGCTCACGCGCTCGAGCTGCGGCGCGCGCAGTGTGTCGAGCACGGCGTTAAGGCGCTCGAGCAGCCTTCCCTCCTCCTCTCGCGCCGTCCCGTTTGCAAACGCCGGCAGCGGCGCGCCGACCACCGGGATGGAGAACGGCGCGCCGTAGAGCGCCGTTTTCAGCTTCAGCGCGCGCGCCGCGAGCAGCGCCGCAGGCGCATGGTCGGCAATCAGCAGCTCGGCGCGCGCCGCCTGCATGATGGAGCGCCATGCGAGCGCGGCGACGAGCGTGCTTGCCGTCGTTGGGAAAAGTTCCCCGGCGAGCATCGCGGCGTACGAGGCATACGCCTGGGACTGCCGGCGATGCGGGCTTACTGGCGCCGGCAGAAACGCGAAGCCCTCGCGAGCGAGGAGCTCGGCGTTCGTCAGGTCGCGCAGCGCGAAAAGCACGCGCTGCCCGCGGCTGCGCAGCCTGCGCGCAAGCGCAAGAAGCGGCAGCAGGTGTCCGAGGTTGCCGCCGAGCTCCCAGGCGATGAGGACGTGCCGGCCCATTTATTCGCCGTGTTGTGCCTTCACGGACATGTGCTTCGCCGCCTGGCGGGCGCCGAACTGCAGCACCTCGTCCACCTGCAGCCCGCGCGGCAGGTTGTGCGCGATGAAGAGCATCGTCACCTTGCGCTTGAGCTGGTTGATGGTCTGCGCGAACGCCTCGGCCGTGTGCGCGTCGAGATTGCTCGTCGCTTCGTCGAAGATCAGCACCTTCGGCCGCTTGAGGAGCGCGCGCGCAATGGCGATGCGCTGGCGCTGGCCTCCCGAGAGGCCGACACCCTGCTCGCCGAGCGGCGTCTGGTAGCCCTGCGGAAGCTGCTCGATGACGTCGTGGATCTCCGCCATGCGGCAGGCGGCGACGATCTCCGCGAAGCTTGCGTGCGGGCAGGCCATCTGCAGGTTGTCGTAGACCGTGCCGGAGAAGAGAGTGGTTTCCTGCGGCACGACGCCGAAGTTTGCGCGCAGCTCGTTGGCACCCATGTGGGCCGCGTCCTGGCCGTCGATGAGGATGCGACCATCGTGCGGCGTGTAGAACCCGAGCAGGAGCTTCGCGAGCGTGCTCTTGCCGCAGCCGCTCCGGCCGACGAGCACCGTCAGTTGGCCCGGGCGGATGGCAAGGCTCAGGTTGCGATAGAGCCAGGGGTGGCGCTGGGAGTAGCGGAACGAGACCGACTGGAACTCGATACGCCCCGCGCTCGACTGCGCCGCGCGGCGCGCTGCGAGCGTGTGCGGCTCGTGGGGCATGTCCATCACGTCGCCCAGTCGCCGGATCGCGACGCTCGCCTGCTGCAACTGCTGCCACGTGGCGACGAGCCGCAGCATCGGCTGCGAGAGCCTGCTCGCGAACATCTGGAAGGCGACGAGCATGCCGATCGTGAAGCTCGACGCGCCGAGCGAAGCTCGCGCGGCGCCGTCCATGACGAGCAGCGCGCCCACGACGAGGATGGCCACCGTCATGACCTGCTCGAGCGCGTTCGCCAAGGTGTGGTAGCTGTTGGCGAGCTGCCGGGTGTCGAAGCCCGCGGCGAGGTACTGGGCGAGCTGCTCGCCGTAGCGGCTCTCGAGCACCGGCTCGAGCTGCAGCGACTTCACCGTCGCCATGCCGGCAAGGTACTCGGTGACGAAGGCGGTGTTGCGCGCGCCGACCCGGAACTGGTGGTCGAGCCGCTCGCGGAAGAGCGGCGAGACCGCGAGGCTCAGGCCCGCGATGGCGAGAAGCACCGCGAGCGCGATCAACGTCAGCTGCCAGCTGTACCAGAACATCACCGCCAGGAAGACGAAGAGGAACGGGCAATCGAGGAGCAGCGTCACCGCCGCGCCCGACACGAACTCGCGGATCTGCTCCACGCCATGCAGCCGCGCGACCAGGACGCCCGTGTGGCGATGCTCGAAGTACGGCATCGGCAAGCGCAGGAGATGGCGGAACACCGTCTGGCCGAGCACTGCGTCGACGCGGTTGCCGGTGTGGAGCACCAGGTACTGCCGCATCCACGTCATTACGGCGGTGAAGAGGAGGAACATCGCGAGCGCGAGGCCGACGACCCAGAGGGTGTTGACGGTATGGTGCACGACCACCTTGTCGATCACCACCTGCGTGAAGAGCGGCGTCGCGAGGCCGACAAGCTGCAGCGCGCAGGACGCGATGAGCACATCGCGCCAGATGCCCTTGTGCTTGAGGAGCTCGGGAACGAACCAGCGAAAGCCGAACGCGCGCGTGCCGACCCCGTCGGGATCGGGCACCGCGGCTTCGGCAGGCGCGAACTGCACCACTGTGCCAGCGTAGCTCTCCAGGGCAAGCACCACGGGCTCGGCTGAGCCGGGCCTGAGGATGGTGAGCTCCTCCGGTGACGCTTGCAGCAGGACGACCAGCGCGTGCCGCTCGCCATCGCGCACGAGCGCGAGGCACGGCAGCGCGAGCGAGGCGAGCACCTGCGGCGCGGGGTTCGCTACGCCAGCCTTCAGCCCGAGCGACTCGAGCGCCTCGCGCAGCGATGCGATGCTATGCGGCGGCGGCGATTGCTGCGCAAGCAGCGCCGGGTCGAACGCCACGCCGTGGATGCGGCACACGGCGGCGAGCGCCCAGAAGAAATCGTCGCGCGCGAGTTGAGTTGCTCCCCCCAACTGCCTCCCCCTGCGAGCACGATAACGCGAGAAGCAAGGCCAATGTAAGGGTCCTGCAAGAACAATCCGCCGCGGGACTTATCCCTGCGTCCTGCATGCGGCAGCGGGTCGGCAAAAAGAGACGATATTCGACTTCACGTACCATGAGAGGGAGCGAGATGAAGCGCCCCTCTAGGTCCGGTCTACGCCGCCATATCATCCGAGGCGCAAGCCATCGCTCGGCGTCGCGCAGCATGACACGGCAAGGCGCGGCTTGGTGCGGCGCACAAGGCTCCGCGGTGGGCATCGGCACTGTATATAGCGCCGCTCGCAGAATCCGAAAGCGGGAAGGGCAAGCGTGGCACCACCTAATCCTGTTTGAAGGGAGTTAGCTACGGTGAGTACGTTTGAGATTTGCGTCATGGTCAGCGTTTTAGTAATCGTCGCAATGCTCTTTGGCATCGCCTATCAACTACGCCAAGCGAATGAGCAGTTGCGGGCAATGCTCGTTCTCCTGAAGGGCGGCAGCAAAAATCCCTTTGGTACGTGAAGTTGAATATCGTCAAAAAAAAGCCCGCATTGCGCGGGCTTTGAAGAATATCTCGCAGATGCTCAATCGTCGTCGTCCCCGTCGGTGTCTCTGCTGATCCTCCAGATCGTGCCGGTGCCGGGAATCTGGACCAAGGGTGAGTTGGCGGGCTGATTTCTCACCGCCGCACCGCTGTCCGAACCGCCCGGATCGCGCACTGCGCCGTAGTCCACGAGGTATGCGGCGCCGTCCGGTCCGAAGCGGATGGTCGTGGGCCGATTGATGCCGCTTAGCATGGCCGCAAACGCCTGCTCGCTTTCACCGTCGCACTTCGGCGTGCCGTCCGGATCGTGCTGCTTCTTGCCCTTGCAGTTGAAGGCGAAGCGCGATTGGCGGAGCTCGTTCGGGTTCGACTGGCTGGTGAAATTCACCAGCTCGACGTCGTGGCCGGCCTCCGGCGTGCCATTCGCTTGCGAGAAGCCGAAGTCGCCTTCGCGCGAGACCAGCACCGCGTGCTTCTTCACCACGCCGTGGACGAAGGAGTCCGGCACGAAGTCGAGGCCCACGGCGGCCACGTCGGACGGTTCGAGGGCGAGCGGCGCCACTGGCTGCTGCGGGAAGAAGGCAAGCACCGGAAGGACCGGCTTGTTGGCGGTCGACGGATCGTCGTCGCCGGGGCTGCCCTTGGGATTGAAGACCGATTGCGTCGAATCGAGGAAGCCGAAGCGGTCGGGCCAGCCGTGGTATTCCGGCGTGCCGTTCGGGTTCTGCCGAGCGATCGCCAGCCGGTCAGGCGCATTGTTCGTCGGCCGCGCGCCACGCTCATCCTCGCCGTTTTCCGAGATCATCATCTGGCCTTTGAGCGGATGGTTGGCAGGAGAGAAACGGATGCCATAGGGGTTGCGGAAGCCCCATGCCACCGGCTCGATGCTGTTCTGCGGGTCGGAGATCTTCGCGCGCAGGATCGCGCCCGTGCACATGCCCTTGCTCGTCGCATCTTCGAACGCCGGCACGACGGCCCCTTTGCGTACTACGCCGTGGTTGGAATAGCCGCTCGTCTCGTGCACGTGCGGCGGATTTGTGGCGATGGATCTCCACGTGTTCTGGCTCAATGTGATCTGCTCGCAGGCAATGTCGTGCTGATTGCCGCCGGCGCCGTTGTCATGGCCCGTGACGCCGGAGTTGGTCGCCGAGCCCTGGGACCAGTAGAGCCAACCATCCTTGACGAGGATCTGCTCCGTGGGGTGATCGCCGGTCGGCAGCCCGCGAATCAACGGCGTGACCGTGTTTTTCTGCAGGTCGACACGCACGATGCGCGAGGTGTTGTTGCCCTTGCCCGGCGCGCCGCGAGCACCCTGGTTCGAATCGCTGGCATAGAGCGTCCCGCCTCCGAAGTCATTCTGGAAGGCAAGGCCGATGGCCGGGCCGTCGGGTTGGAAGCCGCCGCCGTCCCCCGTCGGTTTTCCGATCGGCCCGCCGATCTGTTTTCCATCCTCGTTGAAGACCAAGATGTCCGGCGTAAATGGGTTTTTCGGGCCGAAGCCCGTTTTGTCGCCGTCATAGCCGACGCGGTTATTGCACTTGCCGGGCAGCCCCGTGCCCGACTCAAGCACGTAGGCCTTGAAGTTGTCCGAGCCGCCGACGAAGGCAATGTCGGTGGGGAAATTGAGCCCGGTGATGAACGCCTCGACCTTGTAGCCCTTGGGCACGACGATGTCTTCGCCCCTGCTCGGGTTGTAATAGACGTGCTCCTCGGGACAGTTCTTGTTGACCGCTTCTGCTCTCGCGAACATCGGCACCGCCGCGAGGCTGCTTAGCGCGAGCGCGACGGCTGCGCTCAGCGCCTTGTGCTTCGGTACGTTGGATGCGTGCATGAATGTCTCCCGCCGCGTGGCGCGGCACGTTGATCCGAAATTGAGCGCGATCGCGCGCGAAGCACGAAGTGGCGTGGGGACCACATTCCTCCTCCGCCAGCGATTGCCGCCCGAGGTGAAAACTACTCCGCGGCAAGTCAGCGATTCATTCGACTTGCCGCTGGATTCATTTCAAACGTTCATGAATCGGACTGGCGGCTAAAGCCGCACAAACCGCTAGCCGCGGCGCACGCTGCGGCGTCGCACGGATTCGTAGAGGCAGATGCCCGCGCTGACTGAAACATTCAGGCTCTCGACCTCGCCGCCCATCGGAATGCGCACCAGGAGATCGCAGCTCTCTCGTGTCAGGCGTCGCATGCCCTCCCCCTCCGCGCCGAGCACCCAGGCGATGGCCGGCGGGAGATCCGCTTCATACAGCGTCTGCGGCGCACGCTCGTCGGCACCCACGATCCACACCTCGCGCTCCTTCAGCTCGCCGAGCGTGCGTGCCAGGTTCGTGACCATGAGATAGGGGGTCGACTCCGCGGCGCCGCTTGCGACCTTGGACACGGCAGGCGTGATGCCTGCGGCGCGATCCTTGGGCGCAATCACCGCATGCGCGCCGGCGGCGTTGGCGACGCGCAGGCAAGCGCCGAGATTGTGCGGGTCGGTCACACCGTCGAGCACGAGGAGCAGCGGCTGCTCGACCTGCGCCAGCACCTCGTGCAGCGTCTCGCCGAGCGATTTGACGGCGACGCGCGCCACTACGCCCTGGTGGCGGCCGCCGCCGTAGAAACCATCGAGGCGCTTCGTCGGCACGCGCATCAGCCGCACCCCGGCGCGCACCGCCGCGGCGGCAAGATCCTTGCCGCGCGCGTCGTTTCTCGTCTCGTCGAGGAAGATCTCCACCACCGAGGACGGATCGGCGCGCAAGCGTGCGAGCACGGCATGGAAGCCGAAGACCACCCGGGGTTCCCTTTCGCGCGCCATCTAAATGAGAAAAATAGGGCCTGTCCCTATTTTCCCGACTCGGCCGGGACGAGATCGATCTTGCGCTGATCGACGTCGACGCGCATGAGCTTGACCTTCATGCGGTCGGCAAGCCGGAAGCGCTTTTTCGTGCGCTCGCCGTAGAGCAGATGCCGTGCGCCGTCGTACTGGAAATAGTCGCGACCGAGCTCCGAGATGTGCACCAGCCCGTCGACGAAGTAGTCATCCAGCGTGACGAACAGGCCGAAGGGCACTACGCCGGTGATCGTGCCGCCAAAAGTCTCGCCGACATGCTCGCGCATGTAGTAGCACTTGAGCCAGCTCTCGACGTCGCGGCTCGCGTCATCGGCGCGCCGCTCGGTCTCGGAGCAGTGGCGGCCGAGCGCCTCCCAGTCGAGCCCGCCGTCATAGCGCTTGCCCGCGAGGAGCGCCTTGATCGCGCGATGCACCAGGAGGTCCGGATAGCGGCGGATAGGCGAGGTGAAGTGCACGTAGGCCTCGTACGCGAGGCCGAAATGGCCCACGTTCTGCGGCGTGTACATCGCCTGCTTGAGCGAGCGCAGCAGCACGGTCTGCAGCAGGTTGAAGTCCGGCCGGCCGCGGATCTTCTCGAGCAGGGCGGCATAGTCGCGCGGCTTGGGGATATCGCCGCCGGGAAGCTGTAGCCCCAGCTCGGCGAGGAAGGCGCGCAGCGCGGCGACTTTCTCTTCCGAGGGCACGTCGTGCACGCGGTACAGCACCGGCTGCTTGTGCCGTGCGATGAAGCTGCCGGCGCAGACGTTCGCGGCGAGCATGCACTCCTCGATGATGCGGTGCGCATCGTTGCGCGCCTCGGGCACGATCCGTTCGATCTTGCCCTTCGCATCGAAGATCATGCGCGTCTCCACCGTCTCGAAATCGATCGCCCCGCGCTTCTCGCGGCTGCGGTAGAGCACCTGGAAGAGCTCCTGCAACCGCGCGAGGTGCGCGGGCGGGCGGCCGCTCGAGATGTCAGCCCACACCTTGGTATACGTGAGCCGCGCGTGCGAGCGGAACACTGCCGGATAGAACTCGTAGCGGCCGAGCTCGCCCTGCGCGGAGACCTCCACCTCGCACACGACCGCGAGGCGGTCGACGTTGGGATTAAGCGAGCAGATGCCGTTGGAGAGCTTCTCCGGCAGCATCGGGATCACACGGCGTGGGAAGTACACCGAGGTGCCGCGCTCGCGTGCGTCAAGGTCGAGCGCATCGCCGTGCTTCACGTAATGGCTGACGTCGGCGATCGCCACCCAGAGGCGCAAGCCGCGGGCCTCGCGCTCGCAGTAAACCGCGTCGTCGAAATCCTTGGCGGTCTCGCCGTCGATGGTGACGAACTCGAGCTCGCGCAGGTCGCGGCGGCCGCGCCGGTCCTCCTCGCGCACCTCGTCGGGCTCTGACTTGGCGAGCGCCAGCGCCTGGCGCGAGAAGCGATGCGGCAGGTCGAACTTGCGCAGCGCGATCTCGATCTCCAGGCCCGGATCGGCGTAATGGCCGAGCACTTCCGTGACGCGGCCGACCGGCTGCGTGTGCGGCGCCGGCGGCTCGATGAGATCCACGGTGACGACTTCGCCCGCTCTCGCTTTGCCCGCGTCCGGCACCAGGATGTCGTGCGCGATGCGACGGTCCTCCGGCACGAGGATCCGCACGCCGCGCTCGTCGTGCAGCCGCCCGACGATGCGACGCTTCGCGCGCTCGAGCACATCGACGAGCGTGCCGACCGGCCGGCCGCGCGCATCGCTGCCGCTGATGCGCACGGCGGCGCGATCGCCGTGCATCAGGCTCCTCATTTCGTGCGGCGGCAGATAAATCGTCGGTCCGCCCTCGTCGGGCATGAGAAGCCCGTGCCCGTCGGGATGCCCTTCGACGCGCCCTGCGACGAGCGCGATGCGCCGCGCGACAAGCAGCGCGCCGGCGCGATTCTGCAGGATGTCGCCCGAGCGCTCGAGCGCGGCGCGGCCGGCGCTGAACGCGCGGCGCTCACGCTTGCGGATGTCGAGGCGTTGCGCGAGCTCGCGCGGCGTGAGCGGCTCGCCGGCGCGCTCCAGCTCGCGCAGGATCTCGCGCCGGTAGTCGGCTGCGTTCGTGTCGTCGCGCGCGGCGCGCGCGCGGCGGCGTAATGCTGTTCTCTTCGGTCGTCGCTTGGCCAAGCGCTTCTCTATTTCAGCTAAAATCGCGCCTCCTCTGCCGAGGTGGCGGAATTGGTAGACGCACTAGGTTCAGGTCCTAGCGGTGGCAACACTGTGGGGGTTCGAGTCCCTTCCTCGGCACCATCGCTATATCTACAAGGGCTCCGAGTTTAGTACGTCCCTTCAGGACGTAGTTACCTGAGGAGCCGTCAAAGGTGATTGGGTCCGTCTCGCAGCTTGCGGAGCGCTTGCCGCGCAGCGGTGCAGACATGCCCTCGGAGCCGCCCAGGCGCGCGCTGAGCGCTTGTACGTGCTCGCGGTAGGCACGCCCCGCACCTGAGCGCAAATCGAGCGCGGCGCTGCTCAACATCACGCTCGCACCACCGTGCGCGCCGAGTGTGGGCGCATCGTCCTCGCATTCGCTCGCAACTTTGAGCATAGCTAGAACGTCCTCATGTCGCTGAGGCGCAAGGGGATTCGCCACCTAGGGACGTGCCGATAGCTCGGCTCGCGCAGCACCTGCATGCACGCGTGTGAGAGAGCGAGAGCGCCTTAACAACCCTTAACACTGGTCCAGAGGAGAGCATCACGGAGGTCCGGAAAGGAACTGCAAGCGCCCTGTCATAATCGGTCGCGGTGGAGCCGACAACACAACAAGCAATGAAACAAGGCATACCAACGTGGTTTGTCGTGCTGGCGTTGCTCATCGGGCTAGCGCTGCTCTTTTGGCTCTGGCCGTAGGCCAGCATCACCCTCACTCCTCGCCCTCATCTCGCGCGCCGCGAAAGCGCGGCTCCATCCGTGGCCGCTGCTCGCGGCGCAAATGCTCCGCGACGAGCAGGCGCGCCACGGCTTCGTAGAACGGCTCAAGTGCGACCGGCGTGCTCGCCTGCGACGCGGCTGCTGCGTACGCTGCCACTCTCGACTCGGCTAACGCTGCGTTGATCGCATTCGGCGAGCCGTGCGACTTCGGCCCGACTCATGCCCAACATGAGCCTGCGCGGCTGCCTAAAGCAGGCGATGCATCGCGTTGGCGTCTGCACGTGGCGACTTGCGCAGCGCCTGTAGAAATTCGCGAATCGTGTAGAGCGAATCTAAAGGGAGAAAACTTCTATGTGGCCGATAACTGCCCGAGAAGTTTAACCCGCGAGTAGAGCTTAGCGTTTGAAGGCGTGCGCTGCGCCGGACATGGCGCGCGCGACGGCCTGCTCGCCGTGGCGGCGCGCGCGCTCGATGCTGTAGAGCCGGCTTTGCACGAGCTCCAGCGCGCCGCGGATCGCGCGGCGCAGGAACTCGGCGCCCGGCATGGCGCCCCGCGCGCGGTGCTCGTTCTGCGACAGGAGCTCCGCTGCATACTCGGACACCGCGCGGATCTTCTCGCGGCAGTAGTCGTCGTCAACCGCATCGGCAAGCTCGCTGCACAGGTCAACCACTCGGCGCAGCGCGCGCAGATCGGCGCCCGGCCCGGCAACGTCGATGATCCGCTGCAGGGCCGCCTGGTCTGCGCGCGCGCGCTCGATGTCCGGATAGCCCATGGTGTTCTTGCGAGCATTGTGAGCCGAAGCCCCTCGCTTCGCTGTCGCGCGCAGCGGGAAAGCGGTGTCGCGGACCGACTACAGTGCGCTTAGCGCGGCCGTCCGGACTATCGCTGCAGTGCAGGGCGGCCGCCGCCGCAGTGATACAAGGTTCGCCTCATGACCCGGCGAATCGCCGTCGCGCTGCTCGTGCTGGCCGCGGGCTGCTCGTCGCTGCTGCCCAAGTCCAAGGAAGTGACCGCGAGCCCCTGGCAGAGCTACCAGGATGCGCAGGACGCCTTTGACAAGATCATTCCCGGCCAGACCACCATCGCCGACCTGCGGCATATGGCTCTCGATCCGGCGCAGAACGCGAACATCGCGATCCTCGATTACGCCGACGTGATGCGCAAGTTCATGCTGAACCAGTCGTTCTCCATCAACGACCTCGACGGCGGCGTGCGCGAGTGCGTCACGGCGAAAGTGGCCTGCCGCGGCTTCGAGATCACCTGGAGTCAGGTGCAGCGGCGGCGCATGGGCAACGTGGTGCTCGATGTCCTCGGCTTGCAGCGCGAGACGCATACCGCAGGATGGCGCTTCAACGGCCTCATCCTGCTGAAGAACGACGTCGTCGTCTACAAGCTTACCGGCGGGCAGCCGGCCATCCAGCAGACCGAAGAAAACCAGAACCCGCTCGGCCCGGTCCAGGCGATCGGCAGCAAGGTCACCGGCATCAGCTTCTAGGGCTGCCATCCTCCGCCAAGCGCCTTCATCAGATCGACGCTGAAGGTGAGCCGCGCCTGGCGGTTGCGCACGAAGGCGAGCTCGGCGTCGTTCGCGTTGCGCTGCGCGTCCAGCACCTCGAGATACGGCGAGTAGCCCTTCTCGTAGCGCAGCGTCGAGAGCTCGAGCGCGGCGCGCGCCGCTTCCAGCCGCGCCTTGAGCTCCGCTTCCGAATCGCCCGTCTGCTGGACATTGACGAGTGCATCGGCGACCTCGCGAAAGCCGGTCTCGACGGCCCGCTGATAGCCGGCCACCGCCTGCTCGCGCCGCGCGCGCGCCTGGTCGAGCCGCGCCTCGCGCCGGCCGGCGTCGAACAGCGGCAGCGCAAGGCCAAAGCCCATCGTCCAGATCTTGGCGCCGCTCGTAAGAAGGTCGCCGAGCTCGGCGCTCTGCGCGCCGGCCACTCCCGTAAGCGTGATCGTCGGAAACATCGCCGCGCGCGCGATGCCGGTCTGCGCGTTCGCCCCGACCAGGTTTTCCTCAGCCTGCCGGATGTCGGGCCGCCGCTCGAGCAGCGCCGAGGGCAGCCCGGGCGGCGGCACCGGCGCGAGCGGCAGCGCGAAGAGGTCGCCGGCAGCAAGCTTCAGGTCGAGCTTGCCGGTGAGCTGAGCGAGCTGGTGCTCGACGAGCGCGCGGTTTCGTTCGGCGTCGCGCTTCTGCACAAACGCATCGAAGAGGGCGCCGCGCGCCTGGTGCACATCGAGCTCGCCCGCGAGGCCGGCGTCGAGGCGCGCCTGCGCGATGTCAAGCGACTCGCGCCGCACGCGGAGCGTGTTGTCCAGCACCGCGAGCTGCGCGTCCAGCGAGCGCAACGCGAAGTAGGCCTGCGTGATCGCGCCGGCGAGGCTGAGCTGCACGGTATCGCGCCCGTATTGCGCCCCGAGAAGGTTCGCCCGCGCAGCTTCGCTGCCGCGCGCGAAGCGGCCCCAGAAATCGACCTCGAAATTCGTCGATGCGGACAGGCTGTGGTTCGGCCGCGTGACCGGCGTGCCGGGAAAGAGCGGGGGCGACGCGACGGTGCTCACGCGCTGGCGGGCGTACGTATAGCTGCCGGTGACCTCGGGAAAGAGCGCCGCGCGCGCCTCGCGCAGCGCGCCTTCGGCCTCCTGCACGCGGGCAACAGCGAGGCGCACGTCGGCGTTCGCCCGTTGCGCCGTGTCGATGAGCCCGTCGAGCGTCGCGTCGCGATACAGCTGCCACCACTGCTGCGTAAGCGCCTGCGTCTCGGCGGGTGCGGGCTCCGGGTACTGAGCCGGCAGTTCCAGCTGCGGCCGCTTGTAGTCCGGCCCGAGGGCACAGCCGCAAAGGACGAGCAGCGGCAGCAGCCGCTTCATGCGGCGCTCGCCTCGGCCGGAGCCTCGCGCGGTTTGCGGCGGCGCGCGACGACAGCGAAGAAGAGCGGCACGAACAGGGTGGCGATGAAGGTCGCGGCGAGCATGCCGCCGACGACGCCCGTGCCCATCGAGCGGCGTGCACCGGCGCCGGCGCCGGAAGAAAACATGAGCGGCAGCACGCCGAGGACAAAGGCGAGCGAGGTCATGATGATCGGCCGGAACCGCAGCCGCGCCGCCGTGAGCGCCGCCTCGACCGCCGACTGGCCCTCGAGAAATCCCTGCTGAGCGAATTCGACGATCAGGATGGCGTTCTTGCCGGCGAGGCCGATGAGCACCACGAGCCCGATCTGGAAGTAGATATCGTTCTCCAGCCCGCGCAGGGCGACCAAGCCGAGCGCGCCCCACACGGCGAAGGGCACGGCGAGGACTACGGCGAGCGGCAGCAGCCAGCGCTCGTAGAGCGCGGCGAGGATGAGGAACACCATGACGAGCGCGAGGCCGAAGGCGATGGCCGATTGCCGGCCGGTCCTCTTCTCTTGGAAGGCTTGGCCGGTCCAGGAGATGGTATAGCCCTCGGGAAGCGTGGCCGCCGCGACGTCTTCCACCGCCCTGATGGCTTCGCCCGAGGAGACGCCGGGTCTTCCGCCGCCCAGCACCTTGGCGGCGAGCAAGCCGTTGAAGCGCTCGAGCTGCTCCGGACCGATGAGGCTGGAAGTGCGGATGAGGGCCTTGAGCGGGATCATCTCGCGCGTGGTGGTCGATCGCACGTAGACCGCGCCCAGGTCCTCCGGCTGCGAGCGGAACGGCGCGTCGGCCTGCACCTGGACACGGAAGGTGCGGCCGAACTTGTTGAAGTCGTTGACGTAGAGCGCCGCCATGGTGCTGGAGAGCGCGTCGAATACGTCCTGCACCGGCACGCCGAGCGAGATCGCCTTCTCCCGATCGACCTCGACCTTGAGCTGCGGCACGGTGGGGCGGTAGAAGGAGTTGATGCCGGCGAGCTGCGGGTGCTTCGAGAGCGCGGCCATGAACTGCTGCGTCACCTGGTAGAGCCGCGTCGGATCCGGGTTGCTGCGCGCCTGCAGGTAGACCTCGAAGCCGCCCGCCGTGCCGATGCCGCGGATCGCCGCCGGATTGAAAGCGAGCGCCAGGCCGTCGCGCAGGCCGGCGCCCTTCTGCACGATGTCGCGCGCGATGAGCTGGGCGGTGTTGGCGCCGCGCTCGTCCCATTCCTTGAGCGGCACGAACATGGTGGCGGCATTGCTCTTGTTGCCGCCGCCGATCAGATCGAAGCCGACGATGCCGATGGTGTTCTGCACGCCGCGGTTCGCGGAAATGACCTTCACCATGTCGTCGGCCATCTTGCGGGTGCGCTCGAGCGTCGCGCCGTCGGGAAGCTGCAGCGTCGCGAAGATGTAGCCCTGGTCCTCCGGCGGTACGAAGCTGCCCGGAATGCGCAGGAAAAGCCCGCCCGTGATGGTCAGCACGACGACGAACGCGACGAGCGAAGCGACGCGATGCGCGAGCACCAGGTTCACGGCCCACAGAAAGCGGCGCGTCAGCCAGGCGAAGCCGCGGTTGAACGGCGCAAAGAGCCGCGATTGCTGCTCGCCCGGCTTCATCAGCAGGGCGCAGAGCGCCGGGGTCAGGGTGAGCGCGATGAAGCCCGAGATGAGCACGGCGAAAGTAAGGGTCAGCGCGAACTGCCGATAGAGCTGCCCGGCGATGCCGCCGAGGAAGGCGACCGGCACGAACACCGCGACAAGCACGAGCACGATGGCGACGACTGCGCCGGAGACCTCGCGCATCGCTTCGAGGGCCGCCTCGAACGCCGGCATCTGGTTCTCGCGCATGAGGCGCTCGACGTTCTCGAGCACGACGATGGCGTCGTCCACCACGATGCCGATCGCCAGGACCAGCGCGAAGAGCGTCAGCGTGTTTATGGTGAAGCCCACGGCCCACAGGCCGGCGAAGGCGCCGATCAGCGATACCGGCACCGCGACCATCGGGATGAGCGTCGCGCGCCAGGTCTGCAGGAACAGGAACACCACGGCGAGCACCAGCAGCGCCGCCTCGAAGATGGTCTTCGTCACCTCCTTGATCGAGGCGTCGACGAACCGCGTGGTGTCGAAGGGAATCGCATACTCGACGTCGTCGGGAAAGCCGGCCTTGAGCTCGGCCATGCGGTTTCTCACGAGCTGCGCCACCTCGAGCGCGTTCGCGCCCGGCTGCAGAAACGTCGCCATGCCGATGGCGGGCTTGCCGTCGATGGTGTTATAGGTGTCGTAGTTGAGCGCGCCGAGCTCGATGCGCGCGATGTTGCGCAGCCGCAGCACGCCGCCCGGACCGCTCGCACGTACTACGATGTCGCCGAACTGTTCCGGATCGACCAGGCGGCCCGTGGCGGTGACGGTATAGACCACCGCCTGCCCGGCCGGCGCGGGCTCGGTGCCGATCTTGCCGGCGGCGTACTGCGCGTTTTGCGCCCGCAACGCCGCGGCGACATCCGAGGGCGTCACGCCCAGGCGCGCCATGTTTTCCGTGTTGAGCCACACGCGCATCGAGTAATCGCGCGCGCCGAACACCGTGACATCGGCGAGCCCCGGCAGGCGCTTGAGCTCGTCGACCAGGTTGATCGACGCATAGTTCGACAGGAACAGCGTGTCGCGCGTGCCTTTGGGCGACGAAAGCGTGACGACATTCAGGATGTCGAAGGAGCGCTTCTGCACGATGATGCCGTTGCGCCGCACCTCGTCGGGCAGGCGCGGCAGCGCGATGTTCACGCGGTTATTCACGTTGAACACCGCCTGGTCGACGTTGGAGCCGGGCTCGAAAGTGATGGTGATGCTGAGCGCGCCGGTCGAGGAGGCGGTAGAGCTGAAATACGAGAGGCGCTCGAGGCCCGAGAGCTGCTCCTCGATCGGCGCGGCCACCGTCTTGGTGAGGGTCTCGGCGCTCGCGCCCGGATAGCTCGTGGTGATGAGCACCGTGGGCGGCGCGATTTCCGGGTACTGCGCGACGGCGAGGAGCTTTGCCGCGACCAGGCCGGCGAGCACGATCACGATCGCGATCACGCCGGCGAACACGGGCCGGTGGATGAAAAAGCGCGACATCTAGACCGCCGGCTTCGCCTGCACCGGCGCGCCCTGGCGCAGCCGCACCAGATTGTCGGTGATCACCTTGTCGCCTGGCCTGAGGCCCTCGAGCACCACCCAGTCATTGCCTACCCAGTTGCCGGCGCGGATGGTGCGCTGCGCGGCTTTTCCCTCTGCATCGACCAGCCAGACATAGCGGCCGCTTTCGTTCTGTTGTACCGCCGCCTGCGGCACGACGATCGCCCGCTGCTTGCCGGCGATCACCTGCACGCGCACATACTGGCCGGGCAGGACCTGCAGCCCTGCGTTCTTGAACTCGGCGCGCATCTGCACGGTGCCGAGGCTCGCATCGACGCTGGAGCTGGCGAAGTTGAGGCGACCGCTTTCCGTATAGGGCCGGCCATCGGCCATCTCGATTCGTACCTCGGGAACGCCCGTCTCGCGGGTCCGCAGGCTGGCGAACTCGGCTTCCGACAGCGCGAAGCGCACCCAGATCGGGTCGCTGCGCGTGAGAGTGGTCAGGATGGCCGTGTCGTTGTTCGGCGCGACCAGGCTGCCGATCGATTGCTGGGCGCGGCCGGTGACGCCGCCAATCGGCGCCTCGACCCTCGTGTACGACAGGTTGAGCGCCGACTGGCGCACGCGCGCCTCGGTGAGCTGCACCGCCGCGACGCTTTGCTGCAGGGCAGATGCGGCTTGGTCGGCCTCGCGCTGGCTGATGGCGCGCCGGTCGGCGAGCACCTTCAGGCGTTCGTAGTCCTGCTGGGCGAGCTGGTAGCGCGCCTTCTCCTGCGCCAGCGCCGCCTTGTTCTGCTGCAGGTCGATCTCGAAGGGCGCGCGCTCGATCTGGAAGAGGATCGCGCCGGCCTTCACGCTGTCGCCTTCCGTATAGAGCTGCTTCTCCAGGATGCCCGACACGCGCGCCCGGACCTGCACCTCGCGCGAACCTTCGGTCCGCCCGACGGCTTCGAAGACCACCGGAACCTCGCGCGGCGCGATCTCGATCACCGTCACCGGCAGGGCCGCGGGCGCCGCTTTCGCCGCGTCGTCCTTCTTCTGCTTGGCGTCGCCCTCGCTGCAGGCGACCAGCGCTGCGCAAGCGATGGCAAGCAACCGGCGCGTCATGGCCGGTACGCCCGCAGGAAGCAATCGACGATCTGGCGGCTGCGCGCGTCGTCGGCGCCATTCGCCCGCTCGACGCCGAAGAGCCGCTTGATGCGGTCATGGCCGGCAAGCATGCCGAGCAGGAGCTCGGCGGCGAACTGCGGATCGTCGCGGCGCAGCTCGCCGGCCTGCATCGCACGCTCGAGATAGACGGCGAGCTGGCGCACCATCTCGCCCGCGCCCGCGGCGTACATGGTGCGGGCGAGCGCCCGGAAGCGCGGGATCTCCGGCAGCAGCGTGCGGAAGGTGGCGATGCCCTGCGCGCCCAGCACCCGCGAGCGGTAGGCGACGGCGAAGCGCACGAGCGCCGCGCGCAGCTCGGCGTCGCCCTCGAGCTCGACCAGCACGTGCTTGGTGAGCTCGTGCGCCACCTGCTTGAAAAGCGCGTCCTTGCTCGGGAAGTGGTGATACACGGTCTGCTTCGCCACGCCGGCGCGGCGCGCAATCTGCTCGACGCTCGCCTGGTAGCCGCGGCGCATGAACGATTCGGCGGCGGCGCGCAGCACCCGGCCGCGGTTCTCTGCTGGCACTCTCGCTCCCCGTGGAACTAGACTAGACCGTACAGTCTAGCGCAAAACGCTAGCTCGGATCGAACGGGTGGCGCCGCACGATGGTCTCCGCGCGCTCCGGGCCGGTCGAGATCAGATCGATCGGCACGCCGGCGAGGCTCTCGATCCTCTGCAGGTAGGCCTGGGCGGCCTTCGGCAGGCGCTCGTAGGCCTTGACGCCGACCGTGCTTTCCATCCAGCCCGGCAGCTCCTGGTACACCGGCAGGCAGCGCTCGAGCTCTTCGGCGCCGACCGGCAGGATCTCGGAGAAAACACCTTCCAGCTCGTAGCCGATGCAGATCTTGACCGCCTCGACACCGTCCAGCACATCGAGCTTGGTGATGCACAGGCCCGAGCAGCCGTTCAGCTGGATCGAGCGCTTCAGCGCCGCGGCGTCGAACCAGCCGGTGCGGCGCGGACGGCCGGTGGTCGCGCCGAACTCCTGGCCCCGCTGGCGCAGCCGCTCGCCCATATCGTCGGAAAGCTCGGTGGGAAACGGGCCGCCGCCAACGCGCGTCGTGTACGCCTTGGTGATGCCGAGCACGTAATGCAGGTGATGCGGCCCGATGCCGGCGCCCGCGGCGGCCGCGCCGGCGACGCAGTTCGATGAGGTGACGAACGGGTAAGTGCCGTGATCGATATCGAGCAGCGAGCCCTGCGCGCCTTCGAACAGCAGGTTCTTGCCGGCGCGATTCGCGTGGTAGAGCGCGCGCGGCACGTCGGCGATCAGCGGCGCGAGCCGCGGCGCGAACGCGAGCGTCTCGTCGAGCGTCTTCTGATGATCGATGCGCGGCTGCTTGTAATAGCTCTGCAGCACGAAGTTGTGGAAGTCGAGCAGCTCGCGCAGCTTCTCGGCGAAGCGCGGCGCGTCGAACAGGTCCTGGAGGCGAATCGCGCGGCGCGCCACCTTGTCCTCGTAGGCCGGGCCGATGCCGCGCCCCGTCGTGCCGATCTTGCGGCTGCCCTTCGCCGCCTCGCGCGCCGCGTCGAGCGCGGCGTGATAAGGCAGGATCAGCGGACAGGCTTCGGAGACCGAGAGGCGCGCCACCACGCCGCGCACCCCGCCCGCCTCGAGCTCGTCCATCTCGGCGACCAGCGCCCGCGGCGAGACCACCACGCCGTTGCCGATGAAGCAATCGACGCTCGCGCGCATGATGCCCGACGGGATGAGGTGGAGGACGGTCTTCTTGCCGCCCACCACCAGCGTGTGCCCGGCGTTGTGCCCGCCCTGGAAGCGCACCACGCCCTGCGCGCGGTCGGTGAGCCAGTCGACGATCTTGCCCTTGCCCTCGTCGCCCCACTGGGTGCCGATGACGACGACATTGCGTGCGCTCATATGCCTATTTCACCACGCCGGCAACGCTTCGAAGATCAATTGAGAAACCAGTCGCCGGCCGCGCGCGCCCAAAGGCCTTGCCGACTTCGTCGTAGCGCCCGCCCCGCGCGACCGGCCCGGTGACGCCCGCACAGTAGGCGTCGAACACGACGCCCGAGTGGTAGTGGTAGCCGCGCAGCTCCGCAAGATCGAAGCTGATCGGCACCGGGCAGGCCTTGGCGAGCGCGCGCAGGGTCTTCAGCGCCTGCGTGAGCGCCGGCAGCTTCGGCAGGCGCTTCTGCGCCGTGTCGAGCACTTCCACGCCGCCGTAGAGCTCGGGCAGCAGCTCGAGCGCCCCGCGGGTGCGCGCGTCGAGCCTGCGCGAGAGACTCCGCAGCTCCGGCAGGTCCTTCTTCTGCAGCGCCTCGAAAAGCTGCACCTCGAGCTCGGCGTCCGCCCTGGCGGCGTGCGCGAGGGAGCGAAACACTGCGACGTGGCCGATGTCGAGCCGCAGCCCGCGCAGCTGCGCAAGGCGCAGCGCGGCGCAGAGCAGGCGCTGGATCTCGAGGTCGGCGTCGACGCCGGCGGCGCCGTAAATCTCGGCGCCGAGCTGGATCGGCTCGCGCGTCGCGCCGGGCGCCGCTGGCCGCGTGTGGAGAACGCTGCCACAGTAGCAAAGGCGCGCGACGCCTTTGCGATTGAGCAGGTGAGCGTCGATGCGCGCCACCTGCGGCGTGATATCGGCACGCACGCCCATCATGCGTCCGGAGAACTGGTCGACGACCTTGAAGGTGCGAAGCTCGAGGTCGTGCCCGGTGCCGGTGAGGAGCGAGTCCATATACTCGAGCAGCGGCGGCATGACGAGCTCATAGCCCTGCCGGAAAAAAAGATCGAGGATGCGCCGACGCAGCCGCTCCATGCGCATCGCCTCAGCAGGCAGGATGTCCTCGACGTACTCGGGCAGGAGCCAGCGCATGAGCGTCGCTCTCCCTCTTTCTCCTTAGCTACGCGCCCAGGCGAGGAGCAGCAGGCCGACGATGATGGAGGAAAGGCCGACGAAGCGGATCTGCCCGTCGGTCATCTGCGTGATGCGCCGGAAGGTGTCGCGCCAAAGGCCCGGCGCGACGAAGGGCAGCACCCCTTCGAGCACCAGCATCAGGGCGAACGCCATGAGGAACGTCGTGCCCATGGCTCACTTGCCGGGGCTTTGCGGCTGTTGCCCCCGCGGTTGTGACGCCTGCCGGCCGAGCGAGTCCCTGAAGTAGCGCAGGAACTCCGAGTTGGTCTCGAGCAGCATGAGGTCGTTCCTGCCGCGGAACGTCGAGCGGTAAGCCTCCATGCTGCGATAGAAAGCGAAGAATTCCGGGTTCTGCGAGAACGCCGCGGCGTAGATCGCCGCGGACTTGGCGTCGCCCTCGCCGCGCACGCGCTGCGCGTCGCGATAGGCCTCGGCGAGGATCACTTCGCGCTGCCGATCGGCATCCGCGCGGATCTTCTCGCCGTCGGCGGCGCCGGTGGAGCGCAATTCATTGGCGATGCGCTTGCGCTCGGCTTCCATGCGGCGATAGACAGATTCGCTCACTTCCTGCGGCAGGTCGACGCGCTTGAGCCGTACGTCGACCACGCCGACGCCGATCCTCTTCAGGTCCTGGTCGACCTTCTCGCGCACGCGCGACATGATCTGCTCGCGCTCGCCCGACACCACCTCGTGCACGCCGCGGATACCGAACTCGTCGCGCAGCGTGCCGGACACCGTCTGGCGGATGCGCGTTTGCGCGCGGAACTCGTCGCCCTGCACGCTGACGTAGTACTGGCGCACGTCGATGATGTGCCACTTGACGAAGGAGTCGACCAGCACCGGGCGGTTGCCCTGAGTGAGAAAGCGCAGCGGCTCGGCGTCGTCGTAGGTGAGGATGCGCATGTCGAAAGTGCGCACGTTCTGCAACAGCGGCCACTTGAGGTGCAGGCCCGGCTTGTTCACCACTTCCTTGATCTCGCCGAGCTGGAACACGATCGCGTTCTGGCGCTGATCGACGGTGTAGAGCGCACCCGAGATGAGCAGCGCCACGAGCACCAGGAGCGCGACGATCGGTCCGACGGCTCTCATCGGTCGACTCGCTCGCGGTTGCGCAGGCTCTCGCGCGAGCGCGGGCTCGCGTCACTCGCTTGCGGCTCGGCCGGGCGCTGCGCCGCCTGCGCTTCGGGCGGGGTGGCGCTGCCCGCCTGCTGCAGGAGCTTCTCGAGCGGCAGGAGCAGCAGGTTGCCCGAACCGCGGTAGTCCATCATCACCTTGTTGTTGGAGGAGAGGATCTCGCGCATCGTGTCGATGTACATCCTCTCGCGCGTCACCTGCGGCGCCTTGGCGTACTCGGCGAGCACTTGGCGGAAGCGCGCCGCCTCGCCGTCGGCGTTGGCGATCACGCGCTGCTTGTAGCCCTCGGCTTCCTGCGCGAGGCGCGAGGCCGTGCCGCGCGCGCGCGGGACGACGTCGTTGGCGTAGGCCTGGCCTTCGTTCTTCTGGCGCTCGCGGTCCTGCCCAGCCTTCACCGCGTCGTCGAACGCGGCCTGCACCTGCTCGGGCGGCTGCGCGTTCTGGAGGGTCACGGCGCTTACCTGGATGCCGGTGTTGTAGCGATCGTGGATCACCTGCATCAGGTCGCGCGCCTTGTTGGCGATGTCGACCTGCGTTTCGTAGAGGATCGCGTCCATGCGGTTCTTGCCGATCACCTCGCGCATCGCGGTCTCGGCGATCTGCATCGCGGACTCGTCGGGGCGGCGCACGTTGAAGGTGTAGGCCTGCGCGTCCTTCACGATGTACTGCACGGCGAACTGCAGGTCGACGATGTTCTCGTCGTCCGTCAGCATGAGCGACTCTTTCAGCACCTTGGTGCGCACGTTGTTGCGATAGCCGACCTCGAGCGTGCGCACCTGCGAGAGATTGACAATCTCGTGCGACTGGATCGGCCAGGGCCAGCGCCAGCGCAGGCCGGGCATGCGCTCGTCCGAGAACTTGCCGAACGTCAGCACCATGCCGCGCTGGCCTTCGACGACGATGAAGAAGCCGCTCGCGAGCCAGACGGCAAGCACCAGCGCGACCAGCGCGCCGGCGCCGCCGCCCAGTCCGCGTGCGCTCGGCGGCCGCGGCGGCTCGTCG
>JACXTT010003012.1_pt1 | contig 26359 bp, 16 predicted proteins | sample 9270951 | NCBI WGS metagenome assembly JACXTT01 (sample SAMN15532306, study PRJNA645909) | rock metagenome | isolation source: weathered quartz diorite | place: Puerto Rico | collected 2017-06-21
GGAATAGCCGAACAGTTGACGCCAAGGAAAGGGGCGCGCCAGCGCACTGAATACTGATGGATCACCCGCGCGATCAGTTCTTTACCAGTGCCGCTCTCTCCTTGGATCAAAATCGTGGCGTCGCTTTTGACAACCCGCCCAATCGTCTTATAGAGATCTTGCATGGCGGGGCTATGCCCCATGATTTGCTCTTTTTGACCGTGCACGGTGAGGGTGACTGGCGCCTCGGTGATCAGTCGTTGCGCTTCTAGCGCTCTCGCGGCCAGGGACTTTACCTCGTCAAGATCGAACGGTTTGGTGAGATAGTCAAATGCTCCGCGTTTCATCGCTTCGACTGCATTCGCCATAGTCGTTTGCCCGGTCATGATGATAATGGGCGTGGGAATCTGCGCTTCACGCGCGCGTAACAGCAGTTCGAGGCCGCTGGGGTCTGGCATCCGGATGTCGAAGAACGCGAGGTCAAATGACTTTTGGTTCAGACACGCCCACGCCCGAGCCCCGGAATCAACGGTTTCAACACTATAACCTTCTTCACTAAGGGCGTCAGTCAAAACACGACGAAGCAGGTCTTCGTCGTCAGCAATGAGAATAGAGCCGTGCGCCATATCTTATTTTGTAGCGACAGGAAGGTAGACGTGGAAGACCGTGCATTGCCCAGGATCGCTTTCCACGCGAATGGCGCCGCCATGCTGAGCGATAATTTTCTGACTTAATGGTAGTCCCAATCCTATGCCTTTCGTTTTTGTGGTGAAGAATGGGGTGAAGAGTCGAGTCAAGTCTTCCCGGGGAATGCCTGAGCCATTATCGGTAAAGTCGATCGCGAGAAAGCGTCCCCGCCGTGATATGCCACGTTGCTCCTGTGCTTCTGAACGCAACATATGGAAATTGGTGGCCATCCGGCTCGTAATTGACAATTCTCCGCCGCGACGGCCGGCAATGGCCTGGAGCGCATTTTTAATCAGATTGCGAAATACTTGGGCCAGCTGGGCTTCGTCTGCGTGGATATCTGGCAGACTGGGATCGAACTGCGTCAGAATGCGTTGGTGGGGAGATAAAGTTTCGCGTTCCAACAGGATGACTTCCGTGAGGATCTTGTGCACATTGACGAGGCGGGTTTCTAAGGGAGGTGAAGAGGTGAGGTTCAGGAGCTGTTCCAGTAAGCCGCTCAGGCGGTCAATCTCGCGAATCATAATACTGGCGTATTCCACGGCCGATGGGTCGTTCTTGACGCGCCCCTGCAAGAGCTGGGCGGCGCCGCGGATGCCAGCGAGGGGATTCTTAATCTCGTGTGCGAGGCCCGCAGCTACCACGCCAAGCTGAGTAAGCCGATCTTCTCGTTGGACTGATTCTGCGAGTTCCTTTTGATAGCTCAAATCATGGAGGGCAAGAATGACGCCCGAGTACACGCCTTCGCCGGTAAAAATCGGCGAACAGGTCAACCGAACTGGAGTAGAACGTAGATTTCGTCCGTGGAGTTCTCCCTCTCCGGCGGTGCGGCTGTAGCCAGAAGCGACTGTCCGCTGAACAATTGCTGTCGCCCAGGGATTGGCGGAAAAAAGTTCTGTATACAACTTCCCATAGACTTGTGTGTGAGAGAGACCGGTGAGTTGCTCAGCTGTTTGGTTCACGTACGCGATACGCTCATGTTGATCGATCACCACAAGCCCTTCTTCTAATCCGGCTAAGATATGGTCCCACGAATCAGAGGGAAAGGTGGCGGTTGAAGTCGGGAGGTTTACGCGCTTTTTGATCCGTTCTGCCACGAAAGTCCCATCTCAGACCTCTTTTTTCTTGTCAAGCCGGGGTTGCCAACCTTGAAGCTTGCCCGCTATGGTGTGCGCGCATGCGGTACTCAGAATCGCTCTGTCGGCAAGCCGCCGATGCGCTGGTCGAGAAGCTCAGTGAAAAGGGCTTTATCCGGTTACGTACGGAGAAGAAAGAGGCGGCAGGAAAAATCTTGGCCGCTTTCGTCGAAAACTTTGGCCAAAAAGAAGAATTAGAGAAGGAAGCCACACGCCTGGCGGAAGAACATATTAAAAAGGCTCCGGGAGTAGATCGGCATAAAGTAACCCAGCTCATCAAGCAACGGCTAGCAGAAGAGCGACGGTTTCCCTTATAAGAAACATCCTGAATTTCATGTCTTGCTGAAAAGGAAAGAGCCAGTTGAGTCGTTTGTCTGATAACCGTATCGCGGCGCTCGCACGGATTGCCCTGCGTGTGCTCGCTGCTGAGGGAGAAGTGCTGAGTGAGCGCGCCGCACTCATGGAGGCGAAACGGATACTAGCTGAGTACTTTCAGCGTGATGATAAAACTGACGAGATCGTGCGGCGGAAAATTGCTTCACTTTCCCGCCAAGTGCCGCAAGGCAGTGCTGAGTGGGATATTCTCTATCGACGCTACTTCGAGGAAGAGACTCGGAAACGAAAAATTTAAGGGTCTTCCCTTGACAGTTGCGTGAGAATGGTTAATCTCCCCTCATCTTCGTCACGGAGAAATCTGTGACAACTACCTGACTATAAAAAATTTGCAAAAACACGTCTTTGTGGAGAAAGGAGAGAGGCATGAAGATTCGACCCCTACAGGATCGGATTATTGTCAAACGGATAGCGGAAGAAGAAAAGACCAAGGGTGGTCTTATCATTCCGGATACCGCGAAGGAAAAACCGCAAGAGGGAAAAGTGATCGCAGTTGGGAAAGGCAAAGTAAATGAAGACGGTAAGGTCACTCCGCTCGATGTGAAGACTGGCGATCGTGTTCTCTTCGGCAAGTATGCAGGCCAGGAAATTAAGGTTGACGGTGAAGAGCATTTAATCATGCGAGAAGACGACATCCTCGGAGTCATCGAGGGTTAACCGCGTAAGGATATGTAAGGAGGACACATAATGGCGGCAAAAACAGTGAAATTTGGTCAAGATGCGCGGGACCGTATTCTCAGAGGTGTGAACGTTCTGGCCGATGCGGTGACCGTGACCCTCGGGCCCAAAGGCCGAAACGTAGTGATCGAAAAATCCTTTGGCGCCCCGGTTGTGACGAAAGACGGCGTCACGGTGGCGAAAGAGATCGAACTGGAAGACAAGTTCGAAAATATGGGCGCACAGATGGTCAAAGAAGTGGCCAGCAAGACCTCCGATGTCGCTGGCGATGGCACTACCACTGCAACCGTCCTGGCCCGCGCCATCTATTCGGAAGGCGTAAAAATGGTGGCCGCTGGGCATGATCCCATGAGCATTAAACGCGGGATCGACAAGGCTGTGGCTTCGGTTATCGCTGATCTGAAGGGACTCTCCAAGCCAACCCGTGATCAGAAGGAAATTGCACAAGTCGGAACGATCTCCGCGAACAACGACTCTACCATTGGTGAGATTATCGCCGAGGCTATGAACAAAGTCGGCAAAGAGGGAGTTATCACAGTCGAAGAAGCCAAGGGTTTGGAGACGACTCTCGACGTTGTAGAAGGGATGCAGTTTGACCGCGGCTATCTCTCGCCTTATTTCGTGACTGACCCTGAGCGTATGGAAGGCGTCTACGAAGACGTCTACCTCCTGATTCATGAAAAAAAGGTTTCCGGCATGAAGGACTTGCTCCCGGTGTTGGAGCAGGTGGCGAAGAGCGGTCGTCCGCTGCTGATTATCGCTGAAGACGTCGAAGGCGAGGCTCTTGCAACTCTTGTGGTCAACAAAATTCGCGGCACCTTGCAGTGCGTGGCGGTGAAGGCTCCAGGCTTCGGTGATCGCCGCAAGGCCATGCTCGAAGATATCGCTATTCTGACTGGCGGGCAGGTGATTGCTGAGGAATTAGGTGTAAAGCTTGAGAACTTGACTCTCAATGATCTTGGCCGCGCCAAGCGTATCGTTGTTGATAAAGACAACACGACCATTGTGGACGGCGCCGGGAAAAAGGCCGCGATCGAAGGGCGCATCAAACAAGTGCGTGCGCAGATCGATGAAACCACTTCCGATTATGATCGTGAAAAACTGCAAGAGCGCTTGGCTAAGATGATCGGCGGCGTAGCCGTGATCAAAGTCGGCGCAGCCACCGAAGTCGAGATGAAAGAAAAGAAAGCCCGCGTCGAAGACGCTCTGCATGCGACTCGCGCTGCTGTGGAAGAAGGCATCGTCCCTGGCGGCGGCGTGGCGTTGATTCGCGCCTCCAACCCGCTTGCAAAGCTCGAGACTAATGAAGAAGAGGCTGTAGGAATCGGTATTGTCAAGAAAGCGCTCCAAGAACCGCTCCGCTGGATCGCTAGCAATGCTGGTGAAGAAGGTTCTATCGTACTGGACCGTGTACGCAACAACAAAGCGGCGTTCGGTTTCAATGCGGCGACCGGCGAGTTCGAGGACCTCATCAAGGCTGGCATTATCGATCCGACTAAAGTCGTGCGTACGGCCCTGCAGAACGCGGCTTCTGTTGCTGGTATGATGCTTACCACCGAGGCGACCGTGGCTGAAAAGCCGGAAGAAAAGGGAGCTGGTATGCCTCCGATGCCTCCAGGCGGCATGGGTGGCATGGGCGGCATGGGCGGCATGATGTAAGAGCTTGCTCATACGCGTGAGGAACAGTTTCCTCGCGTACTACGTTCTGTCCTCGGCCCTGTCGGGATGTTTCCCGACAGGGCCGTTGCGTTTGTGCGGTGGAGGAAAAAGGAAACTGATGAAGAGGAACGAGAAAACACAAGCTCGGAAATTTTTTGCACGTACCCCTTCCTTATCTCATTATCTCATTGTCTCGGTTCCTTTGGCCCTGGCTGCTGATACGACGACCCACCCAGCCTGGGTGTTCTGATGGGCATAGTGGCCTCATTGACTGCAATGTCGGTCTGCTTCTGCTTTCCTGTCCCTGCTCCGGACAAATTCGATATCACATTGACGGGCAAATCTAGATTGTCTCATGGAAAGTCTCGTCATATTTATGGATTTAGCTATATCTTCGATCCATTTGGTGGAACGCTGCCGAGGGCTTTTGGATTGGTTGACAAGCCGGCGAGGGATGTGAAAGGAATACCTCCTCACTGTGAAAGTTTTTCCCGAGATGGCAAGGATGACACTTGGGGAGGGGGGAACGATGGCGATTCGTTCGGCAAAAGTTCAAAGCGGTGGTGTGGGATTTTCTCGTTGGCAGCGTTCACCGCTGTGCCGTGTGGTAGCGCAGTTCCTCATTGTGACCCTGGTGGTGGGCGATATTCCCTGTCCGCGGCTGAACGTGGCGGCCAAGGTTCCGGACCCAGCGCAAGCCGTGGAGACCGTGGCTCCGGGGACGGTGCACTTCGTTAATGCCACAGATCCGACCTGTCTGGGACAACAGCCTTGTTATCCGAAAATTACTCAAGCATTGGCGGTTGCTCAATCCGGCGATACGATTCGAGTGCAGGCTGGCGCTTACGACGAAGCCGTGCGGATCACAGGCAAAGCGCAGCTAGTGCTGGAAGCAGATCCCAGCGTTCCAGAAGGAAGCGTGCGGCTGACCAATTCCCATGCGGGGTGCAGGAAAGGGACGATTGTGGTGGTGCAAGCCTCCCAGGAGGTGACGCTACGCGGCTTGACCTTGACGGGAGCGAGGGGCCGCGCGATTCAATTGAGGGGAGGGAAGAAGCAGAACCGACAGATCGTGTTGGAACGCAATCGGATCTACGGCGCTGGTCACGGTCGGTGTGGAGGAGGCATTCGTATTGGGGTGGGGAATCCGGACACGGTGGTGGTGAATAATCTGATTTATGGGAATGTCCGGGACGGGATTCGAGTGGTGGGCAAGAGTGGTGGGCCCCACTACCTCATGCAGAATGTGCTACATGGGAATGGGCGTAATGGAGTAAGTGTAAAGCGGGGGCCGGTGGTGGTGTTGGTCAATAACGTAATCACGCAGAATGGGGCGGATGCGCACGCGCACAAGCAGGGGTATGGGGTGCGGCGGGCGAGGGTGAAGCACGGAGGGGAGCCGGAGCAGGTGCGGCTGGTGCATAATCTGTTGTGTGGGAATCTTCGCGGAGAGCTGTCCCCAGGGGTTTTAGATGAGGATGATGTGGGGAATCTGACGCCGTCAGGGCAAGAGGGGGAGGGGGTGCGTGCCGCTCCGACGTGTGGGAACCTGGCGGAGGTGTATGCGCATGTCGTAGGAGTTGATGAGGTAGCGAACACGGCGGACGATGACTTTACCTTAGCAGTTGCTTCGCCAGCGGTGGATCAGGGGGCAGATCCGCGGACGCTGGGGATCCCAATTGCAGATGGGGTCGTAGAGGGAGACTATCGGGGCCCAGGAGCGAGGCCGAGAGACGGAGATAAGGATGGGATTCCGGCGTTCGACATTGGAGCCTATGAGGGAGTGGCGGAGCCAGCTAAATGCGAGGTGGGGGCAAAGCAGGCGTGTTATGACGGGCCGCGAGAGACAAAGGGAGTAGGGCGCTGTGCGGAAGGGACCCGCACATGCCAAGAGGACGGGCGGTATGGGGCGTGTGTGGGGCAGGTGCTGCCGGGAGAAGAGCGCTGTAATGGGGGAGATGACAACTGCAATGGCGTGACGGATGAGGGTTTCGGGCAACAGACCTGCGGAGTAGGCGCTTGCCAGCGAACAGTGGACAGTTGCGTCAATGGGCAGCTACAGAGCTGTACGCCGGGAGTGCCTGGAACGGAGATGTGTGGGAATGGGGGGGATGAGGATTGTGATGGCCAAGATCTCGTTTGTCCTCCGGTGAATACCCCCCCGACCATTACGTCCACGCCGCTGACTGTGGCGACGGTCGGGCAACTGTACACTTATGAAGTGGCAGCGACGGACCCGGACGCGGGGGACACGTTAACGTATGAGTTGACAACCTTTCCGGCGGGGATGACGATCGACGCCAGCACGGGCGTTATTGACTGGACGCCGGTGGTGAATCAGATCGGTCCTCAAGAGGTGAGTGTTGAAGTTCGGGATTCTCGCAATGGAACGGCGACCCAGAATTTCACTATTCAGGTAAACCGAGATCCACGTCTGAATACCCCTCCGAGCATTACGTCCACGCCGCTCACCTCGGCGACGGCAGATCATCCCTATCGGTATGACGTGGAGGCGACGGACCCGGACGCGGGGGACACGTTAACATATGAGTTGACAACCTTTCCGGCGGGGATGACGATCGACGCCAACACGGGCGTTATTGACTGGACGCCGGTGGTGAATCAGATCGGTCCTCAAGAGGTGAGTGTTGAAGTTCGGGATTCTCGCAATGGAACGGCGACCCAGAATTTCACCATTCAAGTAAACCGAGATCCACGTCCGGACAATCACGCACCACGGGCGCAGACGAACAGCTATACGGTTCGAGCCGATCAGACGCTGAGTGTGCCTGCGCCTGGGGTGCTTGGCAACGACAGCGATCCTGAGAATGACTTCATGATCGCGCGTAAACTCACGGATCCCACTCGCGGGGTGCTTAGTTTTAAGGCCACCGGCTCGTTGTCGTATACGCCCAATGAGGACACCCGAACCTGCACTACGCCACCGCCGGCGGCAGGCATCTCGTTCATAGCACCACTCGGGTCCTCGTTGCCTGAGATGGGGTTCGCATCGGGCGTGTATGGTTTGGCCAAAGGTGACTTCAACCAAGATGGTTTCCTCGATCTGGCGGCGACCGGACAACCGACCGGTGCCAACGGCCCTGGGTGGCGAGTCTGGTTGCTGCTGGGTAAGGGCGATGGCACGTTCCAAGCACCGGTAGTGCTGCACACCCTTCCCAATGACGTCCGTCCCTTTGCTCTTCTCGCCAAGGATGTCGACAACGACTGCAAGCTCGATCTGTTCGTCTCGGTCAGTCGCGTCACGCCGCAAATCCTGTTCTTCAAAGGGCGCGGAGACGGGACGTTTGAGACGTCGGTACCAACTGCCCTCACTCGGGAAGGCGGCTCGCTGCAGAGTGGCGACTTCAACCGCGATGGCAAACTCGATTTGGTGAGCGCGAGCGGCAACCATGCTTTTGTTCAGGTGCTGCTCGGCAATGGCAATGGCACCTTCCAGGCGCCGGCGGACTATCCCGTCAGTACGGTGGTGGGGGATCAAGCGATTGGCGACGTCAATGGCGATGGCGCGCCGGATATCGTGGTGGGCCGTGCAACGTCCGCGACCTCGCAGATTGATGTCCTGCTCAACAAGAACGATGGCAGCGGGACCTTTAACGCCGCGCGGCAATTTCCGGCGAATATGCAAGTGGCGGGTTTCTACCTGGCCGATTTCAACCGTGACAGCAAGCTCGATATCGTCGCCGGGGGTGCCTTGTGCTCTCAGCCCAATAATGGCCAGGCGTCTCCGACTGGGGTCACTGGTTGTATGCGCTTCATTCCGGGCAACGGCGACGGCACCTTCCCGGTGCCGCCGGGAACGGAAGTGGACACCACAGCCATGGCCCACTTTGCCACGCGGGGTGGCGGTGGCGAGAATGTGGCCCCGGACGTGAACGGTGACGGCATCTTGGATGTGGTCTTCGGTGAAGCGAGTGGCCAAACCGGCAATCTGCTGCATGTGCGCTTGGGCAACGGCGATGGCACGTTTAGCCTGACGACAATGGTGGCTTCCCCTGGCCCAGTCGTCAGCCCACAGCCTCTCTCAGTTCCGGATATTGACACCATCTACATCGGGGCGGCAGCGGTGGACGACTTCAACGGCGATGGGGTGATGGATATCGCCACGGCAATCGCAGGAGCTGGCAGCAGTCCTGGACGCTTAGCGCTGCTGCCGGGGACGACGCCTGGCAAGTTCGCTTCCGCGCGCGTCTTCCCGGTGCTGGAGCCGCCGTTCGGCGGATTCAGCGGCTTTACGGGCGGGAATAAACTGTACAACCGCCCGATGACGCTGGGCGACTTCACCAACGATGGGCAACCCGAGCTGGCCGTGATCGGCGACTTCAATCGCTTAGGCCTGATGTCGCTGGCAACAGATGGGACGCTCGGGCCCGTAAAGACAGTCCTTTCACTAGGGACCTCGCAACCATCCGGGGACCGGATCCTCAACGCCGACTTTGACCGCGATGGCAATCTCGACGTGGTCTTTATCGGCAATGGCGCTATTATCGTCGCCTATGGCAACGGCGCCGGGCAGTTTGCGAATCCAGTGTTTATTACCCCAACAGGGAACACCCAATTTCTCAACATCGTAGGCGGTGACTTCAATAACGACGGTTTCCCGGATTTTGCCGCTTACACTGGCTACTTCCGTGGCGGACCGGTTACGCCAGTGGCGATCGACATCTATCTGAGCAGCGGTGGCAGCCGCACCTTTACGACCCTGACGCCTGCCGGGGGCAGCACCCTCGGGGACATGGTGACCAGCGAGGGCGTCGGCATGGTCGCCGCGGACTTCGATCAAGACGGCATCCCCGACTTGGTGGTGAGTCAGGGGAATCAACCGGCGAACCAAGCCAATCAACAACGCTCGCTCTACTTACGGGGCAATGGCGACGAGACCTTCCAACCTGCCGTGCAGATTGCCAACGGGCTCAGTGGCGGGATCATCGACTACGCCGCCGCTGATATCAATCATGACGACAAGCTCGATCTCATCAGTCTCCCTATATTCGGCCCTGCCTACGTCCAACTCGGGAATGGCAATGGGACCTTCGCGGCCCCGGTCAGTTATGATCTCGGCCTCAGTGGCCAGATTGGCCAGCTCGCGCTGGCCGACTTCGATGGCGACGGGCATCTCGATATCGCGGCCACGATCTGGCCGAACAGTTTTGGCCTCTCCGTGCTGCGCGGCAATGGGGATGGCACCTTTGGCGCCGGACAGAAGTTGGCGGTTGGGAACGCTGAGCGCGTTACCTCGGCTCTGCTTGTCGCCGATGTCAATAATGATGGGCGCCCCGATATCATTGCCGGTGGCAGCAGCTTCTACGCCCAGGACTTTACTGTTCTCCTCAACAACAGCGCGATTCTCGGCGCGTGTACATTCAGTGATAGTTTCACCTACGCGGCCAGTGACGGCAGTCTTGAGTCACCACCGGTGACCGTGCGGATTACCATTCAACCGGTCAACCATCCGCCAGTGATCACCTCCGCGCCGGTGACTTCCACCAAAGCCAAGCAGTTGTATACCTACGACGTAAATGCTACGGACCAGGATGTCGGGGATGCCCTGACCTTCGGCTTGGTGCAAGGGCCGTCGGGCATGACCATCGCTTCGGATACTGGAGTGATCCAATGGCTGCCAGCGACTACCCAAACCGGTGTGCATGCGGTGACTGTGCGAGCCTATGATGCGAGCGGTGTTTTTGCTGAGCAGAAATTTACCCTCGTTGTCACCCGACGCGTCACGGTTCCGAATGTGGTCGGCCAGACGCAAGCTGCCGCGCAGACGCTGATCACCGAGGCAGGCTTAACTGTGGGAACGCTCTCCTCGCGCTACAGTCCCACGGCGCCTGCGGGGAATGTTATCAGTCAGACGCCCACCGCAGGAACCTCTGTGGCGCAGAACACGGCCGTGAATTTGGTGATCTCTCTCGGACCCTTGGTCGTACCGGGCCTGACCTCGATTACGGTCACTCCGAGCACCCCTACGATTCTGATTGGCGGGACACAAACGTTCATCGCGACCGGGGTACTCAGCGGTGGCGGTGCGGTTGATGTGAGCGAAGGCGTGACCTGGTCTAGCGGCGCTACCACCATCGCTACGATCAATAGTTTCGGCACGGCAACTGGTGTGGCGGAAGGAAACAGCACGATCACTGCGATTCTTGGCAGCATCAGTGGGGACGCCACGCTTGCCGTGCGTGCGCGGGTCACTGGTGACGTCACGCCTCCAACCGCGACGATTACTACGCCAACCGATGGCGCAGAAGTGACCAGTCCCATCGATATTCTTGGCACGGCCAGTGATGACAACTTCTTTAAGTACGAATTGGCCTATGCCCCAGCGGGCGAAACCACTTTCACCGTGCTTGCTAGCGGCTCGACGGCTGTGACAAACGGTGTCCTTGGAAAGCTTGATCCCACTTTGCTCATTAACGATCTCTACGACCTGAAGCTGACCGTGTTCGACCTCGGCGGCAACCAGGCTGAAGCGACCGTCACCGTCCAAGTGACGCGCGAGAAGAAGGTGGGGCTTTTCACCATCACTTTCCAAGATCTGAATATTCCTTTGGCGGGGATTCCGATCACCATCAACCGCACCTATGACAGCCGCGACAAAGGCAAAGGCGACTTTGGCATTGGCTGGCGATTGGATATTCAAACGCTGCGCCTCCGCCCCAATCGTGAACAAGGCAGCGGCTGGATAGTCAATCGCAGCGGCGGTGCGGCGGGAGTCTACTCCCTTGCTCCGGTTGGCGAACACAAAGTGAGCCTGACTCTCCCCGACGGCAATGTCGAAGAATTCGACCTGACGATCAATCCGTCGGTATCGCCTCTCGTTCCGTTACAAACCGTGACCGCGAGTTATCTCCCGCGACCAGGGACGTTGGGGCGGCTCACCTCATTGGATGACAACGACTTGTTAGTGTTGGGCGACCAACCGGGAGACGTGACACTTGTGACTTTTGCTGAGGCTCTGACCTACAACCCCAAACACTTCCGTTATGTCACAGCTGATGGACAGATTATCGACGTTGACCGCACGAAAGGCGTGGAGATGGTCCGGGATCCTAACGGCAACACGCTGACCTTCGGGGCCAACGGCATTACCCATTCCTCCGGAAAAAGTGTTGTCTTCACCCGCGACGCCCAAGGTCGGATCACGCAGATCACCGATCCCAGCGGCAACAGCCAGACCTATACGTATGATGTGCGAGGCGACCTCGTTAGCCATACCAACCCGGTAGGGAATATTACCCGTTTCACCTACAACAGTATGCATGGCCTGCTGGACATCACCGACCCGACTGGCGCCCGTGTCGCACGCAACGAATATGACGCGGAGGGGAGACTCATTGCCACCACTGACGCGCTTGGTAATCGTGTCCAGTTCACTCATAACCTGAACACCTCACAGGAAGTGGTGACCGACCGCTTAAGCAACGTCACGGTATTTGAATACGATACCGTGGGCAACGTCGTCTCTAAGACCGACGCCTTGGGGGGACGCACCGACTACACGTACGACGGTGTCGGCAATGAACTCACCCAAAAAGATCCGCTCGGACGCGTGGCAACTAAAACGTATGATGCTCAGCGCAACGTGTTGACCAGCACCGACTTTGACGGCAACACTACTACCAATACTTATGATACCCGTCAACAAATTCTCACTACTACTGACCCGGAGGGGCGCACCACGACCAACGTCTACGATGCCAACGAGAATCTCACGCAGACGACGAATCCAGAGGGCGGTGTAACCCGGCATACCTATGATGGCGCGGGCAATCCGCTGAGCACGACCGATCCGCTCGACAACGTGACGACGTTCATCTACGACGCGGTTGGGAATAAGACCTCTGAGACTGACGCATTAGGCGCCTTGACGACCTTTACCTACAATGCGAACGGCAGTGTCTTGTCTTCGACGAAAGCAGGGCAGACTATACAATTCCAATATGATGCCGCCCAACGACTGACAAAAACGATCGACGCTCTGGGTCAGCAGACTGTGACCATTTACAGCCGGGTCGGAGACGGAAATAAACCGGCCTCAATCACTGATGCAAAGGGAGGAGTCACGACCTTTATCTACGACGTGCGTGGCAACCTTATCGGCAAAACGTTTCCTGATGGGTCAACCGAGTTAACGAGTTACGATGCGGAGAATCGCGCCTTGAGTAAAACCGACCGGGACGGGCACACGGCTACCTTCCAGTACGATGGACTTGGACAAGAGACAAAAGTCACCAATGCTGATGGAACGTCGCGCCTGAGCACCTATGATGCAGGGGGACGAGTAGTTACACAGACCAACGAACGGGGAAACTCCACCACCTATAGTTATGCACCCAACAAACAAACCGTCACTGATGCGTTGGGGAACGTGACCGTATCTGAGTTCGACAGTCAGCAACGATTAATCAAAACAACGGATGCCCTCGGCCATATCACCACGTTTGCCTATGACAGTATGGGAAACCTCATGCGGACGACCTTTCCGGATGGCACGACCACGACAACGACGTATGACGTTGCCGAGCAAAAGATTGCAGAAACAGATCAAGCCGGACGGACCACCCAATTTACCTATGATGCCGTCGGCCAGTTAGTCCGTGTGGCCGATGCAACCGGAGGCATCACGACATACACCTACGATGCGCTGGGCAATCGGCTGACACAGACCGACGCCGGAGGCCACATGACACAGATGACGTACAACGCGCTAGGGCGATTACTCACGCGCCAGCGACCCCTTGGTCAGCAAGAGAGTTTTACCTATGACAACAATAGTAACCTATTGACGCATGTCGACTTCAACGGACAGACGACGATATTTGTTTACAATACGGTGAACCGCCTCACGCAAAAAACTCTGCCGGGTGGTAATGTGGTGAACTATGCTTACACTGGCAGCGGGCTCCGTACGCAAGCCGGTGGGGATGCGTATAGCTATGATGTCCGGGGCCGCCTCATCCAAGAAACCAAAGCCTCAACTGACGTCTTGTCGTATACCTACGATGTCGCAGGGAATAAAATCTCACTGACGACCCCGCAAGGCGCAATCACCTATACCTACGATGCGTTGAACCGCCTGGAGACAGTGGTTGATGCGACCGGTACAACCACCTACACCTACGATGCGGTCGGGAATCTTGCCGCGACCAGGTATCCCAATGGGGTCGCGACGACGTACAGCTACGATGCGCTCAACCGCTTGGTGCAAATGACCAACAGCGGACCAACCGGCGTGATTTCTTCGTACACTTATACCCTGGGTGCAGCGGGTAATCGGCTTACCGTGGTCGAAGCGGGGCCAGCAACCACGGACCGAAGTGTGTCATATACCTATGACGCGGTCTATCGCTTAACCCAGGAAGTGATTGACGAACCGGGCACGGCGAATGACCAGACGATCACTTATAGTTATGACGTCGTGGGCAACCGGACGCAGATGAACCGTACCGGTGTCGTGACGACGTACACCTACGATGCGAACGATCGGTTGCTGACGGAAACCAATAGTGCAGGCGCGTTCACGTCAACCTATGACGACAACGGCAACCTTAAGACGCATGGCGATGGGAGCAACACCGATTCGTACACTTACGATGGGGAGAACCGTCTCATCGCGGCGAGTGTGCAAACTGGCGCGAATCCAGGACCAGTCAGCTACACCTACGATGCCGATGGTATGCGCACCAGTAAGACCACAGGAGGCGGAACAACGGCATTCTTGCTCGACAAGAACCGCGACTATGCCCAGGTGGTGGTGGAGACAACTGGTGCAACCGTTGCGACCTACACCTATGGCAACCAATTGATTAATCAGACGCGGACGGGTGCAGGGACGCGTTTCTACCTGACTGATGGACAACTCTCGACGCGGCAACTGACGACAACCACCGGGTTAGTGAGTGACGCGTACACCTATGATGCCTTCGGTGTCGCGTTGGCTTCAACCGGCGCCACACCAAATGGGTACCTGTATAGTGGCGAGCAGTTCGATCCCAATATGGGCTTCTATTATCTACGGGCACGCTACTACAATCAGGCGACCGGACGTTTTGTTACGACTGATCCACTACGGGGAGATATTTTTGATCCCATATCCCTACACCGGTACCTCTATGCCAATGGCAATCCGGTGAATATGCGGGACCCATCGGGGGAAGTGACGCTGACCGAATTCGTAGTCGTACTGGCTATCGTTGCCGTTCTTCTGTACCTCGCACGGCCACGTCCCACATTTAAAGGCGTTAAAGAAGAAAAATACAGAAAGGAGACGAAACAGGCCTTGGAGCTAGCTCTTCAACAGTATGATAAATTTATTTTTTCACAGAGCAGCGACCCTAATTTTGATATCAATAAGATAGATGAACAGACGTTTACTAAAGACTTTGCTCAATATCTGACCTACAAGCTGCAGAAGACTACCATTAAAGATTTTAGTGCTAGGAGATTTGGGACAAAAAATGGCGGTCGAGCATTCTGGGTGGGCATTTCATTTAGGAAGGACAAAAAGTTTAATGACCGACTCGACTTTGTTATAAGTCGCCCGAACAATGTACAAGCCAATACTAGTGATTTCGTTTTGGACGCTCGACAATGGAGAGCCAGTCACCAGGGTCAGAGATTATTTGAAGTACAACCACTAAATAAATACCAAAAAGATGTTACCAAGGAGGTCGACCTTGGGAAAGTCGAGTGTGTGCCTTCACAGGGTGGAGTGTTGGGCGGGTGCTAGCAAGGTAGCCCGGACGGAGCGGAGTGAAATCCGGGAGCGATTTTCCTGAATTTCATCCAGGCTCCAAGACTTCAGAGAAGGCAAACAGCAAAAGCGAGAATCGTAGGCTGGGATGCGTAACAACAAATCCCAGCTTCTCCGCCTGAATCTTTTTTCGTTATTTTTCCGGCAATCCTGTGATTCGAATTCCTGCCGAATGCACTTTGTTGAGAATGTTTAAGCGAATAAGTAAGGCCGTGATCGGTTCAATCTGCCGGGCAGCTTCAAGCGGACCAGCGCTGATCGCCCGAATGCCGCCGCCAATTTTGTTGACGAGTTGTATAACCGTGGGGCGGGCGTCTTTATCGCCGCACACCAGGACATCGCAGTCGATTTCAGCTTTCACTTCTCGCAGTAAATGAGCTGAAATATTCTGCAGCGCGCACACCACTTTCACCTCTGGCCCCAGAATTTGCTGTGCTTCTTCACTGGCTGATCCTGCCGCCGGTATAGTCACACGGCGAGCGTTTTCTGAATCAAGCGGCACTGAAACATCAACAAAAATCTTTCCTTTGCACTGCTCTTGCACCGACTCCAGAGTGCCGATATGGGCGGAGTAGGGCACAGTCATCACGATAACGTCCGCTTCCGCTGCTGCAGTGACATTGTCAGTTCCGCGGATCAGTTCTTTGCCGAGTTCTTGATTCAATTCAATTGCAACTTTTTCACCTTTTTCTCTTTGACGCGAACCAATAATAACTTCTTCTCCTGCCAGCGCCCAACGTAGCGCTAACCCAGGTCCTTGTTCTCCAGTTCCCCCTAAGATGGCGATCTTCACAGTAATTCCTCCTCCGTAGAGCTCAGGTGTCGAGGTTGTTTGTATCAGGGGCTGGCGTCGTCGTCACTTCCCCACAGATGCTTTGATGTATTTGATCGTGACCGGGGAAAGGTCATGGGGATCGACCAACACTTCGATAATAACGAATGAAGGGGTTTCATGGGCGAGGAGAAGGGCGTCGCGTAATTCGCCGACCGTTTGCGCTCGGATTCCTTTGCCTCCCCATGCTTCGGCCAACTGCGCATACGGCCAGTTAGGTAAAGCGAGCAACTCTTGTCGTTCGGTGACCGGACGGAAAATGCCCCAGCCGCCATTGTTCATGAGGATCACAATCGGGTTCAGTTTATAGCGAGGCGCATGACAAATCTCCGGCCCGGTCATTTGAAAGGCCCCATCCCCACAAAGGATAAGCGGTCGCTGCCCGGTGCCGATTTGTGCGCCCAACGCTCCTGGAATACCAAACCCCATGGAAGCGTAATACCCTTGGGCAAGATAAACGCCGCTATGGCCAATTTTGATGTCGAGTCCGGCGAAGAGCATATCTCCGGCCTCCGCCACCACCATGTAGCCCTTGCGGTGACGGAGAAAAGCGTTGACTTCACAGAGCATATCCGAGACGCTCACGTGGCGATCCTCGCCTGGGGGTTGCGGGGAGAGGTTGTCACAGTATTCTACTTTTTCACGGTGTGATTTAAGGGGCGCTTTCAGGAGCATTTTGACGTAGTCACGCAGGGTGACGTCGGTGTAGGTGTGATAACTCACATCGACTTTATTTTGTACCGCCCAGATGGATTTTTCTTTCGGCAGCGACGGCAAGCGAGAACCAAGGTTCATGTCGGTTAACAGGGTGCCAAGGTTGAGCACTAAATCTGCTTGGTCCACGCGCGTCTGGATAGGCGGCGGAGAAATGGGACCGATATTCACGCCCATAAATTGAGGATGATCCATAGGAAATGCGCTCTTGGCGAGCACGGTAGTCATGCAGGGCGCTCCCATCTTCTCTACTAAGTCCACCATTTCTCGCTGCAGTTTGTAGCGGAATGTTTCTATCCCGATGATCACCGCCGGTTTCTTTGCGTGATTAAAGCGTTCTGTGGTGTCGCGGACAGCTTCTTCGACCTTGCGTGGATCAGAGTGGGCATATTCAAGCTTGCCGTCCCATTCGATAATATCGCGGGGCACGTCGATCTCTCGGTCCACCATGTCCTGATGAATCTCGATGTAGCCTGGCTGTTGGTGGAGCCACATTGCTCGAACGATTTCATCGATATCCGTGGCGGCGGTGCGGGGATCGGCGATCAACTTGGCCGCACAGGTAATTTCTTGAAAAATATGAAATTGGGATTCGATTTCCTTTGCCTGATGGTGAATGAGGACGCCCAGCCGTCGTTTTTCTTCCCCTGGGCCGCCGCTGATGACGAGAATCGGCACGCGCTCGGAGAATGACCCTGCGACAGGATTGACTACATTGTGACCACCAGCGCCGTACGTGACGCATAGCACGCCAAGTTTGCCGGTTGCACGGGCGTATCCGTCTACGGCGAACCCGGCCCCGGGTTCGTGCGAGAATGTTATGACTTCCATTCCCCGTGGTTTGCCAAATTTCATGAAGAGTTGGATAACGAGATCACCGGGAATACCGAAGAGGTGCGTCACTCCAATCTTGCGTAGATAGGCGACAAGAAAATCTCCGAGCTGCATGCACATTTTCATACCGACTCCTTCTTTTCGGCATTGTAACAATATGGCGAGCGCAAAATAAGGCAGAGACGAAAACGATGAAGGAAGGACAGACACGGGGAGGGGGCAAACAAGGGAGGGGACAAACAAGAATACGTTTGGTCCCCGGGGAGAAGCATTTATCCAAAAAATTCTTCGATATTGCCGGAAATAACCGCAACGTCACGCACGGTGTTATTCCGAAAGACACGAAATAAGATCGTTTCTCCAGCAGGTTTACTCCAGAGGTAGTCGTATAGCACGTGACGATCGGTAACTTCGTGACTATCAACGGCCATCACTACATCGCCGGCTTTGAGACCGGCTTTGTCCCCTGGGCCGCCAGGAAGTAATCCTGCCAACACCATATGGTCTCGTAATGGGTAGGAGTACATGCCGATCCAGGCTCGTGATGGTCGGCTGATACATCTCCCGTGACGAAGCAACTCGTCGTGATGATCAAGATAATGATCAACCGGGATGGCGAGAGAAAATTTCCCGACCTCCCCTAAGTTCAACGACACGACGCCAATCATGCGCCCCTTCATATCGAACATCGGGCCGCCCCCGAGCCCCGGGTTCATCGCGGAACAGACTAAGGCGCGATCCAAGCGATATTCCCAATACGCTTCATAAGCGCCGAGAGTAGAGAGAAAGCCGCCGCTGACCCGCCTTCCAGTTGTGTCGTCGCTACTAGCAACCATAAACACTTCATGGCCTGGCTGTAATTCGCTGCTCGAATGCAATTGGACCGGAGGGACGCCGTAATGAGCGACTTTAAGAACCGCAATGCCATTCACAAAATCTTGAGCGACTACCTCAGCCTCATACTGATTATTGTCCAGCATGCCAACCTGCACCTTGGAGGCGCCGATAACGATATAGTTCACGGTCAGAATATGTCCAGCTGAATCCACTACTGCCCCGGACCCCATACGCTCCGTACCCAGGAGTGTTGCGGAGGGATGGCGGGGTGGTACGAGGGCATGAATACTCACTGTCGATGGGACCACCTGTTCGATGAGCTTAACCGAAGCGTTCACTGTGACTCCCCGGATGAAAGGATTTTTCAAACCTAAAGACTTGCCAATATGAAAGCAACCCCTTGCCTAAAGCTCTTTATAAACGGCAAATTTTTGCCAACTGTCATTTTTTCGACATGAAAAAGCTTTTAATCATATTACTGTCCTGGAGCGCCAACGGCCAATGATTTTATAACTCTCTATAAACAAAAGATATTTATTGAGTAAAAGAAAAGAATCTCAGAAAAGTGAATTGGCCTCATTCTTGCTCACTTTTGGGATGAGACTAAATCTCCACAGTGAGGAGGAGGAAAATGGCGGCTGCACAGCGTTTAATTACTCCAGAACTTCCAGAAATGTTGCTCCCAACTCAATTTTTTTCGGATCGGTTGTTGGTCGGGCGCGCCTCTGGAGAGTTGGCGTTGCAATGGGCAGTCTTTTCCGATGGGCTCAGTCGCTATTGGAAATTAGCATCAAACAATATCTTCCATACTTCCGAAGAATTCCTTGAAGAAGAAAATTGGCTTCTTGCAGACGATGTGGACTGGCCGTTCTCCTTTACCAGCCTTTGCGAAACTTTTGGACTGAAAACTTCTTCGGTCCGCTCATCCCTACTCGCATGGAAACAGGCGCATATGTCTGAAGCTGTGCGCGTTTTCCCGCAAGCCTAGGCGTGAGTACTTTGTCCCGCGCACACGGGCGGGGGGATCTTCCTCCTTTCCTCCCGCCCGTTCCTCCTTCTTTCCCTTGGCAGCTCCGTACAAATCTTATAGTCTCTCCTGCAGGAGAGCTTTGCCCAAAAAGTCAAAAAGACTACTACCGGTTGCCGGGTACATACTGCGGGAGCCCAACATCTTGTGTGGGAGCCCGACTTTTGAGGCAAAGCCCCTGCAGGAGGGAGAGATGTACACTACTGTCGATGGTCTCCGATTACATTACGTCCAGGAGGGCCAGGGCTCTGATCTGCTGCTTATTCATGGACTAGGCGGCAATCTGCACGACTGGGACGCTTGCGTCCCCGAATTGGCTCGTTATCACCGTATCACTCGTTTTGACGCCCGCGGATTTGGCGAATCCGATAAACCTCCTGGCCCCTATTCTCCGCAGCTTTTCGCGAAAGATCTTGCTGGGCTTTTCCCAGCCTGTGGTCTCGCTCGCGCTCATATCGTCGGAATTTCCATGGGCGGCGTTATCGCCCAACGGTTCGCGCTTGATTTTCCTGAACATGTCACATCCCTGACGCTCATCAGCACTTCCAGTGAAGTTGGAGCGCAAGCCCATGAAGCTTGGGAGAAAACGGCGTCGATTATTGAAGAGCGCGGCTTCTCCTCAAATCTCAACGCAGCGCAGCGCGTGTTTGCCCCAAGCTTTGCGAAAGCTCACCCGGAAGTTGTACAAGCAATAGCGGAGCGCACGGCTGGGAATGCTCCGCACGCGTATGCGGCTGCGGCGCGCGCGATCGGCGACTATAATTGGACTGCTGAATTAAGCCGGGTGCAAACGCCGACGCTGATTGTGCAAGGCATGGAGGATAAGCTGACGCCTCCTGGTGGATCCATCAAAATGAGCCGTGTGCTTCCTCGTGCGCGGCTACTCATGTTTCCTGATTGTGGCCATGCCGTGCCTGAAGAGAAGCCAGAGCTGTTGACCCGTACTCTGCTTGCATTTCTTGCAGGCGTAGATTTTTCCCGTTGAAGATCTATGTTGCGAGCGATCCAAGAGACAAACGCCTTGCGGCCACGGTACACCGCCTGGCGAATGCTGAACCTCTGGGTCCTTGGTATCGTGCTCGTCGCTACGATTGTTCATTGGAGGTGGCCAGGGCAGAGTGCTACACTTAAGGGGCTACACGCAGCAGCTGAACAGAAAGGGCAAACTATGGCGCAAGAACGAATCCGCGCTCCAGAACTGGAAGGGGGCGTAGGATGGTTAAACACGAATACGCCGCTGTCTTTAGCAGGGCTCAGGGGCAAGATCGTGCTGCTTGATTTTTGGACCTATTGCTGTATCAACTGCATGCACGTCATTCCCGATCTCAAAAAGCTCGAGGCCAAATACGCGAATCAATTGGTGGTGATTGGCGTCCATTCTGCGAAATTCCCGAACGAGGGAGAATCGGACAACATTCGCCAGGCGATTCTCCGCTATGAAATCGAACATCCTGTTGTCAATGACCGCGAGTTTCTTATCTGGCGGCGGTATGGTCCACGTTCATGGCCGACGTTGGTGCTTATCGATCCCGACGGGTATCTGATCGGCGGTATCTCTGGAGAGGGTCATTACGATAAGCTCGATCATGTCATCAGCCAACTAGTACTTGATTTTCGCAATCGTGGCCGGTTGAATGAAGAACCTTTGCGTCTCGCGCTAGAGAAAGCTCGCTTCTCTGCCCCGGTGCTTTCCTTCCCAGGGAAAGTCCTAGCCGATCCGACTCAGGATCGACTGTTCATTGCCGACTCGAATCACAATCGCATTCTCGTAACCACGAAATCTGGAAAAGTGCTCGATGTGGCGGGCTCCGGCGTAAAGGGAGCGGCAGACGGCTCTTTCACCGCGGCGACCTTCGATCATCCGCAAGGGATGGCGCTGGACGGCGAGGTCTTGTACATCGCTGATACCGAAAATCATCTCATCCGTCATGTTGATCTTAAAGCGCGGACGGTGACGACCATTGCGGGAACTGGAGTGCAAGCGTTAGGGCAGTATCGGCGCGGCGCGGCGCGAGAGGTGGCGCTTAGTTCTCCCTGGGACCTGGTCCTGGAAAAAGGGATTCTGTACATCGCCATGGCTGGTTCGCACCAGGTGTGGGCGATGAACTTACACTATGGAGAAATTGGTCCGTATGCGGGCTCTAGCCAGGAAGGGCGCATCGATGGACCTCTGATGAACGCGGCGCTCGCCCAACCGAGCGGCATCACTTCTGACGGGACGAATTTATACATTGCCGACTCAGAGGTCAGCGCTATTCGTGCAGTGAGCCTCAATCCGCGCGGGCACGTATCAACCATCGTTGGCAAAGATCTCTTTGAGTTTGGTGATATTGATGGGCAGGGAGAGCGCGTGCGACTGCAACACCCTCTTGGTATAACCTACCATAACGGCATGCTTTACGTTGCTGACACGTATAACCATAAAATCAAAGTGATTGGTCCAGTGCTGTGCTCTTCAACCACGCTTTTCGGCGCCGGAAAACCTGGGTTTTGCGACGGGGAAGACGCGCAATTCTCCGAACCAAATGACGTCAGTATAGCAGATGGCAAGATGTATATTGCCGATACGAATAATCACGCCATTCGCGTCGCTGACTTGCGTACGAAAATTGTGACGACGCTCACGATCACTGGTCTGTCAGACAATGCTGGCTCAACGATGGCGGATATCTGGCCGAATCTTGAGGAAGTCCATCTCAGTAAACGCACCCTACAGTCCAATCAGGGACGAATGGTTGTCAATGTACACATCCCAGCGCCCTTCAAGTTGAATCCTGGCTCGCCATTCGAGTATCGCGTTGAGGTCAAAGGAAACGCTTCGCAGCCGGGGAAACGGACGACGGTGAAAGACGGACAATTCCCGCTGCAAATCCCTCTTGCGCTTGCTGATGGCGAGGCCGAAGTGCGCGCCACTGTCAGTTTTGTTTACTGTCGTGAAGGGGATGAAGGCGTTTGTGTAATCAAGTCCTTGCGGTGGATCGTGCCGGTTCAGGCGACGAAGAGCGGCGCTGAGGAGCTACTCGTCGATCATGTGCTCGTTCCTGAATTGCTGGAACCGTCAAACAGCCTGTAGCACGGCAATTGATGAGAGAAGGAAAGGGATGCCTATGCGACCAAACTATCGCGTGATTGACGCTGATGGACACGTGGATGAGAAGCATATCAACTGGGAGGAACGGGTCCCCGAGCGCTATCGGCGTGAGGCTCCGTGTTGGGTGACCTACCCAGATGGTCGAAAGCATTTGACCGTGGAAGGCAAACTGTGGCCGAGCCGTCGCGACTTCTACGGTCAATTGGGTAAGGGGCCGGAGCCGCACAAACCTGCCCATATGTGGGGGTGGGATCGGGTGGAGGGCATGCCGGATCCTCATAAACGCATTCCTGACATGGATCTTGAAGGGATCGATGTCGCCGTGCTGTTCGGCACCTTTATTGGTCTGGGAGCCATTGCGGCCATCGAGGACCCTGGTCTCGCGGTGGCGGTGGCGACCGCTTATAACAACTGGTTAGCAGAGTATTGCCAACCATATCCAGAACGCCTGAAAGGCATTGCCTTATTGCCGTGGCAAGATCCGCAAGCGGCGCGGATGGAAATGCGGCGCTGCGTGGAGAAGCTCGGGATGGTTGGGGTGCAGGCGTTGACGAATTTCGGCGGCAAGCTGCTGCATGAAGAACAATTCGATCCGCTCTGGGAAGAAGCGCAAGGGTTAGAAACGCCGGTATGCGTGCATATCATTTCGACGAACTCAACTGGTATTGATCGTTTCGATCGGTACGTCTTTAAGCACGCCTTCTATGCCCTCGATTCAATGCTGGCGGTTTCTTCTTTTGCCGCCGGCGGCATCTTAGAGCGGTATCCCAAATTAAAAGTGGCGTTTATGGAAGCTGGGGCTGGCTGGGCGCCGTGGATTGTGGATCGTCTTCACGAACACTATGAGTTGCTGCCGCAACAGATGCCTTGGCAAACACGGGATCCCGGAGAATGGATCTGCAGCGAGAACTGCTACTTCGCGGTTGAGCCTGAGGAGAGTACGATTCCTTATGTTGCGCAAACGATAGGTGAAGACCGGTTGGTCTACGCCTCAGATTACTGTCATTGGGATTGCATGTGTCCGGATTCGGTGAAACTACTTTATGAACGACAAGATTTGTCTGATGGACTCAAGCGCAAGATCTTGAGTGAGAATGCTGCACGGTTATTCAATTTGTAAAGTAGAAGAAGGCAAGCCATGAACAATTGGATTACTCCTGCAGGCTTCAAGACCGGCATCGAAGAAGTCGCTCCGAAAGCGTACGCCTACATCCAGGCGTATGGCGAACTCGGTGTGAGCAACGCCGGTCTCTTGGTTGATAAAAATGATGCAATGGCGGTGGACGCCCTAATGACGCCGTCGATGACCAGACGGTTTCTCGGCTCTATTAAGAAAGTCACGAAGAAGCCTGTGACCAAGTTGGTGAATACTCATCATCATATTGATCACAGCGGCGGTAATTTTCTTTTCCGTGAAGCAGAAATCATCAGCCACGCCTATTGTCGCGAGGAAATTATCCGTACGGGAATGCCGACCGAATTTTTCCAGAAGCGCATTCCCCGCTTTGCGGCGGAATTTCCTAAACTGAAATTGGCGGAACCGCGTGTGAGCTTTGAAGATCGCTTGACGTTTCAGCAAGCGGATCGGGCCGTAGAGCTGCGCCACCTCGGTCCGGCTCACACTTTTGGCGATACATTTGTCTATTTGCCGAAAGAGAAAGTGCTCTTTGCCGGAGACATCGCATTTTACTATGTCACGCCGTTGGCGTTTCAAGGGCATGTAGGGAACTGGATCAAGGTAGCGGATCGCATTCTCAAGATGGATGTGGAAGTGATCGTGCCGGGCCACGGCCCGATTGGTGGTAAAAAAGAGCTGAAGGAAATGCGCGCTTACTTAGTGATGATTCGTCGTGAGGCCAAGAAGCGTTTCGATTTAGGTATGACGCCAGACCAGGCGGCGCGGGATATGAAACTAGGCGTGTATGCGAGTTGGCGCGAGCCTGAGCGGATTTTGCCGAATGTCATGCGGTTGTACCAGGAATTCAGGAACGAACTCGATCAGCCGCTTGACGCTATCGCTATGTTTGAGGAAATGCGTCAGCTCCGCGCCGAATGGCATGGGCACGATGCTGGCGAGCCAGATATGTGTTGCACTTGACAACGGACCCGTGTGTTCGTCGCCTCTCGATTGTCGCCCTTTCCTGGGAAGGAGCCCGCTGCTCGCAGGCTCCTTGTTCTATCGAGTTCCTACTTCTTATGCTCTTCAAGATATCCGGGAGAAAATAGGAACATAGTACAGCCGCGATGAGCATGAACGCCCAACTTTTGAGAAGAAATTCGGCTTCCTCCTTAAACACGGTTTGTCCTAAGAGGGGAGGCTACTTCCTGAAGGATCGCATCATTTCTCAGACGTGGACAAGACGCTTAAGCGCCTTGCCTGCAGTCCAAAATGCTACTTTCGACGCGGATTCGGTATGAGTCCTCCGCGTCACAAGAAGCGCCTTTACAAACCTTCCACTAAAGCAGTGCTCAGATAGCGCTCCGCCGAACTTGCCAAGATCACAACGATCATTTTCCCCGCATTCTCCGGACGAGCAGCGACTTGTAGCGCTGCCCAGGCGGTAGCGCCGCTGCTAATGCCGGCGGGAATACCTTCTTCTCTTGCAATGCGACGGGCTATGACCAGCGCATCTTCGTCGCGCACGCGGATGATCTCGTCAATGATGTTGGTGTTCAGAATGCTGGGAACAAAGCCGGCGCCAATGCCCTGAATTTGATGTGCGCCTGGGGACCCGCCAGAGAGAACAGGGGAGCGGTCGGGTTCCACAGCGATAGCGCGAAAGCTCGGTTTCTTCGGTTTAATCACTTCCGAGATGCCGGTGATAGTCCCGCCCGTGCCGACGCCGGTCACGAGGATATCAACCGCACCATCCGTGTCATCCCAAATTTCAACGGCTGTGGTTTTACGATGGATTTCCGGGTTGGCTGGATTTTCAAATTGTTGAGGAATAAACGCTTTGGGGATAGTTCTGGCAATTTCTTCAGCTTTGCGAATAGCGCCTGGCATGCCTTCGGGCGCAGGCGTAAGCACCAATTCTGCGCCCAGGAGTCGCAGCAAGTTGCGTCGTTCTAAACTCATGGAATCCGGCATGGTCAAAATGAGTCGGTAGCCGCGCGCCGCGGCTACGAAAGCGAGGGCAATGCCGGTGTTGCCGCTCGTTGGTTCGATGATGACTGTGTCTGGCGTCAATTTTCCTGCACGTTCGGCTGAGGTGATCATGTTATAGCCGATACGGTCTTTCACGCTGCTCAGCGGATTAAAAAACTCCAGCTTTGCATAGACCTCTGCGGAAAGGCCTTGCGTGAGGCGATTAAGACGGACAAGGGGAGTGTGGCCAATCGTTTCCGTGATGTCTTTGAACAGACGCGCCATAAAGATCCTTGTGTAGAGATGCGGAAATTCAATGTCCTTTTATTTCTGACGGCGTTCCTGGTGTTTAACGAGGACCAGCGCCGCTAAGGCCAAAGCGACAAGCACTAATCCGGTAATGGAGAGCCACGTCATCAGTCGCTCCTTTAGTACGTGGGGCTCTTCTTGTTATACTTGGTTGCTGTGATACTGGTCAACAGAAGATTTATATCACAGTTTCAAGGGAGAATTGCTATGCCAGAACTCAGCGTCTACCAGGCTCGCAGAGAAGAACTCAAGCAACGATATCTGTCTTCGCCAGCGCCGCAGATCTCATCTGTGGTCACCAATGGTGTAGATCATCTGGCG
>JACXTT010003013.1_pt1 | contig 26357 bp, 30 predicted proteins | sample 9270951 | NCBI WGS metagenome assembly JACXTT01 (sample SAMN15532306, study PRJNA645909) | rock metagenome | isolation source: weathered quartz diorite | place: Puerto Rico | collected 2017-06-21
GCGGCAGAAGGCGTACACGGCGTTCAGCGCCGCGCGCTGTTCACGCGGGAGCATCAGAAACGCATAGTGGAAATTGCTGGTGCGCGAGGACTCGGGCCGATTCGCGGTCGAAGCGGCCATCACCCGCTGAGGGGGCGGATCGAGACGGGCCATGCGGCGCGGACCAGCAGCCGCGTCTTCGCGGCCCAGCCTAAGGTGGGGCGGGACCGGAACACGTCGTAACCCGCGGCCTCGATCCGGTCGAGGATGGCCATCCCGCCCAGCCACGTGAGTCTCAGCTCGAACGCCAGGTCGCGGCCGACCTCGCCGAGCAAGGGCCGGCCCGTTTCGAAGAGCGCGCGAGTCCTCGCCACCTGGTCCGCCATCAGCTGCCGGAAGGGCTCGTCCACCACGCCGGCCGTCAGTTGCTCGCTGGGATAGCCGTGCTTCGCCATGTCGTCGAGCGGCACGTACACCCGGCCCTTGGCGACATCGATCGCCACGTCCTGCCAATGGTTGGTGAGCTGGAGCGCGGTGCAGAGGGCATCCGAGAGCGCGTGCAACCTGGGATCCCGGTACCCGAAGATGGACAGAACGAGCTGACCGATGGGATTGGCCGAGCAGCGGCAGTAGCCCAACAGATCATCGAACGTCTGGTAGCGATCCACCACCACGTCCATCTTGAACGCCGTGATGAGGTCCTGAAACGGCTCGACCGACAGGTGGAATCGCTCGATCGTATCCTTGAGCGCGATGAAGACGGGGTGCTGGGGTTTGCGCCACATACACTGGAGGAGTTGGCCTTCCCAGTTCTCCAGCAGCGGCAGGCGCAGGTTATCGAGGTAGGTCGCCTCGTCGGCGAAGTCGTCTGCGGTGCGCGCGAAGGCATAGATCGCCCAGAGGTACTTACGCTGGGTCGCGGGCAGCAGCCGAGACCCCACCGGGAAGTTCTCGTAATGCGCGCGCGCGATCGCCTCGCAGTGGGCAAAGGAGTCCTCCAACGTCCAGACCTTCTCCTCCGCCGCGCCGAATTCCCGCGGACCGAGCGAAGCAGCCGACATGGGGGTGTGATACCACAGGCCGGAAAACCAAGTCAACGAACGGATGAGCCACGCGCCGCCTTTTCGGCCGCCGCCTCCTCGTGGTATGATGCAGCCCTCCCGCGGATGGCCGCCATGAAGATCGGCACCCCCTTGAGCCCCACCGCCACGCGCGTCATGCTGCTCGGCGCGGGCGAACTGGGCAAAGAAGTCATCATCGCGCTCCAACGCCTGGGCGTCGAAGTGATCGCGGTGGACCGCTACCCCAATGCCCCGGGCCACCAGGTCGCCCACCGCTCCCACGTCATCAACATGGCCGACGGCCGCGAGTTGCGCGCCGTGATCGAGAAAGAGCGACCGCTCTTGGTCGTGCCCGAGATCGAGGCCATCGCCACCGACACGTTGGTGGAAATCGAGCGGGAAGGCTGGACCGAGATCATCCCCACGGCGCGCGCGACCCGGCTCACGATGAACCGCGAGGGCATCCGCCGCCTGGCCGCCGAAGACTTGAAGCTCCCCACGTCTCGGTATGTCTTTGCAGAAAGCCAAGACGAACTGGTCAACGCGATCGAGAGCGGCATCGGTTACCCGTGCGTCATCAAGCCGGTGATGTCCTCGTCGGGCAAGGGGCAGTCGGTGATCAAGGGCCGCGACGAGGTCGGTGCGGCCTGGCAGTATGCCATGACCGGCACCCGGGTCAACCGCGGCAAGGTGATCGTCGAAGAGGTCATCCGCTTCGACTTCGAGATCACGCAGCTCACGGTGCGAGCAATCGGCGACTCCGGTCGGGCCGAAACCTTCTTCTGCGAACCGGTCGGCCACATCCAGATCAAGGGCGACTACGTCGAGAGCTGGCAGCCGCAGCCCATGACGCCGATTGCGCTGGCCAAGGCTCGGGAGATCGCCAAGCTCGTGACCGACAACCTCGGCGGTCGCGGTATCTTCGGCGTGGAACTCTTTGTGAAGGGCGACCAGGTCTGGTTCTCTGAAGTGAGCCCCCGCCCGCACGACACCGGCATGGTCACGATGGCCAGCCAAACCCAGAGCGAATTCGACCTGCACGCGCGGGCTATTCTCGGCCTGCCCGTCTCCACCGCGCTGCGTGCCCCGGGCGCGAGCGCCGTGATCTACGGCGGTGTGGAAGCCAGAGCGATCACGTTCGAAAATGTGGACAAGGCGCTGCGCGTGCCGCAAACCGAGATCCGCCTCTTCGGCAAACCCGAGTCGTTCACGCGGCGGCGCATGGGCGTGGCGCTGGCAACCGGAAAAGACACCAACGAGGCGCGCGCGCGCGCGAAACTCGCGGCCAGCCTCGTCCGGCCAGGAACGGTCGACGGGTGAAGCGGCCGGGCCTTGCCACAAACGTGACGTTAACGGTCACGATCGTGGTCCTTGCCGCTTATGGCGGAGGCGAATCCGCCGGCGACGACCTTCAGACCGCGCTGCAACAATATGCCGCGCAAATCGACGAGCTAATCGGCCGCGCGACCTGTACGACGACTGGCCAGTGCCGCGTGATGGCGGTCGGCGCCAAGCCCTGCGGCGGTCCCGCGGGCCACCGGGTCTATTCCACCGTGGACACGAACGAGGCCGTGCTGCAGGTCACGCTGGAACAGTTCAACGCGTTGTCGGCGGAGCTCAACCGCCGAACCGGCGCTATTTCGGATTGCACCGTCGTGACGAAGCCGCCGGTTGCGTGCGTGAGCGGCACGTGCGTCACCCAGTGAGAGGAGAGATGCGATGAAGTCCCCGATCTGGATGGGTGTTGTCTTGCTCGGTCTGACCGCCTGCGCCTCGATGCGCGCCCAGACCATGTCAATTGCCAAGACCAGCGCCACGCCAGGCGATGGTCAAACCGTTGCGTTCAAAGGCGACCCGCTGGCGCTGGAAGGCTCGGCGATCAAGGTCGGCGACGCGTTGCCTTCGGCGATGGTGACGGGCAACGACCTCAAGCCGGTAAATCTCGCCGACCTCAAGGGCAGGGTTCGGATCATCAGCGTGGTCCCGTCGATCGACACGCCGGTGTGCGAAGAGCAAACCCACGAGCTGAGCGAAAGAAACGGCGGCCTCGACAAAGAGATTCAGTTGGTCACGGTGAGCATGGACCTCCCCTTTGCCCAGAAGCGGTTCGCCAGGGAAGCCAAGATCCACAACGTCCTCTTCGTCTCAGACTACAAGGCCGCCGAGTTTGGAAAAAGCTCGGGCCTGCTGATCCAACCGCTTCACCTCTTGGCGCGCACCGTGCTGGTGGTCGACAAGGACAACGTGATTCGCTACATGCAGGTTGTGCCGGAGATCACGAACCTGCCGGACATGCAGGTGGCGATGACGGCGGCGAAGGGGCTGTTGTAAGAATAACCGCGGGGTATTACCGATAGTTTTCTTAATCACTAAAGAAAGCCGAAACATTTCTATGAGCACCGTGCTGCAGCGTAAACCAGCCAGTCAAAGCGTACTCCGTTGGGCTGTCGGATGGTCCGACGGGCCGCGTAGCTCCGTGTGGCGTCTGTGGGGAAATAAGAAAGACGACATTTATGTTGCAGTCCGCAGCCTTGGCGGGACGACGAAGGCCAGCTTCCATCGCGACGGTAGGTGTCAGGTTGGGTTCACAGACAAGTATCTGGTGACGGCCTCCCGGCGATTTGCAGTCCAATCGAGACATCGGGAGAAGTGGCGGTTACCATCTAATCAGGCTGTGCGCATTCTTCAGGTTCTCGTACCTCATTCCGAGCTTCGCTCGTTCATTGACCGCAACCCTCGTGATGTCACCTGGTGGACTCCTCCGCCCGAAGGATCGGTCGCAGTGGTTTCGATTTTCCTTACCGGACAAGACGTTAAGCCGTCGCTGCCCAGTGGTAGTAGTACCGCAATCATTGTTGGCAAGGTTCGAACGTCCACTCGCACGGCTTGGGCGATTTACTCTCACCATCCATTGGATGGTGCTTTGGCGAAGCTGGTCGATGTGGAGCGCACCAAGCTCGCGCGAGAAGCGCAAGCAGCGAGTTTGCCACAGGGCACCCGTGCGGTCTTGTGGGAGTCCAGAGAAGATCACGATCGTCATGTGCTGGAACTTGCTTGCCAGTAACACCTTGGCGAGTGGGGAATGGTGGGGTCGGAGATTTATTTCAGCGTATTCATGGCCGCTTCAGCCTCGACTGATGTAGAAATGACGGTCACGGAGATCTGGCGATATCCGGTCAAGACCATGGCCGGCGAGAAGTTGCAACGCGCACGCGTGGGACCGCTGGGCATTGAAGGCGACCGGGTCGTACATGTCGAGGACAGCCGGGATCGGGTGGTGACGTCCCGCACCCATCCGCGGTTCCTTGGTCACAAAGGGACGTTGAGTGCAGATGGGGAACCACTCATTGATGGCCGATCGTGGAGCAGTCCGAAGGTTGCCGCCGAAGTGGTGGACATCGCCGGACCAGGCGCGAAGCTGGTGCGCTACGACGGCGCCGAGCGCTTCGACGTGCTGCCGTTGTTGGTGGCCACCGACGGCGCCATCGCCGCCTTCGGTCACGACCGTCGCCGCTTGCGGCCCAACATCGTGATCGGCGGCGTCGAGGGGTTGACCGAGCGCGATTGGCCGGGCGGGTGTCTGCGCATCGGCAAGGTGCTCATCGGTGTCCAGGATCTGCGTCTGCGCTGCATCATGACGTCATACGACCCGGACACATTGGTCCAGGACAAGAACATCACCCGCGGCGTCTACCGGCGCTTCGAGGGCAAGCTCGCGCTCAACTGCTTTGTGATCGAGGGCGGCGAGATCGCGGTGGGCGACGAGGTGCAGCTGGTGCGCGGTCGAGCTTGCACAGAGGCTGCAGCGTTAGTCGAGTAGGCCGGCTATTTAGAATTATTCGTGGGACTGACTGGGGACGTTGTTTAGAAATTCACTAACACCACGTTAAGGGACGTTCGACCAGAACTAATCCATCTCTCCCTGGACCCATTCTCCAGAGGGGAGTATCAGATTCTCGTGGGCGAGCACCCTTACCCGACCCTCTCTGAAGATCAGACGACTGGACTAGTCATCCCGTGGCGAGGACCGATGGACCCTGATACCATGCGGCACGCCCACGAAGTCACCCGCTGGAGCGGCCAGCCGGCGTGGAGCGAGTATGTGTTTCTCTGGTTCATCACGCTGGTCTTTGGCGTTCGGACCGGCTTGTCGGTGTGGTGGGGCCAGTGGGGCTCGACGGCGATCCATGGTGCGGGTATGGCCGTGTTCGTTGGTCTCGCGGTGTTTTTTCGGCGCACCACCCGGTACACCGTTACCCAGGAGGCGATTTACCGGACGACCGGCCTGCTTGGCCAACGGGAAGACCGATTGGCGATGTCCGAGGTAAAGTCCGTCAGTGTCCGGCTGAGTCGGCTGGATCAACTGCTCGGCATCGGTACGGTGGTGGTGCATCGTGAGGACGGGACATCTGAACGGCTGGCGGGTGTTTCAGATCCGGAGGTGATCCAGCGCAAGATCGAGGCGCTGCTCGGGCCTGCCAGGCGGAGTTGAGTGGGTGGGGATCAGAGGTCTCGCTGTCTATGCCATCCGGAGGAAGGATCTTGGCCACTATCCGGTCTGCTTGAGTATGCGGGCTACGAGATGAACTCCAGCATCGACACAGTGGAACTTCTTCGGCGCTCCCTGTTTTTGGGCATAGGGTGTTGTGTCCTTCTGGCATGTGGTGGTGGGAGTGATGGGGATTCCGCAGGGGATATCACGAATCCTCTTCCACAGACGCAGGCCACCATAGATGCGGGCAATGCGATCTATCATGGAAAAGGCGTGTGCAAGGTATGCCACGGGGACACAGGAAAAGGAGATGGCCCTGCTAGTGCCGCCTTGGACCCCCTTCCCACTGACCTCACCAACCCGCAGTTTCATGCCTCGCGCACGGACGCCCAGCTTTTCAGAGCCATTAAGAACGGGATTCCGAATACCGGCATGATCTCATTCAACCCCGCGCTCATTGACGACACCGAAACCTGGCAGGTCATCACCTACATCCGATCACTGAACGGAATCTGACCAACGTTTGGGGACGTTGTTAAGAAATTAAATAACCAATCACGGCATGCGATCGCCGTCGGGATTCCTTAAGAGTGGTATAAATCCGGTGGAGGGGGTGGAGGCGGCGCCTGCACGGAGGGCCTCAGGAGGTCAGTCTGGGGCGGTCTTGCTGCCATGATGCGGGAATTCCTCGTCGCTCGATGTGTTCTTCGTCTCTGCTTCTCATGAAGCGGCCCGCTCACGGTCTTTCGTGAGCGGGCCGCTTAAAACTTCGATCAACGTCGAGTGGTCAGCTCTTGCGCCGTCTCCAGAGTCCGAGTCCGATGAGACCAGAGCCGAGCAACAGCACGCTCGCAGGTTCAGGGACCTGTCCAACCCCTCCACCCTCCGCCGTCAAACCACCCACGGCATCGATCTCGTTATCTCCATCCCGCTGGACCGCTCCGGGCCCGCCCCAGGTGACCGACACGTACTGAAAGGTCTGACCTCCTGGCAACCGGTAGACTGGAACGAAGCCATCAGAGATATTCGGATTGGCTGACCAACCCTCCAGGTACACATGATCAAGTAACGCCTGGGTCCATCCTCCATCCGCAGCGTTGGGATCATTCGAGAGCCACACGGTATTTTCAAGAACCTCGTTCGGCAACGGACCGTGATCGACCACGACAAAGATGACGGCCTGGTTGGCCTGGCCGCCGAGATCCCACACCATACCTTGGGAGGGAGCTCCCCCGAAAATACCGCTCCCGAAGTCCGTCGTGGCGCCGGTATCCTGTACCCAAAAGAAATCACGGTTGTTGGCGTTTCCTGCAAATGTTCCGTCCACCGTCGACCCGTCCCAGTTTAAGACCGTGGGATCGGGGACTCCGCCCAGTCCATTTGCACCCTGGAGATAGGTGCCGAGCGAAAACCCGGCGGGGTCGGTCCAGAGGGTATCTTCGATACAAGTTGTGGCGGGATTCACGCCGAGATCGATGAACGTTTGAACCGTGGCTCCTAACACGCCTCCTGTCGGATCACCAGGGTTCGTCAGGCACGACACGGCATTCGCCTCTCTCGGGACCACGGTGATCGCCAGAGCGATGGCAAGGAGTGCGGTCAATGATATTTTTGTAAACTTCGTGTCCATAGAAACCTTCTCCTTATAATTTGGTTAGGTAGGACAATCTCTGCGTGCAGAAGAATCAAGCAAGGAGCGCGCCACTCGATGGTTGCTCGATATTTTTCTGTAGCATGATTGCATCAAATTGATTTGACGGGCTAATTTGATTCGAGTGGGAATAGATCGGGTCATCGTCTGAGTGCCGCGCAGATCTCACTGTAAAACTTTCTGACGATCTGGAGTCGTGACCACACGATTTCGAGGCGCGGCAGTTACTAAAAAGCCTTTCTTAAACATCCGGTTATAAGGTATTGCTGATCAAACTTAGGTTCTGTAAATTTTTACGACATCCCACGGACACTTTATTCCTACCTACCAATGCGCTGAATCGTCTCGGCGGCGTTATTCAATGAGTCTGTTCCATCGGTCGATGAAAAAGAGGAGGTCTGGCTGAACTCTGGACTAGGAGCGGGTTGCGAGACGTTAGAACCAGGTATCCCTGCGACGTGCGGCCGTTGCCGCTGCCTTTCAGTGCGTGGTGTCGTCGTGGGGGTGGCCGCTGTCCTCCACGTGCGACATGGGCATGTCGTGCGACGTCCCTTCAGGTGCGCCATCCTCGTGCGACATCCCGGCGTGGTGGTGCATCTGGGGCGGGGTGACCGCGGCGTAGACCGACAGGCCGACGATGGTAAGCAGCACGGCGGCGCCGGCCGCGATGGTCGCCCGGCGTTTCATCGGGTTGCGCTCGGGACCGCGATCCAGGAGCGGGACGACGGCGAGCAGGAGTAAGAGTGTTGCGATGCCGTGCACCATGCTGTCCATCCGACCGGTCATATTCTCGATCGCGTAGAGCCAGAGAAAGGGCCACGGCGGCTTGATGCTCAACTCTTCGCCCGAGACGGGAGGACCGAGCGGTGCGGGAATAGCCCACGCCAAGACGGCGACGAAGGCGTAATAGATCGCGCCATAGAGAACGATACTCCGCGTGTGCTCCATGAACGTCCCCGTCATGCGGTCGGGCGGCAACGTGGCGCGGGCCGAGTCCTTTCCGAAGGGGAGCGGCGAGAGGTTCAGGACGTGGATGAGGTAGAAGTGTCCCGCGATGAGAAGCACCAACACGAGCGGGAGGAGCGTGACGTGCGACGCGAAGAGCTTCACGTTTAGGGACACCGCCTCGGTCGAGCCCAGAAACTCCCCGATGGGGCCGAGCGGCTTGAGAGCCTCGCGGTAGTGCACCAGCGCGTCGAACGACTCCTGATCCCACTTTAAGACGGTGCCGGTGAAATACGAGCCGAACAGGGCGGTGCCCAACAGGGCGACGCCGAAATACCAGGTGAGCGTTCTTGGTGTTTTATACGCGCCGCCGACGAAGACACGCGCGAGGTGCAGGAGGAGGGTGAGGACGACCGCCTGCGCCGCCCAGTAATGGAACGCGCGAAGCCACGCGCCGCCGGGCACCGCCTTGGCCAGGTGCTCGACGCTCGCATATGCCCGCTCGGGTGCGGGGTCGAAGAACTGCTGGAGCAGGATGCCGCTCGCGAAGAGCACCAGGAATCCGACGAACGTGATGCCCCCGAGCGTGTAGGCCAACGTGCGGCCGTGCGGGGGGACTGGATAGTTCAGGCTACTGATCTTGGCGTACCGCTCGAGAAAGCTCTCGGGCGTGGAGGACGGCGGCCTTCCGTGACCACGATCCGGTGTGCTCGTGTGTGTATCCAGACGGCTCCCTTCGTGGCGTCCCCTCGAAGACTCTAGGCGCAACCGGGCATGGACGTGGCTGGGGGACTAGGATTCGAACCTAGATAGGCAGATCCAGAGTCTGCAGTCCTGCCATTGGACGATCCCCCAAACGTCGCATCGGTCGCCCGGCGCCTGCCGGAGGCGAATGGGCGTGACTCTACGGAAATGCGCCGGGTGTGTCAAGACGCGAGCCACTCCGGTTTGCCCTCTTCCAACGCCTTGATCACCGACGTGACGCGGGCGAGGGCCTCGTCCTTGCCGAGCAGGCGCAACACGTCGTAAATCCCGGGGCTCACGCTCTTGCCGGTCAGCGCGACCCTGAGCGGTTGCGCGAGCTTGGCCATTTTGTGGCCGGTCTCCGCCATCATCGTCGCAAAGATCTGTTCCTGGGCCGGCTTGTCGAACGGCGCGGCGCTGAGCAGCTCGAACGAGCGTTTGAGAAAGGGGAGCGTGTCCGGCGTGAGGAATTTCCGACCCGCCTCGGCGTCGATCTGACGGTGCCCGGGCACGTACATCATGACCGCATCGACGATCTCCACCAGCGTCCGCGCGCGCTCGCGGTGGGCGAGGAAGACGTCGACGATCCGGTCGTCGCGGACCGCGCCACCGACGCCGCGTGCGGCGAGCAGGTCGCGAACCGCCGGGAGGATTGCTTTGGGGTCGGTTGTCTTCACGTACATGGCGTTCAGCCAGAGCAGCTTCTCCGCGTTGAACACCGCGGGGGAACTGGTGATGTGGTCTAGGCCGAATTGCGCGATCAGCTCCTCGCGCGTGAAGACCTCTTGATCGCCGTGGGACCACCCCAGGCGCACGAGGTAGTTGACCAGAGCGTCCGGCAGGTAGCCCATCTCGCGGTAGGCCTGCACCGCGGTCGCGCCGTGACGCTTGGAGAGCCGAGCCTTGTCGGGTCCCAGGATCATGGACAGATGGGCGAAACGCGGCAGCGGGAACTCGAACGCACGATAGAGCTGGATCTGTCGGGGCGTATTGTTGAGGTGGTCGTCGCCGCGGATCACGTGCGTGATCGCCATGTCGATGTCGTCGACGACCACGCAGAAGTTGTAGGTCGGGGTGTGATCCGACCGGAGGATGATCAGGTCGTCGAGCTGACGGTTCTCGAAGACGATCCGTCCCTTGACCAGATCGTCCACCACGGTTTCGCCCTCCTGCGGGGTCTTGAAGCGCAGGGCGAAGGGGCGGCCGTCGTGGTGGGTGATTGATCGGCAGCGGCCGTCGTACTTCGGAACGTCCCCGCGCTTGAGCGCCTCCTGCCGGCGGGCCTCAAGTTCCTCGGCGGTGCAGTAACACCGATACGCCATCCCCGCGTCGAACAGCCGCTGGGCCTTGGCCTGGTAGAGCGCCAGACGATCGGTCTGGCGGATAGGGGCGGGTCCGGGCGCCTTTTCCCACCGATCCCACGTCAGCCCCAGCCACGTCATCCCGTCGAGGATGGCCTCGATCGCCTCCTCGGTCGAACGGGTGCGGTCGGTGTCCTCGATCCGGAGGAAGAACGTGCCCCCGTGGTGCCGCGCGAAGAGCCAGTTGAACAGCGCGGTCCGCGCCCCGCCGACGTGCAAATACCCCGTCGGACTGGGCGCAAAGCGCACCCGCACGCCGGGATCACGCGGCGCGGTATCGGGCTGGGGAGCGGACATCGCGGCATTATGTCACGGCGCGCGCGCGCGAGTAAAGCGGCCATAGCCGGATGGGGCGCGACTTGTCTTGGCGTCGGTGTTTCCGGTACAATGGCCTCCCTGGAGCGAGCCGATGCCCGCAACCCTCCCCATGAAATTATCCCGTCGCTTTCGCTCCGCCGACCCCACCGTCGTCCTCACCAAGGCCTTCACCGAACCGTTCCGGAATGCGATCGCCACCGCGAAAACCTGCTATTCGGCCAAGGGCATCGTCGGCGACGAACAGGTGACGAACAACTCCGACGCCCTGGCTCGCAGCATCTACCAGGCCGGTCATCATACCACGCTCCAGCACGCGCACTTTCAATTCGCGCTGACCAACGTGTCGCGGCAATTTCTGTGGTCGTTCCTCCACAGCCATCCTTTCTACAATTCCGAGCAGGTCAGCCAGCGGTATGTGACCCTCAGCCCCGACAGTGTGGCGGTCCCGCCGCTCGACGGCGAGGCGCTGGCGCTGTATCAGCGCACCGTGGCCCGTCAGATGGCGGCCTATCTCGATTTGTCGGAACGGTTGCACCCGCTGGCCGACCGGGAATGGGCGGCGCGCTTTCCGCGCGCGCGGAAGCACTTCGCGCGCGACGTGCACAAGAAGGCGCAAGAGATCGCGCGCTACGTCGTCCCGGTCGCCGCCCTGTCCTATCTCTATCACACGGTCAGCGGGATCACCCTGTTGCGGTATTACCGTCTCTGCCGACAGTACGACGCGCCGTTGGAGCAGAACATCGTCGTCGGGAAGATGGTCGAGGCCTTGTTGGACGTCGATCCGCGCTATCGGACCATCCTCGAGGAGCCGCTGGAGCTGGACGCGACCCCCGAGGCGACGTTCTTCGGGGAGAGACCGTACGGCCTCGCCAGCGCTGGCGCATTTATCGAGGAATTCGACGCGAGCTTGGGCGGCCGGGTTTCAAAACTGATCGACTACAAGACCCGGAATGAGGCGGTCCTCGCGGACGCGGTGCGCGAGGTACTGGGGCTGACGGCCGCCGTGTTGCCCGATCGCGACGCGATCGAGTTGGCGCTCGATCCGAGCAAGAACCCGTTGCTCGGCGAATCCCTGAATCTGACCACGCATTCGAAGCTGTCCCGCACGCTGGTTCACGCGTCGTATACGTTTCGCAAGAAACTCAGCCACACCGCCGACTCGCAGGATCAACGCCACCGCATGACGCCGGGGTCGCGTCCGGTGCTGGCGGCCCACCTGACCGACCAACCCGACTACGTCACGCCCGAGCTGATCCGGCAGGACCCGGCGATCGAGCGCGAATACGACCGCGTGATGGACGAGACCTGGGAGGCCATCGGCCGCCTGCGCCGCTTGGGCGTGCCGGATGAGTTCGCGCTCTATCTGTTGCCCAACGCCGCCGCGGTCCGGTTCACCGAATCGGCCGATCTCCTCAATCTGCGTCACAAACACGCGATGCGCCTCTGTTACAACGCGCAAGAGGAGATCTGGCGGGCGTCGCTGGAGGAGGCGGCGCAGATCCGCGACGTGAATCCCGCGATCGGGCGGTACCTCCTTCCCCCTTGTACGCTGCGTGACATGGCGGAGGCCCTTCCCAAGTGTCCGGAGGGCGAGCGCTACTGCGGCGTCAAGGTCTGGCGGTTGGATCTTCGCGATTTTCAGCGCATCGTATAACGTGGGTAAATTGCCGACGCGCGGTTCTCGCGAGGTGCGGCCTGCGGGGTCACCGTCTCCCGAGGAGAAGTGGGCGGCCAACCGCGCCAAGGTGGCATTCGCCGAAGCGTTTCCGGGTCGGCTGACGCGCTGGTCCGACGCCGTGGGCAAAACGGTCGACGCGGTGCTGGACGCCGGCGGGACGCACGTGGTGGTGTTTTCCGACGGCACGTTTCTGATCACTCCCGAGCCCGCCCTCGGCCCGGTGGTCGTGCTGGCCGCCTTGGCGGCGGCGAGACCGCGCTTGGAACCCCGGCACGCCGAAGCGTTTACGACCCTCGATCGGCTCGCCGCGCGCGATCGGGAATTGACGCGCCGGAGCAAGCTCGACAAGATTTTGGGCGCCATCCGCCATAACGCCGCCGACATGCCGGAACTCAAAGCGGCGGTGCAGCGATTGCTTGACGAGTGGACCGATCCCCCGAACGCCCATGGCTAAGAAGACCAAGCCCCAGACGTTCAAAGAGCTTGAGACGCTTTTGACCGACTTGCTTCCCCTGGCCCAGGCCGCGGGGGACAGCGATTTGGTCGCGGATCTGATGACCACGGTTCACCGCCTCCTCACGGAAAAGGCGGATCGGGGCGACATCAAACTCATCAGCCGAGCGCTGCGCGAGCTGCGCTATGCCTTCAAAACGTTCGCTCCCTACCGACATCTCCGCAAGGTGACCGTGTTCGGCTCGGCCCGCACCCGCGAGAGCGATCCCTCCTATAAGCAGGCGGTGGCCTTCGCCCGCGCCATGGTGGAGCAGGGATACATGGTGATCACCGGCGCGGGGGAGGGGATCATGCGGGGCGCGCAGGAAGGGGCGGGACGCGCGCAGAGCTTCGGCGTCAACATCGAACTGCCCTTCGAGCAGGTGCCCAACACGTTCATCCACGAGGACCCCAAGCTCATCGCGTGCAAGTACTTCTTCACCCGAAAATTGATCTTCGTGAAGGAGAGCCACGCCCTCGCGTTGTTTCCGGGCGGGTGGGGCACGATGGACGAGGGCTTCGAAGTGTTGACGCTCCAGCAGACGGGCAAGAGCGCCCCGATGCCGATCGTCTTCATCGATGATCCGGGGGGGACATACTGGACCGAGTGGCGCGAATATAACGTGCGCCACCTGCTCGATCGGAAGTTAATTTCGCCGGAAGACCTGCACCTCTTTATGATCACGGATCGGCCGGACGCGGCGGTCAACGAAATCTTGACGTTTTATAAGAACTACCACTCGTCACGTTACGTGCACGGCCGACTGGTCTTCCGCCTGAATCACCCCGTGCCCGACCGGCTCTTGGACACGATCAACCACGACTTCGCCGACCTGGTGAGCCAGGGCAAGATCGAGCAAGGCGCGGCGTTGCCGGAAGAGCGTAACGACCACGAGTTGATCCACCTTCCCCGCCTGTTGTTCTGGTTCAATCGAAAAAACTCCGGCCGCCTGCGCCAATTGATCGACACCCTCAACCGGTCGTATTAAGGTGGGCGGCCGAGCCCTCACTCGATTGGGCGTGATCGGCGCGGGGCGCATGGGCGCGGCGCTGGTCAAGGGCGTGTTGCGCGCCGGGTTGCTGCAGCCGGACGCCATCACCGTCGCCGATCAGGCGCCGGCCGCGGTCGGGGCGCTTGCGGCGGCGACCGGCGTGACGGCAGCCGCGAATAACCGCGCCGTGGTCGGCTCGTCGCCGGTCGTCGTCCTGGCCGTCAAGCCGCAAACGATCGACGCCGTGCTCGACGACATTCGGGACGCGGTCACCGCCGATCACGTGCTCGTGTCGATCGCGGCGGGGGTGCCGCTGTCGCGGTTGGCGGCCCGTCTCCCCGCGCGGAGTCGCCTCGCCCGGGTCATGCCCAACACGCCGCTGTTGATCGGGGCGGGGGCCGCCGCGTACGCGATGGGGCGCCACGCGCGTTCCGACGACGGGGACATCGTGTCGGCGCTCTTCGGCGCGGTGGGTCTGGCCGTGCCTCTTCCCGAATCGCTGCTGGACGCGGTCACCGGGTTGAGCGGCAGCGGTCCCGCGTTCGTCTTCCTTATGATCGAGGCGTTGATCGAAGGCGGGGTGAAGGTGGGGTTGCCCCGCGAAACCGCGGCCGCATTGGCGGTTCAAACCGTCTTGGGATCGGCCCGCCTGGTCGCCGAGACCCATACCGCGCCCGCGTCGCTGCGCGAACAGGTGATCTCGCCAGGGGGCACGACGCAGGCGGGGTTGCAGGCCCTGGACGCGGCGGGTTTTCGCGAAGCGGTGATCGCGGCGGTCGAGGCGGCCACGCGGCGCGCGCACGAACTTGGACGCGGAGCCGGATCTCCGGCGCGGTCGTCTACACCGCCAACTGGGCCCTGATCCGTTCCTTCTGGCGGTAGAGCTCCGAGTCGGCCGAGGCGATGAGCAGTTCGAGCGCGTTGCCGTCCTGCGGCCACGACGCCATCCCGAACGAAAATCCGATGTGCGCGGGTTCTCCGTCGGTGCGGAGCTGGAACGGGGTCGTGCAGAATGCCCGCCGAAGGGTCTCCCACTTGGGGCCGATGGAGTCTTTTGACGCCTCGATCATCAAGACCGCGAACTCATCGCCCCCGACGCGGGCGATCAGATCGCTCTTTCGCACCCGGCGTCGGAGGAACACGACCAGTTCCTGGAGGGCTCGATTCCCGGCCAGATGCCCGAACCGATCGTTGAGTTGCTTGAAGCCGTCCATGTCCAACAGGATCAGCGTGAACGGCAGGTCGTAGCGAGAGGCGCGTTCGATCTCATGATGCAGGCGGTCCATGAAGGCGCGGTAATTCAACACGCCGGTGAGGGCGTCGCGGTTGGCGACCTTTTTGAAAAACCGCGTGCGGTTGACGCGCGTGGTGATCCGGGTGACCAACTCGTTCGGGTCGGCGTGGGACACGTAATCGTCGATCCCCAGCTTGAGGGCCACCAGACGTTCCGCGGGCGTGGGATGCTCCGCCACGAAGAACGTGGGGACGTGGTGAAGACCGTCCTGACGTTTGAGCGCCTCATAGAGGTCCAACCCCGCCATGCCCGTGCACCGCGCGCCCACGACGAGCACGTCGGGGATCGATGTGCCGAGGGACGGGAAAATCGTTTCCGGTTCGCGGCACGCGAGAACCCGGAACCCCGTCTGCTGAAGGACTGCGGACAAGCGGTCGAGTGAGTCCTGATCGGCATCGACGGCCAAGACCAGTGGCGGCTCTGGTTGAAAGGTGCCCCCGACCAGTTCGTCGACTTTATGCAACACGCGCTCGATCTCGATGGAATGAGCAAACACGGCATCGGCGCCGGCCCGCACCGCGGCCAGCCGATCGTCCCAGCCGGCCTGTCGCACGATCGTGATCACCGGAATCAGGTGCGCCCGTCGATCACTTTTCAGCTTCCGGCACCACTCCAAGCCCTCGCTGTGTCCTGCGGCAAGATCCAGGTCCAAGATGACCAAGGCCGCAGACACCTCAATCGCCTGCTGGACCACGTCCGCGCCCGGCACCGCGATCTCGATGCGGTGCCCTTCGTGTTCGAGCGCTCGGATGAGCGCGGATTGATCGATGCCGCCCGCGAACACGATCGTGCGGACGGGCTCCTCATTTGACGGTGCTGAAAACGGGGCCCCGGACATGAACAGTGACCTCCCTGGGTGATGCGGCCGATGGCGGTCCGCGATCGCGGGGAGAGTATAGCAGAGCATTCCGACTGCGGGCCCGCGCTATCTCACGCCATGGGTGAGGACCGGGCCACGCAGCGTTTGTTCTGAGCCAAGATGTGATCGAGCTCGGATTCGAATTGATGTTTCGGCGCTTCGCCGATGACCATAAAATAGGGTCGGCCTTGGGCGAAGAAGAGGAGGGTCGGCGTGCTCTGGACGCCGTACCGAGTGGCAAGGCCGCGCTGCGCCGCGATGTCGACCTTGACGAAGCGCATCTTGTTGACAAAGCGATGCGAGAGCGACGCGAAGACGGGCGCCAGTTTCTGGCTGTGCTCGCAAGCCGCGGCGGAGAAATTCACCGCGACCGGAAGGTCCGACCCGAGGACCAGGGCATCCCAAGTGGCCTCGGTGGCTGATTTGAGGTTGACCAACTCTCCGGTGTCTTCCATGCGGTCTCCTTTGTCTACCAGGCTGCTGAAAAAATCCATCTGCTGCGTTGCTTCGCGATCTGCAAGGAAGTTGATTTCACGCTGCACCTACGGTGCAGGGCAGATTCTCGGTCGTCGAAAACCGCACCGTGTCCCATAAGGGGACACGGAATGTGATCCGTGTCGAAGACGCCACCGTCCGGTTCGTCGTCTTCGGCAAATCCTCACGTACGACCGCAATCCCCCGGGAATGCTTTGTACCTCCAGACACCTCTCCCAGTACGCTCCGGGTTCCTCCTTCCTGCGGCCTTGCATCTGGACTTTTTGAGCAGCCTGCAGGTCTTGCCCAGTTTTTCAGTCCCCTGCCACACATCGTCCATCGTCAGAAAGGGGTTGGACCGTCGTTCCCGGCCGACCGGGACGGTCTCGATGATCATGGGAGCGCTCAACTGGCGGTCCACGGGCTCACTTGGTGAGTAAACGGCCGAGCACGGCGGGCGCGAGCAGCGGGGCGGTCAGCGTGGCGAGGTTGTCTTCGACGTGGTTGACTTGTTTCATCCCCACCAGGGCCGTGCCGATCCCGGGCGTCGAGCGGACGAACTGAATGGCGCGTTGCGCGTCGGTCTTCAACCCTGCGAGGTGGTTGCGGATCTCCGAGGAAAGATTCTCCGCCAGCCGGCTCTGATAGAGCGCGGCGCTCCCCATGATGTAGACGCCCAACGCCCCCGCGGCCTCGATCGGGGTCATCAACGTGCCTTTGACCGATTGATTTTTTCTGATCGCGGCTTCGGGCATGGCCAGGCTATAGGGCAGTTGGACGACGCGGAAACGATGACGGTCGCCGGCGACGTCCCGCGCGAGACCCACCAGTTGCTCGATCGACACCAGACTCCCCGCGCCCGCCGTGGCCCGCAATCCGTTCCAGGTCGCCACCCCGTAGTAGCGGATCTTCCCGGCTTCCACGTTGCGTTCGAGCGTTTCGAACGCGGCGCGTATCCGTCGGTAGAAGCGATCCGCCGGCACCTCTTCCAACTGCGTTTCGGGGTTGTGGAGATAGTACAGATCGATACACGAGACGTCCAGATTGGCGAGGCTGTGCTCCAGTTGATGTTGAAGAAACGCGGGAGCGAGCGAATGCGATCCGGCCACCACCTCATCCGGGGCCACGAGGCCCGGCACCACGAACGTCTGGCGGAAATAGGCCGCGGGATCCGGCGGCGGCTCCCCGTCGTAGTGGATATACCCGCCCTTGGTGGCCACGAACACCTGGTCGCGGCGGATCGTCCCGGCCGCGATCGCGGTCGCGAGCGCTCGGCCGACGGCGCGTTCGCTGCGCTGGCAGCGGTAGTTGATCGCCGTGTCGATCACGTTACACCCCAGCTCGAAGGCGCGCCCGATCGCCGCCTCGTAAATGCGGTCCGTCACGGTATCGTTGGCGCCCAGATACGTGCCGAGGCCGACCGACGACAGCGTCAAGCCGTCGAACCCGCGCGCCGCGTCGCTCATGCCCTCGGCGCGACGACGGGCGACATAGGCGGTGGTCCCTTCGGGGGTCGCGAACCCGGCGTCCGTCATACGATGGCCGGAACAGTGGGCAGGACTTTCACGAACGGCCGAATGTCGATTGCCTGAAAGACCCCACCGGTCACGTAGGGGTCCGCCTCGGCAAACGCCCGAGCGTCGTCCAGCGAATCGGCAGCGATGACGATCAAGCTCCCGCTCCCGTCGGCGAAGGGGCCCGCGAGCACCAGGCGGCCGTCGCGTTCCAGCGCCTCGAGGCGGGCCAGGTGCGCCGCGCGAAGGCCGGGCCGCAGCGCCTGACCGCGGGGCCCATCGGTGCCGATGATGGCGAAGAACACGCTCAGCGACCCGCGAGCCACACGGCGTGCCCGAGCTCGGGGAGGATCAGGCGCTCCATGGCGAGACGGACAGCGCTTTCGGAACCCGGGAGGGAGAAGACGATCTTGCCGCGATAGAGGCCGGCCATCGCCCGACTCAGCATCGCGGCGGAGCCGATTTCCTGAAACGAGAGCCAGCGAAACAACTCCCCGAACCCGTCGACCCGTTTCTCCAAGAGCCGATCAACGGCCTCAAACGTCGAATCGCGCTGCGACAGCCCGGTGCCGCCCGTCAGGAGGATCGCCTGGGTCTCGGGGTCCTTCGCCACGCGCTCAAGTACTTCCCTGATCGCATCCGGATCATCGCGCACCACGACCGACCCGGTCACCCGATGGTCGTGGGATTTCAGCAAGGTCCGGATCGCGTCACCCGACCGATCATCGGCGGGTGTGCGGGTATCGCTGCACGTGACCACGAAGCAGGCGATCTCGCGCGGCGCCTGCGCCCGATGCTCGATGTGCCCCATTCCACCCTCCGAAGCGGCATCTTACCGTGGCCCTGTAATGGTGTCAATGAAGAGGAGGCGAAACGAACGGGCCGTCCTTGAAGCTCGGGCCGCAACCCGGTAGACTAAGTTCTCGATGCGGACCCGGGAAAGGGACATGGCGAACGCCGATCAGCACATCGCGACCAAGCTCATCCACGCCGGAGAACCCGAGCCGCGCGTGAGCGGCGCGGTCGTCATGCCGATCTTCCAGTCCGCGACCTTTGAATATACCGGTCAGGCCAGCTATCACGACCTCACGTACATCCGGCTGAACAACACGCCGAATCACCTCGCCCTACATCGGAAGTTGGCGGCGCTGGAACACGGCGAGGCCGCGCTTGTCACGTCCAGCGGGATGGCGGCGATCGCCACGAGCCTGCTCACCGTGCTGGCGTCCGGCGACCATCTCTTGGCCCAGGACTCTCTGTATGGCGGGACGCACGACCTGATCACCAAGGATCTGCCCTCGTTCGGGATCGCCGTCGATTTCATCGACGCGGACGACCCCGGATCCTGGAAAGCCCAGCTCCGCCCGACCACCAAGGCGATCTACGTCGAGACGATGACCAACCCCTTGCTCCACGTCGCGGACCTCGACGCGGTGGCGGCGTTCGCCACCGCGCACGGCCTGGTGTCGCTCATCGACAATACCTTTGCCAGTCCGCTGAATTTCAGACCGTTGGAGCGGGGCTTCGATCTCTCGCTGCACAGTTGCACCAAGTATCTGAACGGGCACTCGGATCTCGTGGCTGGCGCCGTCATCGGGCGATCGCCCCTGGTCGCCGCGATCACGCGTCGGCTCAACCACCTCGGCGGCTCGCTCGACCCCCACGCGTGCTTTCTCCTGCACCGCGGGATCAAGACCCTGGCGGTGCGCCTGACGTACCAGAACGCCAGCGCCCTGCGGCTCGCCGAATTTCTGGAGCGCCATCCCGCGGTCGAGCGCGTCAACTACCCCGGGCTCGCGAGCCACCCGCGGCACCAGCGCGCGCGCGAGCTTTTTTCCGGCTACGGAGGCGTGTTGAGCTTCGAACTGGCGGGCGGGGTCGAGGAAGCGGATCGCTTCATCGCCAGGACCACGCTCCCGATCAGCGCCCCCAGTCTGGGCGGCATCGAAACCCTGATCACGCGACCGGCCACCACGTCCCACGCGGGGCTCGCCCCGGAGGTGCGGCGCCGCCTCGGGATTGCCGACCGGTTGATCCGGCTCTCGGTGGGCATCGAGGCCACGGAGGACCTGCTCGATGACCTCGGTCGCGCGCTGGAGGCCTAGCGCGGTCGCGTTCCGCGCGATGGCGCTGGTCTGGCTCGTACTGGGGTGCGCCGCGACCGGCGGACCGCTTCAGACCGCCGCGCCCAAGCCGTCCGAACCGGACGTCGTCCTGCTCGCGGACGATGATTACGAGATGCGGATCGCCGAAGCCAAGGCCCAGCGGTCGATCGGGCGGTTCATCGAGGCACTGTCCTCGCCCGCTCCCACCCAAACCTACTTTGCCGTGAAAACCCTCCTCCGCGACGGCGAACGGGCCGAGCACGTCTGGGTCTCGCGCCTCTCGTACGACGGGGAGCGATTCCAGGGCGCAGTGGCCAACGTCCCCTTCGCGCTGACCACGGTCGCGCACGGTGACGTGATCACCGTGTCTCCCGGCGAGATCACCGACTGGATGGTCATCGATAACCGGACGCTGGTGGGCGGCTACACCATCCGCCTCGCGCGCGACCGCATGTCCCCCGAGCAACGAGCCGACTTCGACCGCCGCGTCGGATTCGCGATCGACTGATCCCGAGTCGTGACGGCGAGTCCTGGTGTCTCCGTCGACGGTCCCGGCCCGCCGTGGTATAGTAGCCCCGTTCCGACGCGCGCTGCAGAGCGCCGCATCGAGGGCCTTCGACCTGAATGAATTCCCTGCCCGCTCCTTCATCCCAATTGGCCGAGTTCGATCTCATCGTCATCGGCGGCGGCATTATGGGCGCGTGGGTGGCGCGGGACGCCGCGGCGCGCGGGATGCGGGTGGCCTTGTTCGAGCAAGGGGATATCGCGAGCGGGACCAGCAGCCGCACGTCCAAGTTGGTGCACGGCGGCTTGCGCTATCTGGAGCAGGGCGCGTTCGGGCTGGTCGCCGAATCGCAACGGGAACGCGCCGTGTGGCTGCGGATCGCCCCCCACCTCGTCCGACCGCTGCCGTTTCTGTTTCCGATCTACCGCGGGGCCGGACCATCCCGCTGGAAGGTGCGCCTGGGGATGGTCCTGTACGACGCCCTGGCCCTGTTCCGCAACGTCGAGCCGCACCACATGCTCACGGCCGATGAGGCCCGCCGCCTCGAGCCCGCGCTGCGCGCCGAGGGCTTGGTCGGGGCCGCGCGGTTTTTCGACGCGCAAATGAACGACGCCCGGCTTTGCCTGGAGGTGGTCCTGGCCGCGCGCGGGGACGGGGCGGCCGTGGAGACGTACACGGCGGTGCACGGCCTGATCGTGCGGAACGGCCGCGTGGCGGGCGTTCGGATCGGGTCTCAAGAAGTCTTGGGGAGGGTGGTGGTCAACGCCGCGGGGCCGTGGCTCGATCGAGTCTGCGCGATGGCGAACGGCCGATCGCAACGCTTGCGGCCGACCCGCGGGTCCCACCTGATCCTTCCTTCCCTGTTGCGCGGGCACGCGCTGGTGCTCTCGGCGCACCGCGACGGCCGGACGTTCTTCGTGTTGCCCTGGCAGGGGCTCACCCTGGTCGGCACGACCGATCAGGACTACCGCGGTGATCCCGCCGCGGTGACCTGTACGGACGAGGAGCGAGCCTACCTCTTGGAGGAAACGCGCCGGGTCCTGCCGGACGCCGCCGTGGAGGCGAGCGCCGTGCTCGCGGAATTCGCCGGGGTGCGCCCCTTGGTCAGCGCCGACGGCGTCAGCGCGTCCGCGGTCAACCGCGGCGATCTGGTCGAAGAGAGCGTGAACGGACTCATTTCCATTGCGGGCGGCAAGTTCACCACCGCGCGTGCCGTGGCGGAACGGGTGGTAGACCTCGCGGCGAAACGATTGGGGTCTTTCCGTTCCCACGAGTGCCGGACCGCGACCACGCCGCTGGCGGGAGGGCGGTCCGTCTCCACGGACGAGCGCGAAGCGTGGACGACGCGTGCGACCAAGTTGGGGTTGGACGCGACTCAAATAGAGGCGTTGAGCCGGACCTACGGCGCCCGCCTCGGCGCGCTGCTGGACTTGACCGCCGAGCGGGGCGCCGAGCGCCTTCACCCCGAGCTTCCGTGGATCATCTCCCAGGTCGACTGGGCCGTGGAACAGGAAATGGCCCGCACCGTCGATGACGTGCTGCGGCGGAGGTTGCCGATCGCGTTGGGACCGTACCGCCGCGACCCGGAGGTGATTCGCAGGGTCGCGGAGCGCATGGGGGTTCTACTGGGCTGGGATTCCGCCGCCAAGCGCGACCATCTGGAGCGGTATCTGGCAGCGTGAGGGAAGACAGCGGTCAGCTCATAGCTCACAGCTCATAGGAAAACACTCCACCGCAGTCAACGCAGGGGGCTTCCACAAACAAGGAGTCTTGATATGGTCTTACTCGAATTCAGCATGTCTCCATTCGGAAAGGGTGAAAGCGTGGGGAAGTACGTGGCGCGGTCGCTCGACATCATCGACAAGAGCGGGGTGCCGTACCGCCTCAACCCCATGGGTACGGTCCTGGAAGGGGAGTGGGACGAGGTATTCGACGTGGTCAAGCGCTGTTACGAGCGGATGCGGAAGGACTGTCCGCGTATCTCGGTCGGCATCAAGGTCGATTACCGCAAGGGGGCGAAGGGGCGCCTGGAGTCCAAGATCGCGAGCGTGGAGCGGCGGTTGAAACGCAAGGTGCACACGTAATGGCGAGGTTTCTCGTAGCCCTGCGGGCCGAGACAGATCGGTCTGAGGCGGACTGCTCGGAAATGGTTCCCGCCACCTTTCGGATTCCCCAGGCAGACCACGTGGCCGCCCGCTCCTAGCCCCTGACCCAGTTCATTTCTTTGAGGCGGCTGTGGCGCGCAATCGCCACGAAATCCCCGTCCATGTGAATCAAGGGAACGCGGTGCCGGATGGCGGAAGCCGCGATCAGACAGTCGGCGGCCGAGGGCGTGACCCCGCGCCTTCGGAGCGCGACGGCCAAGTCGAAGCCCGCGGCCCAACAGCGCTCATCGACCGGGAGTTTTGGCAGAGGCGCGAGAAACGTGCGGAGGGTCTCGTCATCTTCGCGCGATCGAATACCCGTCATAAGTTCCAGGATCACCCAATCGATCAGCGCGGTTTGACCGCCGATGAGGAGCGGACGAAGGCGCTCTTGAGTCGTGGAGTGACCGTGCGGGCGAAGAACGTGGACCCAAACGGAGGTGTCAATGAGGTACACGGCGCGCTCGGCGCTGGGTTCGGATTTGCTCGGGAGTCAGATCCACGTCGATCTTTCCCATGAGGCACGCCGATTCCTCAAGCGCCTTCTGTCGCACCACCACCTCAAAACTTTCACGGATCGTGTCTCGAATGGTCTTGGTCCCCAAGAGGTGCTTGACTCGCCCCAGGAGCTTCTCATCGACTTCGACGGATGTTTTCATGTGGCAGTCTCCAGACAGGTGGATATCAGAATATCACAAGTCTGATATCTGAAACAATGCTCCGGAACGTCCATGAGTTCAGCCGCGCGATGACGCTCTATAATCGCGGTCGCTCGGGACCAGCCACGAAAACCAGAAGAAAAGCAGCCTGAGATGGACTCCCACTGAATTCTGGTTTCTGTAAAGTTCCCGAATCTGTCGTCTTATAAGGCGACATCATGGCCGGGCCCTCCAGAAGTGATTGACTTTATTAGGCGGCGGGATTATATCTGGATCGCTGTCGTATTTAAAGACGACAATGGTGTCGTCTAATATTATGTTGGGCGCCAACAAATGGGGGTCGAATGGCCTTCTCTGTGTTCATCAGCTACTCGACGAAAGATCTCAGTCGTGCCCGACAAATTAAGCACCTTCTGGAAGGCACGGGATCGAAGGCCTTCTTGGCCGAGTACTCGCTGTCACCTGGGTCCGAACTGGGTCAAGCAATTCTCGCAGCAATCAAGGAATGCGACCTTTTCTTGTTGCTCTGGAGCGCCAACGCTAAATCCTCTGAGTGGGTGCCGCAGGAAATTGGCGTCGCAAGGGCACACAAGAGACCCATCATCCCCGTCATGTTAAATAAGGATATCGAACTTCCTGGTTTCCTAAAAGGCTTGAAGTATCTCCCTCTCTACAAGGCCCCTAACCAGGCACTGACTTGGCTACAACGGAACGTTTTCCAACAGGCACAGAAAAAACAGCAAAGGGATGGTCTGGTCTGGCTGGGGATCGGAGGTGTTGTTCTTTGGCTACTCGGTCAGGGTGGCGGCGATGACGAAGCATAACAATAGCTGAAGCGAACCGCTGTTTAACGAGACCTCTCAACCCTTGGAGGTAAAGGCATGGCTCTGAAGAAGGCTCACAAGAAAGTCATCGATAGTATGCACTTTGAATACTGGGGTGAGCTCTTCGAGGTACTCGAATCGGACGAGTTTGACGGCGTCCGTGTCATTTACGCCATTACAAATCCAGACAAAACAGAAATCGTGTACGTTGGTGACACTGAGCAAGGTCGTGACGTCAGAGGCCGGTTAAAAGCACACGTTAAGGATCGTGATAAGGTCGGTTTGGTAGAGAATGAATCAGCTGTCTATATCCACTACATGATTACGGAGTTCTTGGTGCTCTCAACGTTTGAAGAGGAGGTTGGCGGCCTGCCAGTCCTGAATAAGCGCAAATCACAAAAGCACGTATGAGCCCAACAATTCACTCAACCCGACCGGAGACAGCGTGGCGGCTCGCTGGCGCTCGTTGAGTCGGGTTCCGGCGGGTTAGTTCTGGCGTTATGTGTCATGGTCCTTCACCTCGAGCGATGGAGAGCGAAATGAGAATCACCAAACTTGCCCTGGCATTTCTTGCTGCCGGATCTATCCACGCTGCAAGTGCCGCCGATTTGACCTGTCGGACTGATTCGTTTGGTACCACACGATGCGACGACGGCACGACCTACAGAACCGACTCATTCGGTACGACGAGAGACAACCAGGGGAACTCGTGGAGGACAGATTCATTTGGCACTACGAGAGGATCTGACGGCAGCACGTACCGCACCGATTCGTTTGGTACAACCCGAGATAATGAAGGTAACTCTTGGAGGACGGATTCGTTCGGCACAACCCGAGGCTCGGACGGTACGACTTGCCGCACCGATTCATTTGGCACGACCCGCTGCAGCAGGTGACGCGCAACCGTCCGCATGCGGCAGGCCATAAAGGAGGCACCTTGGCCTTAAGGCACCGCCGCCGCATAACAATTCACTGAACCCGACCGGGCGGTAGCTGGGCGCACTCGCTTCGCTCGTCGGCTACGTGGGCCGGCGAGTTAGTTCTAGCGTTAGCGGGTTTCATGAACACTACGCAGCCTCACATCGCCGGAATCATTGCGCCCCCACCGGTTCTTTATATTTCTTCACTAGTGTTAGCGTTCGGCGCCAACGCCATTGCACCAAGATCAATTGCCTTGTCACCACTTACTTTGCATCTCGCTGGCGCGATGTTTCTTCTTTTAAGCGGCTCTTTCGCTCGTTGGGCGTTTGTCGCAATGAAGAAAGGTGGCACCAGTGCCAATCCCCGCAAACCATCCGACGCACTCACCACCGCAGGCCCATTTAAACTGTCTCGTAATCCAATCTATGTTGCAATGACTGGCCTCTACTTCGGTATAACCTTGTTGGGTAACTCGCTCTGGCCATTTTTGTTTCTTGTCCCGCTATTGGCTACCATGCACTGGGGTGTGGTGCTCCGCGAAGAACGCTACCTTACTCAGCGGTTTGGGGAGGCTTACTTGGCATACAAATCAAGGACGCGGCGGTGGCTCTAACCCCCGCTAACAATTCGCTCAACATCGCGCCACTTCGTGGCGCTCGGACTGGCCGCCTGCGGCGTCCAGCCGGTTAGCTCAAACGTTAGGCCGCACATCCTTAGGGAGGCATGATGGCAAAGGCGTCGGCTAAGAAGGCTGCTCTCGCGAAGAAGACACAAGGACAGAAGGCGCCGTCCGCTCCAACCAGTGCGGCCGAGAAGACTCGCTCCTACATGTCACAAGAGGACATACCGGCCTACGATTTGGATGAAGCGTTACTGGTGGCAAAAGCGCTCCTCCAAGAATACGGAGGACACTCCGTCCCGCCACTCGATGTCGCCGCGGCAATGGATCTAACGCCGACAAGTGGGAAGTTTCGAATGTTGTGTGGGGCGTCTATCGCGTACGGTCTCACCTCGGGCGGCTACAACGCCGCACAGATATCTCCATCCGGTCTCGCCAAGCAAATCCTTGAACCCCAGGAAGAGGGCTCGGATCTCGCGGGAAGGCGTGAAGCTGTCATGAAGCCTCGCATCCTCCGGGAGTTCCTGTCCAAGTACTCCGGTTCGCCCTTGCCTCGTGAGGATATCGGAATGAACGTCCTCAAGGGCATGAACGTACCGACCGACCGAACTATTGATGACCGTAAAATATAGTGACATTTATTCCCCGGTGTGCTATCCTGCGGGCACATCGGGAGGATGCCTATGGGAAACCCCGCAGGGGTCCGACGGGACTTTAAAGCCTTGG
>JACXTT010003014.1_pt1 | contig 26351 bp, 24 predicted proteins | sample 9270951 | NCBI WGS metagenome assembly JACXTT01 (sample SAMN15532306, study PRJNA645909) | rock metagenome | isolation source: weathered quartz diorite | place: Puerto Rico | collected 2017-06-21
GGGCACGCCGCCCACGGCCATCTGCGATGCGGAGGGGATCATCACGGTGGCATCCACATCCACCATGCTCATGCCCACCTTGCTCATCTCTTGGCCGGAATCCGCCGCGCGCACCCGCTAAAGGGCTAGGATTAGCTGCTCTTTCGCCCTCAATTCGGACCGCAGTTGTCGGAAAGCCACGGGTAACCTGCCCACTTCCATGTCCGCGCCGGGGGGGCAGATCGGGACGCTGGCAATCGGCCAGGGGGCCTGGGGCGGTGGGGAGGCGGCCCAGGGGTGCCGCACACGGGCGGGCCGTCACGAGGGCCATGGGCAGGGCGATGAGCATGTCCACGCCGCCGGCAATGAGGATGGCCCGCTGCAGCGTGGGGAAGGGGCGGCGGAAGGGCTCCAGAGGCATGGTGATGAGATTGGCCATGCCCAGATCGCGGGCATTCACGCCATCAAGGCGGGCGAGGACGCCGAGGTGGGGAAAGCCTTCGATGGTGAGGGGGAAGGAGTCGCTGCGCTTGCGGCCCCTGCCCTTGTCATCCACCGTGGAGAGGCTCGCGAGGGCCTGTTTGAACTCTGGGCTCGTGCGCACCCAGGCGGTCAGGTGGTCTCGATCCGCGCCCGGAGGCAGGGTGCTGCCGCTGAGCATAGAGGCGCCCACCAGGTTCATATGGGCTGCGGGGTCGTTGGGGTCCACGCGCACCATTGCGTTGCGGCGCAGGTCGGCGGCGGCGGCATCATCCAGCCGCTTTGCCACTAGCATGACGCCGATGAACTCGCCTCCCGCGGTTTGGAGGCGCCGCGCCACGCCGTGATAGAGACCTTTGTAGGAGCCGCCATCGATGCGGAAGTAGCCGATGTAGGCGGGCCCCTTTTCGCCGCTGGCGGCGGCTTCATCCGGATGCATGGCCATCTGCACGATGCCCACGTCCGTGTAGTCCTGCTTGTAGCCGTCGGTGGTGCAGCTCAGCAGGTTGCCGCTGGGGCGCACGACGATGGCGACATCGGACCTCAGATTGGCGAGGTTCTCCAGCAAGTTGTCCCGCACGGAGGTGAAGTCCTGCCTTTCGATGTAGGCGAGGTTGGCGCTGTAAGTGGTGAAGACTTCTAATCCCGCGTCGAGCACTTTGGCCTGGGCCTGGAAGGTACGGTCCATGATCTGGCTCGCCACGCTCATGCCGGCGGAGGCGCTCTCCCGGGCCCGTTTGGCGCTCTGCTGGCTGGCGACGGCCAGCACCGCGCCCAGCGTCAGGAGGATGGCCAGGGCGGTCCGGAAGAAAAACTTCCAAGCCAGGGTGCGATGCCAGGGGAGGTGGCGGGCCATGTGTGCCTCGGGAAAGGTTGAATCATCTTAGATGCATCCATTCCCATGAATGTGTCCCAGTGGCATCATTCCGGTCATCCCAGGGTTCGGAGGCACCCAGATGACCGATCGCCGATCCTTTTTGACCACTCTCGTCGGAGGTAGCGCGTTGCTCTTGCCGGGCTCCGAGCTGTGGGCGGATACTAAGCCTGGTCGGGCTCCCAGTGATGTGGCCCTGCTCAACATCGCGTTGGAGTTGGAGCACACCGCCATCTTCGCCTACGGCTTGGCGGCAGGCTCGGGGCTGCTCTCCAAGGGCGTGTTGGAGGTGGGCGGCACCTTCAAGGCCTCCCATGAGACCCACCGGGATGCGCTGACCTCCGCGGTGAAGGAGCTGAAGGGCCATCCCATCCCCGCGCGGAAGAGCTACGATCTCTCCGCCTTCGATCTGAAGACCGAGGCCGACGTGCTCCGCCTCGCGCTCTTCTTGGAGATGAAGGCGGCGAATACCTATCAAAAGGCCCTGGCGCAATTCCATCATAAGCGTCTGCTGGATGCGGCCGGGCGCATCATGGGGGATGAAGTGAGCCATGCCGCCGTCTTGAGAGGCGCGCTAGGCAAGGCGCCTGTAGGCTTCTATGGTCAGCTTGATGAGGTGGGATTTTGAAATTAAAGACGGATCATAGGGGGCACGGAATCTCGCATAGGACGCAGCGAGGTATTTCTGCGCTCTTTGCTGTCTTCTGCGCCCTCTGTGGCCAGTCTTTAGTGGCAGGCGGCCTTCAGGGCGCCGTGGTGGTGGTGGACAAGGATGGCAAGCACCGCGAGTCGCTGAAGGATGTGGCCGCCTTTTTGGAGCCCCTTCAGGCACCGCGCAACGCGCCGCCCAAACAGCCGCTGCTGAAGATCCGTACCGTGGGAAAGCGCTTCATTCCGCGGGTGGGTGTTACTACCACCGGAAGCGCGGTGGCTTTCCCCAACCAAGACCACATCATCCACAACGTGTTTTCGCTGAGTGGCGCCAACCGCTTCGATACGGGCCATTACGAACCGGGGGATACGCCGCCTCCCTTCACCACCAAGGCGCCGGGCCTCGTGAAGCTCTACTGCAATGTTCACCACAAGATGAACGCCTTCCTATGGGTGGTGGATACACCCTTCTACCAATTGCTGGATGGGCAGAAGGGCGTGGATTTCAAAGATGTGCCTGCGGGGACTTATCGCTTGCGCCTTTGGCATCCGGAAACGGGGGATAAGACCTGGACCGTGACCATCGCCGAAGGCGTCACCGTGGGTAAGTGGGAGCTCGGCGCGACCCTCCCGCCCTTCGAGCCCCATACCAATAAATTTGGGAAGCCCTATCCGCCCGCGGCGGATGAGGGAAGTTACTAAACTCCGGTTAAACTCATGGTTTCTCCCTACGGCTTAGTGCCGGGTTGACCTATGGCGGCGATTCGTCTGCCTTTATTCGGAGTCCTCATGTCCATTTCTCCCCTTCTCCGTGGGGCCCTGCTGCCCGCCCTGATGGCCGGTGTTGCCATGGCCCAGGAGAGCAAGCCCGCGCCTGCCCCCACCGAGACTCCGGCGCCTACGGCCCCTGCGACACCCGCTCCTACGCCGGCTCCGGCGACCACGGATGCGTCTGCTCCCGCTCCCGCTGCCGCTGCCGCGCCTGAGTCCGCTGCCCCCAAGCCGGCCACCGAAGCCTTCGCCCGCCTCGTGTGCTACCGCGAGAAGCGCTTCGCCGGTTCCGTGCTCCACCACACCATCGCCATGGACGGCAAGGATGTCGCGGATCTCAACAACGGCACCTACTTCGTCATCAAGGCCACGCCTGGCGAGCACAAGCTCCATGGCGATGAAGCCAAGGAAGAGATCACCTTCAAGGTCGAAGCAGGGAAGACCTACTACTTCCGCACCGAGCTCGTCATGGGCTTGTTTAAGGGCCACGGAAAGATCAACGCCGTGGAGGAAGCGACGGGCGTAAAGGAGATGACGGAGTGGAAGGCCAAGCTGAAGTACACGCCGGAAATCCGCAACCCTGAGATCGTGGAAAAGCCCACTGAAGAGCCTGCGGCGAAATAAAGAACGCCAGTGAAGGGTTGAAAAAGAAAAGGGCGCATCGAGCGATGCGCCCTTTGTTTCGATGCAGATCTTTTATTGCTCGGAGCCATGCACCTTCTTCACCATGTAGCGCGGCCGGTCGCGGGCCTCGACGTAGATGCGGCCGATGTACTCGCCCAGCAGGCCGAAGGCGAGGAACTGGCAGCCCACGAAGAAGAAGAGGATGGCGAAGAGGGTGAAGACGCCCTGCACCGTGCCTTCTGGGTGGAGGAAGCGGTAGACCATCAACCCGATGGCGAAGAGGATGCTCACGGCGCTGATGACGACGCCGAGCACCGAAAGCATCTGCAGAGGCAGCAGGCTGAAGCTCGTGAGCAGGTCGAACTGCAGGTTGATGAGCTTCCACATGCCGTACTTGCTATCGCCCGCGGCCCGCTCGGCGTGGCCCACGGGGACCTCGGCGATCTTCTTGGCGAAGGAGTTGGCGAGGGCGGGAATGAAGGAGTGCCGCTCCTTGCAGAGCAGCATGGCCTCCACGACGTCGCGGGAGTAGGCCCGCAGCATGCAGCCGTAATCGTGCAGGACCACGCCCGTCGTCTTGCGGGTGATGGCGTTGACGATCTTGCTGGGCATGGTGCGCAGCAGGCTATCGTTCTGCATGCGGCCCTGGCGCCAGCCGCCCACCACGTCGAAGCCCTCTTCCACCTTGGCGACGAGTTTGGGGATTTCCTCGGGGGGATTCTGGAGATCGGCGTCGAGGGTCACGATGACCTGGCCTCGCACTTCGGCAAAGGCGCCGAAGATGGCGGAATGCTGACCGTAGTTGCGGTTGAACTCCACGATACGCACCCGGGGCTCGGCCTTGCCGATATCGATGAGCAACTTGAGGGAGCTATCCTTCGACCCGTCATCGGTGAAGACCACTTCCCAATCGCGGTCGCCTTGGAAGTTGGCCCGCAGCACGGTGGAGAGGCGCTCCCAAAGCTGGGGAATGTTGTCCTGCTCGTTGTAGATGGGGACGACAACGCTCAGGTAGGGGGTCTTGGACATGGAAGGCTCCGAAGGGCCCATTGTACAAGAGCAGCCTCGGAGGCCCGCCCGCGGGTGGGGTGGATCAGGGACCAGGGCTTTGTTGCCGGATCTATCGCTGATCCCCTAAGGGCCGTTAAGCCCTTTACACTGGATTTACGTCTGAGGACCCCCATGGTCGAACAACCCCGCATCCTCCTCGTGGAGGACGAGCTCTCCCTCGCTGAGGGCATCAAGCTGAATCTTGAAATGGAAGGCCTGCCCTGCACGTGGATCACGCGAGGCGACGAGGCCCTGAAGCGCATCCTGGCCGAGCGTTGGGATCTCGTGATCCTCGACGTGATGCTGCCGGGGATGGATGGTTTCTCCGTCTGCGAGCGCGTGCGCGACGCGAAGAACCACACGCCCATCCTCTTCCTTACGGCGAAGAACACAGAAGACGACCGGGTCCACGGCTTCGAGACCGGCGGCGACGACTACTTGGGCAAGCCCTTTCAGGTGCGCGAACTGCTCGTGCGCGTGCGCGCCATCCTGCGCCGCGAAGCCTGGTACTCGAACCGCACGCTGGGCAGCCGCCAGAAGTTTGGTGACTACTGGGTGGACTTTGAAAACTTCGCGGGCGAAGGCCCCAACGGCGCTTTCCAGCTGGGCGTGAAGGAATGCATGATCCTCAAGCTCCTCATGGAGCGCGCGGGCCAGGTGGTGAGCCGTGCCGACATTCTCGACAAGGTGTGGGGGGAGGACGCCTACCCCACGACGCGCACCGTCGATAACTTCATCGTCCGGATCCGCCGCTCCATGGAACTGGATCCCCACAATCCCCGCTGGGTGCACACCATCCGCAGCGTGGGCTACCAGTTCGATCCCGAAGGCAAGACGCGGAAGGCGGAAGATTAAAAGCAAAGGGCCCCGAACGGGGCCCTTCGAATGTCGGGGTGTGAGCCTTCACTTCGAAGGGAAGCTCGTGGGGGCTTCAAGTAGGCTGCACGTCTGAACCCGCTTGCGACCATCTTCTGCGGGGACCTCTTGCAGTTTGGATCGCATGATCATGATGCCCATCTTCACCTCCTGCCAGACGAAGTAGACCTTCCCAGCCTCCATGCTGAGCTTCAAGGTGGAATCATTTTCCGCCTTGGACAGGACGGCGTGCTCGCCGGGGGCTAGCTCTAGACGCAGAAAGGAGTGCGCCACGGTTTCGGCGATTTTCTGACCATCGATCTGGACGTCCATCTTGATGGCGGCCCCCATGGTTTCGTCGCGGAACACGTAGAGCACGGCTTTCCCAGCGACCGGCGCGAAGGTTTTCGCCTGCTGGTCCCGTTCAGGGACCGCCATGGGGGCGGTAGCGCATCCAAGCAGACCCAGGCCGAGTGCGAGGACGGAAAGAGCAGACATTAAACGACGCATTAGAAACTCCTTAAAGGATGCTCTTAGAGCTGCCGTGACCAGGTGCTGGGAACGCGATCAGGATCTCCGCTCAATCCGGCGCACCGCTTTGCAGGAGGCGCCAGGCTACGGCGCCGAGGACGAGCATCGCTGCACCCACGGCCCAGGGCAGCATGCGTCCCCATCGGTCCTGCGGTTGGGATGCTGTGTACCCATCGGGATCAGGCACTGCTGCGCCGAGAGTGAGCCGCTCGGTGTGCTTGGGATCGAAGGCGAGGGGGAGGGCGCCCAATTCGCCCGGCGCGGCTTTCGGCGTGCCGCCAAAGTGGGCCCAATAGCTGCGGCCCTGCTCCACGGGCACTCTCAAGGTGGCGCGATGCACGCGGGCCTCGATACGGTCGGGTTCGCCGCCTTCGGGAAGGCGAAGGAAGAGGGTATCCACCCCGGCAGGGCTGTAGAGGGTCAGACGGGAAGCTTCACTTTCGAGCGCTGGTAAAGCCCAAAGGGCGCCTTCATGCCCGAGGGGTTGGGCGGCCTTGGGATCTGAGGGCCGTTCGGGCAGAGGAACGAGGAGCTCCGCAGCCAACGGCGCCGCGGGTGCTTTCAAGTGCACATCGAAGGAGAGGATGGATTCACCTGCCGGAAGGCTGAGGCGCCATGTGCCTTTGCCAGCGGCTGCGAAGGCCACGGGCAGTTGAGCTTCTTCGAGGAGGGACCAGGCCTCCGCAGGCGTGGTGAGCGTGAGGGCGAGGAGCCGAGGAGGCCGTCCCACGACAGGTTTGAGCGAGAGGCGCCATGGGCCTGATTCGGCAGGCAGTTCGAAACTGAGCCCTTCTTCGTGATGCAACTGCCACGCGTGGGGCCGCGGGCGGGGATCCCAAAGCACCCACGTGCCTCCGGGGCCCTGGCGCTCCAGAAGGGCCCGTGCCACCCAGGGGCGATCCACGGGATCCACCTGAAGCCGCAAGGTGCGCGGCCCGCCGCTGGGGAGTTCGAAGGCGGCGGTAGGCCATCCTTTCTCGTTCCGGCCCAAGCGCTGTCCTGGGGCAGGCGTCTCTTGAGCAGAGTTGGTGCCGCGGTGCATTTCCTGGAAAGGAACCGGGCGTCCCTGGTCGTCGGAAATCCAAAGCCCTTTGCTTTGGCGCTGGGCTTCGGCATCAAGGCTAAGCAGCGCCCATCCGGAGTGAGCGGGTGTGGAGAGGAGGCGGCGAGTATAGGTCTGCGCGCTCAGCGCGACGCAGGCGAGACCCAGCGCAAGGAGGGGCCTCATTGCGCCTTCTCCTTGCGCACCTTCGCGCCCACCAAGGCCGAGGCGAGGAAGATGCCACCGACGGCGAGGAAGGCCAGCGCGCGGGCCGCGAGATCCGCTTGAGCGAGGTCGAAGAGGATGAGCTTGGCACTGGCGAAACCCAGCCAGAGGTAGCCGGCGATGGTGAGGGCTCGGCGCAGCCCCGTCTCTTCAGTGCGGAGGCCGCGCAGCCACTGCAGCGCGCCGCTGAGGGCGAGCGCGACGGTGACGGCTGCGGCCGCATCCCTTCCACTGCCGCCGGTCCTGCGCACGAAGGCATCGATCTGCCAGGCCAAGGTGGGATGGAAGAGGAGCTGGGCGGAAATGAATCCGATGACGCCCCAAGCGCCTCCGCGCCGCGCGAGGAGGAGCCACGCGGCGGAAGTAGTCACGCCCAGCGCGAAGCCCTGATTGATGAAGGGCGTGATGTCCGAAACGCCGGGGCTATCCGCCAGCATGAAGAACCAGCGGAAAGTGGCGAGGATGGTGAGCCCGAGCGCGAGTCGACGGAGATTCGCGCACTCGTCGGATGACCAGCCGGGGAGATCTTCGGCCTTGCCGGCAGCAAACGCGAGGGCCAGGGCGAAGCAGCCCCATAGCGGTCCCACCCATTCCCAATCCAAGGCGATAGGCAAGGCGAGAGAGAGGAAGGCCGTGCCGAGCGCCAGCAATCCGAAATCCGCGCGTGCGTTGCCCAGGCGCGTCCGCATGGGTCTGACAAGGGCGAGGTTCAGGGCGCCGTAGGCGAGGATGGGTAGGGCGAAAGATTTGGTGTCGAATCCGCCGCGATCCCAGGCGCCCCAGAGGATGGAGGCGCTCGCGAGCATTTGGATGGCCCAGAGTGTGAGAGGGCTGCCAGGAGCTTCGTCGATGCGGGGCAGCCAAATCCAAAGGATCGCGAGGAAGAGGTGGATGGCCATGAGCGCGGCGTAGAGCGAGGCGTCGAAGCGCTGGACCTGTGCGCCCGCGGCGGCCAGCAGCAGGTTCACGCCAACGATGGCGAGCCAGCGCACCACGCCCCAGCGCATGCCCATCTTCGTCTTGTAGGGCACGAGGAGAAGGGCGCCCATGAGGCCGGCGAGATAAAGCGAGAGGGCGATCTCGTGATGCTCGCCGGTGCTGAAGAAGGGCGGCGCGAGGAGGGCCGCCAGCAGTCCCACGGTGAACGCGCCTTGATGGCGATGCTTGGCCGCCAACGCGCCACCGATCACAGCGCCAAGCACCGCCAAGGCGAAGCCGAGCGTGCCGGGATAGAGGTGGTAGAGCGAGAATCCGGCGAAGGCGCTGAAATCGAGCGTGCCTAAGGCCGCGGCCAGAAGGGCGACGGCAATGGTGCGGCGATCCGTGGAGAGCAGCTTGGCCGCGCCGACCATGAGGCCCGCCGCGGTGAAGAGCCCCAGCAGGACGCGCAGGGGCGGACTGATCCAACCCCGCTGGATGCTGAGCCACAGGAAGAAGATGACGCCCAGAAGAAAGAGCCCGGCACCCGCAATGGCAAGCAGTGTGGCGGGCTGCAGAGCGGGGCCCGATGGTTGAGCTGGCGGCCTGGGCATCGGGCGAGGAGCCGCGGGAAGCGGCGCCCGGGGCTGAGCCATCGCTGGTGCCGGAGCGGGCATCGGAATTGGTGCTGGTACGGGGGGCGGTGATGGGGGCAGGGGCGCTGGGCCGGCTTCCCTTGCAGGTCCCAGGTGCGCAAGCTGGGAGCGGAGGGTGCGAAGCTCGCCCTCCAGACGGGCCACGGTGGCCAGGAGGTCATTTAGATCTGAGGACATAGGGGCTCGCGGGCAATGGCTAGAGCGTGGCTTAAAGTTAAGCCATACGATAGCGTATGGATAAATGATCCTGTTGGCAAGGGGGACTCTAGGGTACGAAAGATGCAGCCATGCGTATCCCCGTCCTCCTCTTCATTGCTGGAATGTCCCTCGTAGGCCAGCACTGGCCTGTGGGGGTGCTCGGTGCGCCTGGCCTCCAGCTCGTGCGCCAATCCGAGATCCCCCGGTGGGGGACCCTCTACGTCAAGGTGGACTACTACGTGGATCCGGCCGCGGCGGGGCTGGTGGATCCTCTCCTAGAGCTGAGAAAGGGCCAGGTATGGTGCGGCTCGCGGGTCACCATCCTGCAGGCCATCAGCGCGAAAAAACGGCGAGAGAGTTTGGAGGAGCAATACCGAATCTACTGGCCCGGAGGCTACGACCCCAAAACCTCCGTATCCGCGCGGGCCTTTCTGAGGTGGGCGAACCGGCCCCTCAACCAGGGGGACCGCCTGGAGTACGTGGCGGAACCGGGCGGTCAGCTCCACGCGCGGCATAACGAGGAGCCCTGGACCACCCTCGATGGGGCCGATCTCGTGAAGGCTTGGCTTGGCTACACCTTTGAAGGCACGCCCAAGGATCCGGAGATCCTCAAAAGCGTGTTGAAGCACTTGCGAGCGCTGCGCAAAGATCGCTAGTGCAGCTCGCCCTCCACGAGCACCGCTCGCACTGGAGAGGCATCGGCATCCTTCAATTTCAGGGGGAGGGCGATGAGCGTATAGAGGCCCTCCTGCAGGCCCCCCAAGACCAGACCCTCCAAGTTGCGGATGCCCGTGCGAAGGAGCGCTTGATGACTCTCCAGGGCCTTGCTGGACATGGGATCGACGCTGGGGGTGTCGATGCCGACGAGCACGACGCCCTGGTTATGCAAGACCTCGATGAGCTCGGGGCTAAGGCTCGCGAAGTCCTCGTTCCAATGATCGGGATCGGGAAAGGTATTGGTGCGGAAGAGCACGCGGGGGGCTCGCGGACTGCGCGGAAGATCCTGGGGAAACAGGCGTGCGCCAAAAGGCACCGCGACCTCCATCACCTCGCAGGCTCCGAGGTAGGGGCTGAGATCGACGCGGTCGATGCCTTCGGCGGCTGCGCCGAAGTGGCTAGGCGCATCCGCGTGGGCGCCGAGGTGGACGGTGGTGTGCACGGCGGAGAGATCCAGATGGGCGCCCGCGGCCATAGAGAGCGCGACCTCCCGGCGATAGGGTGTATCTCCGGGCCATACCGCGATGCCAGGGTGCACAAGGGGCGTGATGTCGTGGATTCGCAACGCAACCTTCCGTAAAAACTACAAGACGTTATGAGGGTAAACAGAAAGCTCTAAAGGGGCACCTTCCCGCTTTGGAGAAGGGCCTCGGCTTACGCGTTGCGATGGATGCGAAGTGTCTTAGATTGAACCCACCAAAGGACTCGCGATGCTCCGAACCCAAGCGTCCAGATGCATCTTATTGCTGGCCTCCATCCAAGGGTGGGCTCAGCACGCCACGCCCTCGTTGTGTCCGGTGGTCAAGGGCTGGGTCGCCCACGATGGCGTGCTCTATTTGAAGAGCTCCTTCCAGGTGGATCGTCGCGCGTTGGGCCCCGGGCCGAAGGGGGGCTCCAAAGGCGCGTGGGCCTTGGCGCGGGTGAGGGAGGGCTCGGTGCAAAGCCTGGCGCGCTTCGAAGCCCTGATCAGCGTCAGCGAAGCCCGCCGCAGGGCCATCTTGGAACATCAGCTCATCGACAATTGGCCCGGGCGCGGCTACTCGCCGGTGCGCCAGGACATTCAGGCCTTTCTCGAGTTCGGATCGCGCATGCTCAACGAGGGCGACTCCTTCGAGTACCACTTCCTCTCCTCCAGGCACTTCTGGATGCGGTTCGGAGAGGGTGAGTGGCACGCGTTCCAAGGCGAAGAGCTCACAGGGGCCATGCTCAGCGTGATCTACCGGCCCTGCCCCGCGAACCAGGAAGCGGTGGCCTCGTTGGAGAAGGGCCTCGGAGACCTTCTGGCCAAATCGCCTTAAACCGACCCGCGTGCAGAAGGCAGGATGCTGGTGGCTTCATTGCCGCTGGTGAAGGATTGGCCCGCGTGCTCGGGGAGCCCCTGCAGATCCTCGGGCCATCCCGGGCGCGATAGATGCCATCGATCTAAGCCGTCTGCTAAGCGCTGCGCCCAAAGGCCGGCGCGTGGGGGCCGTTGAGCGGGGTCCCGTGCGAGCGCCTGCAGGAAGGCCCGCTCAACCGCCCAGGGAGCACTGGGAAGCAGCTCGCCGAGGCGTGGCGCCTCTCCCTTCACCAGGCCTTCATAGAGCTCCATCAGCGCCTCTCCCGCGAGGGTGCGACGGCCAGTGAGGGCTTCGAAGGCGACGGTGGCCAGGGCGAAGAGATCGCTGCGTCCATCCATGGCCTTGCCTTGGATTTGCTCGGGGCTCATGTACATCGGAGTGCCCATGATGATGCCGCTTTGAGTGAGGGCGAGATCGGGCCGAGCCTCCTTCGCCAACCCAAAATCCAGCAGCTTGAATCGGAGCGGTGAGGGCAGCACAAAAATGTTGGCAGGCTTGAGATCGCGGTGAAGGACGCCCGCCTCATGGGCGGCATCCAGAGCTGCGGCGGCATCCCGCAACAATCGCGCGACTTGAGTGGGTCTGCCTGGCCCGAAGGCTGCGAGCACGCGATCTAAACTGGCGCCGGGAAGCAACTCCATCACGAGATAGAGGGTGCCGTCCTCCAGGTCGCCGCCATCGTGCACTGCCACCACGCCCGAGTGATGGATCTGCGCCAGAAGCCGGGCCTCCTGATTGAAGCGCTGCCGCATCGCCTCGCTTTGGAATTGCTCAGGCTTGATGACTTTCAAAGCCACGGCGCGGCCCAGGCGCTCATCCATGGCTTCAAATACTTCCGCTGCGGCGCCTTCGCCCAGGCGCCGCACGAGGCGGTAGCGCTCACCAACCCGGAAGGGGAAGATGCGCGGCGAGGTCAGCGCGACGTCGTCGACAATGCAAACCGTAGAGCTCTGGTCATAGCAGCGACCGCAGCGAGGGCAGATCTGCAACAGCCCGGCGCCGTGCTCGATGAGAGATTGCCGCTCCAGCTCTCGTCGCGTTTGGCTGCGATGCAGGGCTTTGCGGAGGGATTCCAGCTCGAGCACGCCGGAGAGCTGCTGCGCGAAGGCGGCGAGCAGATTGCGCTCGCTCTCCGTCCAGGCTCCGGGCTTCGCCTCCACGACAAGCACCGCTTCCAAGGCGCCTCGGGGACCGCGTACAGGGACGAGGCTTTGGGAATCAGTCTCCAAGGGGCCACGCTCCAACTTGGCGAGAAGGCTGCGATCGGGCGCGGTGGCGCCAGCGCTTCCGAGGGCTTCGAAGCGCCCCTCTTCCCACCGCCACAGCCCCAGGCGCGCGCCTCCGAGGGCCGGGCGCAATTCCTCTTCGAGGGCGCGGGACCAAGCCTTGGGATCGCGCAAGGCGCCCGCGGCCTGCTCGCTCAATCGGAAGATGCGCCCCTGCGCTTCTTCAAGAGCGCGGGTGCGGTCACTGACGCGGCGCTCCAGCTCCTGGTTGAGTACCTGAGCCTCGGCGTGGATGCGGGTGAAGCGGTTGGAGAGCGAGATGCCCATGCTCACGATGAAGATACCGAAGCCGAGGGTGAGCACGGGCAGGTAAGGCCAAAAGCCGAGCCAAAAGCAGGCCTCATAGGCCGCGCCAAAGAACATCACCATGGCGCCCAACGCGATGGTGCGCGCCTCGGGATGGCCGCGCCGGACTTCTCGCAGGATCAGCGCGGGAAAGAGGAAGAGCAGGGGCACTTCCAGCAGGAAACCGCCGTGGGTCAGAATCCGATTCAGCAAGAGTGAAGGCAGGATGAGCACGCCGAGGCAGGCGATGGCGTGGGCCCAAAGGTAGGCGCGCAACTTCTGTCCAATGGGCCGCCCGAGAAAGGGCCAAAGAAAGAGGATGAAGGCCGCAGAGCCACTGAAGAGGCCCAGCCACGAGGCGCGAAGCTCGAGCATCCAAGTCGGCGGCCCCGAGGGCATCGTCCCCGTCTCAGGCCATTCGCGCAGCGCCATGGCCAGGGCGACGAGTCCGAACCAGAGCGGGTCTCTCAAGGGCCGCGCTCGCCAGGCGAGGTGCAGGTGAAAGAGGGCGACAAAGACGAAGACGGCCATCAATGCCAGGCTTGCCTGGATACTGGCGTTGGAACTGAGGAGCAGGAAAAACATGCGCCTCCGGGCTTAGGCTTTGGCGATGACTTTCATTTCCACGGCGATGGGCGTGGGAAGGGCGCGCACTTCCACCGTTGTGCGAGTGGCTTGGATGCCCTCGAAATACTGTCGGTAGACCTCGTTGAAGGCTTTGAAGTCGCGGTCCATGTTGATGAGGAAGCAGTGGCAGTCCACGACGTTATCGAGGCTGGAGCCCGCCTCCTCAAGAATGGCTTTGATGTTTTCGATGACGGCCTTCGTCTGCGCGGAGGCGTCATAGTCACGCGGAGAACCATCCTTGTTGCGAACGGGGCCGCCGGGGATCTCGTCCGTTTCAGGCTGGCGGGGCCCGATACCGCTGACGAAGATGAGATCGCCTTCCCGGCGCGCGTGGGGGTAGGCGCCCACGGGCTTGGGCGCCTTGCGGCCCTCCACGTGCACGGCACCCGTAGCGATTTTCGGGGTAGGTGAGGGCGCGGTCATTGCAACGGGAGATGCAGCACTCGAAGCTTTCGCACCACTGAGGACGCCGCGCTCGCCGCCGAAGGTCTCCACTTCGCCTTCATCGAATTCGCGGCTGAGGTTGCGTTCGGGCGCGGGGGTGAGGCTCACCACCGCCGCGCCGCTGCCCCAGAGAGGACCATAGGCGAGCGTCTTTCCCGCGTAGCCATTGTGCTGGCCGAGCATGCCGGAGAGCCACCAGAAAGCACGACCCCGTTGGTCGCCGTGGGCCTGCTGGGTGAACTCGCGCATGACCTGGCTCACGTCCTCGACGCGGCCGTCGTCGAGCATCTCCAGCAGCTTCCGGTTCCACTCATCATCCTTGGCGCTGTAGAGGTGATCCGCTTTGGGATCGATCAGCTTGGGGAACACGCGGTTGCTGAGGGCGCTCACGGCGACGACGACGGCCTTCTTACCGGTGGCCTTGAGCGCGTCGAGCGCGGCCTTAGCCAGGACGATGGTCTCCGCGCGATCTGCGTACATGTTGCAGCCCACAACGCAGGCGGGGATCGCGTTATCGGGGTTGAGGAGCTGGAGCGCCTGGATGGTGCCGCTATCGATGGGGAAGCCGCGGTAGCTCACGGCGCGGGTGAAGAGGCCGCGGGAGCGGCCGGCGGCTTCATAGGCCTTCGCGAAATCCGCGTCCATACGCAGCTTGTAGGGCATGGTGCCGAAGGTGTGGAAATCCTGATCCACGTGCACCCATTCCGGCGCGGGATCGCCCTGGATCTGGTGGCCGATGACGTTCACCCACTGGGTGCTGTAGACGAGGATGAGGTCCGCGCCCGAGGTGCGAATCGCTTCGCGGGCCTCGTCGAAACCGCGGCGCAGCTCGGCCCAGGCGGGGCTCTTCTCGGGGGCGAGGAGGGGCAGCGGGCGCCCGGGGACGATGAAGCCTTGGACGATCACGCCTTCACCTCGGAGGGAATCCAGCCCACCACCGCATTACCGGTGCCGATGACACTGCCGTAGCCATAGACCTAGGCGGGATAGCTGGGGTAGCCCATCGCCGCGAGGAGCCAGGAGAGACAACCATCCTTCGTCTCGCTGATGGCCTGTTCGATGTAGTCCGGAAGGATATCCATGAGCTCGCGGGTGCGACCTTGCTTCATGAGCTCGATGACGCGCATATCCCACAGGTATTGGCCGTGGTGGGTGATGTGCTCCTTGCTCATATCCTCGGGCAGATCCGATTCCGTCGTGAAGTGGCGGTGGCTGAGGGAGCAGCTGGCCAGTAACAGCGCTTTGCGTCCCGTCTTTTCGATTGCGGCGCGGGTGGCCTCGCCCAGGCGCGACATCTCGTCCTGGCCCATTTCGTTGCTGTAGTCGAAGTAGGTGCTGTTGGAGCTGATGGCTACGATGGGCTTGTCCCACTTCGGGTTCACGAGATGGCAGCTGATGATGGTGCCGTAATCCACGCGGAACTGCGGGTTCTCCATGAGCTGCATCTCCAGCTTCCGCGCCTGCCCTTCGGCGTGCATGGCCTTCGCCAGCTCCACATCCACCTTCAGATCGAAGGTGTAGCGAAAGAGGTTGGGGAAGATGGGATCCACGCTGAGGCCATTCAGCTCCGGGACCGCCAGAAGATGGTTGCCCGTGCGGGTTTTCCAATGGGGGCTGTGGACGATGAGCACGTCGTAATCGGTCTTCTCCAGATCCTTGCGCAGGCGCTCGTAGCCCCAGCGCAGCACCTCCCAGCCACCCTCGGAACGAGGTTCGTTTTGGGGCGGGTTTTCCGCGTACACGAGGTGGGGAGGATGGGGGGCGAGGGCGCCCGCGACGATGCGGCCGGTGCTCATGGAAAACCTCTAATCCAATTTCACAGTGATGGTCTTAGCTTCGGAGAAGAACTCCAGGCTCCAACGCCCACCTTCGCGACCGACGCCGCTCTCCTTCACGCCGCCGAAGGGCACGCGGAGATCACGTAGGAGCCAAGTGTTGATCCACACGAGACCGCTCTCGAGCTTTTGGGCGACACGGTGAGCCCGCTGTAGGTGGGTGGTCCACACGCTGGCGGCGAGGCCGTAGCGCACACCATTGGCCATCTGCAACGCGTCTTCTTCCGTATCGAAAGGATGGATGGTCACGACAGGGCCGAAGATTTCCTCGGTGGCGGTGCGGCAGGTGGGAGAGAGACCGGTGATGACGGTGGGCTCCAAAAAGAAGCCGCCGGCCAGATCATCGGAAAGGTCAGGTCGCTTGCCGCCGCAGCGAAGTGTGCCGCCTTCCTCCTCGGCCAGGCGCAGGTAGGCTTCGACCTTTTCCCGGTGGGCGCTGGAGATGAGCGCGCCAACCTTCGTCCCGGGATCGCTGGTGTCTCCTGGCATCCAAGCGGCCACTTCCTTCAAGAAGGCGTCGACGAAGCGATCATGCAGGGAGCGCTCCACGAGAATGCGCGAACCGCAGAGGCAGATCTGCCCCGTGTTCTCGAAGGCGGCGCGAGCCACGCCTTTCACCGTGGATTCGAAATCGCAATCCGCGAACACGAGCGTGGGATTCTTTCCGCCGAGTTCGAGGCTGAGTTTCTTAAAGAGGGGCGCCGCTGTCGCGGCCACCTTGGCGCCGCTGGCGGTGCCGCCGGTGAAGCTCACGGCCTTCACGCCGGGATGCTCCACGAGGGCCTGGCCCACTTCAGGACCGAGACCATGAACGAGGTTGAAGATGCCGTGGGGGGCACCGGCCTCTTTGAAAAGCTCGGCGAGCATGGTGGCCGTCAGGGGTGTCATCTCGCTGGGCTTTGCGACCGCGACGTTGCCCATGGCGAGGCAGGGCGCGAGCTTCCAAGTGAGAAGGTAGAGGGGCAGGTTCCAAGGCGTGATGAGGGCGCAGACGCCCACCGGGCTGCGGTGCACGATATTCAGCGCCCCCGCCATGGGGAAGCTCTCTTCACCTCGCAGGCGCACCTCGCGGGAGAAATGGCGGAGGTTCTGAATGGCCCGCGGGATATCGAGGCTTGTGGCCAGGCTGATGGGTTTGCCGGCATCGCGGCTTTCGGCCTCGGCGAACTCGGGGAGGCGCCGCTCCATCAAGGCGGCGATGGCGTCGATCAGATCGGCCCGCTCGGCCACCGAGGTACGCGCCCAGGCGGGCAGGGCCGCACCTGCGGCGGCCACGGCAGCATCCACATCGTCCTTGCGGGATCTCGGGATCGTCGCGAGCAGACGTCCTGTGGCGGGGGCCAGGTCCTCCAGCGTCTCGCCCGAGAGGGCGGGTTGGAAGCGGCCGGCGATGAAGTTCTGGAGGGCGAGGGTGGACATGCCCTTCCAGTATGGCCGAGGGGTCGCGCAAAGTCCGTTTCGCGCCCTTTGGAATCCAGTTCAGGCCACGCACCCTCATCCGTCGAAGGTGGTCGCCCATAGCCTGGAACACGGAGGCATTATGAGCACGACCCTTTCCGAGCGCCGACCCGATCTGGATTGGCTCCGGGTGGCAGCGATCTTCCTGCTGCACCTTTACCACAGCTGCCGATTCTTCAATGTGAACGACCCCTGGCATCTCAAGGCGCCACAGCTCCTGCCGGCTCTGAGCCAGCCCATGGACGTGCTCCACATCCTGCGCATGCCCCTCCTCATGCTCATCGCTGGAGCCGTGACGGCCTACGCGTTGAAGAAGCGCACCATCGGCGCCTTCGCTTGGGAGCGCACGAAGCGCCTCTTCCTTCCCCTTCTTTTCGGCATGCTCGTCATCGTGCCGCCGCAGATCTATGTGGAATGGCTGGACAAGGGCCGCTTCACGGGCAGTTACTGGGCCTTCTGGCCTCAAGTACTGAGGGGCGTGCCCTACCCTAAGGGCGCCACCAGCTGGCACCACCTCTGGTTTGTCGCCTACCTTTTCACCTTCTGTCTCGCTGCCCTACCCCTCTTCGCCTGGCTGAAGCGCCCTTCGGGTGAGGCCTTTCTTCGCCGTTTTGAAGCCTTCTTCGCGAAGGGCTGGACGCTGCTTTTCCTCGTTGCACCCATCTGGATCATCCGCATCGCCTTCATGTACCGCCGTGAGACCAACGATCTGCTGCACGACCCCAAGGGTGTGCTCTTCTACGGCTACCTTTTCCTGGTCGGCCACTTGCTGGGTCGCTGCCCCGCGGTGTGGGAGTCCATGGTGAGGCTGCGTTGGGCCTTCTTCACCCTCGCCGCAGCGCTGTTGGCAGCCCTACTTCCAGAAGGTGAATTCCCCTTCCCCTTCGAGCACTTGGCCGTGTGGCTCTTCAGCTGGAGCACCATGCTCGCCATCTTCGGCTTCGCGAAAAAGGCGATCACCGTGGAAGGTCCGAAGCTGCGCCACATGCAAAGCCTCGCCTACCCCTTCTACATCTTCCATCAGACGGTGATCCTCGTGGTGGGCTACCCCCTGATGAAGCCCGCGATGAATCCTTGGGCGCGATTGGGCTGGGTGACCGCGCTCTCCTTCCTCGTCACGTGGTTGCTGTGCGAAGGCGTCGCCCGGATCAGCTGGCTCCGCCCCTGCTTCGGTATGGGCCCAAAGCAAGCGAAGGTGAAGCCTCGGCTCCTTCCCCCTGCCGAACCTGCGGAAGCTTAGGCGATACTGACGCGATATGACGGTTGATCGCGATCTGCGCTGGCGCTGGCCCTCCATCCATGGGGGGGTGGCGCTGGTGCTCTTTCTGAGCGCGGTTGCGCTGGGAATGTGGAAGGGCAGTACGGTGGCCCTGGAGATGCAGGTTGGCGGCGACACGACGCCCTGGAGCCGGCCCATGCTGTGGGAGATCACCGGGGGCATCGCGGGTTGGGCGGTGCTGTGGATTCCCATGGCCTTTGTGCTCAACTTCCCCCGTCCCGAAGGACGATGGCTGCGCTTCTTCGGATTCCACTTGCTGGGTTGGTGGCTCTACTGGGCTGTGAAGAGCGTGCTCATGCTCACGCCGCGCTTTCTGCTCTACCGGGTTTTTGAGTGGGGCAGGTATAGCTATCCGGATCTGCCCAGGCATCTGGCCATGGAGGCCATGAAGGATCTGCTGAGCTACACCCTCGTCGCCCTCGCCTATCTTGCCTGGCGAATGTGGCGAGAGCGTGAGGAAGAGCGACTGCGGAAGCTTCAGCTGGAAGCGGAACTGAGAGACGCCCAGTTGCGCCAGCTCACGGGCCAGCTCGATCCTCATTTCCTCTTCAACGCTCTGAATACGGTGAGCTCCCTGATGTACGAGGACCTTGCCCGCACCGACGCACTGCTCACCGATCTCGGCCAGCTGCTGCGCGCCAGTCTGGAGCGCCGCGGGCCCACCTGGTCTTTGGGAGAAGAGGAGGAGCATCTGGGCCGCTATAGCGCGCTTCTGCTTGCCCGCTTTGGAGACCGACTTGCGGTTGACGTGCGCATCGATCCTTCCATCCGGAAGGTCCAAGTGCCGCGCTTCTGCCTGCAGCGGCTTTTGGAAAACGCGGTCAAGCACAACCAGGATCGCGCGGTGCCCATGCAGGTGTGGATCGGCGCGGAGAAGGAAGGCGTAGGCGTGCGCCTCCAGGTTTCCGATAATGGGGAAGGATTCAAATCAGAGAGCAATGCGCTCACCGGTGATGGCCACGGTCTTCGCGGATTGAAAGAAGTGCTGAATCTGCTGCACGGGACGCGGGCGACCCTCGCCTTGGGCGCACGCCCGGGAGGCGGAGCCGAGATCACCTTCTATCTGCCTTTGGAAGAGACGCCATGAGCGGTCCCTGGCGTGTGGTGGTGGCCGATGACGAGGCGCCGGCCCGGACGAAGATGCGTCGTCTCCTCTCGGCGGATCCGCGGTGGCTCGTGATCGCCGAAGCGAAGGATGGGCTTCAGGCCGCGGCTGCAGTGGAGGCGCATCGGCCGGATCTGCTCTGTCTCGATATCCAGATGCCGGGGCTCACGGGCTTTGAAGTCCTTCAGCAGCTCGGCGAAACTGCGCCCCTAGTGCTCTTTGCCACAGCCTTCGACCAGTACGCGTTGCAGGCCTTCGAGGCTCATGCGGTGGACTACCTCCTGAAGCCCTTCGATGGCCGTCGGCTTTCCCGCGCCTTGGACCGTTGCGCCGCCCTGCTTGCTGCAGGGAAGGGAGATCCCGCACAACGGGCCCTGCAATCCGAGCTGTCGTCACGGGGGCCGCTGCGGCGGCTCATGGTGCGCAAAGGGGATGCTCTGATGGCCCTGCCCCTGGAGCAGGTGAGCCGGCTCCGTGCAGAAGGGAAGATCGTCTTCGTGCATGGGCCTGAGGGCCCGCTTCCGCTGCGCCAGACCCTGACGGGATTGGAAGTCCAGTTGGATCCATCGCAGTTCGTGCGCATCCATCGGGGCGACGTGGTGAACATCGCCTTTGTGGAACGCCTGGAGCCCTATGGTCATGGCGACGGCCTTGTCGTGCTGAAGGACGGCAGCGCCCTCGTGCTGAGTCGCACTTTCCGGGAACGCTTTCTGGAGGTCTGGGCAGGGCGCTAGGCCCATGTCAGTCGACTACCGATGAAAGGGATTCATCTCTGCTGACACCCCGTTGGCAGGAGGGGCGGCCTACCTTGGGGATCTCAACCAAGGAGATCATCATGTACCGCTCCCTCGACGACTTCCGCACCCACTTTCAGGAAGAGGTGGTGGACACCCTCAAGGTGCTCCGCGCCATTCCCGATAGTGCCGCGAACCAGGCCATCGGGCCTAAGCACAAGAACCTCCGTCAGCTGGCTTGGCACCTCGTCGAGAGTCTTGTCAGCCTGCCCCCGCAGATCGGCGTGAAGATGGAGCCCCTTGGCTCTGGAGCGCCCGCCACCATTGCAGATGTCGCCGAAGCTTATGAAGGCGCGGCTGCGGCTCTGCTGGAGGCCCTCTCCGTGTGGAAGGATGCCGACCTCCTGAAAGAGGACACCCTCTTTGGCTACCTCGTGTGGAAGAAGGGCTACAGCCTTCAGGCCCTCGAGATGCACCAGGCCCATCACCGCGGCCAGATGACGGTGCTCATGCGCCAGGCGGGTCTTCGCGTGCCCGAGTTTTACGGGCCCACCCTCGAAGTCGAGGCCGAGATGGCCGCCGCGGGCAAGTGATGCGCGCCTGGCTGGGTGTCGTCTCACGCAGCCACGTGCAGCGTGGCGTGGCGGGCGGCTTCATGCAGCTCTGCCACGGCAAGCTCGATCCCCTTCGCCGCATGGCGGAGGGGGATCGGCTGGTGATGTATTCGCCGCGCACGGAAATGGGCGGCGGCGAACCGCTTCAAGCCTTCACGGCCTACGGCATCGTGGGTCCGAAGGACATCGTGCAGGTGGAGATGGCGCCGGATTTCCATCCCTTCCGCCGGGCAATGTACTTTCTTGAGGCGGAGGAAGCGCCCATCCGCCCGCTTCTGGATCGCCTCTCCTTCAGCCGAGGCGAACCCAATTGGGGCATGGTGTTGCGCAGAGGCCAGGTGCCGTTGACTCTGCAGGATCTGGAGTGGATCGCCCGGGCCATGAAGGTGGCGGATCCGTTCTTCGAACTCGCCGCAAGAACCGGGTCGTGATGAGGAATGGAAAGGACGAAGGTAGGTGCAGGAGGCATTCATGCGCTACCGCGTCATCCCCATTCCCACGAAACTCGCCAGGCTCGCCCGCTCGACGGGAAAGGCTCCCGGTTATGGTCATACGGCGGAGCACAGCATCGCCTCCGCCGATGGCTATGGGCCCTGCCGCCACTGCCTGCGTCGTACGCGGGAGGGGGAGGGCCGCCTGCTCTTTAATTACAATCCCTATCACGGGATGGACGAAGTCGCGGTGGTGGGGCCCATCTTCATTCACGAAGAGGATTGCCAGCGATATGAGGCAGAAGGCTTTCCAGCAGAGTTGCGCGGATTACCTCTCGTGGCCCAGGGGCATTTCGAAGACGGCTCGGGACTGCTGAATCGAGCGATGGATTCGGAGCATCCCGAAGCCTGCATCGATGCCCTCTTTGTAGATTCGCGAGTGGGCTTCATCACCCTGAGAAATGCCGAAGCGGGATGCTTTGTGGCACGCGTGGAGCGAGAGGCCCAATGATAGGTTGATTCCACTGCCTAGGCGCGATCCGCTCCGGCGAAGTCGTGCCAGTCGTAGTACCAGCGATCCTGGTCGGGATCCCAGTCATCCCAGGTCGCGACCTTTTCTAGTTCGGGCAGGTAGCGGTCGGGCACGATGCCGGGCACGACGAAGGCCTTTTGGCGGCGCAGTCCATAGGGGTTGCGCAGCTCGAAGCCCAAGGTCCCGAGCACGGCGCGGGCCACGTACCACGTGGCTTGGGGATTCCATCCGTGGGCGATCTTGATGACGACGCCGAGTCCATGCGGGTAGTCGGGATGATCGATGGCGAGGCCGAGCAGGCCGTCGGCGCCTTCCTTGGCGATGACCTTGCCGCCGCAGGCCTTCATGATGGTGCTGTCCAATCGGTTGAAGCCGCCGACGAGATCGGGATGGCGCGTCATGGCTTCCCAGATCCAATCTTCGTTCCGCACTCGGGCGAGGCCTGCGCAGAGCAGCGCCAACTCGCCCACCGTGTTGCTCACCGTCGGAAGGCCGCAGCCGTCTTTTGCCGTGCGCAGAGGTTCCCAATCGGCGCCGAGGAAACGGCGGATCTGGCCGAGGTAGGCCTGGAAGAAGGGATGCTGGGGCAGCATGTAGCCCGCGCGGTTCCAACCCTTGCGGCGCGAGCCCCGCAGAATGGCCGCGTGCTCGCCCGAGCAGCAGTGGTACCAACGTCGCGGGCGGCGCACCTGGCGGCCGAACTGCACGAGGGGCACATCCAACGGTGTGAGCATGAGGGGTTGCTCGCTCTCGGGCAGCAGGCTCGTCGCTGCGGCCACGTGCTCCGTATCCCCGTTATGACTCGCCACGCTGATGGCCTTCTGTTCCCAGCTGCAATCCTCCAGCTCCTTCGCGAAGACCTTGATCATCAGCGGTTTCATCATAGAGCGGCCGTAGCACAGCACATTGCCGCCGAAAGAGTGGATGATCTCCGATCCATGCGCCCAGGCCACGGCGCCGTGGATGGTCGTTTCCGACACATCGAAGCGGCGGTAATCCACGAGCGGCTGCCACTCCACATCGCGGCCCGTGGGGATACCTGAGATCCGTTCGCCGAGGGGACTGGTGGGGTAGAAGGTGGCCATGAAGTGATTTCAACATAAAGCTAAGTTCAGAAAACCTAAGGCCTAGGGAATCACCTTGAAAAACATTCACAACGGCCCATTCCTCCCGGCATCCTTAACGATTAGAGCGATAAAACAATGCGGATTTTCCAGCGGATTCTTCTGTGTGCGGCTGCGGCGATAGTCGTGGGTGGAGCATTGTTCCTAAACCGGAATGCACTACGAAAGTTGGTTGGGTCTGAACTTCCGACCCAACCGCCCTCACCTGTTGTGGCCTACATTCCGCCAATTGAGCCTCGGATTGAAAAGAGCCCGAATCTGAAAATGTTCCACTATCCGGAGACGGAGCCTCGGTTCGAGCTTCCGTTGGTGCCACACGGAAGCCTTGTGAGCGCCATCGATTTGGAGGAAAAACGATTCGCACGGATTCAAACCAACGCGAAGGGTCAACCTGAGGCCATCACTGTATGGGACTGTGTTTCGAAACAGAAATTGGACGAACGCACCCTTCCGAATAATGAGCAAGTGAGTGGGCTCCGCTGGTCCAAAGGTAATTGTTTGGTTCTAGCTCAGGGGAAGACGGTTCTGGTGTGGTCTAGGCCAGAAGCGGGCCTCAGGCCTTTGATCGTATTGCCCAAAGATGTGACGTGGATGGATGAGATCTGGGACGCGGATTTGGCCCTATGTCGTTTGGAAGACGGGTCATTGGCCTGCATCGATCTGCAAAACGGGGCACTAAGATGGCACGTCGGCGCCCGTAAGAAGCGGGAGCGCAGCTTAACTCGACACATGCGCAATTATCGATGCGGCGACGGGTCGACCTTCTTCCAAATCACAGGTAATGGCCTCGTCTTGAGATCCATGAAAGATGGTCAGGTGATGACCGAGGTTCCGGGCTCAGAACTTCCGTTGCCATTTCAACCCATTGGAGAGGAGATGTCGGAAGGCCTGTCTGCGGTACACAAAGTGCTTGGCTCCGCACTCTTGAAGGCTGCCGTCGCATGTTACTGGGGGCGCCACGCATGGATTGAAGATGGCGGCAAGAAATTGATGGTGGCCGTCGAGCCTGATATCAATTCGGCATTTATTAAGGTGTATGACGTCGAAACCGGGCGTCTTGAACAGTTTGTGAGAGGAACATCCGAAGAGTGCACGCCCTTGATGTTCCCTTGGTCCTATTCTCCATGGGAGTCCGTGCCGTTGGAAAACGGAGCACCTGGTGTGTTGAGCCTCGAAAAGCATGACGCTACGCGTGTTTCTGGTGGGGCAGAAGTAATCTGGAACATCGATGCTCATCTCGGAGACATCTTTTCTGTGGATGTGGATCCTCAGGGGAAATGGGCCGTCAGCGCCGGAGATGACGGACAAGTCAAATTATGGGTAGGTGCGTCAGGGAAGTTGCGCTGGTCAAACCGATGTTTTGCGGGGTACGTCCGTATCGACCCAAAAGGGGATTGGGTGAGTGCGTTTGACGGCAACCGCGTGATCGTATGGAAGGTTGATGATGGCCATGAGCTGCTGAATGTAGAGCTTCCAAGCGTGTCTAGCCCTTCCGAGTATTTGAAGGGAAGTTCGGGGATGGTCTTGGCGGGAGGGAAGATCTTCGTATCGCAGGGAGGAGATACCATTGTCTCAGTTGATCCCAACACAGGCCAAACCACACAGCTCCCTCTTGCAAAGGGTCTTCAAGTGCACTGTATGGCATCGTCGCCCTCGGGAGATCAGCTTGCGGTGTTTGCCGCCAAGCCCCGGTCCTATGAAACGTCTGGATATGTGCCAGGTCCATTGCCCGAACTATGGCTGTTCAATTCAAAGACCCTCGCACCCACCCTGCACATGAGCACTCAGAAACCCAGTCACTGGGATGGGGGGCCCGGGCATCTCCATGGAGCCTTGTCCTTCGCTACGGATGGCAAGCGAATTCGTTGGGTGTCAGCCTGGGATTGTGGCGGTGGCGATGCGACATGGGAATGCGAATGGGACCTGACCCATAGAAAAGTCATCACTGTGCCTGGCATCAGGCGAGAGGGCCCACTCGAGGGCTACCCTGCCATGGGAGACGTGAACTTCGACGCGAGCCGAACGAGTTCGAATGGTCGATTCACCCTTTCCGGAGGGCATCACGTGGGGTATTGCTGAGGAAGTGTTTGATCAGGTCCTCAGCGCACGCTGATGTTTCGATTCACTAAGGGCGCGACTTCGGCCATAAAGGCCTCCATGCCGCGGATGACGCGGTCGCAGTCGTGGTCGAAGAAATCGAACCAGAGCATGAGGCGGTCATCGGGGTGGAAGCGGGCAAGGATCTGCTCGGCCACATCCTGGGGGTTGCCGATGAGGGCATTGTCCGCTGCCCCTTCGACTTTTTTCGGATCGAGAGTGCCGTCGAGGGCCTTCCAGTAGGCGCCTAAAGCCGCCTTCGCGTGGGCTTGGGCGGCGGCGCGCTGGGTTTCGGCGGTCTTGTCGTCATCCGCATTGAGGAAGACGAAGACGGTGCGGGGCATAAAGTCCCGTTGCCAGGCTCCACCTGAGGGGTGGTAGGCCTTCGTCATGCGGCGGTGCGTATCCTCGATGATCTCGGGCTTGGTGATGCTGAGATTGAAGACCTGCACGGGGCTGAAGGTGTTGGCAAATTCCTGGAGCAGGGGATCGTGGCTGCCGATCACGGGCTGCACCAACTCACGGCGCCAGGCCGCGGGCACGATCTTCGTCGCTTCGAAGGTCCAGCGGCGTGGAAGGGGGATCTCATCAGCGGTGGCGCCGGCGAGTGCGCGCACCTTCATCCACTCCTCGTCATTGCGGAAATCCGCGCGGGTGATCGCGTATTCGGGAATCTCGCCGCTGGTGAGGGTTTCGCCGCGCATCAGGCGCAGGAAGATCTCGGTGGCCTCCCAAAAGAGTCGGCTCTTCACCTGGGCCCATGCGGCCTCTTCCCAAGGGGAGCGCGCATCCACGCCGGTGACGCGGTTCATGAAATCGAAGCGCCCGGCGCTGAAACCGAGGTGCAGCCGGCGTTTCTCGTTCGGATTCAGCCCGTGGTAGCTGGCCCAAGTGGCCACGCGCTCTGCGTGAGCGAGGGGTCCGCCGTTGCATACGATGTTCATCACCGCGGAGCCCACTTCGATGCGCTTCGTGCGGTGGAAGACTTGGGTCGCCAACTGAAGGATGTCGCCGTTGAGCCCGACCTCGCCCTCCCAATGGGGAATGACGGGCTTGCGATGGGCCTTCTGCGCCTCGCTGCTGTAGTGGGATTCCGCCACCCAGGCGACGCCGTAACCCAGGCGATCGCCGGCCTCCACCTGGCGGAAGAAGTTGCGGAACATCGTCGCTTCGTCGGGCGTGTGACCGTCGACAGGTGTTTGAGAAATTGAGAAGAAGAGATCGAATTTCATCGGCCCCTCAGATGGCGTTCAACCGGCCGCCATCCACGGCGATGCTCTGTCCGCGGATATAGGCGGCTTCGGGGCTGGCGAGAAAGGCGATCATGGCGGCCGTCTCGCGGGGATCCGCCACGCGGCCCTCGGGGATGATGCGCACCATGTCGGCCTTCACTGCATCGATGGACTTCCCCGTCTTTGCAGCGGTTGCTTGCTCGATGGCTTCGAGGCGCTCCGTGGCGGTGGCGCCGGGCAGCACGTTGTTGATGGTGACGCCGGGAGGCAACTCCTTGGCGAGGGTCTTCGCCCAGGAAGCGGTGGCGCCGCGAATGGTATTAGAGACGCCAAGGTTGGGCAGGGGCTCGCGCACGC